>JAABUK010012976.1_pt1 | contig 10501 bp, 7 predicted proteins | sample 5559141 | NCBI WGS metagenome assembly JAABUK01 (sample SAMN10711869, study PRJNA513367) | rock metagenome | isolation source: Antarctica rocks | place: Antarctica: Victoria Land, Pudding Butte nord | collected 2016-01-03
ATATCTATTATCTTAGGATAGCTATTAAGATAAGTTAAAAACTATATTATAAATAATAATATTATATAAAGCTAGCCCTTTTATTCCTTTATAATTAACGCCTTATATTAGACTTAATCTAATTATTAAGTCCTTATAAACTTATTAATTATACGCTCTACTAATAAGTACGCTAGATATTTACTATCTTATAATTATATAATAGTAAGATTATCTTAGTTATAATACTTTTGAAGTTATAAAGGCCTCGACTACCTCTTAGACTCTAATTATAACTAGAGTTATATAATAGATAAGATTATCCTAGGCTATAATAATTATTATAATATAACTTTATAAATTAAATATCTGATATTAATATATAATTTATAAGTATTATCTTACTATTAATTACTTATATATATATTAGAACTATTAACTTTATCTATTAATAGTACTTAATATTAATAGGATAATAAATAAGTACTATTCCTATCTCCTCTTATATATTTATATAATTATAATATATCTTAATAAGTTTACTACGTATTAGCTTACCTAGATAATATCTAGATTAACTTATAAAACGCTTATCTATTAAGTTAAGGCTTAAGCCTTTATAGATAAGATAGTACTTATCTTATAATATATAATTAATCCTAGGAAGCTAGACTAGATAATATAAATCTTATTACTATAATAGAATATCTAGATATTTGAATCCTAAAGATCTCCTACTCTTATCTAAGCTTATTAATTAGTTATGAATATAATAATTCTATTATTAGATTAGACCTAAAAATTAGTCTCTTTTAAGATAATTTAAATAAATATTAAAACTTTTAATAGTAGTATTTATATATTATATATATATAAGTACCTATGTATATAATTTTAATTAGCTAATATTAAAAGATATACCTTTATTATTACTATTTAAAAATATAAAAATTATATTATACTATTTAGTAATATAAAAGATATAACTAACTCTATTAGCTTATATACTAAATCTATATAATATAACTATGCTAAGATGTTACTAAGAAGTTACTAAAATATCTAAGTATACTACTATCTTACTAACTAATTAATATCTACTAATTATAATATATATCTAAGTTATGTAAATAGTACGTATAAGCTTACAAAGTAATATATACCTAAAATTATATAGATTAGTCTATTAGTAATAATAATATAGCTAATTTTATTAGTTCTCCTACCTAATCTATATATCTAACTACGTTAAGATATTACTAATATACTTAAGTATTAACTAATATACTAACTAATTAACGTCTATATATTATAATATATATCTAAATAGTATATATAATACGTATAAGCCTATGAAGTATATATATCCTAAAATAATATTAATTAGCCTATTAGTAATAGATATATAAGTAATTCTATAAGTTTACCTACTAAATTCATATATCTTAGTACTAATTTATCTACTATACTTATACTAATACTTATACCTATTACCTTCTAACTAATTAACGTCTACGTATTATAATATATATCTAAATAGTATATATAATATATATACGCCTACGGAGTATATATATCCTAAAATAATATTAGTTAGTCTATTAGTAATAAAGATATAACTAATTCTATAGATATACCTACTAAATCTATATATCTTAGTACTAATTTACCTACTATACTTATACCTTAATATATTAACTAATTAACGTCCACTTATTAAAATCTATATATAAATAGTATAAATGATATATATAAGCCTACAGAGTAAATATATACTAAAATAACATTAATCAGCCTATTAGTAATAAAGATATAACTGATTTCATTAGTTTATATACCTAAATCGATGTATCTAACTACGCTAAGACTTATAATCGCTAGGTAGTAAAGGTAAACTACCTAATATATATTAAAATCTAGATTTTTATAGGTATTTTCTAGTATAATTATAATTAATTCTAAGTTTTATATTATTTAAATAGTTATTATATATATATAATATACTATTATTTCTTTATTATAATAGAATATCTAGATATTAGGACTTCTACTCTTATCTAAGCTTATTAATTAGTTAAAAGTCCCTAATTATAACCTTAGGCCTAACGCCGTTTTTAGTAGAATATTATAATTTTTAGTAATAGTATTTATATATCGTATATAATATTATTCTATTAGGATTAAAAGATACGTATGAATTATTACTATCTAATACTATAGACTTTTTATTATACTATTTATTAGTATAAAAGATATAACTAAATATATTCCTTTATATACTAAAATCTATATAATATAATTACGCTAAGATATTACTAAAATACCTATATATCTTAATATATTAACTAATTAACATCTAGTTAATATAATATATATCTAAATAGAATGAACTATATATCTAAATAGAATGAACTATATATATAAGTCTATGAAGTATATATATCCTAAAATAATATTAATTAGCCTATTAGTAATAAAGATATAACTAATTCTATTAATTTATATACTAAATCTATATATCTTGATAATAATTTACCTGTTATACCTATATAGTTATATACTAATTAATTAATATCTACTAATTATAATATATATCTAAATAGTATATATAATATATATAGGCCTACGAGGTATATATATCTTAAAATAATATTAATCCTATTAGTAATAAAGATATAACTAATTCTATAAGTTTATATATCTAAATCTATACGTCTAACTACGCTAAGATATTACTAAGATATTACTAATATATCTAAGTATACTACCTTCCTAACTAATTAACATCTACCTATTATAATATATATATAAATAGTATAAATAATATATATAAGTCTAAGAAGTAAATTACCCCTAAAATAACATTAATTAGCTTATTAGTAATAAAGATATAACTAATTTCATTAGTTTATATACTTAAATCTATATATCTAATAACGCTAAGACTTATAATTACTAGGTAGTAGAGGTAAATTTATATATAAAAATCTGGATTTTTATAGGTATTTTCTAGTTTATTTATAATATATAATAATTAGATTATTATTAATTTTAGATAATATTATTAATTATAAGATAAGATAATAAAAGTTTAAAGATTAAATTAAAAATTATAAAAAATTAAATTATTTAATTTTAGATTATTAGAAAATCATTTTATTAGTAAGTATCTAATAGACTATTATACTAGATCCTAAAACTCTTATATATTATAATTAGCTCTCTAAGATAGCTACTTAGTTAATAGGATAAGAGATAGGCTAGATAGCTTTACTCTTCCTATAACAAGACTATTACTAAGTATAAATGACTACTTAAGCTAGTGCTGTGAAGTCGGCTTTTCGCCCTAGTAGTAGTATTATTTAACGAATATCCAGATTCTCTTTAACAATCTTCCAAGGGTCCCCTAAACCCTCATCTCTAATTCCTCCAAGACTTGCTTTCTATGTTTCCACGACCAGCTATACTCAGGCTCTGCCATAAACTTCGTCTTCGCGATATCCAAAGGTATCATATTCGTCTCCTCCTCTCTTATATCAATTCTGGCTCCTCTCTCTAATAGCGTCTGCACGGCCAAAAGATTCCCCCGCTCTCCAGCCCAGTGCAAGGGCGTTCGGCCATTGCCATTACACACGTTGACATCGGTTCCTGCCTCTATGAGAGTGCTGATGACGGCTCCTGTTTGGCCGTGCACGTACTGGGCGTTAGCAGCGGAATGGATAGCCTGGCTGCCGTTCAAAAGAGTCAAGGACACGTTGGCCTTGAATTCCTCGACCAGTAGTCGTACGACTTCGTTGCTCGGACACCGAGCAGCGAAATGTAGTGGCGTCCCTAGATGTTGTATCAGCACAGAGTAATTTCAGATCTACTCTGAAAACATTTCGGGAAAATAACGAGGAAGACTTACAGCCTACTTCAATTTGTTCATTGACATTTGCTCCATACTCAAGGAGCTGCCGTGCTATATGTCCAAAGCCTTGTCTAGCGGCGGTGTGCAGGGGAGATTCTGGGTTCTGGTTCGAAAATTTGCTCGTAGCATGAATGTCAACCTGGTGCTCAAGGAGTAATCTTACTCCATCTTCAAATCCCCTCCAAACGGCCGCTGATAAGAGGGTTATTGCTGGCCCACTAGCTAGTTTGTCAATATACGTGTTCAGACAGCGTTGTGCCTTCACGTTGGCTCCAGCTTCAATGAGAAACTTCATTGAACCCAGTTGCTGCTCTGCAATGGCACGAAATAAGGGTGGTTCAGTCGAGTCGTCACCTTCATCGATATCGGCTCCAGCATTCAACAATATTCCCAGAATAGCTTCGTTGCCCTTGGAGGCTGCTGTGGATAGTAAACTAGTTCTTATGCCAGCATTTACTACCTCTGCGCCATTTGTAAGTAGATATTGCGCCATCTCGATATCATCTATCACGACAGCTGCCTCGAGAGGAGTATAGCAGTGCTTGACTGTACTCGTCCGGAAACTTGATTGACCTTTGTGCAGATCAATGTTAGCGCCCTTCCCATGTAGGATCTTCACTACATCCATATGTCTACCAAGTACTGCCCCCTGTACCGCTCCACCAAACAGACCATTCGCCTGGTTGATGTCAGCGCCGTGATCCAACAAAAGCTCTACAATGGATATGTATCCGCTGTACGCTGCTCGTTGCAAAGCATCTCCACGTGCCGCCATAGCACCTGTATCTGCTTCGTTCTCCAGAAGAATTTTGGCGATGTCGAAGTGTCCTGCTTCTGCAGCTCCTCCCAGGGCAAATTCAAAACCTCCAAATATTTTAGTGCCTGAATTGACATTAGCTCCACTGTTGATCAATTGACGTACAATGCCTCCGTGGCCATTTGCGGCAGCAGATACTAAAGCCGACGCCTGTACATTATTCTCCATGTAGCGTCTATTGATAGTCGACGCGTTGGACGCTCCACAATTCACTGCCAGTCGTCAGACTTAGTACCCTAGTTCTTGGACTAATCGACATTTGAAATTACTCGTGAGCCGACTTTGACAGATTTTCTCCGCAGCTGCTTAAAAAATATCAGGAGCAATTCACGTACATAAATCTGTTACCAAATCTTGACGTCCCATGGCAGCAGCATAATATAGAACAGAGTCCAGCACAAATTCGGAGTAGATCTTCATCATTTCCGTTGCGTTGTGTTTCTTTACAACACGAAGACCACCAAGAATAGTTTGCGTTCGTGACTTGGGAAGCAGTAGTGATACAACTTCTGGATGATTATTTCGGGTAGCCGTCTCTACAGGATTGCCACCGGCCTTCTCACTATATGCGTCTGGATTGGCTCCAGCTTCGAGAAGAAGTCTGACTATACTGCTCTGGCCGCGTCCACATGCCTCCAATAGCGCAGAATTGGAGGAGAAACAGTTGGAACTGGGCTTGGCTCCATTCTCGAGAAGAAGCTTCACTATATCTTCTCGATCCTTCACAATGGCAGCCATTAATGGACTTCCATAATATCCTTGAGAGGCGTTTGGGTCTGCTCCTGCGGAAATTAACAGACGGGCGATCGCGGTGTAGTCGTAGTGAATCGCCGCTTTCATGGAAGATCCAAAAAGGCCGCCAGGAGCGTTTGGATTTTCCTTAGCTTGACTAGAAGTTCCATCAGTTCTAAAAACAAACAACCCAGTGGCTTATATAGATAGGATGATATCGAGGAAGACTAACAGAAAACTGTTGATAAGACCCTCCAGCCCAGCGACGGAAGCATAATATATAGGATCAGGAAATTCTCTGCGGCTAAAATCAACCCCTTTCCAAGGCATATCGTGATCGTACAGACAAATCCAATTGCGGTAAACGACGGCAGAGGAATGTAACAGTTGGAAAGCTAGTTCCTCAATGGCTGAACGGTACTCAGAGGGCGAGGATTGCGCAAAGAAAATCCAATTTTGAGCCGCGTATCGAGCCGCAGGGAAATCTAGCAGAGCTGTATGGCTCAGTCGACTGGTTAACTGATTTAGATATACCAAACAGCACTGTGCAAACAAAGAATTCCGGTCCTCCAAAGCTGTGAGCCCAAAAATAGTCCTTGGGGAGGGTGCGGGGTAGTACGAGAGCAGAAACTCTTTCACAGAGAAATGTGCAAGATGAAGTTCCCGAATTTTTTTCTTTAACAGAACCGTCTTCATGTGTAAGGATGATGGTGTTCGTGGAAACAAGGCCAGAGCAGATAGCTAAAATGTGCTCTACCTCTGGGAGCCGAAGTTCATTATCAAAGCGTAGACCGTCCCTTGCATCAAAATCGAATGCTATAAATTCACTGGCTTCTTGAACTTGGACCTAAATCAGTGTTGGAATATAAGCCTAAATAATGTGTACAAAGTCTATGCGATTGTAACAGAAATCGTGAATAGAGAATGCTTGATACTTGAATATTGGGAAATAAGGTGTATCCGACTTACAGGATGACGAGATAGAGCAAGAAGCTTGAGCAGCATCATAGCATGTTTATAGTAATTTCCGTTCATATTCTCCAGGACTCTGGTATACGTTGCATTTAATGTCTTCGGCAAGGTGTTCAGGGCTTTCTTGACATCTCTCAGCGTGAGACACTCTCTCAGAACTTGTAATTGAAAGGCGACCCATTGGAACCTAGTATTGAATAAGAACTCAGTTTTCCAAAGACTCCGCATCGTGAACCTACATCCCTTGAGAGCCCTTGAAAAGCATTGTTCTAATTTCATCCTTGATTTCCTGTGACCATTTCCGTAGCTTCCGATCGCCTTCCAATGCAGATTGAATAAAAGACACAATATCTTCACCAATGAATGTGCTCTTGATAAGCAATTGCAAAGTCACAATAGGAGATAGGACCTCTTCTATCTCCCTTTGACTTTGGCTCGTGACCAATAGATGCAAGCTGTCACTCTTCCAGCTGACAATGGTCTCTAGGAAATCTAGAATCCTGTCTAATTCGACACACTCATCGGGGGCATCTATGACAAGATACGTATCATTGAATTCTTCAATAGCCCCTTGAAAGGCATCGACAAGCTCTGAAATAGAAGGATGAGACACGCCTGCAGGCTTTGGGCCAGTAGTCAATGCCTCTCCAGGCAATTTTCCATATCTTGTAGTGCTGAAATGACGTCGAGCGAGTGATCCTAGACCGTTAGGGATGTCTTTAGCTTGAACTAATAGTTGGGATAATAGCGAGCGGAGCATGGCCTCCATGGTACCCTGTGGCTTATTTCCAAAGTCAAAGTAGTAATAGGCTACAGCAGCGTTGTCAATTTCATCTCGAATTCGGATTGTGTCTTCGATGATGGTGGAGCTGAAGTCCGTCAGTAACCTCATCAAAACTTCTGATCGATTCTCATTACCAGAGGATAGTCTTTCCACACCCAGCTTCGCCTTCTTGTGAGCTCAGAGTCTGAACATCGAGGCCGGATGAACTTACGGATCCCATGCACCCAAAAAGATCCGGTTGTCGATCTCCAAAGTCTATATGGATCTCCAGCTAGTAACCATGACCCAGTATTGTTGTGCCTTGTTTCTAATGCAGTTTGGAACCTCGGTGACTGATCTGTTGCACCCAGCCAATCCAATATTACATGTACCTGGGTGTCTAATAGTATATAAGTACCACTCATTGAGATTACAACGAGACTGACCTAAAGTAAGAACTATACCTCTCTGGAAATCTAACACTCTGTCGTGGAGATCACGTGTGCTTTCCCGTATAGCTATGATCGAAGCGCTGTCGGCGGTGTCAATTTTACTTTATCAACAGATCAAGCCTTTGCTATATACGTACGAATTATCAATTGTCAGTGCAGACTCAATGATGCTCTTCGTCCTTCTAATGGTCTCAAGGGATTTCAGCACATCCTTCTCTTGCAAAGGCCATGTCAAGTGTTTCCCGAAAGCCTTCCATTCACTCAATGGGCTCTCCAGCCGAGCCTTGATAGTTTCCAAATCAGCCTGACAACGTTCATGTGGGCCATTTTTACAAGCCATTTGTTCCACAGCAGGTAAGTAGCCACCTCCGGATGCAACATCGTCGTCAACAAGTCTTATCAAACGTTCCATGACATTTCGAAGATCGCTGACTTCGTCCAACACTCGGGCCAGGTCTCGAGGTGCCGACCTTACGCTCTTACGATAGTCGTAGCAGTGTGATATGACTGTGCCGCTAATTTGTAGTACCGCTATAAAAGCACCTATGGCGCTGAGCGGATCCATGGCAATAGTACTTGAAAGCTGTAAGGTGAGAGATGTACGAAAGGTGGTATGTTGACTTCAGGTCTTCTCTGAGAGTGATCTAGCTTCTCAAATCAACGCACTCTCCGGGCGCACCTCTGCAGGCTCAGCATCAAGACAACTAACCTCTCTAGAGTCCATCGAACGAAATACAGTGAGAAGTCCCCGATGGGATGGTTCGAAGCTTCAGAGCCGACCTTAAGGTCAGCCTTGAACTCATTGCAAGGTGCAGAAAGTCACAAACGAAGCTCTCATGAAATTCTTATCTAAACCACGTCTTTAATACATTACTTATCAGTAAAGACCACACTCTGCATGAATAGTCGCAAAATTTTGAATGCGATGTTCCGCTGCTCATCTTGTTTTCGATAATGGAACGTTTGTGAACGCTGTTGCCTAGCCAAGCTGCCAAGCTTCTAAACGCCCAGACTCAACCCTCAGCCCCACGCCACATGCCTGCCGTTGATTTTCGTCAGTGCGCCATAGCTGAGGTGGGGGACGAAGTTCTCCCGTCCCCCACGTCATACAGCGCCTGTGTTGTTAAGGGAGTGCAAAGTGAAGGAATGGACAAGGCAAACATGGCGCGTTCTGCTTTATCGGCTTTCGAGAATCTGCGCTCCCTCGGTACTCCCCCCTGCTGTTCCCTCGCTGCTCCCTCTAAAACGGCCCTGCTCCCTTTCCCAAACGAAAGCGGTAATCTCAAATCCTAAGTTCGGGGTGTATATAATATGGCTTCTATTACGCGTACACCCTATCCTTGTAGGCGTACACCCGTCCATGTTAGGCTTAGCGGTCCGTCAACGGGGGTAAACTGCCGGGTACGGCTTAGGAGAGACCCGCGTGGCTAACAGGAGACCCCTAACAAGAGACCCCTTATGAAGTACACTTAAAGAGGGCTCTAATAAATAAGTCTTTAATATAAAAGTTATAGATATTATTTTAGAAAGTAATTTACTTCGTAAAAGTAACTCCTAAAACCTTATTATTACTAAGTTATTACGCTATAAAAGAAGAGTTATTATAGAAAAGATATATTATACTAAGACCTTATAATTATAATAGTAATTAAGATACTTATATAACTTAATAATAATAAGGTATAATAAGGAGTTTATATAAAGGAAGTTATAAGGTAATACTACCCCTATATCTTTATTATAGATTATTAGTTTATAGACTTAACTTTAATAAGGTTATTTAAGGATATATGAAGGGGTCTCTTATTAGAGGTCTCTTATTAGCTACGCGGGGTCTCTTCTAAGCTATACTTGAACTACTAGCTATAACTCTCCTAGAAGAAGCCTTCTAGGCGTAATCCTAGCGCTATACCCTTACTTACTAGCCGGAAAGATATAGGATATCCCACAGGATATCCCACGTAGGATAGTATAGGACTATAGTATAGTATAGGTAAATAAGGTCCTAATCCTATATCTTTATAATAGTATAGGATAGGTATAGGATAGGATAATTTTATAGGATAGGATATTTATAAGACCTATTAATAGGATAGGATATTTATAAGATATCCTATTTACTTAGTTATAGATTAAATAGGATTAGTTTATATAATAATTTAATCTTTATAGTAATCTTATTAATTAGATTAATAATTTAATCTTTATAGTAATCTTATTAATTAGATTGATAACTATAAAGTTTTCTTAGAGTTTATTTATATTTTAATTATATTTATCTCTATAATATAATTTATAAGAAATTCTATTATTAATAGAATAAAGCTAGTATATTCTTAAACCTTTCTATTATTAGTTATTATTAATTATCCCTTCTATTCTACTTTATAGTAATTATAGAGAGTATTAATATATTAATCCTACTAGATAATATTACTTAAATCCTTATAAATAGTAATTATTAGTCCTACCTTTACCTCTTTAATATATTTATATTATTATTAGTAGACTCCTATTAATTATAAAGGTACCCTCTTAGCTATTAAATTAAGTATTAATATTATTTCTTAAAGTATATTATAAAGCTTATAACTTACCTATTAAATTATCCTTATTATCTTTATCTCTATTATTAATATAACTATTATTAAGATAACCTTCCTTTACCTATATATAATATAGAATACTATTAGCCCTTTTTATTTAATTAGATATATTAAAGTTAGCCTCTAGATTAAGTCCTACCTATTTAAATAGGTTCTACTAATTCTTAGTATAAAAGACTACTATTAAGGTATAGAAGACAGAAGGTATATAATATATATAGCTTATATAATACCTCTTTATTATAAAGAAGTATTACTTATATATAATAG
>JAABUK010012979.1_pt1 | contig 10499 bp, 13 predicted proteins | sample 5559141 | NCBI WGS metagenome assembly JAABUK01 (sample SAMN10711869, study PRJNA513367) | rock metagenome | isolation source: Antarctica rocks | place: Antarctica: Victoria Land, Pudding Butte nord | collected 2016-01-03
GGGGCACTTCCTGAGGAGTGGCCCTTGCCTCAAGGGCAGAGCTGTCTGGGACAGAGCCATCATCAGTTGTGACACTATGTGCTACACCCACCCTCGTGACAGCTTCATCTGGTCTGGTGACACCTGACGAGACGTCACCAGAAGCCGAGCTGGTGGCGTCCATGTTGTTGAAGCTTTCCTGGCTGGCTTGGGTCTGCATGGCTGATGCCGGAGGAGCAAACCTGGGAATGGGAACTGGCGTGCTGGTACTGACTGACGTGATTGGAGTGCCGACAACCTTTGTCTGCAGCACATGAGAGCTGATTGCCATGCAAATGAAGCCAACTGGCGTGCTGGTAGTGACTGACATGGTTGGAGTGCCAACAACCTTTGTCTGCAGCACATGAGAGCTGATTGCCATGCAGATGAAGCAAAGAGGCAGCCAACAAGACTGTACAAGCACAGGTAACATCAATGGTGCCGTAGTCAAACCCTGAAACAGTCAATGCAGCAGGGCAATGATGGCAATGAGCTGGCTCAACCACCAACCTTGACTGCTGGCAGTCTGGTGGTTGCTACTGCAATGTCGGTCACACAGAAAGGTGTGCAAGCACAGCATACCTCCTGAAGAATCTTGGCAACCAGAGGGGAAGGCGTGGGGATTAGGTTTCCTAGGATGGGCCTGACATGAGCCATCCCCAAGCTGCTGCCAAACACAAAATAGGGCCTGCACAATCAACAATTGGGTCAACACAATCTTACTGTTCTACTGTTGCCCAAAACCACAATACCATAGCATCATGTCAGCACAAGCAGATTCCCTTTCAAGCATGTGGGTGGCATCACAAATGGGGCTTTTGATGTGAGGCTGATTGCTCTAAGACAGAGACCATGATGCAGAACTTGATGAGAGTTGCAAAGCTCACCGATACTCATCAGATTGAAGCACCATGCTCATCTGCTGTCCTGTGTAGCCATAGTTGTCCATGATCCTCCTTGCATGCTCGCTCACTATGGCAACTGGTACGCTGTGTAGCTTATACAGGTACGGCCCATGATGAGGGGTTGCGTCCTCAGGTTTTGCAGCTTGAAAGCCTTTTGACAAACAGGCATAGTTGATGGCGCGTCGTACCACAGCCTGGTTCCCTTGTCCCTCACAAGCAGGGCCCTGAGCAACTGCCAGCACCATCTGCATCTGCGCTTCTTGCACCTGTACACAGATGCAGTGCAAGTAAACCCTTTATTGAGCATGTGCAATAAAGGTTTACGCTGATGCTGCAACTCAGCATGTAGTGTGATCGCCAGTCCAGCAGTACAGTTCGTGTAGGTAAGGTGGCATCTGACAGCGATATCTGGCAACTTGCAGGAAGAGAAAGCAGGCAGATATGCAACAAAGCAACAACGGCATATGCGTGATTGACAGAAGCGGCTGCATGCTTACCGACAACAGCGGCTCTTCCACAGTATCACGTGGAGGACTAGCAACAGGTTCAGCTGGCACAGACGTGTGGCTGGTGCTGCTAGCTTCTGAGACACTGTCTGAGTCAGGACTCTGGTCCAGCACAGGTCTGGTGGAGAATGAGCTTCTGGGAGGGATGGATGAAGGCAGAACGTAGGGCTCATCCACTCCAGGCTCCACCAAGTACGTCTGTTCCACAATGTCATTCACGAGGTCACTGGGGTGACCGCTGAACACGTTGGCTAGGAGACACAGGATGTTTGGGGGGGTGTTTTTGGGCCACACTGTCAATTTGAAGTATGGCTGGATCTCTGGCCTAGCTAGCATTTGCTGTAGAGTGCCTCTGACCATGCCAATGCCGCACTTATGGAGGTGTGTACCCATGTTGGGGGCATGCACAATAGTCTGCTCATACGCAACAGTCTTGCCCAGCACAAAAGCTTGCTGAATGCAGATCTTTGCAGCTGTTCTGGCAAAGATGTCGATGTACTCCTCATTTGGCCAAGCATCCATCAAGGCATCAAGCAGCACCTTTCTGGCCTCATCAACCTGCACAAGATGTGCACAAGTATTGCAGCAGGTCATGTCACAGATTTGTACCAAGGGTATCAAGGCAGCTATCGACAGCTGACAGACATTCAACACATGCATGCGTCACAGTTGCATCAGACAGCTGTAGTTCCCATACAGATCAGATACAATCAAGCAGTGCATGATCTTCATTAGTTTCAGAAGATTTCACATTACTAACTCAAAAAAGATTTACAGTATCTTGTCGGAAGAAAAAAATATCTACACTTAATGCAAGGGGAACTGTGCCTACCGGTGGTGTCTCACGGGGTCCACCGCGTTTCCTGGCAACATTGCGCCCTGTAATATGTGCTTTGCCTGGCTGATCTGTCTCGTGAGCATACTCGCACTTGTCCCCTCTGGTGCAGTTGCCCATCGCAAAGTGCTTGCAAGGCACTTGAGCTCCTGTTGCATCTGCTTTGCGCATAGGTGGAATGCCGGCAGGGATGCCTGGTGGAGGTGCTGGCTGGCTTAGAGTTGGCATTGTTTTCAACAGCTCATGCACGTCAGGGCTGCAAACACCAAAGCTGCAGTCAGAGTAATACTGACAATAATATTTACGCTTTCCAGCTCATGATGAGCTAGGTACGTGCAGGACAAGTCTTGTCTCTCCACAGCTGTCTGTCTTGCGCATCTCTATAGGGTCTACCAATTTGACAGTCTTGACAGTCACACAATGCAACATCATTGAAACTAGACCTAGGGCGGCCAGGTGGGCTGACTCTACCAAACAAAAGCTTCTTAAGCATTCTATCATTGGGCATCCTGAAAATGTGACCTAGCCACCTGAGTCTTTTGCCTTGCAGCTGAGACTCCACGGACAGGGTATTGCACCTATTCAGTATGTCCACATTTGGCACATGATCATGCAGGGAAACGACACAAATGCGTCGCAAGCAGTTCATCTGAAAAACAGCCAAAACGCTGACGTGTTGCTTCACAGCAGCCCATGTTTCTCCAGAATACAACAGCACTGACATGACCAGTCAGAGTAGACCTGCATGATTTGCTGTTGAGCAGGCCAGACATTTGGTTGGGCAGAAACAACAGCATAATTTGATACTTCGAAAAGCTGGCAAGCTGAGTTTCTGAAGGCTTACTGAGGAAACATAAGGATGTCATGCAACCAGGGTACCACAGCTGGTCCCCCTGCATTGCCTTTATCCATGACGCGGAAGCATTGGGTATGCTTTGTGAGTACTGTCAGAAGAGACTGATTGCGCAGGAGTCCTGCTCTACCAACCTCTCCTTCGACAGTGGTTAGTGCCACCGGTAGTAGTCTAAGCGGGTGCTCACCACCCTGCAGCAAGAGCTGACTGTCAGTGCTTGCAGGTGAAAGCAAGCTTGCACATGTCTCTGACTGTAATCTGATAGCAGCAACTGTACCCTGGCAAGACCATGGTTGAGACAGGCCTGGAAGACCGCTATTCTTAGCCGGTCATCATAGCTTGAACTGGCCCAGACCTCCCTGACTGCACGGAGCAGGAGGCTTCTGCTGGCTGAAACCTGCAATCAAACATGGACTTTGTTTGCAGAAATCAAAGGTGCTGAACGTCCTCACAACAACAGAAGATCTTGAGAGAGGAATCCTGAGTTCAAGACGGGACACACTTGCCTGACGAATATCTGCGTTTGACATCTATCTGTAGAATTAGCGATGTCTCCCTGGAATCACAAACCAAAAGTCGATATAGTCCTCGGGGAGTCGGGAACCGAACGCGGGACCAAGTCTGACAGGTGTCTGGGTGCTTCCCGACACGACGTATGAGAGAGCGCCATTGTTCTTATGTGGTACTGGTTGGTGTACCTTGTAACACTTGCTGTTGGTTCACATAATCTCCTCTGCTTCTGGCTTACGAACCGACAATCTATCGCAGAGTTTGAATAAACGCAATCAGACGATAGCTCCGGTGTGGCTGCGTACGGTATTACACAGCTAGCTCACTGTCATCTCCTCATGCTTAGCTTACTTTCTGCAAATAAGGTGGGTCTGGCGCAATACAACTTGCGCTACAAGATTTGACTATACTTGCACTGCTTAAGCTTCAGTGGTTTCGAAACTTGTGCCCTTAAATTCAATCAATAAATCAATTAAATTGCCCTTCGCCCTTGCTCGCTGGGAAGACCACGTGGGGCTGGTATCACTGCAAGCAGTATGCCGACGCAGCACGCAGCAGGCCAACGTTAGGGCGCTCGTGTCTCACTCGCTCTTGGTTACTCAGAGAGGACAATCAAGCGTCCGTCAGGCGTAGCAAGATAGGCTCAATTATTGCTCGTTTTGTGATCACTCGATCCTGATCTCGCTGATATTGTTTCTGGCTGGCGGAAGTGGTGATAAAGCAGCAATGCCCAGATGGGTGGAGCACGAATCAGACGACGACACAGCAAGCACGTCTGGCGAGGACGAAGAGCAATTAGGGCAGGCACCTCCGCAAGTAGCTGCAAAGCGCAAAGCTGCTTCACCGGAAGCAGGTCCGAGCAGCAACAAAAAACTCAAGCTTTCCATCTCTTTGAGTAGAGCCAAACAGGAGTGTCACGTAAGGCAGCTATCCCATTTGCGCAATTTCTATTATTCCTTCAGAGGTTTTGTGTTGGCCTCCCTTTGTTTCCCAGGACATAAATGTAAATAGCAGTAGTAGTTGTAGTAGTGGTAGTAGTGGTAGTACATGGCTTTTGGACAGATAACAGCATATAGTTTGTCTCGAAAGGGTCCTCTTCTTGGGAGTACATTCTTGAGTCGACCCCTCTCCTTTGTGCAACAGATAACTTTGTGCCTGTTGCCTCATATATCTCATGCAGTCATCATTAAGACATGGTGTTTCAACATCAAAATGACACTTCCTTTGCAGCTACATTACTGTCACCCTTGGCAGTCTTGCACCGTTACAGGTATGCGGGCAGAAGGGGCATTGCGCTGGGTTTGTAGGATCAGTCTATCAAGACTGCCCCAACAAGCCTTGCTATCTATGCAAGCAACCAGGGCACACCACCATGACCTGTCCCTACAGAATCGCCTCAGAGCATGGCTGCACACAGGCGGCCTCTATCTCAGGGGACACCCTCCTCAGAGCCGTGCAGAGGAGAGAACTCAATGGCAGGTGTGTCATCTTTTGTCCAGTATCATAACAGGCTCTAGCACATCCTGACACAGCCTTTACATGTGATTCAATCAGCACACAAACAGCGGCCCAGTCTGCATTAGCGCAACTGATGCTCTGTTGCGTGGTGTGCAGCACATCCAGAATTCCAGTGCAAGCGCCTACTCAGTGGCAAGTGGACACAGCTGTTCTGAGGCTGCACTCACGTCGGTGTACGTGTCTTGAGTTTCATCCCACTAGGGACAACATTGTACTGAGTGGGGACAAGAAAGGGCAGGTGGCCATATGGGACCATGCCAAAGTGTATGACAGGACGGTGTACAACCTCAACAAAGCCCTCACCAACAATCTACGCTTCTTGCCAGGCTCTGATGGCATGCAGTGCTGTTCTGCTTCCTCTGACGGCACTTTGAAGGTAGAATGTACCTTGTGCGCCCTTGTTGCTTGTCAGTTGCCGGCTGTAGAGCACCAGATTGCTGGCTGCCTGGTATCACATACTGCAAACCTCTGTACCTGAAATCTTCTTAGAATGGTGCACCACCACTGCGCATCCTCATTTCACACTGCAATGATACCTTGTCTGTGCCTCTCTACACTCTTTGCATGCACAGAAGCATGCACCAGCCTGACTCACGCTTGAAAATGCGCACCCATGAAACGTGTCTTCCACAGGAAGAGCAGTTTGATTTGGCTACTAGTGTGAATATGACAGCCCTGTCTTATCAAGTGACACAGGCTTGCATGTGCAGAGCTTTGACATTGAAAGCGGATGTGATACGGAGCTGTTGAATCTGAATCCAGATGGCTGGATAGAGGGCGAGAGCAACGAGCGCAACTGGAAGATGCTGTACGGCATGGATGTCAGCTGGCACCGCAACCTCATTCTAGCTGGAGACAGTCACGGCAATGTCCATGCAGTTGATCCAAGGGCCAACAAGGCTCTTGTGGGCAACTACCAGTTGCATAAGAAGGGCAATAAGGTGAGAAGTCAGTGTGCAATGCTCTAAACCAGCATAAGCACGCAATAGGGTCGTGTGTCTTTAGTTGACTTGCCTTTGGGCTGTTCCTGTTCTTTGCAATGAGTTGCAGCAGCTCATGAGGAAAAGACCAATGGCAACACAGCTACTCCCTGGATTCAACAACCATAGAGCTGTACTCATGCTGACAAGGTGCAAAGGATCAAAGTGCTACTATGAAAGGGGATGAGGTGTGGTTGCAGGTGAATAGTGTCCATGTGAACCCTGTGGACTCCAACTTGATGGTGACCTCTTCCAATGACTGGACTGTACGCCTGAATGATGTGCGCATGCTCAGCGCTGCTGCACCAGATAGCAAAGGTGTGTACCATGAATGATGTCTAAGATATATATACCTATTGTACATTGATTTTGTCAAACATATATCTGCTGCTGCTTGTGGCACCATCTCTTTTGGCATGTGTTGCATGCACAAGTGTGGATCAGCTTGATTGCGTGAAGCCACCACTGCATCATTTGCAACATTATTGGCTTTGTAGTTTGGCTGGCCTGCCATCTTGGAAGCACTGCGTTCAGAATCTGACTGAGAAAGCAAAGCTCGACAGCTGACGTTTTCAATGATCTCAGAGAAGCAGCTGAAAGAATCATGCAGCCCTTTTGCGCTGTGCAGCTGCTCAGGTGCCCAAGTTTCTGTCTGCTTGCAATACTCAGAGTGCATATCCAACATGCAGGCAAAGGGGTAGCAGGGGTGAGTGAGCTTGCTTGCCTTGACCACCCACGCCTGGTCAATGCTGCCTACTTCAGTCCCCAGTCAGGCAGCAAGCTGATGAGCACCTGCATTGACAACCGCGTGAGGGTGTGGGACTACCTGCACAGCATTGACAAGCCCTGTGATAGGGAGATCGTGCACAGTCATGACTTCAATCGCTATCTGACCCCCTTCAGGGCTGAGTGGGACCCCAAAGACCCCCATGAGCGGTTGCTGGTCGTGGGAAGGTGAGACTGGGTCCTGTGTGCCCTCCACTGTTCTTTTTGATTCTGCCAGGCGCGCTTGTCAGGAATTGCGCTATCTGACATGTGTCATGGGCAGTTGTGTCCAAGACACTAACATTTGCTGCTCCTAGAGCTTATTAGACAAGCTGATAGAATTGAGACATGTTTGCAGAAAATTGATGCAGCTGTCACATGATTGCTGTTGACATACGTGATTGTTGCCTGGCCCATCTTGGCATATTCATGTGACTGACTGCATACTGCTGATTGGTTACATTCACTTATCTATACACACACAAAGCAGACTAAGACTGAAGATGATGTCAAATCTAGCATAACAGCTCTACCTTTGAATGGTGTTTGAACTTGTAGGTACATCAGTGAAGACTTTGGTGGCGTGGCACTGCACCCCATTGACTTGCTAGATGCCTCAACAGGCAAGCAGGTAGCACAGTTAACAGATCCTAACTTGGTGCACATTTGTCCTGTCAACAAACCCCACCCTCGCCAGGACATCATCATCAGCGGCGCTTCAAGGTCCCTATATGCATGGAGGCCCGCTACACAAGGTAAAGAAACGCTCCACACTGGACATTGCATGGCGCACTCTCACAACTGCCTGACATGCTGACACCTGATCTGTAGACCGTGTGAGTTGGTTGTTACGGGCAATCTGAGACATCTTATGTCAAGACATGCACAATCGATCTGGGCAGTAATGCTGGTCATTGTAGCACTCATCTATGCAAAATCAAAGCTCTTATGTACAGTTCAGGTCTGCGCATGCTTGAGCAACATAGTGATTGTTATCATACAACCCTCTGCTGTCATGGATAAGAACAGTCGTTGCAATATGGGTGTTCATGCTGCAGACAATGGTGGGGGTGACAATCTCGGGGTGGCTGCAACCAGCAGTGCGGCTTCAGGTGATACTTCTGTGTTGGCAGGGTCTGCAAACTATGTATTCTTTGATGCCGACGAGGCTGCCAATCAGAAGCAGCAGAAAAAGAAAGGCAAGGGCAAGAAGGAATGATACGAGGTTGCAGGCTCATAGCCTGATGCACCAAGTGGCACCGAGACATCCTTTCTGACACAGTGAATAACAGAGTTTGCACTGCATAACTAACTCCGTATTGAGCTTGTGTATGTCCCCTTGATATCAATCTGATGGTGTGAGTGTGTTGTGATTTGCATGCAACACTTGATGTCTGTATCAATTGATTTGAAATGATTTCCTGATTGAGGTTGCTTGCTTATGACGTTGAACGCTTTATTGATAAATTGACAGTACACCACTGCGTCATGTCAGAGACTTGGTGCCAACCAATGACATGCTGCTTACTCATTGCCACTGATTGCGCCAGAATTGAGTCGGTGCGCTGGCACATACATGAAACCTTTAGGCAATTTTTCATTGGTTGCAGCAGCTTCAGTACTTGTCATAAGACGTTCCTTGTCGACCTTGACTTGATTACGAGCTCGGGCGCCACCAGAACGTTTCTTCTTGTGACTTTGCGATGCAACCTCTTCTTGGCCATCTGCAGCCACATAGTACTAGTAACAGTAAACTTCGACTGGACCAGCAAACGTTGTTGAGGAGACAGCATTGTGCATATCCAAATTATGCTGCGCAATTGGTATTGTGCCGGACCGCCAGATGCAAGGTACTGAACAAGTGAAGCCAGCACATACAGCTGCCTGAATCCTCTCTGACTCAAGGAGCCCCAGACAAGACATCTACATGGCCTTATCTTGAATCAGTCAAAACATGGGTACCTGGCAAGAGCGATTAGCTGGAACGCCTGTAAAATATTATTATTATTAGTCAAAACCTACAGCATATTCCAATGCACACTAAGTCATGGAGGCACATAATGCTTCACTACCTGGATCCTGATCCCGCTTTCTCTTGCTGCCGACATCTTGTGAGCCCTCAGCCTGTGCCGCCAGCTTCACCTTCTTCAGCCTGCCCCAGCCCTGAGATGCAGGCTTGCTGTGAGCAGCACTACTGCCTGGCGCATCAGTGTCCTCCGTCTCATGCCCCTGCCCTTCTGCAGACTCTCTGTGTAACGCATGAGGCACGGACTGTGGGCCCAGCTGGAGGGGGCCAGGGTCGCTTTGTGGGGCTGGCGAGGCTTCTGACTGGGGGGCTTGTGCAGGCTGAGTTGCCAGTTGGTGCTCATAGTGAAGGGCAGCAATCGGGTCAGCCAATTGTGCCTGCTGCAGTTCTGTCGTGGCACGCGCAACTGCAGGGTGACATGTCTCAACTCAGCTTACACTCTTTAATCAGCCAACTGGTCCGAACATAGCACAGCTAATGAGATGTTCAAGAAGTGCTCTGCATTACCTGAGCTCTGCAGCAGGACAGAACACACTACTACATCTGTCTGATAGCGCTTGACAGCCAGCGATCTGGACATAGCACATCATGTGGTTGAGACAGTGTTCCAGATCCAGTGAACAAACATGTCGGCAACAGCTCTCAACAAAGGCAGCTGAGGGCATATCAAGTAGCTCAGTCAAGCACTGTAAAACATAGGCAGCTGATGGTTTGCAGACAGGTTGGTTGCTCACTCTCTCTCTTGAGGCGCTCCCGCTTAGAGACCCGCTCAAGCAGCAGCCTGAGGCGTTCCAGCTCCAGGCGGATAGCTGCCAGTTGGCGGTGCTGACTTTCCCTTGCAGCCAGGCCTTGGAGGGCCTCCCGATTGGCAAAAGCAGCCTTGTCCTTCTGTTGCTTGGCATCCTTTGGTGGCATCCTTGCAACCTGTAGGCAAGACAGTGCCTGTCCTGTCATTAAGCGAAGGAGCAGAGTCTGTGACATTGTCAGTTACTTTCTTGACCTTGTCAGCTGCACATTGGAACAGCCTGTTGAAGGGTAGGACGAATGGAGGAAATCTACAGGAAAAGGCAGTGCCTTCTACACTGTGCCCTTGATGCCAGGCAATCTCAAGCAGTGATGAGCCCTGAATGCATGATATGCAACCAGCATTGAAAAGTGCACCTACACCTGCACATACTGGCTAGGCAGCATGCAGCACCATTCCATGCACAGCTTCTTGCAAGCAACAGACATACAGCTCCATCATGGCACGCAGCACGTCGGCACAAACGAACTCTAGGCAGACGGTGATCAACACAGCTCCTGGCGTGACTGTTGATGGGCACAAACCCTTGTACAAGCTCCTGCCATGATAGTCAACAGTATTGACACATTGCTCTTGTTGCATGTGACATTGATGAGTTACACCCAGCTCCAATGCTTATAAAGTTAGTTTTTCTTTTTACAAAAAAAATTGTGTTATTGAAAAATATTAAAAACAGCTCTAGAAAGAAAAGTGATTCAAACACAAGAAGCACTTTGCAGTTAAATTTTGAAAGGCATGAGTATACCTCAATGGCAAGGCCCAGCTCCCGATCTCTGTT
>JAABUK010012981.1_pt1 | contig 10497 bp, 17 predicted proteins | sample 5559141 | NCBI WGS metagenome assembly JAABUK01 (sample SAMN10711869, study PRJNA513367) | rock metagenome | isolation source: Antarctica rocks | place: Antarctica: Victoria Land, Pudding Butte nord | collected 2016-01-03
GTCAAGCTCATCTAGCACCCTCTGCAGTACATCATCACCAGCTGCCACACCAACTTCTATGGCACTGTTGGCCTGAGTCACAGCAGCCTCCAAAGCTGCTCTGACAGCTTCCTGCCCTGCTGAGTCAAAGGCAAGGTCTGCAGCGCTTGACTGACTGTCTATGTCCAGGTCAGCGGTGGCGGAGGATGTCCGGCTGTGGTGGGCTGTGGCCGCCCCTGTGCTGCCAGGCGCTTTTGTGGACTTGCTGCTTTCCTCTCCAGAGGGTTCTGCTCTGACCTGAGCTGAGCCTCCATCCTCTGCTTCTGACTGATGAGCTTGCTCACCAGGATGATCAGCAGGATGATCTAGTGCCAGGTCAGCGTCTGATAGATCAGAGTCCAGTCCTGACTTGGGAGTGACAGGGAGGTCGGTGTCTATGTCATCTAGGGCAGAGCCTGCAGTGGTGGAGTGTGGCGTGGTGTCCCCTGACAAGGAAGTGCGGCAACTCTTCTTCTTTCGCCGGCTCTTCTTCTTGCCCGTGTCTGCCATTTTACTGCAAGCGTGCAAAGGACACGTCAGAAAGTTTAATGACAGTTTCAGCCCCACCTAAGCAGAGAAGGCTGAGAACTGAGCGCTTGATGTCAACACGAGCCATAACACAGCTGGCAAATTTTGGCTGAGAACAGCAGCAACAGTATTGTAGCTTGAAGAACAGTGGGCATGATTGTCATGACAAAGCACTTCCAGTCCAACCACCATGCATGACTCGACATGGCTAAGTCAATGGATTCTGTACTCCTTAAATAGTAAAATTGTTGCAATACTACTTTAGCACATTGTTTTCAACGACTTTCAAAAGTTGTCACCACAGCAAGCGAACACATCATTGCCAGGATGTGCACAACAGTCATATACAAGCATATGGCTCTGAATTACAACAGAGCTGGGAGACACTTGTATATCTTACCCAGCTTCCTCTTGCAGCAAAGCCGCCATGTTGGCGTCAGCTTGCGCCACGCTCAGCTCCTGCTCCTGAGTCAATACAGCTGCTACTCGCCTCACGTCAGGCGCCTGGTGAGTCAGGCTCATAGCTGGCTGAGGGGGGCTATGGGTGGGTGAGGGGTCCAGGGCAGGCTGCCCATCAGCCAGAGCTAGCGGCAGGGGTAGGGCTAGGGGTTTTGCCTGTGCTCTGAGTCTGTGATTAGAGGCAGCTAGCTCTGCTGCTAGTGGGTCTTGCCCAGCTGCTCGGGCTGCTTGGCCTTCTTGATACGCCCGCTTCAGCTTGGCTTCCACCAGCTGCATCACAGTCAGAAGCTGGTTGCAAGGCCACCGCTGAGATCGATTGCATTTTCTTACAAGTCCAACTAAGAACTCAATGCCTGCAGCTGTTGCTTGTGCAATCAGCTGTGAGCTTGTGGCATCCTCAGACAGACCTATGATTGAAAAGCTGCTGTCTTGTGTGCTTTGGGTCATTACGCCTGTCCTAGATGAGTTGCAGGGCAGGGGGTAAGGGCAGAAACATACCTGCTGGCGTGTGGTGCGAGTATGCTGGCCACACAGCACAAAGGCAGCTGTAGCGCCATCAATGCCTTCAGCTCTGGCCCGCCAGTCACAGCTCAGACGAGCCAAGGTGAACATCATCTCCTTCTTGTTTGCCATGGCAGCGTGATGCATTGGAGTGCCTGACAGACAAACAGCAGTGTTCATGATGCCAAATGAGAACGACATGCTTTCTGGCTCTGTATGCAGGTGCTATGGAGGACCACATGCAGAAGTGAACATCTGGCTCTGCAGCCTGTTACGACTCTGCCATCTTTGCTTTCAGCAGTGTCCATACACAAAGCAGCATCATGTATGCACATGAGACAGGCCACAAAGAGGATGACCAACAGTCACACGCCATGCTTGCTTCTCAAACTGCATCCTTCTGAAACCAAAGATGCTGTGCATGAGCTTTACTGTAGTGGGTTCTCTCACCTCCCACACTGTCCTTGCAGTTGACGTGCGTCCCCAAAGCCACAAGGCGCACCACCATGTTCTTGTCACCACAGCCAGCAGCCAGGTGCAGGGCGGTTCGGCCCTCCATGTCCCTGGCAGCCACATCTGCCCCCAGCTTGACCAGGCGCTCTGCCACAGGGATGAGGCGGGCCCGGTCTTGCTCCATGCTGTTCAGCTGCAACGCCTCTGTGTGTTTCAACAGGGCCTCGTAGCCAAGCTCCTTGCTGGCGTCTATGTCAGATTTGCTGCCTGCATATGGATGTACCATGCTTGCGTATGTTTGCGCCGTGTGCAAATTGCTGTATGGTCTGCATCGTGAGTAATGTGGTATGGACTGAGTCCAGTGATTTGTCAAACAGTACATGGATCGAAAACAGTCTGTAAAAGAGCTGCATATTGAAGCATGCAAAAACCACTCAGCACAAATCAAGCCTGACTGATAATCACCCATCGGTGGTGTGGCACCGAGGCCACAGCAACATAAAGAAACAAATTCCAAGCTTGTCTGCATATGATGCAGTCATATTGCTCAGCCAGAAGCAAGCTATGGGAGAGCAATACGTACCAGCATAGGAGTGCAAGGAAGATTGTGCTCTGCCCAGGGAGTTCGCATCCTGACCAGCCTGGCCATATGACAAGGAGTGCTGGGCAGCGGTGGTGGTGGGGGGCAGGCTGGCCCCCCCCCTGCGCCTGGAAGCCTTCTTCAGCAGTTGCAGCAGCCCCAAGTTGCGGTAGTCAGCGGTGGGATCTGAGTGGATGTCGGGATGAACGATTGCAGCTGAGGCTTGAGTGTGACCAGCTGCAATTGCACGGTGTGTTAGTACATTGACATGCTGCTGTTTCATCCTGCTCGTCATGATGATGCCAGGATTGGCCTGATTTGCAAAATAAGGCCTGACCCGACACATTGACCCCAACAGCTATGCTACGCCCATCAGGACGTACAGCACTGCTGTATTGTAGGGGGCAAGCTGTGTTACAAACATTCAGAACAGGGTGGTGCTGCATGACTGACACAAGCTTGACAGTGGCGTCAAAGGTTCTCTGCAATCATATGAACATCTGATAGTAGGCAGTATGGCTCCTATGGCTGCCCAAGCATTATTGCATCACACACAGTGCAACCTGGGAGGCTGACTCATTTCTGATATGCATGAGAACCTGGGAGGCTGACTCATTTCTGACATACATGAGAAGCTGAAGAAAGGTGTACCTAAGGCTGCCCAAGCCAGGCCTGTGCGCACGGGGACCTTGCCATCCTGGTGTGTAGCTGGGGCAGTGATGGCTGCCTGGGTGGCCTGCTGAGCCGGCGTGAGATGCTGCTGATGCAGAGCGCTAGGTGTACCAGCCGCAGACCGACTGTTATGAGCCGCACCTGAGGGGACAAAGCAAGACTGACACTGTGCAACTTGCAGAAGGCTGAGGTAAACAATGCAGCACACAGGCAGCAGGAAAGGCATCGAAAGAGGGGAGAGATGCGCTACAAACAGAGACACCAACTGCCTTCCACGCGTCTTTGAGGAAACCGAGAAGCGAGTTTCTGAAAGACACCGCTTTGCATATTGTGATTGTGTCTGTCGTGAGTATGGCTGGAGTGCGGGTAAAGCAAGGTACAAAAGCACACCTGACGCACCTCCCTGAGAGCCATTTGCAGGCATGGTTGCCAAAGCAGAATATGTGCCATGAGCTGCATTCTGGAGAGGTGTGCACTGTGTCAAGTCCCTGGCATTCACATCTGCACCCAGCTTGATGAGCTTTGTCACCGTGTCCAGAAACCCGCAGCCTGCATTGCAGCATTCCCACTTTCAGCATTTGTCGTAAGTGGCACAGGTGAAAATGATGCCAAGCAACAATGATCTGCAGACACATGTGGTCTGCCTCAATTTTTCCCACAGCTCTACCAAAGCAAGCGGATATACGGTACATGTCGGCTGAAAGATAAGCTCGAGTGTTGCAGGGTGGGCCGGCATGCAGAGGCCCTGAGAGCCAAGGCAGTACAGACAACTCTGGTCTGCATAACTACTGTACGCTGCTGCTGATGAAGGTGCGTGACCTGCTGCTAGATGGAGGGGTGTATTTCTTGCATCATCTCTGTTGTCAATGGCAATGCCAGCCTTGACCAGCGTCTCCAGCACGTGTGTCTGCCCAAAGGCAGCAGCGTAGTGCAGAGGTGTGCTCCCATCCTGAAGACAGCAGAGTCACAAGTGTGAGATGAGTGGTCATCATGACTCCACCAAAAGAGACAATGCTGCCTGCTGGTGGCGCCATGTTGCTAACATGCATCCTCCCCTGTTCTCATTTCCGAGAAACAAAATATGGTGTGTATTGACCAACAGCAGATTGTACAATGTTACAGACACAAAGCAACATACAGACTCCAAATTTGATGGCAGAGGCACAGACAGCTCCTCTAGTTTGTAGATGCATGCTTTGTGGAGCCATACATACATCACACAAGTGTGGTGCAGGCAACAGCTCACCTTGGTCTTTTTGCTGTAATCAGCACCACAGCGTAGCAGCTTCTCAACAATGTCCAGGCGCCCTGATCTGGAGGCCATGTGCAGCGGCGTCTCCATGTCTGCGTCCTTCATGACTGACCACAGATTCGCTCCCAGCTCCACTAGCAAGCCAATTGCATCTACATTTGCTGGACCCTGCATGCACGAATTCAAGTTCACCCACATTGACATTTGCTGATCAGAGGTCCTTCCATGACGTGATTTGTTGTTTTATGCTGATGCATGTACTCATGTGATGATTGCATTGTACATGTAAGAAGCCGGACCATTTGCACTGCGTAGCCGTGTGATCTGTCTTGTGGAGTGTATGCAGCATCTTGCTGACTGGCTGTATTCCATACTGAGAAGAGACGCAGCATAGACACCACCCAGAGTGTGCAGATATGGGATGCAGTGCTGCGTCAAGATAAAGCTGACAACTCCTGCCTTCTCTACGTTTGCTGGCTATGGGGTGGGTCAAAACACCAAAGGGGATGTCTAGAACACCAAACAGGATGTCTAGAACACCAGTCAAGTGAGATCTGCAATGACAGAAGTATGCACTAGATGCCGCTGTCATTCACCTTCATGTTTGCCAAGGCCAGGGGTGTCCAGCCCTTGGTGCTGACAGCCTCAAGGTCAGCTCCCAGCTCAAACAGCCTGGAGATGACCTCACACTGACCAGCGTCTGCGGCCAGGTGCAGGGGAGTGTAGCCTCCTCTGTTGTCCTTGGCCCCATGAGCAGCGCCCTGCTTGATCAGCTCCTCCACTGCTGCTGCTCTGCCATGCAAAGCTGCATAATGCAATGGAGTGCGGCCTGCACAAGCGCATATCATTGAGCATTTCAGAGTGCAGATCCTAATGCTGTTCATGTGCTATCCGTACGCTGTGGACATACAATTCTGCCATGCTGCAGGCAATAGATCGAATTTCGTTGCCAAGCACTGTGGTGCATTACCACTGCCAGCTTGTGGTCTGATAGAATGTTGCTGTGCGTCTTTTTTCTGCTGAGGAGCACTGTTGCCCCTGTTGTTTGCAGGTGCAGATGAAGAAGATGGCTCTATCATGACTGTGTCTGTATTTGTACTGCTGTGAGCATGGGCACTGCTGATCCTGACATGGATGCAAGTATCAGCAGTGGTCACATTCACAGCAGTATGGACACAGATACGATCATAACAGAGCTTTCTTCTGCACCTGCAGACGATAGGGACAACAGCGCTCCTCAGCAGCATACAAGCAAAAAGCAGCAGTCTTTGACATCACAACCTGACAGTGATAATGCTGTTCTCAACTCTGACCATGCTGTCTCTACTGGCACCCCTGTGGCACTCACCAAAGCAGATGATCCAGCAGGACGTCTTGTACAGGCTTGAGAACAGATGCACCATTCCAAACAAGATCAGCCAGCAAAAAACTGTTGCTTGTACCTAAGTAGTCTCTGACATCCACATCATGGCTAAAGCTGATCAGCTTCTGGATGGTGCCCACATGGCCTCCATTGGCAGCAGAGTGCAGCGGTGTGAACTGATACGCATCTCTGCTGTCTACTTTGTTGCGCAGCTCCCTCACAAGCAGATCTATCAAGGCAACCCAGCCTTGCTCAGCTGCCACGTGGACTGGTGTTCTGCCTTCTTCTGATCTGACCCAGGATGGACAGCCTAGCTCGTCCAGCTTCTTCACAGCTGCTGGACGGTTCCAGGCAGCTGCACAGTACAGGGGTGTGCAGCCATCCCTATCTTTGGCGCCAGGATCCGAGCCCTGCATTCATGCTAGCGGAGACTGACACGGAATGTGACGACGGTCTTATTGTGCATGCTCTGGCAAGCATGACAAAGCAGGGCTCTTGACTACTGTGCGTGTGGCAGACTTGCATGCTGCGTGCAGCATTGTGTCACAGAGCGCATGCTATTCACAATGTTATGTGACTGCTATGCCATTTGCTACGCAGTACTGGCAAATAACACATGCACTCTGCTTCTGAGTGTGGTGCAGTTGTATGGACAAGGCTACTGCATTGCTTACCAGAGCAACAAGCTTCAAGATTGCCTCGATATGCCCCTCACCAGCTGCCACATGCATGGGTGTGGATGAGACAGAGTCCTTTACAGAAGGATCACATCCCAGCTGGGCTAATGTATCCAAGACCGCAATCTGCAAATGGAAGATGAACATGAGCATCTTGCAGTGTCTTCAGGCAGTAACATACACACCATCAGTAATACAATCAGTTCTTGCTGCAGCCTTTGTGATCAAGCATGTTTACCTGATTGTGAGCAGCTGCGTAGTGCATAGGTGTCCAGGAGTTTGCACTGCGACCAAGTATATTGCATCCCAGCTGCTGTGCAAGCGTTCTGACCAGGCTGACTTTGCCTTCCATAGCTGCTAGATGCAAGGGCTGCCATCCCATTGTCTGGATGACTGCTGACATGCCTGGCCTTGCTAGGTCAATATGCTTTGCTACTTCAGCCCATGCGGGACCATACTCGCTGAATGTGTGATCTGGTGCATCTTCCTTGGCTGCAATATCCCACCCCAGATGAAGGAAACCCATGAAGTCCTGCAGATGCAAGTCTCAGCAGTGGCTTCTCATGGCCGTAATGATGTTGCAGTTGACTTTGATGCAACACAGGCTATTGGTAATGCTCTAGCTGCTCAGTGTGCACTAGCTGCTCAGCATGATTGCATACAAATGAGATGCAACGGGATCCTTGCGTGCTGCTTTGGTTCTGCCATGTTTGTGCAGCAAATGGTGGTGGAGAGGGAGCTTGGTCTCACCTGCATGCATTGCCGTCTGGCCACCTCATGCAGGGGTGTGGTGCCGCCCTCATCTTTGAGCAGAGCAGTCACCAGCTTTCTGATCAGAGTGACCTGGTTTTGGACTGCTGCTAAATGGACAGGCGTGCAGCCAAGGATGTCTTTGGACAGCAACAAAGCTGGGCCACCCTTGTCCAGAAGCATGTCTACAATTTGCAGGTGACCGCGCATGACAGCATGATGCAAGGGTGTGCGCCCCTCTGCATCTCGAGCATTCACATCTGCGCCCTGTAATCCAATAGTGGCAATCAGAACCAAAGCACCCCTGCCTGGTAGATACAGATTACATGAAAAGCTGCAACTCACCTGCGCTAAGAGAGCTGCAACTTCAACATCGTCGCCCTTTTGTGTTGCCTTATGCAAAGGTATGGAGCGCAAGGAGCCACGGTACCACATGTTCATACTGCAACATCCAATTATGTATGCATGTTAGCATGAATTTACACATAACTCTGCCGCTGGTGTTGTGGCTGACCCCAGTGCAACAATTTGATAAGCAGGCTTGGTAAGCAGTTCTAGGCTGACTGATGCAGCCCATGTCGTATGCATACATTGTTGAACAGACTAGTCAGCTCACTGTTCACTAGCGCGACGGCTCTATGTACGAGAAGCAGGGATCAGTCTTCACACCTCCAGATCAGACTCGACCCTCAAGCAACTCGCTTGCTGATTTTCAAGCAGTGCAACAGCATGTGAAGCGCCACTGCATCTGAAGTCGACAGACAGAACGCTTGCGGCGCTTGCGGAACCAACAAAGCCGTGCTGCGGGAGTCGGCCAAGGCAGAGTCAGCCAAACTTTTGTGCCACTTCTTGGTCGCAGGACGAACGCCTCTTGTTATCGCAAGTCAGTACTGGTCCTTGCGAGGTCTACAACCTGATCACCGCCCTGCCTTGTAGCATCTGGATCCTTGCTGCTGGTGCCAATCTCCTCTCTTGCGGAATCTAAAGGCACAGCCCGAGCTATGCCCCTATGTTTTGCCAGAGTGGTTTCTGATCACTGTCGTGACAGCGTGATCCCGCAGATAGTAATTAAGAGGCGTCGTGACAGGCTCTGTCATCAACATGGACAGCCGTGGTATCTAAGCAGCACCGCAGCTTGCAACCTTTATGTGGTGGTCCAAAAAAACACTACCACCACAACCACCTGCAGCAGAACCCGTGTCGAAGGCCGAGCAGAAAAGGTTGAAAAAGAAGTGTGTTGCTCCATTGAAGGCCTTGCAGTCTTGCAAGAGGGCAAATCCAGACCTGCCACTTGCTTATGCAAGGCTAGAGTCCAGGGCTATTGAGTGCTATGCAGAGGTTCGCGCCCTGTCTGAATACAATAAAGACATCAGTTGGCAAAGCTGCTGTCAGTCGGCAAAGCTGCTGCTGCCTCCTGTGCAGTCTTGCTGCCACAAGTGTCACAAGTATAAAGGTATACACTGTCTGATAACATACACAACACTCAACAGCACTGCCGCATTTACAGGTGTTAGCTCCACAGCAGGCCCTCGCATTCAAGGAGTGCTACTTGCAAAAAGCAGAAGAGCAAGAGCACCCAGACTATGCAGCCAATGACTGCCAGACGTATGTTGCCGCCATGCAAGACGCTCTGAAACAAAGAGGGTGTGACCCACTGCAATAAGCTGATTGCTTTGTCGGCTCAAACTTCCAAGCCTAATGCAGCCCTGTGCTGACTCATGTGCAGTTATCAGCATCAGCCATGTTTGCCACAGGGAAGTTCTGTATTCAGAGAAACAATTTGTGTAGAATTAGCAGAGCTTGAGCTGATTGCTGGTGTTATTTGTATGAGTTTTTTGGTTTAAATGTCTGTCAACTTTGCCGCATTGACAATGTGTGCTGTTGTGCAACTTTAAACAAGCTTTGTGTTGCCTCATTTGCTATTTGGTTTCATTACAGGCTGTTAATAAAGTCTTCTCACATGATTTCTTAGCTTAGATTGCTTTGTCTCATACTCCCGTTGCGTGGTCTGATCTTGCAGCAATTGATCAATGGTAACTTTGAAGACTGGTTTGTAAAACCACCGAGGGAAGTCCTCAAGATTTCTGAAGAAAAAAAAGGGCCGCGGTGCAAAGAACAGTACATGAGGACACTGTATCTGATTGAGATCTTTCAAGCTGTGGTGACTTTGACTTGCATCATTGTAATGCCTCTGACACCTTGACTTGCAGACTGACACTACCCACTCCTGGCCTTAACACTTGCACCTCCATTGCCTTGTCAACATGCTGAGCCAAACACCGTATCAAGTGATTTGTGCTCACATTGCTGCTCTGTCCAGCAAAGCCTGCAATAAAACGTAGCACAGGTCGCACCACTGCAATAGCATTTCAAGCTTTGTAACGCTGTTGTTTCCATTGATCGATTGGCATAAATTGGACAGAGCGCTTGCCATATCAAAAGAGCTTGTCAAAGATTTTTAAGCCAGAAGTGCTTTCTGAAGTTCATACCTGTGATAACATCACCCTCCCTCATGCCACACTTGCAGGCAGGCGAGCCTGCCGCAACATGAGGCACAAGGATGCCCTGAGTGATGGCAGGAAAATCTGCATCTTGCTGTCTCATTTGTGCTGCATTGTGCTCAGTCAGCTGCAGCATCTTGATGCCTATGTATGGTCTGATCACACGGCCCCGTTGTTGGAGCTGTTCAATGACGTCCTTGGCGGTGTCTATGGGAATGGCAAAGCTGACACCGTCTGCACTTAGAGCCTTGAAGCATGCTAATCCAATGACCTGCACACACGACAGACACCCCTCATTCTGTCGTTAAGAAATCATGTATGCATCTCAAACATGTGCACACGCGTCCTGCGCATGGCAGATGATGTATGCATGCAATATTGCATGCACAGCAGGTGGCATCATGGCATGCATATAGCTAGCACACATCTAATTTGTGATGCACAGCAGTTCAGTCTGGCCTTACTTCTCCTTGCAGATTCACCAATGGGCCTCCAGAGTTGCCTTTATTGATGGCAGCATCAGTCTGAATGTACTCAGTGCGCACTCTTGGCAGTCCCAGGTCTGCAGCCTGCAACATACGTGCCTCCATGTAGACAGGGATCCTGGTGCAGAGCAAACAGACAAATGCCAGGTGCAGCACCAATACCTTACGATCTACACAGCTGATGATACCAGCTGTAACGCTGTTCTGGAGATGCAGGGGACTGCCCAGTGCTAGCACCCACTCTCCGGCCCTGAGACC
>JAABUK010012982.1_pt1 | contig 10497 bp, 13 predicted proteins | sample 5559141 | NCBI WGS metagenome assembly JAABUK01 (sample SAMN10711869, study PRJNA513367) | rock metagenome | isolation source: Antarctica rocks | place: Antarctica: Victoria Land, Pudding Butte nord | collected 2016-01-03
GGGGTGCAAGGGGGAGGATGGAAGTTTGAAAAGAAAAACACCAAACATGAAGTATGAGTTGTATTGGGTTTGCGATTTGTTGATCACACAACATTGCTGCAAGCGTGTTTGCAGATTTCAACAAACAACTTGCAAGAGCAGTTACAATAGTCATGTCAAGCTGATCATCTCAAAACACCCTTGCAGGTTGCTTGATGAGTTCTGACAAGCTGATCATGAAAAGGTTGATGAGCGGCAATGAAGTCGCATGACTTTTGCATTTCCAGACCAGGGAACTGAAGCCTGTGCTGTGCATATGCTTTTCATTTATTTATTTATTTGGGGTGTACTACCGTACTGGCTCGAAATCATCCCGCAAAAATAATTTGATAGTGCCCTGCGGGATGCAATTAATTCCGAATCAGACCAAAATTTGACCGTAAAACACCGTAAACGCTGGGTTACATGCACCAACTACGTAGTGTTTACACCGTAGAGCATACATGTACGGCATAGTGCGGGGTAGCAAAATTAAATTTGAAATTTTAGGGTGCAGGATGATTTCGAGCCAGTGCGGTAAGTCAGAAATGTGGTTTTTTGTATCAAAAATAAAACACAATTCTTTTATATTTTACTCTAAATTATAAACTTTATTGTTCAACCTGCGCTGAAGGCTGGGCTGGGCTGGGATAAGCGTTGCTATTCAACCCACTGCCTGATAAAATGCTCTGGCAGTTGCAAAGTCAGTGGGGATGTATCGCAGGTGTAAGCCGGTCTGTGGGCAACCTTGGAGGTCCAGGAGCCATGCATGCAGTCCTTGGTCTTGCCACCCATCAGGTCAGTCACAGCCCTAAATGTGTAAGCATGTCTCGAACAGCCCTGAGACCTGCTGATTCAGCAATCTGTATGCTGGCACCTTGACACTTATTACGGTTACCCTATACATGACCGTGATTGCACATTTGGATGCCCCTTGTGCAAGCAACACCATGCACTGGCAGCACTGCATGTCTCACTGCACACTTCCCACAGCTGTTTCTGAAACTCAAATATGGCTGATCATTGCTTCTAGTTGTGCTTTTGACATGCTGCTTGTGCTTGGCAAACACGCTTTGCAGGGAGACTGCGTATCTGCTGCTTTTGCTGGCTGTACTTTGGCAGCAACTTGGTCGTTCATTCTCAAATGCTGCTTTGGGATGCTTCTCATAGAGCGTCGTCAAAAGATTCACAATCGAGGTGTTATGATGTGTTGCTGCAGTCTGGGCGGATAGCAGTGTATGGTGACTCCAACTGCTTAGACAGCAGCCATCAGAGGTCCTCCTGCTACAATCTGCTCATTAAGCTCATCCAGTACACTGCAGAGGTCAGTGCTGCTGCTAGTAACCCTACAATACAGTCTGTCAAGAGTCATGGTCACAGGTGTTCTAACACATAAATTGTTACACATATATGTCATCAAGCAATGTTCACAAGTGTTTTGGCATACAAGTATGTTTGCTAAATGAAAGTGTGATTGTCAGACAATCAGTTCTGTGCTGACGTGTAATGCATTTGTGGAGACAGCGTCTGGCAATATATTTTGATTTTTTCAGTGTACGGCTCTGAGCTTGTAACGCTGTGTTGTGAAGCTGGTTTTACACGGTGTAGAGAGTTTCATGGGGCGGCTGGCCATATTCAGACTTGCACAAGGTGCTGCAAAGACATTTGTGGACTGCTTTGCAGGGAGGCAAGGACAACACCCTACTATCAATGGACACCCTCCTGGCCTCACCCCTGGGGTCTGACTCTGACCCCCTGCCTACCAGAAGAGTAGACATCGACCTGACCCCTGTCTCTCTCGTCCTGGGTACCCCCATGATGTGCTACCCCAACTCTCCAGAGGAGTTCCAGCTTCTGCATGGCAAGACTGGCAGATCTCATAGTACTGCTGTCGGGCAAAGCTTCAAGGGTGATGTCGTGGCGGCTGTGCAGCCCAACATTCAGGCTGAGCTGCAAGACACGCTGGTAAGCTTTTGCAAAAGAATGGATAACGAGATCATCAAGACAAGTCCATTTGGTTTTTTGTGTTGTACCTCTCCCTACAGAAAATTTTGAGATCATGCCAACTATACAGGTAAAGACGCCGAGGGTGCTTTTTCTCAGTTTGCTCTGCTTGTGCTGCTTGCGCTGACCCTACACTTGCACTGTGCAAGCACTCTGTACGACTTGAATGCTTTCACGCCCCTTCTGACACATATCCTAGCTTGTCTGGCACGTTCGACATAGGATGGTCGATGGTGAATGTCAATAGTGTACCAACTTTGCAGCAAACAAGCAAAGCAGGCGTGTCCCTTCATGCGGCTTGATTGCTGTCTGAGATGTGTCAATGTGCACAAGTCTCTGTGAAAGCCCTTGACGTTCCAACACCGCATGACATCAAAGGGCAAAGAAAAAGTTGCTGCATTTCAAAGACGCTAGTTGAATCTTATGCTTGCACAGGGTCAGGGCGGTTCCACATCAGCATCTGCCCAAGGCTCAGGTGCAAGCGACAGCTCAGCACTGGGCAGTCAGGCCGGCCTTGCAAAGCCTGGGGATGTCAGCACTGAGCGCAAATCTGGATCACTGACCAATCAACAAGTGCCCAAGAACCTGACTGCTGCCGACCCTGCCTCCGTCAAAGACGCTGCTGGTGGGCTAGCTCATAAGGCTGCTGATGTTGCTGGTAAGGCGGCAGCTGGCACAGCAACTGGTGGTGCAGCTGGTGGTGCAATTGCTGCAGTTGGCGGCATGGATGATGCAATGCCCCAGGCCAAGCTAGATGATGTCAAGCAGGTGGCAGCTGTTGCTGACACACTTCAGAATACTACTGAGCTGTTGCAGAACACTACTGACACTGTGGTCAATGCCACTGGGCTGTCCTCTGTCAAGCAACAAGTAGAAAGAGTTTTGCAGGATGGGGAACGGCTTCTGAACAAGACCTTGGGTGATGGTAATATTCACAGCAGCGGCAAAAGCATGATGGGGTCATCGCAGTCTAATGCTGGCCAGTCCAAAGTGCTAGATAGTGCAAGAATGTCTCAGTTGTTTGGAGTCTTTGGTGCTTTCCTTGTGTTTGGTTTGTGGATGCGTAAAAGGAGGCGCAGGCCTCATGTGCATGCTGAGCCTGGTTTGTTGGGTCCTGGAGTCTCTGATCAGGGTATCGGCGGCTGGCTGAAACCCTTGCACAGCAGGCATCGCCTTGCAAACGATTGATTTAAGTACGTGCTCCCTGAGTTTGCTAATGATTGTGTTTAAAGCTAGGTTGCATGTTTCGTTAGGCTACAACCATGAGCATCTTGGAGTCAGTCCTGTTTGTCCTCAGTGTGTGTGCGTGTGTGGGTACTTGTATTGTAACTACTAGTAAACCAAAGGTTGGCCGTCAATGGTCTATCGATAGTATTGTGGTATAAAATATTCTGCAGGCATTCAGGCGACATTTGCCATTTGGATGCCAGTCGTAGACATTGACTGCACCTGCACGTGATATGTCCCATTACATGGAGCTGTTCAGGACGCATCTGCCTGTGAGACTTACTACATAGCTTCACCTAGCTGCACGTATTGCCAGCAAGATGTGGAACAGTGGGAAAGTCTCAATTCTACCCTATATCCTACATGGCTGTACGTGTAGACTAGGATAAACTTGCTGCGAGTCTGCAGGCAACTGCGACGAAATGCCATGAAAGGAGAGTCAACGCATTGATTATTTGCGCCCCTTGTGCTGCCCTTCAACATCAATGAATATCCACACGCATATCAAACCATTGATCCTGTCCGTGCGCAACAGGTGATGGTCCTACAAGGGTAAAGCCTGCTGATACATACAATGGTATGAGCACTTCCTTGCAAATCAGCTGGACTGATTGTATTTGGGGGGTAGTCTGTTGCACATACTGCAAGTAGGCTTTGAGCATCCTCCTTGCAATGCCTTTGCGCTGGTGTTCAGCTGCCACACTCACCGAGTGTATGCACAATGTTTGTCCCTCAGGGTCATGTCGAGACATACTCTCATGTGTCAAGGTATCCGCTGTTGTCAAAGTGCCACAGGTATATCCTACTAGAGTGTCTGCCTGGTGTTCAGCACTGTTGATGCTACCAGACGCCACAGCAACCATGACGAGATCTGAGGCTGCACTCAAGAAGGGCAAGAAATGGATGTGGCACATAAAGCGGCAAAAGCAACAATGGCTGCTGCAAGGGTGCAACCGGCAACCCACAACATCAAGCCTTGCGGCACAAAGGCAAAGGCAGCCACAATTGCAGTGTCAAAATACCTTGACTTGCTCTGAAGTCCAAGGCTGCGGGAGAGGCTGCTTCGTCTGCAGGGTATCCTGCTGCCTACGCAAGGACAACAGTGCGTCAGAATGATATCATCATAGAGGCATATCACTCCTTCCCTACGGACGGGGGCGTTACATATGAGTGATCAGTAGACTTGGAGCTCTGAAGCCCGCAACGCCTGTTGCATACGGAAGTGATATGGTGCTTCGGTCTGCAAGACGGTATGCTCACCTCCAGCTTCTTAATGCGGCTCAGGTCGGTTGCTTCGACAGGTCGAAAGAAGATTAGGTCTTCCGGAATGACTTGGTAGCCTGCCATTTCTTTCTTTTGCTTTCTACGCTCTCGCCAATTCACGAACTTTGCCCACACATACAGTATTTCTGCGATCGTCGCCATTCCTTGATGGTCCAAATGCTGGGCTCTCGCTTTGGCCAAAAAGTACGCGGCGCGCGAACACCTGACGGAACACGATACGCCACGAAATTTCGAAGCTTTGTGACTTCGGACTCTGCTTTGTGGTCGGTTATGTGGCATACCAGCAGCGCCAGTCAGAGGTCACAGGTGTTTACCATTGTCTGAGTGCATATCGTTGCATCATGTCATCCATTGCGTGCAGCGAAGTCCAGTTCGTGGACATCAAGATACATCAACTGCAAACGAACTTGGGCAAGGTAACGATGGTCATCTATTGCTTCCGCTTACTGGACTTGTACCGCAAATGTCGACGCGTTGCTTCAGGTGTTTGTCTTGGGAGAGATCGCCACAGAGGTCTTTCAGGACAACCCCACGATATTCTTTCAGGTCAATGTGACAGATCTGATCTCGAGAAAATCACCGCCAGTTATGGCAGACTTAGTCTGCTTTGCCTTTCCCTTCAGGATGTCAAGCGTGGCCGCTATCCTAAGCTGCAAAGTACTGACCCAAACATCATGGCAGTCACCACTAAACTAGGACTGCAGGTGGAAAGCAGGACAGCCGGAACAGGGATTTCATTGCTGACTGCTGAGACAGTCAGAAGCTTGATGCTTGACAAGCGCAAGGTTAGTTCACTTGTACATCCTGTACCAATCACCAGTCTGCACGCAACGGCATAACATGCTCTACACCACTTCATGGTCTGCACTAGCACAACAACACCTTGCACAAAACAGGACTAAGTCTGCTTCCCTGCAAAAGCTGTTGCCTTCCGGGATCCCTCATGCAGCTCATAGTTGACATTTGCAGAGAGGGCTACTGCTGCCATTCCGCATTGCACTGTTGAAGCTCAGTTCACATGAGGCAACAACCCTGATGGCTGACAGCAATTATGCCCAAGCTCTGCCTGTGGCCATGGACGCTGTCAAGGAGGGTCAGGACCTCTTCAAACCACAGCCTGATCTGCGTCTCTTCCCTCTCTTCCTTTTGGGAGCCCAGGTCAACATTGCTAGCTACTATCATGAACATCACACATGCCAATGTACATGCGAACACCCCAAGAAAGTCAATGATTGGAGGGAATCAGAGCATGCATGCTGCGTCAATTATCATGTAGCAAAATGCACAGTGTCACACAGCTCTACCAAATTCAAAGATGGCGTGAGAGCTTCACCGCTTCACGTTAATGTGTCTTGAAGAGGCATTCTCTTGATCATACTTGCAACCTCATCTTGCTGTTGCAAGCAAATGACGTAGTTCCCTGGTCTCTTGGTACAGCTGCTGAAAATCAGCGAAGATGAGCACTGCATCAAATGTGTCTTGCTGCGCAGTGCTCCTCAGATCCTTGAGCAGCAAGCTTGCTGTATGCAAGATTGGCCAGCAATCAACGCAGTTGAGGCAGCATCTCATGCCTCGCACCATTGCATGCAGGCCAATCTGGGCATGAAGCGCTGCAAGCAATGTGAGGAGCTTTTGGCCCTGGCAGCTTGGCTGTTGTACAGTGAGCCCGAGCACGCTCTGCCCCTCATGAAAGCACAGCTTAACCGGCTGTATGGTCAGCTGCACGCCCTCATGGGCAGGTCAGCCACTTTGACCCTGACTCCACACGCCTTCAAACGTGTACTTTTGCAGCAACATCATCTCAAGGCATGGGGACGCATACTGTACGCCGTAATGCACAGCTGGTCAATGGCAAACATCATAAAGCAACATTCGTGAAGCTTTTTGGCCATCCCATTCATTGTCAATCAGTGATGGGAGACAGTGCTGTGAAAGTTCAACCAACATTGTCATGCACCAGTGGATGAAAGCGTATGCTTCTGCAACACATTAGACATCCACCGGCAACTGCGCTTGCTTTGTGTTCTGCAGAGACAGTGAGGCCTTGCAAGCCTTTGCACAGGATGCTTATCAGTGCAGCCTAGCTTACGGACCCCTAGATGTGCGTACAAGTCTAGCTTATTACAACCTGGCCAAAGTCTTCCAGGGCATGAATGAGATGGACAAGAGTCTCATGTACTGTGATCAGGTATGCATGATGCTGCATGTGCCCTATACACCCCGGTCTACTTCAAGCGAGAGAGCATAGCCTTGAGCTTCAGCTTTCCTTGGTGTGACAACACTTATTATTGACTGTTATATCCGCCACGCAGGTATCATCTGCTCCTGCAGGTGTGGCCATGTTGCAAAAACAACAGTCAACAGAGTCGATTGGGTGGAAATGCTTGTGCAGGTACTCAGCATTTGGTCTCCTGCCCTGCTAGAGTTGGTAGCCAGCAGAGTGGATCAATCAAGCCAGACCCCAGCTATCCAGCAGGTATTACTACGCCAGTGGCTGCATGCAGTATAATGTCTGCCATCATAATCTGTATGCAATATGGCTACTTTGCAGCTTGTTATGGCCTGTTTGGCATTGTGCGTATGCAGCCATTGAGTGGTATAGGACTGACAGTCAACACACTAGAAGGTGATTGATAGCTCAGGCAGTTTATGTGCTAGAGTACTCAGTGAGCTGTCTGATTGCAGGCAGCACCTCTTGGTGAACTACCATTACAGGCTGGTCAGCTAAAGGAGGCAGCCGGAATGCTGAAAGACATTCGCAATGTGCGTGTTACCAGTCTGGGTGATTCTCATGCAAGTGTGGCAGAGGCTGCATGTGTAGTCTCGCTGCTATTCATCTGCTTGCAAGACGCTTTGCAAGCTGATCAATGTTTGCAAGATGCTCAGCAAATTTTATCGCAGCAATCTTCGGCAGGCAAGCTTACTAGAATGCTAGATGCAGCGCAGGCGGGACTGAAACTTGTTTCACCAGGCCTATAATTGCCAATCACCACCACCTCCACTGTTGCTGCCTCTTGGGTCCATTGCACAACCAGAGTGTCATTTAATGATTTACTAGCATTGTGTAGCTACCATACCGAAAGAGTAATAATTCTCAAGGTATTGATTACATTCTATAATTTATGTCTTGCAAGTCAGGCCTGATTCTTGAGGATGCTGAGCCTTTGTTTGTTTGGTTCCCACTTTCATTGCCTAACTTGAGCTGTGCAGGATCATGCAAATTGAGCATGTCCAGGATAGAATCTCGGGCCTTACGTGCACCATCACCGACTTGTCCTGCAGGCATACATCATAAACAATATGGAGTTAACCCACACATGAAACTGTAATGTAACCAAGGTTCATAGATTCAGAAGAAAGATTCCCCATGACTGCATTTGAGCAACAAGGTAAGTGTGCAACAGCGGTGGGGATGGCTGCATACCTTTATCTGGGGAATTCGCATACAACAGCCATGATACACCAGCTGCCAGAAGTGCAAAGCTGGCTCGCAAGGCAATGTTGGTGAGCGTGATAGGTTCAGCATCGTCCATTTCATACAGAGGCCAGAATGCTTCCTTGAAGCCCACTTCCTGCAGTGCAGCTTATGCATTGACAACTTGCAAGAAGATTAATTGGCATCTCATGCCAGCATCCAGGCGATGCTAGTGATGTCTGTGACCTAACTTGCCCTCAGTTGCTTGCTGCAGTACTTGAGGGAGCTTGATAAGCAACACTAGCAGGCAACATGAAAAGCCTGAAATGTTGCTGTCTGACTCACCTCAGATAGGACATTTGGCAGTAGCCAGAAACTGCGGCCAAATGCCATCCATGTAGCTCCAGCAACTGCACCTCTGAGCAGCAATGCACCCATGAGAGTCATCAGCAGTCCCATGCTGAGGTAGACCACCACTAGCTTGACCTTGTAAGGCGCGAGTGGGAACATGCACGCTCCCACAACCACGACTGCAATGAGTACTGAGAACATCCACAAGTATGGTGAAGCAGGCCTGTCATACGCCCAAGCATAGAAGCCTTCTTCAGAAAAAGTCTGCAGAACAACAGAGTTTGACGGCACAGCACAACTTTCAGCTTGGGTGCTGCTAACACATAGCCGTTAACATGCTGCAATGCAGGTCTCAACTTGATCATGTTCAGATGCTATAGACAAAGGTCAATGCGCCCTGGTCCATGCTGCTTGACAGCTGACACTGAGTGGCACTGAGCAGGACGCGTGCACCACTCTGACAGCCTGTGCTGACTACAGCTGCTTGCATACATGCGCTGACAGGCCATTAGCCAAGTGTGGAGATGACCTGCAGGTCTCTATCTCTCACAGGCAGCAGCTTTTTTGGCCATTTGGCAAGACGCTTTTTGCCAGGTTTTGCCTTCTTGTATAGGCGGTCAGTGCGAAAGATGAGGCGCCGTCGCAACAACAGCTCTATGAGGGTCTTGATCTGGGCATCAGCGTCACCTGGAAGGACAACTGCGCTGCAACTCTGGTGACACAATGGAGCTATTGCAGAAGGTTTGTGCAAGTGGAGATTATGCACAGCAGGTCACTGTCAACCAACCTGTCTTATCTGGTATCCAGCTGTCAAACTTCTCAGGATGCTCCTTGAAATATACTGCAAAATCTTTGCCTCTGAAAAATTCGAAACGTCTGTCTTCCACAATCCCATTTCGCCAATCGAGACCGTGCTTGCTTCTCAGGCTGTCTGTGAGCACCTTCAGGCCTTCAGTCTGCTGCAGCACTCACGCCCTCACGTTACTTTTGAAGGGGTTCTCAAGTAAACGCAAACCCAATATACTCGCAAGGAGGCTGATTTACCTCGGCCATGCAAGCACGTCGCGCTACGGCCTGGCGCAATACGTCAAAGGAGATGGTGAATATTCAGAACAGCAGGAGCGCGTTGAGTCTTGTTGTTTCACACAAACCCGGTTGAAGGATCGTAAACAAGTCAGCGCCAAAAGCTGCTTTTTGGCCAACTTGATATCCTCACTGTCTTGAACTGTCGTTGATGCCCCGGGACTGTTCGTGGATGCTGCGGCGCATGCCCGGGTTCGAGACATTGGCCAAAGCCCGAATGCATGATTTGAGGGCGTTATAATTCCAGATTCCCCAATTTCATGCAACTGCTCTAGCAGTCAACAATCCATACATAGTCAGTCCTTCTTTCACGTCTGTGTCAAAGCACGGGACAGAAAAGGTGTCACCCAGTGTACTCAGGCACTGCATAAATTTGAGGAGTTATCTCCACCAAGTCAGTGGCACAATGCCCCCCTGTGTCTGCCCTGTGTAGGTGCACACTATGCCATTCCGTGGGTCATGCCAGGAAATCGCCACGTTTGATGTGACTGACAAAACCAATATGCAGTGTCAAAAGCACTTGTGGGTGCTTGCTATCCCTAGCATTTGCAGCAAAGGCAACAGGGCACTATATAGCACATATGTGGCATGTGTACGCTGCATGCTGTCCCAGTTGTCACCTCCTATTCACCTTCTAAGCAAAGCACAAACTTAGTGTCCAGTCAGAGTCTGTGGAGCATCCTGAGTGGCAATTGCATGATCCGATGTGAGCTCAAGGACCAACACCAATGCGTTCGTGCACCAGAACTTCCTGCCTTCAAGACAATCATGCAAACTGAATTGTTGACATCACCAAGAGATCGTGATCAATGATCAACGTCCCTGTGGCAGATACAGAGGATGAGCATCTTGGAATCAAGAGCAGGTGGGACAACAGTTGCTGCCGCTGACATAATTGTATCAAAGCAGCAGCTGAGCAGAACGACAAATGTGTCAGAAAATGGGGGGGGGGGGGGAGGGGGGTTGACTCCCAACCTTTGAGGAATGGATTCCCATAATTCTTTCAAAGTTATACATCATGTGTGTTGGGAACAAGACGCTGCACATCGTGACTGCAAACTAGGGTCTGCCCTGCAGCAGGTCCTGATCATCAATTCATCATATCATATGGGCCC
>JAABUK010012984.1_pt1 | contig 10496 bp, 14 predicted proteins | sample 5559141 | NCBI WGS metagenome assembly JAABUK01 (sample SAMN10711869, study PRJNA513367) | rock metagenome | isolation source: Antarctica rocks | place: Antarctica: Victoria Land, Pudding Butte nord | collected 2016-01-03
ACACAGCACTGGACGACATGACTAGAAGCCACATCTCCGTCGGCCATTTGCTTGTTCAAGCACATAACTTATGTGCATGCCTCAAGAAGCCTAAGGTTCAGTGCTTTCTGAATCACACAGCCTTTTTGTAAGTGTCACAGCAGGCAATGCAATGCCCAGATTCTGCCATTGTGTCTGCACCGCAATCTCATGCCTCACAAAGCAGTGCAATGCAATGCAGTGCAAAGCATAATCTCTCATGTGTGTGCAGACACCTTGTTGAGCGTACTGAAGGTGATGCGCACACAGCAGCTGTGGATGAGCGCTTGGGCCGCCCTGGCCCCCTGGGGATGGTGCAAAGAGAAAACAGCACAATTCATGCTCAAGCGCTGGCTCCGGCGCCTCCAAGCTGAGGGCGTCGTCACTGAGCTTGCCACCTCTGACATCCAAGAATGCTTCACCATCCCACAGGTGTGTTCAAGAACACCCTGAGTACCCTGCCCAACAATTTCACCATGCAGAGCAAATGCCAGCCTGATAGACAGGCATCACCCACACATCAGAAGCTTAGCTTAACCTGCACCCAAATGTTGTCTGTCTGAGCGTCACTAAATACCGCAGATTCTCACCTGCCTTGCAGCCAATGTCAGAGCTTCAGACTGTCTCAACTATCAGCATGGGCAACTTCCTATTCTGAGGCTGACAGGCTTCAGCAGTGTGTCATCAGTCCGGTCTCAAAATGATTGCTCCAGCATCATGTCACCATTGATGTTGGGATGTGCGGTCTGTTGCAGACACCAGTCTTGCATGTGACAATGCAAGATGTGAAATGTTGTTTCATGCAGGATGATTCATGCAGGATGTGAAATGTTGTGTCATGCAGGACATGACGTTGGCTGAAGCCACAGCTTCCCAAGCTGCAGCCCGGCTACTAGCTGAAGAACAGCAAGCAGCTGCCAGGGTAGCTGCCAAGAAAGGTAAGAAGCTGAGGCAGAAGCAGGCCAAAGAACAGCTACTGCAGCGTGAACCAGCCCAGTTGCAGGACGCTCAGCCAGCTGACTCACCTCAGACAGCTGCAGACTCAGAGTCAAACATCGCCGAGCCAGCAACACCTGCCCAACGGACACCAAGTGCACGGTCGCGTGCAGCTGCTCGCACAGGCTCCCCAAATGTCAGTACTGACAGCAGTGACTCAACAAGGTGGCCCATGGCCACAGCAGACCACTCAGTATTGGCTGACGTCTCTGCAAGTGGCTCTGTGGAATTGCCAGATGATACAGCAGACACGGTCGGCGCCGTACGGGATCAGACGTCAGACGCTGACTTCCTGAGGAGCCTGTTCTGCTGCCCCATCACTCATGTGAGACCACAACTTGCTCAGTCAATGCTGATGATATTTGGCCAACGCAAACATGTTTGCAAATTAGCTATGCTGCAGCGCATTACAGTCAACATGGAATTCATTATGTCACGCATAAGCACATGAAGGTCTGAGGCAATTTGCTCTGGTAGCTCATCCTCACATACTACACCGCATCCGAAGTCCCTATCTTGTGCTATCATGTAGCTGGCATAGCGTGCTTGGCATTGCACAGTTGCACTGATGTCTCCGCTTCCTGGGCATTTCTATTGGCATGTCTTCCACACATTCAACTAGAGATTCGTTGTTGCATGTGCACCATTACACTCAAAGCTACATGTGCATGGATGCCAAAACTTGATGTATCCGCACTGCAGAGCATGATGGTTGATCCAGTGGTAGCTGCTGATGGGCGGACATATGAGAGGTCAGCAATGGAGGCCTGGCTGCAGCAGCATCAGGTGTCTCCTGTCACTGGCCACCACCTGCTGCATACCAGACTGGTCCCAAATGTAGCTGCCCGAGCTGCGCTCTCCAACTGTCACCTGGGAATCTGAAGGTGCTTCAGATGGTGTTAGGCTCTGCTGTGGGGTCATGATCAGACAATCAGAAGACAGATTTTGCCTTGCGGTAAGAAGTTTGGTAATAGGCTTTTGCTGAAGTGATTGTGTGGCTCTGCTCAGCTGACACCACTGCAATTCAAGCTATGCTGGCCTTGTGTGACGCCTGTGTTGTTGTATTGCTCCTGAAGCTTTCACGTGGTCATGAGGTTGTACCTGTCATGTGACACTACAGCCAGCACATGTTTATTCTATAGAGTATGCTAGCAGGCCAAGGCTAAGGCATATTAGCATGTGATGCAGACCACTGGCTGTGCCAAGGTGAGAGCCGTAACTGCAAATCATGACAGCAGGATGCTGGCTGTTGCCATTGCTGTGGCGTGAGAGGCAGGTTGGCTTTTGTTTGCGCTGTTGTGCCTGCTCAGCTAACCAACTTGTCCAATGTGCCATGCTTGCGCTCCTATTGTTCATGCACTCTCTGGCCAATGCTGTTCATATTAAATGCAATGCTGTCATGCTGGGGCCTCATTTCATGCCACTGCAATTTCTGCAACTTGATTTGTGCCTCCTGTCGAATGCAGAATGTCACAGCAGTCAGCCAGTCGATACCCTGTCTGCATCAAGCAGCAGCTGCTGCCTCAATGCACAAAGACTCCATCATGGAGACTGAGTCATGGACTCCACCATGGCGACTGAGTCAACTGAAGCAAGCTTAACACGATGCAACTTTCACATCGTTGTCAACAGCACTGCTTTTCTACGTCAACTTGGCCACCAGGTCTGAAACTCAGTGTATTGTTTTGCAAAGTTTACTAGTGCAGCCTGTGCAACAACAGAAGCGCAGACAATAGCGCTAGCTCATGCCTAGGATGATGCTAATCCATCTTCAGCCGCGATGCGCGCAGCCTCACTGACCAGTCAGTCTGGGATTTTGCAGTCGCCGGGGCCAGCTAACCCATTTGCCTCAAATTTCAGTCTTTCATCAGCAAACAAAACAGATAAAGGTAACACAAACAAACAATGATATTGTCAGAGAGCTGTTGAGACATTGTCACCGTGCTTGGGAAGTCCATGAATACGTAACAAACAACATTTTGTTGACATGACACTAGGTACTAGGTATCAGATACCACTGTGACCTATACATGTCAACATGGAAGTCATAAACATACATCAATACAGACAAGTGAAACCTTGCAGAAGGTCTGCAGTCCACATGCATATATCAAAAGATAGTATAGCTTATTGTGACAGCTGGTAGTTCATGCAGCTGGTGGGATTCTGTCTGCTTTTCCCTTCACACATGTGTCACACGATGTGTAGCTTGGTCTCCTCCTTGGGCTCTGTTCCTCTTCTTTTGTCACTACCAGAACAGGTCCCGCAAAAGTGTACAGTTGCTGTCAGGTCTCATCGGTGACGACCATCGACAGCGATGATAGTGATCGTAGTCGCCAAGGTGGGCGGCGCTGAATGTGTCCTTGGCCTGTCAACGGTATGTACTAGTTTGTTTGTTGTTCAGGAGTATCCAGAGTTGGTATTGGAATGTGAGGCAAGCGGCGACGACGTGGGCTACTCGGTCGCGGCTATCTTCTGCAAGCAATTTGGTCTGTCAGATGAGCATTGCAGCGTGCACCACAAAGATCTAGTGGTGAATTCAGTCGATCTCAAGCAGGTGAGCGGATCACGACTGATCAGGCTTGCAGTGTGGCAGCCGGCCACCCGACTTGTCACTCACCACCGGGATCTGAGTTCTGCTGGTATGGCTTCTTCAGGTCCATCGGGAAAAGGCAGGGGCTTTGCGGTTGACGGCCACCTTCAAAACCACGATTGCCTTTTACACCAGGAGAAGTCTCGAGTTCAGGCACATTGCTAACCGGACAGACGTGTCTGCTGCTGCTCAGAATGCGGCTACAAGCCTTTTGTTCTCGGAAGCATGGGTAAAGGTGGTCGATGTGACGCAGCTGTCGGCTTTTGCATCTGCTGCACCGTCTGACTTAGTCCCAACCAGCCTGGCAGACCTGGTTGAGCAGAGGAATATGCATGGCCCTCAGATGGAGCGTGAGCTGACGCAGCAAGACCTGCTTGCGGCCATGGCATTTTAACTTTCAGCTGGAGACATCAAATCATCTGAAGCAGATACCTGTTGGGCACAGCGCATCAACTGCCTCACCCTCAACAACCCCTGTAGAGGATGTTATGCATCCTCTCACTGCATTTGCCTTGCTCCGCAGCACCCTGCTGCTGCTGAAGCTCATTGAGCTAGTCACCAGCGCTGCCCATACACCTCAGATACGGCCAGCGGAAGCAGCGCTCTGGGCCGTTGTGCTGCAAATACGCAATGCACTTACTGCGTTTAGCAAGACACCTGCTGCTGCTCAGTTGCATCAGCAAGAACAACAGCTGTGCACTGTGCTGGCTGGGATTCTTGTGTCTGTGCAACAAATTTTGGTTGGGGAGGATGAGCAGGCTTGGCAGATAATAGAGGATGATGATGTGCGCTGTATGCAGCTGGCACTATGCTGTTCTTTGGCATCGATGCTGGTGTCGTTGCACCCCCAGCCTGTTGCCTGCAAGATTGTGGAGCAAGGCAAGCACTGTTTCTTGCTGCTGCATCTTATAACTTGCCTTGTGACAAGACAAACTCAAACGCAGCCGTGCAAGATCAAAGTGACAGAATGCTGCACTCTACCTTCTTGATAACAAACAATATATGTGCATTGTCATGGTCATGCCCCAAGTCTTGCACTGCTCAAGATGTGCTGAACTGCAGGCGGGCTGCAAATTCTGGTAAAAGCATTGCCTCAGAAAAGAGATTTGGCAAGTAGAGCTCATGAAGTTATATGCGCCCTTTTGGATGCATCAAAAGTCGGTCTATGTCAAGTCAACAGCACAGCTGCTGCTTTGGCTGGCCTCGATGCAATCATGTACTACAGTGCTCTAATTTGCCCGGACACAACAACTTCAAAGCTGGAACTGGTCAGCCTCAGAGATGGTGTGACAGATATGATCTTGGTCATTGCCACGATGTCTTCAGCGACAATATGGATGACTTTTTCCCCAAGCTCAGGGGTCAATGCTGATTGGCATTACACATCCTGTTGGCATCATGATCATAGAAACCCAGATAAGTTCTCGTTCTGTATGCACAAACATCATCTTACTGCAACTGTGTTGCAGGGTGAATGTCCGGTAGAGCTGTCTGGACTGGCGATGCGTCAGAGGACGACCTCCCCCAGCTCAGCTTCGTCAAGAGCGTCATTGACATGGCTGTCAAGATCACAATGTGCAACCCAAAGCGCCATGCTGCAGTCATCCCAGCTGAATGGAAAGTTGACATGGACATGGTCCTCAAAAGAATGTATCTAGGTATCACACTCCTTGAGAGCTTTGCACATCCGGAGAGAACAAGCGAACTGGCTTGTTGGCGCCGAGGAGTAGTGCCAATATTGTACATGGAGTGCCGCCAGCAAATCTGGAGATTGGCGCACTTGCTTGTGACCCATCATCTTCCCAACAAGCAGCTAGACGTGTATGTACCCGTGCACTATCTGTTGATACCGGTGCTTCAAGACTGGTGCCTTGTGGCTGGCAAGCAGCAACCAGCTGATGTGCTGGCTTTTGCATTGCTGAAGAGGGCAGCAGAAGACGACAGGGTCTTTGCTGGCACAGTCAACTATGATGACACTGGGTCAGACCTGCAATGGAACAGCAGTGGTGTACAGTGGGGTCAGAAGCAATGCAATGTGAACGTCCTTTGGAGATCTGTGTGTAAGTGCTGCAGCAAGTTACTGCTTGTGTTCATAAAGTAACTGTGGCAGATTGCATGTCAGCAAATGCTGCTGCTGTCACATGTTGTGCAGTAAGGTTGTTTGACATTGTGACTGCTTGCTACAATTTGCATGACTTGGGTTGCTTTCCTAGAAGGCTTGATGCATGACTGTCGTCTTGTGGATGTTTCAGGGGCTCTCCAGACCCAAGCTTTGCAACTCAAGCCCAAGATCTTTTGCATCAGCACTTTGCATCGGCTCACAGAAAATTGGTTTGCATACACTGCCAGTGTCCCATGAAATGTTTCACACCTGAGCAGCGACGTGCCTGTTGGTGCAGGCTGCTTGGCAGGCGATACGCAATTTTCAGCAGCTGCAGCAGCAGTGACAAACGCTCTTTGGGCTGCCCTAGACCATGAGGAGCACTGCAAATACATCTTGCACGGCAGGCATCTGACGGAGTCCCCGATTGCTGAAGGCCGTGAAGTCATGCATGTCTTCAGTCTTCACAATGTCATCAAGGCTTTGAGCCACAATGTGGCTGCACAATTGACTGCTGCTGCATGTCAGGTGCACCTATGCCTGGTGGAGATCTACTGGCAGTCCACATTGCCTTCCAAGACTGGGACTTATTGTAAGGCAGTCGTGGCTGCAGACATCTTGGATGAATATAAACCCAATGTCTTCAAAGCTGTCCTGACCGGCCTCAAGGTGACTGCACACCCACTGTCAACCTGTTCCTTGATCTGGCAGTACACCTGCATGCGTCCACACCATGACTGGGCTATCGCAGTGGTGGTGATAAAACATGTTGCATATGGTGAGCCTTGACTGCATCAAAGAGTTTGCAGGTATAGCTAACACGTTTTCATTTCTGTTTGTTTGTTTGCATGTTGGTATCCCCAGATGTACGCCAGTATGATACAAGGTGTTCACAATAATAACAATCACGATGTCACGCAACAATGGGAAAGTGATTGCACGCATTGCATTTGCAATGCAAAATCAAATGGCTGGGCAGCACGTGTTGTCGTCGACAAGAAATGTTAATGTACATTATGCCATCTGTGATGCCTTGCAGGAGCCACTGCCATGGTCAACTGAGCACTGTGTGGCCTTGACAAGAGTACTAGAAATGTGCAGCCAAGTGTGTAGAACACATGAAGTAACCATGCGTGCAGCGACTCTTGTCTCTGCACAGGTAACATGTACAATGCTGCATCACAGCACTGTATGTTGTCATGCCCTATCAATCAACGCAAGCAATAACATGTCACCGGCAATGGATTCCATTCAGCACATCAGGCCTGCCCATCTGTGTGCGTCACATTACTGAAAGACAACCCCTCAGCTGCTCATACAAGACCTGTGCTTGACCAATATCAGCCTAGCCATGTTTGCTCTGCCTGATGATCCATCTGCATTGTATAGCGTCTCATGTGTGTGCACCTGCTTCCTACATTGTGCCTTGATAGTGGAGCTGAGCCAACATGTACATGATGCAGAAGGCAGGAGTCCTACCTGTGAACCAGCAGCGCCTGCAGTCTCTGCAGAAGACAACCCTGATTCAGCGCCTGCAACAGCAGTTTCTGGCTGCCACACTAGGACTGCTGGCTCCATCGTGTGAATCGCTCTTGAAGGGCCCAACACTAGATGTATGCCTGTGTTGCTCCACTGTCAGCTGAAGGTTTCTTTGTGAGCTGCTGCAGTGTGTCATGAATGTACTAGTCTTGCTGTGTGTGCCAGGCCTCGCTCTGGGATTACCAACGCCACAGTCTACACAAAGACAGCCTTTGTTTTCTGGATATTATCCTGCTGCAACTGATGTTTTGGTGGCTGTATGATGCACAACCCTTTTGATGCACAACCCTCAAGCTTGTGTGTGTGCACAGGGGCTGCCTCAAGTGCTAATCAACTTGCTGGTCTCATTTGTCCCCTCCAACAACACCGATCAGGCCCTAGTTTCAGCCGCATGCAAAGGCTATGTGGAGATAGGGCTGGCAAAGTTGTGTGGCATGCAACTGCAATGCAAAACCCTGGGAGCTGTCATGCAACTCCTGGAGCAGCCCAAGGATTTTCGGTACTTGGGCCAGCATGCCTTTCCAGTCTGTCTTCCTCCCTTTCTGCAGTTTGTAGAAGCTGATATGGAGCGGTTCACACAGCGGTGCGAGCCAGATATCATCAATGAGATGCTAGATCTTAGCCCCTACCTTGACATGCTGGGTAAGCGCTCCCTCCTTTCCCAAGTTTCCAATTACTATGAGAAGCATTGGACTCTCCAGACAGATATCAAATGACTGTAGTACACATCATGAGCTGTGTTGCATAGCCTCAACCAAGCGTGAAACCAGGCCATCATGCAGTCAGCAGCATCCTGACATGTTGTGCTGTGCTGCATACGCTGTATTGTAGTCGTACTTTACTACACAGGAAGCGCAGATTGTATTTCAGCTTGCCTGTCTGCATAGGACCTCCTCAGCTGCATATCATCAGTCAGCTTGTCAGGCCATGCAACACTGTCCACCAGTTCAGAGTTCCGACCCTGCGAAATTGCATCAGATCAGATGGGTACAGGTTCCCCCTGCATGGTCATGCCGCATGCTGCATTGTCTGCACAAGTAGGTGCTAGATGCAAGCCTGCTAATTGGCAATTTGATCACAGTTGAAACGTTTCTGGTACCCCTTTAACTCTGCATGTCTTACTACCAGCAATCAACGTGTTGCTTGGTACTGCAGGTGCATACAGCAAGACAACAGGCAAGAAGAAGGTGTGCCACCAGGAGCAGCTGAGGCCCTGCTGCAGCTGCTCTTCCTGCTGGTGCAGCGTTTGGAGAGCTGGACGCATGCAGGTCCAGCTAGGATAAGCCCAGTTCAGATGAAGCTGCTCGCATCGTCCAAAATATATCTTGGTCAGCTCACAATGTCATGTGCAGTACATGTCATGCATGCAAGTTGCCTACAACAGCATTGTGTACTCGCCGCCCACACCAAAACAGCACTGGGCACTATGACTAGAAGCCACATCTCTGTCAGCGACTTGTACATTGAAGCACAAAGCTTGTGCAGATGCCTCAAGAAGCCTAATATTTTGTGGTTTCCTGATCACACAGCCTGTATGCAAGAAGCAGGGTCGCAGCAGGGTCGCAATGCCCAGATTCTGCCATTGTGTCTCAACCATGATCCCATGCCTCACAAAGCAGCACAATGCAATGCAACGAATAATCTATCCTAGTGTGCAGATGCCTTGTTGAGCGTGTTTAAGGTGATGCGCACACAGCAGCTGTGGATGAGTGCATGGGCCGGCCTGGGCCCTTGGGGCTGGTGCAGAGACAAGAAAGCCCCATTCATGTTCAAGCGCTGGCTCAGGCGCCTCCAAGCTGAGGGCGTCATCACTGAGCTTACCGCCTCTGACATCCAAGAATGCTTCACTTTGCCACAGGTGTGTTCAGGAATACCCTGAGTACCCTGCCCAACATTTTCACCATACCGAGCAAATGCCAGCCTGATAGACAGGCATCACTCACACATCAGAAGCTCAGCTTGACCTGCAATTGAATGATGTCTGTGTGGATGTCACTGGACGCAGCAGGTTCTCACCTGCCTTGCAGCCAATATCAGATGTTCAGCCTACCTCAGCAATCAGCATGGGTAATTGCTGTTCTGAGGCTGACAGGCTGCAGCACTGTGTCATCACTCTGGCCTCAAAATGATTGCATGTCCCCCAACAAATGTTTACAACTGATGGGATGAGAAGTCTGTTGGAGAGACCAGTCTTGCATGTAACAGTGCAGGATATGGAATGTTGTGTCGTGCAGGATATGAAGTTGGCTGAAGCCTCAGCTTCCCGAGCTGCAGCCCAGCTACTAGCTGAAGAACAGCAAGCAGCTGCCAGGGTAGCTGCCAAGAAAGGTAAGAAGCTGAGGCAGAAGCAGGCCAAAGAACAGCTGCTGCAGCCTGAACCAGCCCAGTTGCAGGACGCTCAGCCAGCTGACTCACCTCAGACAGCTGCAGACTCAGAGTCAAGCATCGCCGAGCCAGCAACACCTGCCCAACGGACACCAAGTGCACGGTCGCGTGCAGCTGCTCGCACAGGCTCTCCAAATGTCGATACTGACAGCAGTGACTCAACAAGTGGACAGCCCATGGCCACAGCTGACCAGTCAGTATTGGCTGACGTCTCTGCAAGTGGCTCTGTGGAATTGCCAGATGATACAGCTGACAAGGTTTGTGATGCAAGGAGGGGGACGTCAGATGCTGACTTCCTGAGGAGCCTGTTCTGCTGCCCCATCACTCATGTGAGACCACAACCTGCTACTGCCAATGCTGATGGCATTTAGCCAATGCCAAACTTGTTTGCACATTGAGGAAATGTCATGCTGCTGCGCAATACAGTCACCGTATGTCATGCATGACCATCAAACAAGCACATGAAGGCTTAAGGCAATCTGCTCTGCTAGCTCATCCTCACATGCTGCACCGCATCTGAAGTCCTATCTTGTGCTGTCACGTAGCTGACATAGCGTGCTTGGCATTGAGCAGCTGCACTAATGTCTCCAGTTGCTGGCCGCTACTACTGGCATGTCTACCACACATTCAACTAGATTCTCGTACTTGCAAGTACACCATTACACTCATAGCTACATGCCTGGATGCCAGAACTTGATGTATATGCACTGCAGAGCATGATGGTTGATCCAGTGGTAGCTGCTGATGGGCGGACATATGAGAGGTCAGCCATGGAGGCTTGGCTGCAGCAGCATCATGTGTCTCCAGTCACTGGCCACCACCTGCTGCATACCAGACTGGTCCCCAATGTAGCCGCCCGTGCTG
>JAABUK010012985.1_pt1 | contig 10496 bp, 14 predicted proteins | sample 5559141 | NCBI WGS metagenome assembly JAABUK01 (sample SAMN10711869, study PRJNA513367) | rock metagenome | isolation source: Antarctica rocks | place: Antarctica: Victoria Land, Pudding Butte nord | collected 2016-01-03
CCCTTCAACCTCTACCAGACATGGATGAAAAAGAGTGATCTCAAGAATTACCTCTTGAAGCGCAAAGAGCGACAGATGGCTCCTCAAGCAATGGTTGATAAACTTACCAAAGCGTTTCCAAATCGCGAAGGTGTCGCACCGCGCCAAAAGAAGAAACAGAGAGTCGATTTGAAACAACCAGTCCACGGTCTCAGCTTGACTGTGTCTCTCAACAACTTCAAACAGTTCAAAGCAGTAAGTACCGATTTGGGAATCTATTTGGACGACATTGTTAACGGGTACAAATTGAAGGTCGGTCAAAAGCGTTTCAGAGGACAAGGCAGTGTAATGGGTGGGAGCGCGACCGAGGTCCTGTGAGCTCGTCTTCCCAAATGACTGCGACTGACTTCAAGACAGGTCGCAACCACTTTCGTATGGGACTCACCTCACGGCAAGATTTCTGGATTCACTGAGTCTGGCGTCACATGGGATGCTGGCTTTGGTCCGGCAGAAGTGAGTCCTTAGCACCATTCTACATTTCGCTCATATCGCGAGGGGGCCTCTTCTCAATCAGTAACATTATCTAGTGGCTTCACAAGTCAGCATTTTCTTGGGGTGGATTGTCAGATGAAAGAAGCAAAGTGTGGGACAGCAGTCAAGTTCCGGAGAATCTCGTCTTTGGATCTTCCGAGACCAATAGCGTTATGATCAGGTATATCCCATGATAGGTCAAGTCTTATGCAGTGTCACTCTTGCTGACTCAGCTCAACCTAGAACGGAGAAGGCTTGGCAAAGCCTCTTCGACATCCAGGCCAGCTTCTCTGGAGGGCTAGAGCCTAACATCAACCTGAACCAAATGACCCTACAAAGAAAAGCAATCAAGGGTACTTTGACGGTCAAAGCAACATCCGTCGCCGAGTTAACGCATTATGAGACTTGGGATGCAGGGGGTCCCTCATTGCGCATCACGAAGTCGATTGGCAGTGCTCTCGCTGCACAGACCCAATGGCTATGGTATTCATTTGACTACGATCTAAGGCTCGACTTCAAACACCATAGTGGAAAGAGCAGCACATCTTTGCTTCTTGGCGCTAATGGACTCTTGAGCGCAAAGTTTTACCCTTTCCAAAGGCTTTTCTACCTTTCGATACAGTCCCGTGTCGATCGTGCCATATTAACCCTTCTTCGGGCTAAGGCGGCCGACAGAAATACTAAACAGCCTAGCAGCGGTGCACTCCACCTAGCAGACCCTAAATCCGCATTCATCTCCAGACCTATCCCATTACGCCCGGCCGTATTTGAGTTCAATCCAGAGGGTGCTCAACAGGGCAGAGGAGCCGACGTGTTCAACACGAACGCCTTGATGACTGCTCTTCTTGCTTCCAGCGACGAACCACCCGTGACTGCTGATAATACTGCCGGCTCCACACTTGTTGCTTCCACTGCTCCGCAAAATATGTCACACGCAAGCCTTTGGGAAACGGCGCTGAGGCAGCTGATCGTGCACGTTGACGGAGTGCAAGTGAAATATCCAGCGTTTGCGACGATAGATAACGACGGACACCTTGCAGAAATCTCTGCGGCATCTCTATCTTCGACGGAGCCTGGAATTCAATTGACCAGAATACCTCAGGTGTCTGCTCTCCGAACTCTGTCAGCCCAACCAATCGAGCTTGCTGCCACACCTTTTGCGCTTGCGCATGGATTACCTGATGGAGCACGTTTTGATAACCACGCTCTTCAGGAAAACCCCGTTCAAGCTGCACCGCCAGGGTACGTCTTGACCGGCGACATTCAACTCTTTGGTATACTTCCTGCAAAGCTTTACAGTTTTCAGGGTACAGCGTCCGATGGCGGTGTACGAGAAATCGTGACAGTTGCCGATGAGCTTCCGCTTGCGAAGCTGTTCCCTGATATCACCGACACCGGCTTTGATTCGATCCGCTTTCAAAATGTGCAATTGAAGTACGGTGACCGACCAACCGCCGATAACCCATCAAGTTGTACATGGCTGGAGGGAGACATAACCTTCCAAGGCGCCTTGCAGCCTATAGCGGATGTATTGCAGTCAACATTCAGCCAAGCAAACCCAAAGTTGCACGTGGAATTCATGATAGGCATGGACAGAAACTGGAACAAACTTGAAATGCCTGGCAATTTCACCATAAGGGGCACCTTAGAAGGCATCTCTGTGGAGTTTGCCGATCTGATCGAGTTCACCACAGTTGGCGTGGAAATCCATGTGAACAAGGATTTTGATCCTTCGCCATATCGCGAGTATTTCTCTTTGAAGTTCGGTCTCTTTGGGAAAGCTCTTGTTACCGTGCCAGGCTCAATTCTGCCCTTGGATATGGACTTCACAATATCGCTAGATGGGGGTATGATCCAATTGCCGATGGTGCTTCGAGATGATGCGTGGGATAATGCTTTTGGTATTGCGGGATTGACGGTAAGTACCAGGGTCTGGCTTCCGTGGAGAGTTCGCTAACATTAGGAAAGTTGTCCAGCATAGAGCTTTCGGCAAATTTTTCCGTGCAGCCACCGCCCAGAACTATCGATTTTGACGTTGGTGCATTGCTTCTTAGCGAAACGGACATGATCTCTTTCCGAGGTTACTATACGCAAGGTATATCGTATCCTGGAGACACAACTTACAACGCTGATCCCGAATTTTCTGTTTAGGAAATTGGGGCCTTGACGCTACCATGTACGACCTGGATTTGAACGGATTCCTGAACTGCTTTTGGTCATTCTTCGGTGGTGAAGTCGACGAATTTGATGATGACATCGAATTCTCCACCGTTGTTTTCAGCATCGATCCGACAGGTATCAGCCTGGAGGGCACCTTGTCCGTGAATGGTCATCAAGCGGCCGAGGCCAGTGTTGGCATTGATCGAGAAGGGTTCACCATCACAGGCGCGATATCTGACGCCACATTTGGAGACTTGACGCTCAAGCAAGCCTCGCTCGACGTTTTCATTGGAGCTGGTGGTTTCAAGAAAGCTTCGCGAAGGCCCTTCCAGATCGCGGTCAAAGGCACCGTCGACTTTCATTCCCTCGAAATTGATGTCAGTGTATATCTTGCGAAGAATCCCAAAGAAGGCCTCCTTTTTACCATCTTCGGAGAATATAAGGCGCCCCTAAGTACGGGGATGCTGTCACCAGAATTGCACAGTACTTTCCTCGACATACCGATGCAGCAAGTTGCACTCTTAGCTGGGAACACAAACGTCCCAGCACCAGGATTTGTCAACAAATACAGTTATCCTTTGATCAAAGGTTAGCTTACTATCTCGAGATTGAACGCTGCTAACAATTTCGTGTCAGGTATTCAACTGTGCGCTCAAATCGGCAGTATTCCGGCGTTGAATAGTGCTACCGGTGTGATCCTGGACGGTTTGAGTGTTCGCGCCGGCCTCGCAGCTGGCACTGGACTTCAATTGGATATTGATCTTCCGACAGACAAAGCGGTACGTGATCGCGCTCTTCCAGCCACATATGCCTCGGCTTTGCTTAAGCTCATGCTTGATCTAACCTTCTCCAGATCAAATTTAGTCCAACCGTGACTTCCGGTCCTATCACCGTTAGCATAGATATCGCAAGGCCCCCTTCTCTTCAAATTAGGGGAGGCTTGAATGTGCTTGTATCTGGCCAAGCTGATCCTCTGGTGTTTACCATGGGGCTGAATGCCTCTGTGACCTCAGTTGCTGGCTTTGCGTAAGTGCCTCCTTCTCCATTGTCGCCATATCCATACTCATTCAGCCGCCTTGCAGCCAATTGGACGGTTTCTGGGTGAATCCTTTTCAACTTAGTCCGAAAGTCAAGGTTGGCCCTACCCTTGCGCTCCAGCTGGGATTAAGTTACGCGGTGAGTCGTCAATGGGCTCTTTCGATACTTGCGACGCTGACACATTCGAAGCCTCCCTCTCTTCAAGTAGCTGTCACAGGCGGATTGATGATCGGCTCCACTTCCGCAATTGTGTCCCTTGCTGTCGGAGCGAACCCAAGCCAGGAACTCATTAGCGCGTCTTTGGAAGGCCTGTCCAGCAATGATCTCATTGCATTTGCCTCGGACGTCCTCCAACAAGATATTCCTCGGATTGACGAAAATGTCTTCAACTTCAAAGCAGTTGCTGTCTCGATATCAACCGGCGTCCAGGTTGGAACCATATATACTCCCCCAGGCGTATCATTCGCCGGAACTATCGAACTGTTCGGCGAGAAGGCCACCATGGAGGCGTTTGTGCGAGAGGAAATCAAGATAACTGGCGCCTTCGAAGCATTTGCCCTTGGTCCCCTTGCTATAACTGGTGCAACAGGGCCAAGCCCGAAGTTTGAATTTGAGCTTGGGCCCAAAGCCCAAAGCCTTCTGTTGGACGGCGCAGCCAAGTTACTCGAACTGGAAGCCTCTCTTCATGTTGAAGCGACGCTGCTGCCAAAGCCAGCTTTTGAGTTTGATATGAGGCTTGCTTTCACTGAGCTTCTGCCTTTTACTCTGCACGGAGCCATGCTGGGGGCACTTGATATCAAGCACGTGAGCAAACTGGACTTCGACCTCTCGGCTACCTTGGAGCAGAAGATTTTGGATTATATGATGACTCAGGCGAATCTGCAGTTCGTCGCAGCCGAGAAAGGAGCCAAGGAAGGCTTCGATGTCGCACGTGCAAAACTCGACCAAGTCGAGGCATCCTTCCAATTCGCGGTCAATACGGCTCAGGGACAACTCAATACAGTGCAAGTTGCATGGGACGCGAAACAGAAGTCTGTGAATAGCGCTTTGGACCAAGTCAAACAGTCGACCCAGGCCGAGCAAGCTGGCCTCCACTCCCGACTCGATACCGCGCAAGCAGCTTTCAATCAGAAGATCGATGCTGCAACCAAATCGCTTGAGCAGACAAGGGTAAATGCTGCGACATCGATCCAAGCTGCCCAAGCTGCGGTGCAGAAGTCTACCATTGACGGCGCTTCTTCTGTTGCAGCACACCAGGCCGACTTTGACAACCAGAAGAAGAGCATAGATTCCAAATTTGGCGACGCTCGACAAAGCGTGCAAAACGCGCAGAACAGCGTGCAGGCGGCTCAAAGTGGGTGATCACAAGCATAATGCAGAGGCCTGGACGAACGCTAACCGACGCAGATAGTGTGGACGACGCCCAGCAAAGGTTAGCAGTCGCTCAGGATAACTTCAACAAGGCCTCTGTCTTCAACAAGCCAAAATTCGTAAGTTTGGCACTCTTCGCCGCATTCCCATGCTAACCTATGTCTCACCATACAGGCTGCCCAAATCACTGCCATTCAAAGCGAAAGAGCCTGTAGGTGTCTTACACAACTACGCCTCCCTCGATCTCTTTCTTCCCAACCTTCACAGACTAACACCATCGCCTCCTAGCTAAATTCGCCGCCCTCAAAACTGCCCAAGGCGTCCTCAGTGGCGCCCAATCCGTTCTCAACGGCCTGGGCTACAACGCCGCCCTCTCCGCCTTGAAAGCCTACCAAGACAGCCTCGATCTCGCCGTGCAAGCCTCCAACGCCGCCATCTCCGCCGCCAAATCCACCCTCGCATTCACCATCACGGCCCAGAACGCCGCCATCGCCTCTGCCACCACCACCCTCGCTGCGACCAGAAACTCAAGCGCAGAATCCGCCGCCTTCGCCGCCGCGAACACAGCGCTGTCAGCTTCCCTTGCCACGTCTGCAATTCTCATCGCGACCGCCCAAACCGCCGTGGATAACCTCGCCAGCACAACCGAAGGCGTCGCCTTCACCGCCGCGACCAACGGCCTCAACTTCGCCAAAAACAACACCGCCGATCTCGACATCGCGCGCCACGCCCTCGACACCGTGCAAGCCGCGGCGGCGATCGCGCTCGATGTGAGTAAGTGGATGGTTAATCACGTGGGGAACTTCTTCAACATCACGCTCGTAGAGCTGAAGGGGACGTTGAGGGGGTTGGTGGATGTCGGAGCGCCGATGAAGGTGAGGGTTAAGGGGTTGGTCGCTGGTAATGCGGTGGACTATATAATTGATTACAGTATTGGGAGGACGCCGGATTTGGTCAAGACGTTGTTTGAGAGGGTTTGGGGGGATTTGAGTGGGGGAGTCATCAGGCTTCCGATTTAGAGCAACTTGGATTTGCGGGAGGGTGGAGCATAACTCTGTCAAGTTGGCCTTCTAAATGCTTCCTGACATTGAATTCGTTCCTCTACCATATCATACGAATCCTCATCCTCATCCTCGTCCTCATCCTCGTCCACCGTAGGTGTTTTCCTAAAGCGGCCTTCATTCCTAGCCGACCCTTTTGGGACCACTTACCTTATGTTTCCCTGCATCCTTGTCCAGAGCCCAATCCAGGGCGGTTAGCTCGGAATCTCTTTTATCAGTGGTACTCCAGACTCCAAGTTGGTACTACAAGTGGGCTGTTTGATAACACGCATTCAAAAGTCTCGGTTGCTGACGCTTCTTCCAAGAAAAGACCCACCCTGGATTCCTTCAAACAACATCGAACTCAGAGAGGGGCAGCGTCTTAGCATTGCCCCTTGCTAATCATCATTGCATTTGAGTCATTCTCGGGCACTTGAGGAGATGGGTCGAGCACTTGGGGAAGAGGAATGCCACCGCTGTGTTGGAGCCTTTTCTGCGAGTACAGTGGCGGCGCATAAGCTAGCATGCAAATTTCGGAGATATAAGGCGTGCGACAAACGTTTTCAGCACGAAATTTACGCATATGTGCCGCAAGCGAACGTGCGCAAGGTGCAAAAGAAGCTTCAAATCAGCGGACTCTGACAAGCACGACCGTGATTGCCGCCGCTGCCAAACATGCCGCAGCTTTTTCCAGAGAACATTTACCAATCTCATCCATGTGGGTTCCGTACCTGTCGTGGTTGCACGAGACTTCGATTGTGGCCTTAGACCATGTTGGCATTGTCGCCGCTCCATGACGTTTGAAGACATGGAGAATCATGTGTGCAAGGTCCATCGTTGTGGGGGTTGCGAGGCAAAGGTACTGTTGAAAGAGATCGAGGATCACATATCCAGGTGCTTCAGACACGACAAGCAACTTCGTGGAATGTGCACTGTTGCTGCTCAGTGCGATGACAACATCAGCGAGGACTCCTTAGCATGCTAGAAGCATAAAGGTAGGCTCCAAGAGCAGTTCTTTAAAGCTTTAATATTGTTATCTGATATCCGGTAGAATGCCGCAGGGAGGGAGTGTCTCCGCGAGAGTTCAAAAGAGCATCCAACAAGCCCTCCCCTCATGAAAGAGATATGGTTCTGGAACGCAAACTACCAAGCAATCCCTGTAACAGAAATCGGGACCTAAGGGCCACGCAACACAGCCTGGAGCAGATATTGAGCGATTCCATGGCGAGATTCGTGACGTTATGGAGAATAAAATATCCCCCATTGCCGACGCGTGGTAGATACATCGTCAGCTGTATCACACAAAAAGCTCCCGCCTTTTCACTGCTGCTCTGAAAACTTTATACGGCCATCCACCTGGGCAAAGACATAGGATGATCTTTCAAAATCTGTGTAAGAGGCGCCGCCAGGAATGAGATCATCTGCGCAAAGATCAGCTAGGGAAGAACTGTCAAGACCCTCTCCGAGCTCAGGGACGATGCCCCGTGGAAAGCCCATGTCGTGAACTAGTATGGGCCGCCATCAGACAGGATAACAGGGGGGATATCCATACATCAATGAGCCTAATCACTTGAAGAGAAAGGTGTCAATGGATCCAAGTACATGACAGAGCATAGCAGCGGATTCTGTGATCACGATAGTCTATTCTTGAACCTCAAGGAGATCAACAAAGAACCCCTTGTTCCAAAGCGTCAACATGTGCTTCGCCTCGTGAAAGCTTTTCGGATGGAAGTCTAGACTTTCAAGATTCCTCATAGAGTGCGAGACAGGCATCAACTATTCTCTCCAAAAGACCAACAAGTAATTCGAATTGCAAATGATCCATAGGAGCGACGAGTCGATGGTTTACAAACAAGGCGGCGTCCAATTTCGAGGTACGGAGAACAGAAGCAAGCCAGCTGGTATTCAAGCCTATTTCAAGATACACGATTCAAAATGGAAAGGCTATCATCTGACCAATGCTGACGACGGCTATCTTTTACTGCCTCCCGATTTTGAGGTCATCGAAGATATGGCTGAAATGATCGACAATGTGAGTTAAATCCTTCACCATCTTTAGGATGATGGTACTAAGGGAACATTCAGGTATCAGAGCTGGATGTACCTTCTCAGGCGGACCGTCACGACGTAGGGGCAGAACTTGATATCGATGATGAGGTTCCAATGGGTATTGCCGCCCAAGAAATTGAGCTCTGCCGCGATGGTGACGTCGGTACGCTACTGAGTGTAGACCTCGACGATTGAGAGAATTTTGACGACTATAACCCGGACGAGAATGACGATAAAATTCGGATAAAGAGTCAAGCCACAACCATTCCACGCACGCTTGCAAGTCGCTCGACGAAAGGCATTAGCCGAAGCTCCTTCAATAAGGGGCTTCGCCGAATGAGTCGAAGCGTTTGTCCCAAGCTAAGCAAGCAAAAAATCTGGTAAGACTGAAAAATCTATATCAATATACATGCAGGAATCAATTCATAAGACCAAATCAGCGGGTCGAGCCAAAGGGAAAGCTTTGGAAAGCCAATCCGCGGAAACTGCATCAATCAAGGAACCCCCACGACAAGATTTCAACAACAAAAAAACCATGGATTCCCAGTTAGTCCTACCATCTAAGACCAGGGTTTTTAAGTGCATAGAGGGCCGAGAAAGAGCCTACAGGAGATGCAGCTCCTTATTCGGCAACGACGATTCTGCTCTTATCCGCCAATGACGCGGAATCGGCAACGTCAAGGCCAAAGAGACGGAGTACAGTCCAGGCTTGTCATCAGTGAATTGTTCAAACATTATCAAGAGAAGTTCTTGGAATCCCTAGAGGCCGCCTCCCTTTTCCCTCCATAATCGACAAGTGCACCTTGGACACCGAAGAGACTAGTGACTTTGAAGAAATGGGAGCTGAAAACTCACAGAAAGCCTCCTTTCAATTCGCCGCTCGACCGCACAATTTTCTCTGTCTGAGCAACAAGTTCCCATCAACAGCATGTCGACGTGTCTGCCCAGAAGGGGTTTCACGAAGACGCCAATCACCGGGGCCCGAAGGCTCAGTGCCCCGGCTAGAGCAGCAAAGAATACGTAATCCATCAAGTCATATCCATGACAAAAGGATGATGCTCTCCACAACCATCGGCAAGCTCACGAGTTCCAAAGACCACAAGCCTGCCATATATTCGAGGTCCATTTTTTGTACCCAGTCTTTCATGAATAAGCTTGCTTAGTTGCCTCGCAAGCTTTGCACCAAACTTTCCTTCGTCTCTTTCCGTAGCCACCATGTCACGCGGTGGATACTGCAGCATTCCAAGGAATTTAAACAATTATGCCGATATTAGACTACACTTGAAGCTAGGTAGTAGTAAGGTTCCTTTATGCTTGCTTATATATAGCCTCCTCAATAGGATATCGAGTACGGAATCGAGCAACAAAAAGTTCTTCACATCCGCTAACACTGTGCCAGTATCAATATACTCAGTCTTCAGCTAGCGTTGTCTCCGCTCGAATTCACTTAGAGACGTGAAGACTGATGACGACTAAAGCCATCTGCTCTTACCAGTAAGTCCCTTTGAGATCCTTTCAGGAGCGTTGAATTCCTAAAGCTGAGCTAAAGTTAGTTGATATTTGAGATATACTTCTAGCAGTATTTAGCCCCCAGTCTCAATTCCTCAAGATAAGTGCACGCAGTCTCTGCCAACTCCCGATGTACTGGATCATTTGCGGCTGGGGCTGGCTTACTTCCAAACGGCACTGACTTTCACCACCTACAAGGTACCGTGGACGGTCCAAAAACCTAGTGGCCACTACTCCAGTCCCTCCCTACAATGCGGCCTTCCTTCAGTCCTGCCCGGACGCCAACGTCGTCACAGTTGGCACCTAGACCCTCTACCAAGCAGTGCAGACAGCCTACGCCCATAAAGAAATTCTCCTTTGAAATTCTCTTTGGACCGGCATACAAGGGGATACATACCCCTCGCCGTCACTGCCTTTGGTGACCTAGCTAGGCTAGACCCAGAGATATTCGGGGCATGTAGGCTGCCCATTCAAAATAGGAAGGAGGTGAAAGACCACCGGCGGTGACGAGGGGACTCTGGTGGGGGGGCACCGGCTCAGAGGGGGAAGCGGGTGATGGTCATTGACGATGTGCTGACGGTGGGAAAGGGCGATATCGGCGAGGCTGTCGAGATCATCCAGGCGCAGGGCGGTGAAGTAGCAGGGGCACTTGTGGCCTTGGGGACCGCATGGAAAAGATGCCTGCCGTGGAAGGCCACGATGAAGTCGACTGGTCACATCGAACGACCTGATTGGATATTTGCCGAGGGAGATAGGAAGTAAAAGACAACAACGAAGAGAGTGGAGAAGTATCAGAGAAATAAATCAACTTCCGGATCT
>JAABUK010012987.1_pt1 | contig 10495 bp, 13 predicted proteins | sample 5559141 | NCBI WGS metagenome assembly JAABUK01 (sample SAMN10711869, study PRJNA513367) | rock metagenome | isolation source: Antarctica rocks | place: Antarctica: Victoria Land, Pudding Butte nord | collected 2016-01-03
TCGGCCCCCCAGCCCAAAGTGAGCATTCTGGGGCTGTCAACTGGACCAACAACGCTCAAAATGCCTGTAGCATTCAGCATGTCATAGCGCAGCATTGCCTTTGTCACCAGTAAGCATGGACTTGCAGGCCTACCCAAATGTTATCAGATGTGTCAGATGCCTAAGAGCACACTCAATTGACTTGCCTTGCTACACCACAGAAATGACAGCTCGCGTTGACGTGTCTGCTTTCCATTCCCTACAGACCTACAAAGCCTTCTGTCTTTATTTTTGAAAAGCCCTGCTTTTTGGAAGTTTTGGAAAATCTGGCTTCTTAGTGTTTTGAATGACTATTTTCTTAGTGTTAGGAAAGCCTGGTGCCAGCACCGAGCTAAGCAGGACCAGCTGGGGTGACCTGGTGCAAAACACCAGCCTGAAACAGCTCAAGCTTCAAGCTGTAAGCTTGCTACATCATGCAATTAGGCAGCATGTACAGCAGAATCTGTAGTCAGAGCATCATACTTAGCGCGCTTGTCAAGGACTTGGCTCGGGCAAGGAGAGGACTGCGTTCATGCTGCTCACTGGGCCCTCTGCTTTCTAACTGGTGCTCATCTTCAGCCAGGCTGCCTGGCCCCTGAAGCTGCCTGCCTGCTAGGTCCCCTTGAGAGGCTGCCTTCTGCCTTGCATGCAGGAAGCCTGCAGCAGCAACGACAGGTGTGAAGATGCTTCCACGACCTGCTGAGGATGCAGGTGGGTTCATTGCAGATGTGCTGCCAGTTGATGTTTGCAGGTGTGGGGTGCTTGTTGGCCTGGAGAGCCCTTGCGACATGTGAAGGGCTTGTTTCTGTACCAAGCCCTCCAAAAGTCAAGGTGTAGTCAATTGAAAAACACGCAAAGATACAGATCACCCAATTCCATATGCAACAGCATGACAGGCAGCACCTTGCATACTAGGAGTAGCATGCCAACATGTGCATCACATGCGCATAAACTTTGAGAATTGACAACAACCAATGCCCCCTCACGGGGAAGGGCCTCAGCCTTGGCGGGAATGTATTTTTCTGCCGGCAACCATCAGGGTATACAATGTACAACAGGCTAATCACAACTAAAGCAAAATAGTCGCAAGAACAAACACTCTGCATCTTCACAAAGAGCCAAAGTCCTGCCAGATGCGTACAGAGAATGCTCATGATGCAATGCCTTGCTGGTATCTGTGTTCAGAACCCCATACAACGACCAACTCAGTCTGTATGTACTTGACCCTAAGGGGAGCACATGCGTATGATGAGTAGACATCTGAATGCACCAATAGATGAAGGAGTGTATAAACAGACAAAGAAATGAGCAAATGAGTGAACAAATACCATCAACTGGAGTGCTTGCAGCAGACACCAGGGGCTCTGCCTCCTCATACCCCCCTTGCATCAGCGCATTGCTCGACCAGGAGGGCCGCATCTGCATGCCCCTCGCCTGCTCCAGCCCCTGCTGGGAACTGCCCTGACTCTGGCCTTTGCTGGGCGCCGTGCCCTGCAGCGCTGCTGCCATGCCTCCAAACTGATATGCTGCAGCATCAAACCCAGAAGTCACCCCAAATCTGTCCAGCAGGCCCTGCTGCGGAGGATCATGCCCTGGCCGCTGCTGTTGCCCATACTGCTGCTGCTGCTGTTGCTGCTGCTGGCTGTGCTGATGATGCTGCTGCTGACCACCATACTGCTGCTGCCTTTCTCCCTGCAGCTGTTGTTGGTCTTGCAGAGAGCCTGCAGCCTGCTGTGTGACACTTGAAGAAGGCACAGGGACAGGCAGACTGTCCTGCTGCTGGTCCATCAGTCTGTCTGTTGCATGGGGTTGATGGTGTGGGGAGGTCGCAGAGGCTGACTGCATGCTGGTGTCAGGCTCGCCTGCTTCTATGAGGGAGGCTCTGATAGCTGCCGCTAGCATGGCTTCCTCTGCGTCCCTGAAGCCACAGAAGCAATAATAGTAATAGTAATAACAACAACAACAACTAATAATATAGTAATGACAATAATAATAGCAGTAATAATAACGATAATAAAAGTAGTAACAATAATAACAATAATAATAATAATAGTAGTAGTAGTAATAAGAAAAACAAAATAGCAACAATGATAACAAGGAAATTTTTGCTTTCCAGCTCATGATGAGCTAGGTACATGCAGAACAAAGCCTGTCAGTGAAAGGCGTTTGACTAAGACATTTCTGATAAAGTTGACAAGGTTCTAACATCAGTGAGTGAATAGTCAGGGAAGAAGTGTGGCAAGCCTCGTGTGTGACGAGAGGCATTGCCTGGCAAATTAGCTTTCCCATGACTGCTTGCATTGCTTCCCCTGCCATCTGGCAGTTGAGCGGAGTTCAACTGCTCAGACGGCAAGATTTCATGACAGGGTTGTGTGCATATCCACTTGCTGCTCAGCAGGATATGCACACACCCTGTTATTAAATCTTGCTGTCTGAGCAGTTGAACTCCGCTCAGTTGGATCAAAGGAGACCTCTGAAGCTCTCATGCACTGCATTGAGCATTGCAGCAAGGCAATCCAGTATAACATGTAATCGTCAGGCCTACAGCTAGCTGACATTGGCTGCATGCTAGCACCAACACCGTAGTCATTCAAAATTGCTTAGCACGTGTCCACTGTGCAGAAAGATGATGAATTCAAAACCCATCAGATTCCAGCAGGACACCCAAGCGTACCAACATGCTCATCACTACAAATGGCAGGAACCAAGTATGGGGCATGCAGAGCTTGGACGAAAAGACTCACTCTGGAGCCATGCTTTGCATATCCTGTGGTACGGTGTCTTGCAAGGCTGTGCTGGCTGCAGCAGCAGGCTCAGCAGCACCCACTCCTGCCACATGGCCCTGCTCCTGATGCTGTACTTCCATCAAGGACAGATGCAGTGCCCTTACTAAAGCAGCTTCCTCTGTCAGAATCTGGGATGGCTGCCCTTCTTGCCGCAGGTCAGACCTGTAGTCATCAAACATTGCATCAAGTTTACCACTACCAGGAGCACTGCCTTGATTCTCTTGTACTTTAGTATTGTGGGCATGATCTGCAGCTGTGACGCATGCTGGCTTGAAGATGCTGGCAGATGGTCGCTGGAACAGAACAGGCCATGGGCTTGATGCTGCATGCTCTCTCAACACCCAGACTTGCTTGAGACAAAGTGCAAAAGGCGAGGCAGGCAAGCAAACGGACTTCACATTAACATGTGAAAACAACAGCTGTGGTGTATACAGCAAGGGGGAAGACACATGAAAGTGGCTGATGCTTTGCTGCAACAGCAACAGCCACCAGGCGACAAGAGTGATCTTCCAGACACGCTCTGTATGACCAGTGCGCTGTGCATGGCAGTGAATAGGGGGCTCACATATCTGGGACACTGCCCAGTTCATCTAGAGTGTCAGTGGCATGCTGCTGTGAAGGCAACTCTGCATGACCATGTGGGCCCCTCCTTGCCATCTGACTGCAATCCACACAACACATCTTACTACCAAATGCCAAGCTCACTCAGATCAGGTGCCATCTGACTGCATTCCACATCCCACATGTACTACCAAACGCCAAGCTCACTCAGATCACGAGCCTGAAATCAACGATGATGAGGAACTGGTGTGTGTGTGTGTGTGTGTGTGTGTGTCTGATGATGAGTCCTGAGAGCCATGTATGCAGACCTCAGCAGGCAGGCAGGTGCACATGCCTGTTGACAAGACAACCCCAACTTTGCAAGAGGCATAGCAGAAAAATGGAGAACATGCGATGATGCGATGTGCATCTTGGTGCTGCAAGTGCAGCTGCTTGCCTATGACTACTGCTCGTCACCTACACACTCAGACTTGTACCCTAGTCTTCAGCCTGCTTACCAACTCTTGTGTACCGCTTCACCTCCAACCCCTGATTACGAATCCTATTACGGATTCGTACTCAGGGATTGGAGGTGAAGCGCTACGCAAGAGTTGGTAAGCAAGTTGAAGACTAGGGTACAAACTTGAGTGTGTAGGCGACAAGAAGTAGTCCTAGGCCTCTGAGTGATAGAACACATAGATAGGCCAGCATATCAAATTGGCCAGGGAGGCAAAATGGCAGTGTGCGCTTGTCTCGCTGCATGAGTGTGTGCACCTAGTGAGCTCATCAGCAAGGTCCTCCTGCATCTGTTGAGCATTGCTGGGGTCAGACATCAGCTCTGAGAAGTTGGGGCTGGTTGTGCGAGCCAATGCAGGCGGCTCCATGTCTTCAGCCGCCCTGTGATACAACCCGTAGTTTTTCTTAGGGCACAACAGAAATCAAAAACAGTATGACAATTATTGAAACTGTTTATCAATTTTCTAACAACTGCCTTTTGACTGCTCAATCAATCTCTGCAATAGACAGTCGCACATACATATGCATGCTTAGTACAACTCAGCAGCTGTGGCTGTCAAAGTGTGGAAGTTTGATGGATGTGAACATGCACACACAGGGTGTGCACACATGACTGGGCAGCCCAATATGATATTTGGCTTGCTCATTAAATTGACGCCAAAAGGCGTAGCCTTGTCTTTTTTTATCTTTCTGTGCAAAACATGGCATTGTGGGACTGACCCATAAGACTGTGGGATAACTGGAAGAGCTGGGTCAACAATTTGTGGTAGAGTGCAGTGACAGCTTGTGTGTTTGATGTACAGCTTGAGCAATGCAGGCACAAGCTTCCAGAGTGAGAACTTGAAATCCGATGGCATTTGATATCAAGAAGCACAAACCAGGCAAATGTAAACACATGCTACCTAGCTCATCATGAGCTGCAGAGCCTTATTGTTGTTATTATTATTATTATTATTATTATTATTATTTATTTTTACTAATTTTGTTTTTATTACTACTACTACTCCTACTACTACTAGTGTAATTATTATCAACATTATTATTGTTGTTGTTGATGTTATCAAGGTACCTGGCTGCTTCTGTCTCCATGGCAACCTCATACGCTCCACTGTTTTGCTCGTCTGGTATGAGCGCACCCTGACACTGCAAGGCCTGGTGGAAGAACATCAAGACCTTGCCGTAGAACTTGGTGGGGCGGACGCTGTTGTGGTCCCCATCAAAGAGCATGAGCTCCTTGTCAGGGCTGCCATACCTGGCAATCAGCTTCTCTGAGTGCTCCTTGGTCACAAAAGTGTCCTCTCTGGCATGGCCTGCACAGCAAATAAGTGCGCTGAGGGCTAGTGCTTCACACACTGAACACAATTATATGTATGATGTTGCGGTGCACATACATCACCACAACAGCACAAACCACCAGAAAGCAAATGTGTGCAGCCAGGGACTATGGCGCATGCTCAAGTTTGTGACATCAGCAACTGGGTCTAATTGCTGGCCATTAAAGTCTGCACAGAAAGCTTGCAGCACAACCTTGGGCTTCCAGACTGTAGCCTGTCCATACCCGAAAACCAATATTTGCTGCACAACACAACTTCACAGAGCTTTGCTCAAAAGAAGTTGAGCAAAGCTCTTCAGCACAGCAGCTGAGAGTTGGCATGGCGCCATGTTGCAGGGCAGGAGATACAACCAGTAGGCAACTTATGTAAACATGGTGCTTGCCAAACAGAACAGTAACAAAGCAAGTGTGGATCTGGTTTTGACAACCGTTGTTCAGGTGCACGATGGATGCAAGCATGCTGCTCACCAAACAGGACAGTGCCAAAGCAAGTGTTGATCTGGTTTAACAACAGCTGATCAGCTGCCACACAGCTACAACAGATGCAAACATGTTGCTCACCAAACAGGACAGGAATGAAGCTTGTGTGGATTTTGTCGATGGGTGCAACTTCATCAATGCTGAATCCGGCACGCTTCTTGACAGACCGCCTCATCATGCTGAGAGCAACTCGCATCAGAGAGCGAGGTATTGGAATCTTTTGCTCTTCCACAAGCTCTAGCATGAGCTCTGTAAGCTTGGAGAAAGGGCTGTCCACTACCTGTAGTAGACGCAAAGCCAAACTGGTCCCATGGCAAGACCCAGGTTTCCAGGCGTGGCATGCAACAGCATCGCTTCCTAGCAACGATTGATATGCATGGGATGTTGCAAAAGAGTCACCTGTTATCGCACAGTTGGCAATTAGTGTCGCAACACAACTAGATTGAACCATGAAATGGCCGCAACAGCAAGGCCACGACATCTTAGTGCAAAACCCAGAATGCTTCAAGTTGCTGTTGCAATGGCCTTGTCATCAGACTGCAGGGTCAAATGCAGGTCCTCTCATGCAGCCAATGACTGATGTATAGTCACACGCAAATCCACTGGTATGAGCATGACAATGCGACAGCTGCTCCCACAGCTATCTGAGAGCAAGCACGAGCAGCTGGGACAGTCTCTGAAGCCTGTTGCTGCAAATTGTTGACAATTTTGATGGGATCATAAGCATTACTGAAACAGGATAGGTCTAGAGTATGAATTTCGACTTGACTCACCACGCCAGCAATTGAAGGATCTTTCTGACTGTACAGTAGTGCTGTGACAGCTCCCATGGATCTGCCCCATAACCCAATAGTAGAGACTGTGCCGAGATCCCTAAGGTGCTGGATTGCCAGCGCAAGATCATCCTGCTCTCGCCACCCAAGGGTCACATACTTGCCATCAGACTGCCCAGAGCCCTACAGTGACGTTTCAGCTGTTCACCAGTGCGGCGATGCACTGCATGCATGACCAACATGCATGCATGACCAAAATGCATCATCATACCAAAATGCATTGGCATTGGCATGACACACTGTTGCATGCATGCATGCATGCCATTGTGGCAAGGTATGTTTGAAATATCGACAGATGAACAGAGAACACAATGCATGTGCATGACGATACACCAATCCGTGCTGTTTGCGTTAAAATCTTCTGCATACCCAAGCTTACCACAAAGTCCAGGGAAAAGACGGTCACATTCTGTGGCAGCAGCAAATGCAAAGCCTCCTCAGAGTCTCTTCTGCTGCCACTGTTACAATGGCAGTAAACTACACACGGCAACTTTCCATCAGGAGTCTCAGGTGGGTACTTGGGTACTAGATGGCTACACTCAATATGCTGTTTCTGACTGTTCTCCTGCAAGATACAATCGGTCGCATAAACGGGCATGTTCTGCAACAAAGTGGCATGCGCAGCCGACCCCTCACCAGCCGAACGTCTTTGCGCAGGTACTCTTTGCCTTTGAGCTTGAAGGTGCCGGCAACACCGCCAGGCAGGTCAGCTGTAGTGTACCGGTCCCTGCCAGATTATGCGTAATGTATCAGCTGATGACGGCACACAGCAACACCACAAAGCGACATCACACAGCGACTGAGCGTACCTGGGGGGTCTGCAGATACAGTCAACAAGCTGGTCCCACAGACCAGTGATGTTCATAGCCGGCAGGCACAGCAGAAAGCTATGAAACGTGCAGCAGGAAGCCTGCAGCGACCATCAGACAACAGCTCTAACGAAGCTTGCTCTGTCCAACGCAGCGCTATGCGTACGGTGAATCATGATGTAAGAACATTGTAAGAGGTTGGTCAATACGTCTTGACGAGGGCAACTACAAAGCGCCCTTAAAGGGCGATCTGAAGGACGATCGTGATTGCCTGTCGCTTCTACCGGTATTAATATCGCCAGTGGTGTAAAGTGCGATGCACGCCCATTGCATTGATCATATATTGTCCACATATAGCTTGAGCCTGATCCAATTGCACTGAACTGGAGGCACGCTGCCGAAGAATCGGCGATCATGCTGAAGGTTCCGATCTCTAGGCAAGCCCGGTTGCAGGGCTGCAGCTGGCATCAGAAGCCATCCTGCTGTCCAAGGCTTCCAATCAGGCATTCTGGGGATTCACACCGACATGCCATGCCGGTCAGCATGGCGACAATTTCCGGCTATTTAGTCAAAGGTCGTAGAGCGTAACGCCGTATTGTACACCGTGCAGCAGCATAACTCGGATCCGCAAAAACCTTCACAGCTTCAGTTGGACGAGAATGGAAGTTCTGAGGGGCTTAGAAAGGCGTCACCTGACGTGCTCAGGCTTTTTAGTGAGACACAACGGAACCTGCTGGAGTTAAACAGGTCCAGACTGTCTGCCTTGGACGAATTGAGAGTTGCCAATCACAAAATTTCTGATCTAGGTAACCGCTGAGGAGTATTCACGCACCAAAGTGGCCTCATGACTGAAGACTGGATTGTTGCACTTGCTTACAGAGGGAAAGCTTGAAAAGGTTTTCAATAAGACTGTGTCGACGTCCCCATCAAGCCACTCAGACAGTCAGCATCAGGTGAGATACTGCAACCCACATCAAAGCATGTCATGATGCCACAACATAAATGCTGGCATTGCTGCAAATCAACATTGCTGATACTTTTCAAGGAATCTATTCCAGAAGGGCAGGCTGGTCCCCAAACAAACATCACCATTGCCTATGAAACTGGATGGAGGCGAGTCATGATGCACTACTCTGCAGATGGACAAGGTAGTGCTCCCACCTGCAGTGTTCTGAACCTTTGTGCCACCTGAGTGCTCCGCGCAGCAGATTTGTCTGTGGTCTGTCACATAGTTGTATGTGTTGCAGCTTGGACAAATTTGCCAGGTGTGGAGATGCAGTTTGGATCAGAAGATCTTGCAAGATGCAAGGTGCTGCAAGTACGAGGTCATTCAATAGAGTTTGTCCTGAATGATGGAGCAGGGCAATGGGACACTCCAGATCCATACGGAAGCAGCCAAAACAAAAACTATACAGTAGATTCCCCTGGAAAGTACAGACTGCAGGGTGGCAGGTTGAACAAGCTGAGTTAAAGACAACCAAAGCAAGTCATGCTGGCAGAATCTGTGTGACCATTAGACACATACCTGTAGGACCTTCTACTCCTAAATAGCTGTGTAAAGTGTGATGAAGCTTGGCAAAAGCTTAGCGAAGCTTCTGCACACTCTGTGGTGCGAAAGAGTGCATTGAATGCACTGCATTCCTATATAGTGCTTCTGTGTACAATGTTGAAACACACAGACTCAAAATGATGTGCACAGTAATGATCACAAGCTTGAAGCAGTGATTACTGCTCATGACCATGATCTCTATCGTTGTTTAAAATTGTTGGGAGCACTGTCAGGGTCCCACAGATGGAGCCTGTAGGCCCGTGAATGCGATTGCCTGTACATGTCATATATGTTGGAAATGCAGGAAGACAGAAGGTGCAGTGGTTTTGCTTCTAAATACCTGTTGTGAATGTAATTTTGCCTTACACTAATGCCTGAGCATGCCGACCCAAAGGGAGGCATGGCAGGTATGACCTTGTGATTGTTTGCATCAGTGTGTCAACTAGCAGCAACACACTGGCAATGGCGCAACCATTCACCCCAAGAAGCAGTGCGAGGCCCGACAGCGAGCTGGTCAAAGGGTGGAAGCAACTTGAAGCTGATGCAAACCTGGCTGAAACAGTCCTGGTGTCTGGGAACTTCGCATTGGCTGCCAGCGACGCAGAGTCGCTTCTGCGCAGAACGCTATACGTGCCTGATAGCGGTTCTGTGCAAGTTCGTGCAGCGTTTGTCCTTCTTCAAGCTCTGTACGAGCTGGACAGGTGATCACAAGTGGTGTGTTGTGTACCAACACAAATCACAAGCCCTTCTGAACCTTTTGTGAGTACAGACTCCCTGAGGCCAAGGACTTACTTGTTCAACATTACACAACAATCGAGGCATTGGACCCTACAGTGGTCTGCCTCTGGTAAGTCAGCCTGGGCACCAGTCGGCAGTCCACCAGATTTTGGACCAAATGTCAGGGTCTGCATGCACATACCACCAGTAATCTTCACACTGAGAGTGCGTAATGCAGGGTGTCCTTGGCGATAGATACCCGTGAAAAGAATGAGGCCGGTCAAGCCTTGAAAGCATACCTGGACAATGCTATCAGTGCAGATACCCTGTCTCGCAGGCATGCACCACGCACTCCCAGCAAAGGACAGCCAAACAAGGTCCCACTGACCAATGACCAATATGCAGCAGCAGCGCAATTGTATGCTGTCGAGGTATACCTACACTATGCTCCAGCACCACAGCTTTCATGTCAGTGCTGAGCATGTCAGTGCTCAATCTGTGGCTGAAAGGCACCATGCCAGCCACTGCTGCACATCTCAAAGCTGATGACTGTGCTTCATTGCTGACATCTTTTTGCACGGCGTGACATCCATGTTGCAACAGGTCCTTGGCAAAAGCTGCAATCAGTTGACAGAAGCTGAGCGGTGGGTTAAGCAGGATGCTCACATGCTTCAAGAAACACAACAGCAGGTACGTGCTGGTTGCATGTGATACATCTGTCATGATCAGCGCATGATCAGTCTCTCACTTCATGCAAAAAGCTGCCTTTTCATCAATGCGCACATTGTATAGCATTTCACACTTTGTACTGATTGCTCACTTTCGTGGTTAAGCCATAAAGTTGACGTTTTCCTCTGTTGCACATTGCATACCATGTTTGTGACAGAGTCTAACAAACATGTACTTCACACGGT
>JAABUK010012988.1_pt1 | contig 10492 bp, 9 predicted proteins | sample 5559141 | NCBI WGS metagenome assembly JAABUK01 (sample SAMN10711869, study PRJNA513367) | rock metagenome | isolation source: Antarctica rocks | place: Antarctica: Victoria Land, Pudding Butte nord | collected 2016-01-03
TGGATTGCGTCATCTTCGGGCACAGCCATCAGCCGATGAACGAGCGGGTGAACGGCGTGCTCCTCTTCAACCCCGGCTCACCGACGGATCGCCGGGGCGAGGCGATGTTCTCCTACGGCCTGTTGCGCGTCACCGATGCGGGAATCGAGAGCGAGATTGTCCGCTTTCAGCGTGACTGAACCGAGAGTGTAGGCGCCACCCTGCGGCGCCTCCCGCAACGGTAGCCGCAACGATCAATCACCGTATTCCCGGGAATCGGGTCGACGATACCGCTCCAGATTCCTCCAGCGAACAATACTCGGCGGGTGTGGCCGCGAATCCATATGTGTTGCAGTAAAAATATTTTCAAGGCTATTATCATCTTTATTGTTCTTTATACTATTCTTACGCGCCCACTCGTGACCTTTACGCCTGCTTAACGCCAAACATCCTATCCTTAGAGCGGTGAAGGTACGGCCTGCCATGGACGCAGTTGTCGATTCCTTGCCGGGCAACGCGGCGATCCGCAGCCCTGGCGGGTTCGCGGAGCGTCGAACTGAGAGCCAGCAGGTTTCCAATGCGCTAAGGAGAAACGGTTCATGTCAGTTGAGCGACCGGACAAGTCAATACCGCCCATTCCATTATCATCCACCGAACGCACTTCGGAATCCCAGGAAATGACCGACGGATTTGGGGGTGATCCATCGGAGTCCGTGAATCTCATTGCCGGTGACGTGGACAACACGGTTCGGCCGCCACGCGCCGCTGGCCCACGCGGCGTCGGTGCACCCAGATCGACTGGCGGGAGGAGCGGCGGGGGACGCTGCCCGGCAACCGGTACGTCCGCGTGCTGCGCTCCCAGGAGCGGGCGTTCACCGAGGTTGCTCCCTCCCACCTCGTCGCGGGTGCGAGCGTCAACGCCCCCCGGACGGGGACCGGGCGCGCCCTGATCCGCGCCAAGCGCGCCCTGATTGGTCGCCCGATCGCCAGCGAGCACGCGATTCACGAGCGGTTGACCAAGGTCAAGGCGCTCGCCGTCCTCTCATCCGACGCGCTCTCCTCCGTCGCGTACGCCACCGACCAAACGCTGGGCATTCTGGTGCTGGCCGGTGCGGCGGCGTTCGGCTACGTCCTGCCTATCTCCATCGCGATCGTCGCTCTGCTCGCCATCGTCGCCATTTCCTATCGGCAGACGATCTATGCCTACCCGAGCGGGGGCGGCTCCTACATCGTCGCCAAGGACAACCTCGGCACGCTCCCGGGCCTCATTGCGGCGTCGTCACTCCTGATCGACTACGTCCTCACCGTCTCGGTGAGTGTATCGGCGGGCGTCCTCGCGGTCGTCTCCGCGTTCCCCTCGACCGCCAAATATACCGTGCCAATGGGCGTCCTCTTCATTTTGCTGATCATGCTCGGCAACCTGCGCGGCGTGCGCGAGAGCGGCACGATCTTCGCCATCCCGACCTATATTTTCGTCTTCGGCACGCTGGCGCTGATCGCCGTCGGGCTGATTCGCGTGTTCACCGGCGACCCGACGGCGACCTCGACCCCACGCGACGCCCTGCAGACGACGGAGGGGATCGGCCTCTTCCTCATCCTGCGCGCCTTCACCTCCGGCTGCACGGCACTGACCGGGGTGGAGGCGATCTCGAACGGCATCCCCGCCTTCAAGAAGCCGGAATCGAAGAACGCCGCGACGACGCTCATCATTATGGTGACCTTACTGGCCACAATGTTCATGGGCATCTCCTTCCTCGCGCACCGCTACGGCATCACGCCGCGCGATAACGACTCCGTCATCTCGCAGATCGCGGAGCATGTCTTCGGCGGCCGGAACGCGGCCTACTTCGTCATCCAGATCGCCACGACGCTGATTCTCGTCCTCGCGGCGAACACGAGCTACGCGGATTTTCCGCGCCTCGGCTCGATCCTCGCGCGCGACGGCTTTCTGCCCAAGCAGTTCCAGTTCCGCGGCGACCGCCTCGCCTTCACCATCGGCATCGTCGTCCTGACCGTCCTCTCCGCCGCCTTATACGTCATCTTTGGGGGACAGACGGATCGGCGATCCCGCTCTATGCGGTCGGCGTCTTCGTCTCGTTCACGCTCTCGCAGGCGGGGATGGTGCGTCACTGGCTGCGCACGCCGGGCAGTCACGGTCGCAATATGCTGATCAATGGCGTCGGGGCGGTCGCGACGGGCATCGTCGCGGTGCTCTTCGCATACACGAAGTTCCTCTACGGCGCGTGGCTGGTCATCATCATCATCCCGCTCATCGTGCTCAGCTGCCTCGGCATCGCGCGCCACTATCGACAGGCAGCCGAGCAGACGCGCCTGACGGACGACGACGTGCCGCCCGTCCCACGGACCGCCGAGCAGGTGATCATCGTGCCGGTTGCGGACATCAACAAGGTGACGCTCAACGCGCTCGCCTATGCGCGATCCCTCTCGTCGCAGGTCGTGGCGGTCCATGTGACGGACGACGCCGAGGAGGCGCACCACCTGCAGGAGAAGTGGGAGAAGTGGGGCGAGGGCGTGAATCTCGTCATCCTCGAATCGCCCTTCCGCTCGCTCACTGGGCCACTTCTGTCGTACATTGATCTCGTGCAGCGCAAGCGGCCGAAGGCGATGTTGACGGTGCTCGTGCCGGAGTACGTGCCCAATCACTGGTGGGAGCAGCCCCTGCACTCGCAAACGGCGCTCCGACTCAAGGCGGCCCTGCTCTTCCGCGCCGATACCGTCGTCACCAGCGTCCCGTATCGTGGTCGGTGATCGCTTTGACATGTACCAGGAGACTCAGCACGATGCACATCGGCACGATGAATGGCCGAGGCGAGGATGGGCGAGAACCAGCGCCGATCGACGGGCAGCTGATCCGCCGAATCGCGACTGCGGCCCGCGACGCGCGTCGTGGTTATCTCCTGGGCATCGCGGGCATTGCGCTCATCACCGCAGTTGCGGAGCCTAATCGGGGGCGGCTGAGTGTGCTGACGATCGCGCTCATCTACCTTCTCGTGGTCCTCGCCGGTGCGACCCTCGGTGGGCTTGGTCCCGGTATCTTCACGTCGGTCGTCGGTTTCCTCACCTTCAACTTCTTCTTCCTCCCGCCGTATTACACCTTCGTGGTCGGTTCGCCGCAGGATATCGTCGCGCTCTTCGTTTTCCTCATCGTCGCGGGCGTGACGAGCGAGCTGGTGGGGCGCCTCCGCGAGCGGGAACGCGAGGCGCGGCGACGTGCGACGGAGGCCGGGGCGCTCTCCGCCCTCAGCACGCAGCTCTTATCCGAACTGACCCTCGACACCGTCCTCGCCACGGTGATCGAGCAGATGACGCGCGTCTTCGACCTCCGGTCCGCCGCGATGCTGCTCCCGGACGGCACGGGCGCCCTCCATCTCCGCCACATGTACCCCGACGATGCAAGCGGACATTATCTGGCCAACCGAGAGCACGTCGCGGTCGCCGCGCACGTCTTCGCGACCGGCGTTGCGACGGGGTCGGCACGGCCCATCGGACGTTCCGCCCGCATGGATCGGATCATGCGCAGGGATATGCGCAACCCCGCAGTCGGCGCGTCCTGTATATCCCGGTCCGTGCGGCGCGCCGGGCGGTCGGGGTGCTGGGGGTAATGGCGGGGCAGGGCGCCGACTTCACCGACCACGAACGCCACTTGCTCGCAACATTCGCCAATCAAGCAGCGCTCGCCATCGACCGCGCCCGCCTGATCGAGGAATCGACGCGCGCCGCCGCGCTTGAAGAGGCCGATCACCTGAAGTCCGCGCTCCTCGCTGCGGTCTCGCACGACCTGCGCACCCCCCTCGCCTCGATCAAGGCGTCGGCGACGAGCCTGCTGCAAGAGGAGATTACCTGGGACGCGGCGACGCAGCGGGAGTTCCTGACCGCGATCGACGAGGAGACCGACCGATTGACGCGCCTGGTCGGCAGCCTGCTCGATCTTACCCGCATTCAGGGGGGCGCGCTCAAACCCGAGAAGGAGTGGTACGACATGGGAGAACTGGTCGCGAGCGTCACCGACCGTCTCGCGCCGCCACTCTTGTCCCATCCGTTGCAGGTGCGGATTGCGCCCGACCTGCCGCCGGTCGCCTTCGATTTCATCGAGATTGGCCAGGTGCTGACGAACCTCATCGAGAATGCCGCCAAGTACAGCGACCTCGGCACCCGGATCGATGTCGATGCGGATCACATCGACACAGGCGTACGCATCTGCGTTCGTGACCGTGGCTTCGGTATTCCGGCGACGGACCTGCCGCACGTCTTCGACCCATTCTACCGTGTCCGCTCCGATCGACGAACGCGTCGCATCGGTGGCGCAGGGATCGGGCTCGCGATCTGCAGAGGATTTATCGAGGCGCACGGTGGGACAATTGGTGTGGAGTCGAGCGTCGGCGATGGCTCGACGTTTACGTTCACGCTGCCAGTCAATGCTTCAGTATGCCCTGTCCCGAATATTCCCCAGGCGGCAGCGCGTGAGTAGTACACGGGCCCGGGTCCTCGTCGTCGATGACGAGCCGCAGATTCTGCGTGCACTGCGCGCGGCATTGCGGGGGAATGGCTACGATGTGCAGACAGCGCCCGATGGGGAAGAAGCGCTCGACCAGATCGCATTACACCCGTCGGATGTGGTCGTCCTCGATCTCATCATGCCGGGCAAAGACGGGTTCGAGGTCGTGCGGGAAGTCCGGACATGGTCGCAGGTACCGATCATCGTCCTGTCGGCACGGGGGGCGGAACGGGACAAGGTGACCGCGCTCGATCTCGGCGCAGATGATTATCTCACCAAACCCTTCAGCATGAACGAACTGCTCGCGCGTATCCGCGTTGCGCTGCGCCACCGAGTTGGTGAAACCGCCGATGATCCCATCGTCCGCGCCGGTGACGTTGCCATTGACCTCGCACGCCGTATCGTCACGTGTCGGGGAGAAACCGTCCACCTGACGCCCACCGAGTGGGATCTCATCGCCGAATTGGCCCGTCATGGGGGCAGGGTGCTCACGCAGCGCATGCTGCTCGAACGTGTCTGGGGGCCGCAGTACACCGACGAGCCGCAGTATCTGCGCGTGTACATGAATCAGCTGCGGCGCAAAATCGAAGTGGACACGGCGCGCCCGCGCATCCTCGTCACGGAACCGGGTGTCGGCTATCGGCTCGTCACCGATGACATGGTGCCCCCCGCTTCCTGAGATCGCTGTTGAAGGTTGTGTTCGGCGTGTGACGTCGCGGCGAGCCTGGTCATCCCCCGTGCGCACCAGCGATGTCCACCGCTCGAAGTCCTTTACAAAACTCGAATACCCCGACCCGCGTTCTTTACGCGGCTGTAACGTGCAGCGATAAACTGCACTGATCTTGCAGCGCTATCCTGCACTGTGATCGGGTCAGATGGCGCCGATCACGAGGCTTTCCCGCGCCGCTTCCACGACCTCTTTCGTCACCTGCGTGAGGTGGTTGATCGCCATCACCCGCGCCATCTGAGCGAAGAGCCGCTGCACCAGCCGGAAGTTCCCGCCCGTGATCCGGATGATCGCCGTCATCGCCTCGACGTCATCGAACTCGGTCAGATCAATCGTCAGCCCCAGTTCCTGCCATTTCTGTTCCAAGATGAAGCGGAGCTCATCGGCCGTCAGCGGCCGGAACGGATGCACGAATCCCACCCGGGAGTAGAACTGGGCATAGCGCGCCAGCCGCTTCTCGATCCCCGGCATGCCGATCAGCACCAGCCCGAACTTGCCCCGGTCGTAGAGGTCGCGCAACTGTTCGAGCGCCGGGAACTTCAGGCGGTCCGCTTCATCGACAATCACCAACTTCGTCCAGCGGTCGTCGTAGAGCGCCGTGTCTGGGTCGTCTTCGTCGGGGTGATGCGCCGCCTCGACGATCGTATGTAGCAAGCGGCAGAGGCGGTAGAGCTCATCCTCCAGGCGCTTCGGGGTGGACATCATCGAGGGGGTGTAGACGACGGTCCGACAGCCGACGAGTTCCGGGTGTGCCGGGGTTTCCATCCAGAAGTGGTCACCCATAAACACCGCCTCCAGCGCATCCCATTGGGCGTAGTGGCGCGCGGAAAGCGTCTTGCCCACACCCGGTGGGCCGTAGCAGAGGCCGATGTAGCGATCACGTCGGCAGGCATCGCAGAACTCGGCGAAGCGGCGGTACTCCTTCGTCACCAGGAACGGTGTGCTGGCCTCCACGGCGTCACTCATTGATGTATCGCTTCAGCCGGGGCCGGGCCGGTGTGTTCTCAGCGGGTGGTGCAATCGCAGGTGCCGCTGCCCGATGGTTCGCCAGCAACTGATCGACGAGGGTGGTGCGCTCCTTCAGATCATCGCGCACCTGCTTGCGCCGCTGGGTGCGCGCCTGGACGATCTCCTTGAGGCTGATCGTCTGATCGGCCAGTTCCTGACAGACGGCGCGGCAGAGGAACTGATTGCGGTGATAGACGCGGATCTCGGCGAGGTCGGCGGGGTCGTAGCGGATGACGACGGACTCCCCGACATAGGCGGCGAGCGTCAGGTCGAGGTAGCGGAACCCTTGGAAGTGGATGCCGTCCTGCTGCACCTTCCGTGGCTTGGCGACCGTCAGGAGCAGGAGATCGAGCTGGGCCAACGACTCCGGCAGGTGGGGCAGGAAGCCGCTCGCCTCCCAGCGCTCCTGCGGCGGCACGCCCGTCTCGCCATGCACCCGGTGGTGGTAGTCGTCCAGCAGGAAGGTCCGGAACCGCTGATCGAGTTCAGGGAGCGTCAATCCCGGCGCGGGCGTCCGCGTGCCGGATGGCGCATAGCCGGGCAAGCCCATGAGAAAGAGCTGATTGACGCTCTGGAAGAACCGCTCGATCCGGCCGCGACCGCGTGGCCGCCCGACCATCGAGAAGACGAGCACCATCTTCAGATCGAGGGCGACCTGTTCGAGATGTTGGGAGGTGAAGTCGCTGCCGTGGTCGGTGTAGAAGGTGGCGGGGACGCCGCAGAGATGCCAGCGCGGGTCGGCCTTGCGCCAGATCGCGTCGCGCAGGACGAGGGCGGTGTGCAGCGCCGAGGGGGCTTGAATACTGAGCCGGTACCCGGCAACCGCGCGGCTGGAGTCGTCGAGAACAACCGTCAGCCACGGACGCACGGGCGTGCCGTTCTCCCCACGCACCCACAGGTCGAGTGAGGTGTGATCGGCTTGCCAGATCTCGTTGGCACAGGTGGCTTCCCGACGGTAGAGCAAATCGAACGTCTCCCGATAGGCGGTGGCTCCCGCATGGGCGAGCGTCACGAGGCCGGGGTCAAGGCGGTGGATGAGCGCGGCGACCGTCCGATAACTCGGTACCAGCCAGTCCTGCTCCCGGGCGATCCGTGCCACCTGCCGGTAGACATGGGTCGCCGTGGGTGGTGGTCGTTGCAGCGCGAGGCCTTCGATGAGTTTTTGCATGTCCGATGTGAGCCGATGGGGCGTGCCCCGATCTGCCCGAGGCTGGCGGGCGAGCCCGGCCAACCCGTGCCGCCGATAGCGCGCCACCCACGCGCGCAGGGTGCGCAGCGAGGGATGGTCCTCGCCCGCGATCGCGGGGAGCGGGACATGATCTTCGAGGAACGGTCGGAGGATGGCGTACCGCGAGGCGGCGCGCGCCCGTTCCGCATCGCTGAGAGTAATGAGTAGCGGTGGATCGGCCATCCGTGCTATCCCTCGTTCATCAGGCGCGCGACCGCCTCTTCCAAATCCCGCGCACCGGGCGTGGTGTAGCGCGCGGTCGTATTGAGGTTCGTGTGCCCGAGCAGCGTTTGCACCGTCACGAGATCCTCGCCCGCATCGAGCAGGTGCTTGGCGAACGAGTGGCGCAAGGCGTGCGGTCGCAGCGCGGGCAGGCCCGCATGCCGGGCGTACTTCGTGACCAGCACTTCAATGCCGTGGGTGGAGAGCGGGCCACGCTGACCGAGAAAGATCCCGTCGTGATCCGCATGATCCGGTCGCTCGGCGCGGACCGCCAGCCACGCCGCCAGCGCTTGGCGGACCTCGTGGTTGAGGGGGACGATCCGTTCTTTGTTTCCCTTGCCTCGCACACGCAGATGACCACCGCGTTGCCCGAGCGTGACATCCGGTACGGTGAGGCTGACCAGTTCACCGACCCGCACACCGGTATGTCGCAACGTGAGAATAATCGCCAGATCGCGCAGTCGGATTGGGCCACGTCCATGGCGCTCGACGGCGCGGATCAGCCCATTGACCTCCCGCTTGAGAAACCAGCGCGGCCCAGCGGGTTGCTCGGCGACGCGCCGCACGCCGTCGGTGGGGAGATCGTCGGCGCGATAGCCGCTCGCCTTGCAGAACGCGAAGTAGGCCCGGAGCGCAGCGAGCTTGCGATTGACGGTGGCCGGTTGGCGATTGGCGTGGCGCAGGAGCCAGTCGCGGAACTCGCGGATATCGGTCGGGGTGATCGCCTCGGGCGCGAACGCGGGCTCGGTCGGCACATGTTCGCTGAACCAGCGGGCAAAGCCGACAAGGTCGAGCTGATAGCCAACCAAGGTGTGCCGCGAACCATCACCGCTCGCGCGAGCATTGAGAAAGGCGTCAATCGTCGGGTAGCCGGTCTGTCCGATAGTAGCGTTCATGTTATCTGCACAGTTTTTGGGGGAATGTGGCGACGGGTCATTTCCCGTGGCGCAAGCGAATCATCCCCTCGGTTGCCGGTCCAGTATAGCATAACTGTGCAGATAATGATCCTTATCCGACGAGTTCACCGGACCGCCTAATCCTTGGGGTGAGACGAGGGGATATAGAGCAACATTCGACAGCCGTCACTGACGGTATGCGTGCGGCATCATGTAGCCTCGTCCATACCGAGCAGACCGCGTCTTATGATGGTGGCTCTTGGTCATTCGCGGTGAATGGTATTTGCCCTTTGTGGCAGGCATGGTAAGGAGAATCGGTAGAGGGGACGATATGTAGCCGCGTGTACCTACCAAGGCCTCCATTCCCCTGGTGCCTGCTTGTGTTCATAGCGCATTTGACTTCACCGCGAATGCGCAAGAGCCATGATGGTCCACACATTTCGGCAGTGATGATCAGCGAGATTGTCGTCCCTGAGCACGAACGCAGGTGCGACGTGTCTCCTTGCTGCGCAAAGGAGTAGCGCGTTCCGCTGCCGCTCACGGATACGGCCGCACCCCTTACTGCCGAGTGCCGGTATTTGTGGAGACTCATCTGACCGGGTTTGTACCGAGTATTTGTAATCCCAGCGAATAGTGCGTAAAGTGCGCGCGGGTGGCCCTGCCTTCCCACGGTGGATCGGGCCACCCGCGCGTCCAGCACCTCCACCGACGAAGGGAGCGCGATGGAATCGTTCACCGCGGTGAGCCCCCGGGCGCAGGTGAGCCGCCTGAGGCGCCTCGCTGCGGCGGCCCTCGCAGAGTACGACCTGCCGGGGGCGCGCCTCGCGCCGCCGGTCCACGCCTTTAACACGACGTTCCGGGTGACCGACGCCGGGGGCGACCGCTACGCCCTGCGCATCACGCGGCCGGGCAAGAGCACCTTGGCCGAGGTCCGCTCGGAGCTGGCCTGGCTGGTGGCGCTGCGCCGCGATACGGACCTGGTGGTCCCCGACCCGGTGCCCACCCGCGCGGGCGCGCTGCTGACGGTGGCCGGCGCACCCGGCGTGCCCGAGCCGCGCATCTGCGTGCTGTTCCGCTGGGTGCCGGGCCGCTTCGCGCGGGCCGGGCTGCGGCCCCGCCACCTGGAGCGGGTGGGCCGGCTCACCGCCCGGTTGCAGGACCACGCGCAGAGCTTCCGGCCCCCGCCCGGCTTCACCCGCCCGCGCATCGACGACATCCCCGCCACGCGGGCCGCCGTGGCGCCGCTGGTGGCTGCGGTGCGCCCGCCGGCCGACGTGGCGCTAGTCGAGGTCGCCCTGGACCGCGTCGCCGCCGCGCTGGCCGGGCTGGGCGACGGCCCGGACGCCCACGGGCTGATCCACTCCGACCTGCACCAGTGGAATTACCTGTTCCATCGCGGGCGGGTCCACCTGCTCGACTTCGACGACTGTGGCTACGCCCCGTTCCTCTACGACCTGGCCGTCACCGCCTTCGAGGTGGAGGACCACCCGCGCTTCCCCGCGCTGCGCGCCGCCCTGCTGGCCGGCTACGGGGCCGCCCGGCCCCTGCCGCCCGACCCCGAGGCCGTCCTGTCCACGCTCTCCCACCTGCGCCGCATCCGGAACCTGGTCTGGGACATCGGCCTGCGCGGCGATGAATTCGGGCGCGATCGGGGGGAACAGCTCGTCGCCACCCTGCTGGATCGGCTGCGGGCCTGAGCGGCCGAAGAAAAGACTCCGTGCGCCAACTCGTCACCAGAGCCTCAAACCCCCGATAGCGCATAACGGTGCAGAATAGCGGTGCAAGAACAGTGCAGTTTACCGTTGCACGTGACACCTAGACAATCAGAGGTCACGCATGTATTATCCGTAATTATGAACGAACTGACCATATCGTTCGCAAAAATGAACAATACATCGATGGCCCCAAGTGCTGGG
>JAABUK010012989.1_pt1 | contig 10492 bp, 1 predicted proteins | sample 5559141 | NCBI WGS metagenome assembly JAABUK01 (sample SAMN10711869, study PRJNA513367) | rock metagenome | isolation source: Antarctica rocks | place: Antarctica: Victoria Land, Pudding Butte nord | collected 2016-01-03
TATAAGTATAGCTATATTTTAAGTTTAATACTATAGTATAAGTTAAGTAACCCCTTTTTACTATTTCCTATTTAAGAGGGCGAGCCTAAGAGTAGTCCGCCCCTCTATTAAAAAGATACTTAGAAGACCCCGATAACGATAAAAATAAAGATATTAAAAGATAGATAGAGAGCTTCTTAAGGTTCCGCGTTAAGATATAATGAAATTTCGGACCTTCTAATGAAAATAACGTCGCGGTACGAGTGATATAACACCTTACCTAAAGAAAGTTAGTAGTAGAGTACTCCACGCAGTTTTAATAGTACTTAGCTCGAACCGATTAAGATGATAAAGCACTCATGATTATATATCAAAGAGGACTCAAGGCTAATATCAAAGAAGAACTCATGCGAGTAGAAGTAGGAGTAGTAATTAACGACCTTAAGACTCTTATGAAGACTATAACTGGAATCGACGACAGACTCTACGAGCTGGCCATAGAAAAGCGATATAATGGCGGCTTGATAGGATTTCGGCTAAGTGGAAACTTCGGAGGAGGTTTCCACGCAAAGAAAACGACATACCGTGATCCCTATAGGCATGTACCTATAGAGCTCGACTTCACGCAGTAAAAAGGAAGAACCAAGGGGAAGAAGTAGTATAATAGGGGTAAGAAAGTAATACTTTACTATAGCTATAGTAAGCCGGGCTACATTACTAGGAACTATAAGTTAAAAAATATAGTGTAACGACTATAGTTAAATATACTACGAAGAGTACTACTTAAGAAGAGTAGACCTTCGGAAGATCCGCCTAAGGCAGAATATAATAATGAAGAACTTAACGTAATCATATGTAATTTACTCGTAGTATTCGACACGCCTAAGGTAGATATCAGAGAACTCCAGTAGTGATATAAAGAATTGGAAAAGGAAGTCGTTAAGAAAGAAAAGAATATCACGTAGATAAAGGCACGACTTAAAACCATTTAAGATCGACTAAGAGAACTGGACTCTAACGACGACGGTAAGGATTAGAAGGAAAAGCCTGATTAAGGATAAAGGATTAAAGGAGACTTAGACTAGGACTATATAAGTACTAGCGGATTATCAGAAGAAGAAGAAGAAGTACCACGCTTTAGACTAAGTAACTCCGTATCTTATACCTCCGCGTTAACGGATTAATAAAAAGATGACTCTAAGGAACGATTAGAATCTTATTAAGAGAAAGTTTTGGATAAGTTACTAATATAAGAGTATCGCAACGATTTAAACCATCCGGAATATAGAGTTATATACTAGAGCGCTTATATAGATAATTATTACAAGACTTATTAGGCCGTATAGACTTATGAAGGACGGACGCCAATGACTCCCGCATATAGACACCGTAACTGGAGAAACTATTAGAAGTTAAATTACACGTAGTATCTAGCAATAAAAAGAGGATAAAGTTTCTTTCTAGGATATAATAATAAGTGGCATCAGTACCTTTATATCTACCTTAGGCATGAGATGAATACTAAGGAATGCTACTTAACGGAATGGTACGCATACTTACACGACTAGTATCAGAAGCATATGCGTTAAAAGAAGATTACTAAGTTTCTCCCTAATTCAGGAAAAGAGTAATCCCTTATATTATAAGGAAGTACAAGGAGATTAATGTTATAACCCCAAAAATACGACATTTATACTCGACAGATTACGAGACATACGTGAATATACTAGTATAGATTAATGAGACGAATACTATTACTATAATAGATTCTGGAGTAACAGGTAACTTCGTTTCTTGAACCTTGATATAGTTAGCGGGCTTATTAACTTGAAAGAAGAAGGAGCTATACAGCTTATAAATGGCCGACGGGTTAGAACTATTAATAGGAAGTATAGGCGAGGAGACTACCTCGCTATACCTTATAATTCAACGCCACCGTAAGGAAATTTCTTTAGATATAGTTAGGATAGCTACTTATTATATCATTTTAGGAATGCCTTAGTTAAAGAAGTATAACCTAGTAATTAACTGGAAAATAGGAGTACTTAGATTTAAGCGAACTGGTATTATTACTAGTATCCACCCTATACGCCGATAGCAGATGACGGTAGATAAGAAGTTAAACTGAAGACCGGTTAAAGTATATATTACTTTATCTTTAAAAAAGGACGACCTCAAGAAAAGAGGGTCTAACTTAGTAGGTACTAGCAGAGGTTAGTAGGGCTAAAAGGAAGCTAGAGTTCTTAAAGGAAATAATAAACCTCCTAATATCTTATAAGAGTATAAGAAATAGATATATCTCTTTATAGAAGAGATAATAGTAAAAGCTTTACTTATACACTAATCCTAGGATTATAAGATCGAACTCGAACTAGGAAAGGAACTAACGTTTAGACTAATTTATATATTATTAGAAAAGGAACTTACTATACTACGCGGGTATATTAAAGAGAACCTTAAAAAGGGATTTATTTAAGAATCCAAATTACTAGTAGGATATCTAATCCTCTTCGTACCGAAGAAGGATAGGAAACTTAGGCTATACGTCGACTATCGGAAGTTAAATAATATTACTATTAAAAATCGATATCCCTTATTAAATATCAGCGAGCTATAGGATAGACTCTCTTAGGCAAGGATATTTACTAAGCTCGACTTACGAGGAGCTTATAACTTAATCTAAATGAAAGCCGGAGAAGAATGGAAAACTATATTTAGGACTCGATATAGATATTACGAGTACCTAGTTATACTATTTAAACTTACTAACGTACTAGTAACCTGCTAAGCACTAGTTAATAATATTATTCAAGCTTATTTAGATTATACCGCGATCGCTTACCTCGATAACATTTTAATTTACTCTGAGATCAAGGAAGTATATATCTAGCATATATAGGATATCCTAACCTGCCTATCACAAGCAAGATTACTCCTTAAGCTAGAGAAGTACGAATTCTATAAGGAATCAGTGGAATTCCTAGGATTTATAGTAAGTACCATAGGCATTCGTATAAGTCCTGAAAAGATTAAGGCTATCGCAGAATAGCCTATATTACACGACGTGAAATTAGTCTAGAGCTTCTTAGGATTTACGAACTTTAACAGAAGGTTTATTAAAGGGTATTTAAAAATAGCCCTATCACTTATAGATATAACTAAGAAGGAAAAAGGATTTTAATAGGGATCTAGTTAATAAAAAGCATTCACGATATTAAAGGAAGCCTGTTAAAATCTATTAGTACTCTATACCTTTCGAGCGAACGAGCCTGCTCGTATTGAAACAGATGCCTCGGATCTTGCAGTTAGCGCCTGCTTATATCAAGAAAAGGATGGTAAATGGCACCTAATTACCTATTACTCACGAAAGATATTAGTAGCAGAATAGAACTACGACATTCATGATAAGGAACTGTTAGCGGTAGTATATACACTTTAAAACTAGAGGATATACGTAGAGAGTTATTTAGAACTTACTATCTTCACGGACTATAAGAATCTCCTTAACTTCATAATAATAAAGGAGTTAAATTAGAGGTAAGTCCGTTAGTCTAAATTACTTAAATAGTACAAGTTTAAGATACTATATATCCTAGGAAAAGATAATGGTCGAGTAGACGCCCTAAGTAGGCGTACCGATCATATAGAATCTAAGGACATTACAGAGAAGCCAATTCTTAAATAAGAAAGAGACGGATCGTTAGTACTAGTATAAAGTCTAGCAGCTATTACACGAATCACGGTCTAAGACATCGCGCTAATCCTAAAGGAAGGCTATATTAATAATAACTTAGCTATATAGCTAAGGATTTAGTAACTAGGATAAGAGCTCCTCTAATATAAGGGGAGGATATACTTACCTGAGAAGTATATTAAAGAGGTAATCTAAGATCACTACGATAATCCTTTATAAGGATATCCGGGAGTATCTAAGATAGTAAAGCTCCTCTAATAAGAATATACGGCGCCATAACTGCATACGCATATTAAGAAATATATTAGAGAATATATTTAATGCTAGCAGAATAAGTCTACACGCCACGCTAAATATAGGTAAATATAGTTTACACTAGTTCTAGATATACTATAGAAGGATGTAATAATAGACTTTATCGTTAAGCTACTAGAGTTAAAAGATCCAGTTATAGGAGGTACCTTTAACTCGATAATAGTAATTATCGATAAATTGATAAAGTATATAATCCTGATCCCTTATAAAGAGATATATAAGGCCTATCAGCTAGGATTCATCCTATTAGATAGGCTGATAAGGGATTATAGCATACCTGAATCTATTATATTAGATAGAGACAGACTCTTTACATCTTATTATTAGAAGACTCTGATCGCTGTAATTGAAATAAAACTATGAATATCAACCGCCTACTATCTAGAAACTGCCGGCTAGACAGAACGAATAAATTAAATAATGGAAGTATACCTGAGATACTACGTTAGTTATAAATAAAATAACTGGGTCTCTCTACTTCCTATAATACAATTGGCACTTAATGATAAGAGATCGGAAATAATTGAACTATCTCCATTCTTTATAAATTATGGGAGACATGCTAACTTATTCCTAGAACTAAGGAGCGGTTCTAGGGCAGAAAAGGTAATAGTATTAATATCTGATATAAAAAAACTGTATAGCGATATATAGAAGATAATTAGTAAGGTTAACACTAAGACTTAGCAACGAGTTAATAAGAAAAGAAAAATGTATCCTCTACTAAAGAAGGGGGATAAGGTTTACCTCCACATAAAAAACCTGAAAAGTAAGAGGCCAAGTAAGAAACTAGATTATATTAAAGTTAGACCATTTTTAATTAAATAAGCCAGAGGACCTGTTAACTATAAGTTATAGTTGCTACCTAACGCTAGAGTACATCTAGTGTTCTATGTCTCTTTACTAGAACCAGCCGACTCTAAAACACCGATCTAGGAAGATTAGAAGTATAAGGCTGAGACTAAAGAATACGAGGTTAAAAAGATCCTAGAGTAGAAGGGTTAGAATTACCTTATTAAGTGGAATAACTACGAGGAGTTAGAAAGTACCTAGGAACCTATTAGGAACCTTAGGAACTATAAGGACCTCCTATAGTAATTCTACTAATATCGATAAGACTAGACTAGTTAAAATCCTCAGGAACTTCAACCTATTTTAAAGAAATATTAAAGAGGAAGTCGCTAGGATTAATTATATCTAATTGCTCCTCCTACTCCGTCTCCTTAATATTTTAAATTTCGCCTTTTATTATAGCGATTCCCTTTCTTTCTAATACCTCCACTTCTCTTTATAACTGGGTGAATTTAGCTAAAGCCTCTTTGGCCTTAACGGCCTTCTAGTTCCGTTAATTCTATATCTTTGTCTATTTTACTAGAGAGAAAGGTGAGAGGTTATAATCTAATAAACCCTTCTAGGCGTACTCTATATAGCGACTAGCGGAGACCCCGACCTTGTATTTATCAGCCTGACCCGTACGCTCACAGTTTAAATAGACCCTTATAGCGGTAGAACTAGTTTTAAGAATAATGTTAACTAACTGATAACGGAGGAATATAGACTTAGGTTTAGATCTAATAGGTAGTATTATAGAGTAGTAAAAGCTTTCGGGACGAAAACTAATAAGGGGGAACCTAATATTACAGCCTGAACCCGCGGCTCTTGTACTACGCTTGGACGAAGTACTTCTCGTCACGATCAGTAGTATTAGCACTAATCCAACTGATCTAGACCAGTTAGTGGTATTAGTACTAATCTAACTAATCTAGACAAGTCAGTGGTATCAGTACTAATCCAACTGATCTAGACAAGTCAGTGGTATTAGCACTGATCTAACTGATCCAGCATTTCCTATATCTATATAAGTGGCGATGCTTTCTAGTAGATAGGAGCTTCGTGCTTAACTCATGTTATTAACTTAGCTATCTCCTAGATACTGAATATAATACTATTGTACTAGACTAGCCTAGTACGAAGCCTGCCTACCTCGTCCTTAACACTCCTCTCTAAGAGATTAACCCTAGACCCTAGTCGACCTACGGATGACAGGGTTGTAATAGTACGCTATTATAGTATACTACTATTAAAAAGAGAGTTTTTAGTAAGTACTATTACTTTTAGTTCTATATATATATATATAGGTCTAAAAATAGATATCTAAGTATAAATATAGTTATATAATAGTAAAGTTACTTAGTAATAGAAGGATATTCTCGTGTATTTATTATATTACTACGAACTTCCGTATTATTCCTTAAAGTATATAGATAACTTAAAGTATTACTAAACTAATTATATTAAAGAGCTATACTAGAAGTATCTTAGAATAAGTTATTAGGCTAAGATAGCTACTTTACCTTAAAAGATATAATAGTAAGTATATATAAGAACTTATCTTATTAATAACTTTAGTAATACTAGGCTAATTCAAGTAATTTTTAAATAATTAGAAAGGCCTTAATCTTAGCTTTAGAGCTTAGTCCTATTTATAAGATAATATAAAGGTTTACTTTAAGAATAAAGGTTCGCGTTTTAGCGCTAGAAAGGCCTTTAAGATTTTAAATATCAAGGATCTCTAATCTTAGAAAATATTAATAACTTTACTATACTAGGCCTGATTAGGAGGCTAGTAAGCGTATTTTTAAGCGCTAAACGCGCGCTTTTCAATAATATTAAAATTTTATAAATTAGACTAGGTTTATAGTATATCCGATTTGACTTTATAATTCTAAATTAGACTTAACTAAAACTTAGTACGCCGTAAATTAGATACGGGCGTATCTAATTTATCTTTATAAGATAGACTATATATAGCTATTAAAGAGATAGAGGAAGTTAGGTTAATCTATCTCTAGGATTATAGGGTCCTTATATATAAAGATTATAGCTATTATCTTATTAGAAAGAGCTTTCAACGTTATCTCTAGTCCTATTATGTAGTTAAAGGTAAGCTTATTCATTATATTATAGATAAAGTAGATACGCTTAATCTTCTCGATCTATTATCGATATCTTTACCGCCTATTAATAGTCCTTTAATCTTAGAGCTCTCCGTGTATTTTTTCTACCGCTATATATTAGTTAACTATAGTAGCGAGCTAGCTACATGTAGTTAGCTTAAAGAGATTGTTATGAAGTACTAGTCTAAAGGTTATAAAGTCGATCTTTAAAAGGCTATTAAACCTATTAACTCTATAATTAAGCTTATTAGTATATAGTCTTTCTTTCCTTATCCTTTACTTTAGTAGTTTCAAGTGTAAATGAATTAACAGGTATCTTAAACCTCGCCTTAACTAGGAGACTCTTTATAATAAAGCTTTTAGTAAGCTTTAGACGTGATTAAGGAGTAATAGTAAGCTTAATTTAAGATAATCCCTTTATAGGAGCTTTACTAGAGTTAAACGTCTTCCTAGCTTATTACTACTAGTATTATACTATTTCTAGAGCGGCTATAGCTTAAGAAGACTAAACTATATATACTACGTATATCGCCTATTATACTTAGTATATAATAATCTTATCCTTATATATAGTTATACTTTAGGATTAGATTATATCTAGTAGCTCTTAACTACTTTCTCTTATCCTACAGCTAACTCTATTATCCTGTAGGTCGCGGAGGGAAGGGGATTAGATTAATACGTATAATAAGTAGTCTTTTATTATCTCCTCTAGCTACGGCTGATTATACGCCCTAGTAGTAGTACTTAAATACTCGACCGCGTACTACTATAATAGCTTAATAGCTTTAAGCCGGACCGTATATAATCTAAGCCATTTATCAGCGTTTAGCTAATAGTATTAATAGAGAGGTATACTAAGAGATAGAGTTAGCTTATCCTCCTCCTCCTTCGTATCTAGTAATCTGATAATAAGAGCCTTACGGAGTACCTCCTCTATCTAGATAATACTCTGTAATCTAAAGTCGACGACGTTATTAATACTCTTCAGGTGATAGTAAAGGCTAATATAGATAATATACCTTTAGAAGACTATATACGTAGTAGCGAACATTATACGTTACTACTACGGCTGTATATAAAGATCTTAGTACACGTAGTTAGCGTACTCTCGACATACTTAGTTAGATAGACTCGCTGGCAAGATCCCTTCTCCTTAACAGTAATAGCATATAGCTCCTTGTATACGCTGAACTAATATAGAGCTTAGAAAGCCGCTAGCGAATTCCGGCCATTTCTTAGTACTATAATCTACTGCATGCACCTCCTCCTACTAATCCTAGCTCCTCTACCCCTTAGCGCTTAAAGCCTAAGGGTATTCTCTTAGGCACATGAAAGTACGCTGGACTACCTGCAGGTACTCCTGCGAATACTATATACGGATCTTGAGATAAGAAGAATCGCATTAATTATCGCGTTATTAAAGTTAATAGTAGTAGTACTATAATTCTTAGAGGCTACTACGACGTTAAAAAGACTTTATATAGTTATAAGAATATTAACTATCTCCCGTAATTTACGGGTATATTTAAGGGGGAGGTGGACTCCTATATTATACTACTCTTGATAGCGATAGATACTAGTACACGTAGCCGCTCGGTCTTACCCGTAGCTACGGCCGCTATACGGCGTACTAAGAGAGCGAGATAGACTACTAGTAGTACTTTTACTAGGACTAAAGGGGGATTTTTAAATTAGGATAGGCGCTTTTTTATAGCTAAGGATAGGAGTACGTATAACAGTCTAGTATAAAATAAGATAGGGAGATAAGGAGAGTACCGTATATAAGTAGTCTTAAGGACTAATTCTTAAGTATATATTAATATCGTAATATAGCTTATATATAATAAAGATTTTAAATAGTAATAAGAACCTCTAATATATAACTTCAAACCCCTATTAAAGAGCTCCTTAGACTCGTATATAGTTTCTAGGCTACGACCGGCTAATAAATAACTAAGTATGAACTATATATAATATAAGTACCGTGATTAACCTAACTATATCATATAAGAACTGAATACTAGTTAGAATATTCTATTATAAGCCTTCTAGGACTATATACAAGTATATAATATAGGTTTTTATAGATCTAGAAAAGTCTTAGTAATCTACGACTATAGGTTTTATAACTATATACGAATAGAATGATATCATAACTTAATAATTACTAAATAAAAATCCAAGGATATAGATAGAATTAATAGCCCTTAATCTTAGAATAAATATTTATTTTTAAGTTAATTATTATATTATCTCTATGGCTATATATAAGTATATAAACCTTAAGAAGTCTATACGTATAGATTTTATATATAGTTAGACTTTACTAAGTAAGCTCTACTAATTAAATCTATAAAGCTCTTTATTATTATTTCTATATATAAGGATATATTATTTTATATATTATTTTTATTAATATTATATTAATATTACTATCTAATAGCTATATATTTTACTTTACTTTTAAGATCCTACTTATTTATAATAATATATTAATCTATTATATCTTTATATAATCTAATACTATAAAGTTACTCTATTATATAATCCTAATTATATAGGATAAAGTACTTATATAAAATAAGAATAATTTTATTATAGTTAATATAATACTATATAATATTTATAAGAGTAATAACCTATTTAGTAGGCTTCTAGTAATTATAAAAGATAACTTTATATAAATAACTCCTATTATTTAGAAAGGGAATTAAGTTATATAGGTTAATATTAGCCTTTATAGCTCCTAGATCTAGCTGAAGCTAAATATACTCTAGTTATATTAGAATATATAGCTTTATACTAGATCTAATAACTAGATGTTTATAAGGTAGATAGGTTAAATATTATATAATATATTATTAGATAGGATAGTAGCTCTTCCCCTTAAGGTTAAAAACTAGGATATAGATAGATATATCTTTATAGAATATATCTTCTTAATTACCTCCCTTATATAGTAGTTATCACTACTAGATTTCTTTAAAAGTAGAGTTATACTATTCCTACGAAATAAATCTATTATAATATTAAATAATAAGATTCTAATATATTTATATAGAATTATATAGTACCTTTTATTAGCTAATAAGTTATTATCTAATAGTAATAAAGATAGACTTAACTTAGAATTCCTATAATTCTTAAAGTTATCTAGATTCCCTTCTTCTTAATTATACTTAAAGGTTAGGATCCTAATTATATTATTATAGAACTTATATTTAAATAAGAGTATATATAATAGTACGCGCCTAATTATTATATATCTATCTTAATAGTATATTTAAGGTTAAATCCTGAATAGAAAGTAGAATAAAGGGATATACTTAATTCCTTAAATTGAATTAATTAATAAGGAAGGTAACTTCCCTTTCCTTTTTATATATAAGTAATTTCCGGTTTAGCTCTATTTTATAATAACTATTAATAAGTTATAAGACTAGTTACTTTTTACTATTAAAATAGATTTACTTTTATTATATTTTAATTATAATTAGCTCTATATTATACTATCTTATATATAAGATATATAAAGACTTTTAAT
>JAABUK010012993.1_pt1 | contig 10489 bp, 11 predicted proteins | sample 5559141 | NCBI WGS metagenome assembly JAABUK01 (sample SAMN10711869, study PRJNA513367) | rock metagenome | isolation source: Antarctica rocks | place: Antarctica: Victoria Land, Pudding Butte nord | collected 2016-01-03
CATCGTCGATCTGCATATTTCCCCCCCCCCCCCCTTCCTAATAGCCAGAACCAGACCCCCGAACTGCCGCATCCCCGCCGCTCCATCGAACAGAGTCGCTTGGATAAGCCATCCGAGACAAGCAGAAGCAGGAGAGAGAAAGGGGGGGAGGGGAAGGGAAAGGGCGATACCAGTTGCGGGTTGGCTGACCTTTACGATTGGCTAGGCTAGGGCCATGCATGGAAGGGGGTTTTCGGTTTTCAGAGGGTTGGGTTGACGTGTGGATTACATCAGTTGTTCGTCATGGAATTGTAGGTGTGGGAAGGTTGCTTCGGATGGGGGATCCGAAAGTGAGGGGGGAGGGGGTTATGTGGACGGGATGGAATGGGTGGAGTAGATGGGGAGGGATTTGGTACTTTACTTGCTTATGCTGGTTGAACTTGTTGGCCCGCTCTTCCCAATGGAAGTGAGGGAAGGAGATGAAAGGCCCATTTTACGCCAGATAAGTACTGTACCATTCGTAGCGCTGTTGATGGGTGGTCTGCGTCATGTACGATAGAACAATCACGGCTCTGCCTCACCCATAGAGTACCTATGCAAGATCATCCTCTGCTCATAAGCCAAATATAAAACCCAAGAACTGGGATCGCGACCCTTCCAACGCTCTGTCCAAACTCCCCAATGATGCCTCTACGCTGCTGTGCAAATGTGCGCCGTCTGCCTCGAGGCATACCCCAATCATCATCATTTTCGTCAAGAGAAATGACATTCACGCCTCTTGCCGGAGCAAAAGCCGCGGCATCTAGCTTGGCTTTGGAAGGCGACGAGGACCTCGATGCCGTGGGGAGGTTGCCATACCCCCCGAGCGTGGGGGATCCGGATCTGGGGGTTCGATGCGCGGACAGGACACCGCCCGGAGCTGTTTGTTCAGGAGAAGATGACGACGAAGTTGAGGTGACTGCATGTCGGAAAAGCACTCCGTTATTGAAAGGTGGAGATTTCTCTTTGGCGAGAGGTAAGAGTGGTTTTCCGTTTACACCATCATGGCTTGTCGTGCTCCAGGTCATTGCTGCTCTGATGGCTAGGACGAATAAAGTGATAACTAGCAGCATGGCGTATCGGACGAGGATGGTGAGTTGGTCCGGCAATAGACACAAATGGTTCTGGATTGTGTCTCTCTTGATGCCCGTGTCCTTTTCTTGAACATTCGCAGTCGGATGTACATCCACGGGATTGTGAAGACTGACTGCTAGGAATCCCGGCTTCCGTACTCCCATCGCCAAACTTATGCTCTTGACGGTGATCTCCTTTATTCGCCCTGTAAATTCACCATGCTCAACCTCGCAGTAATCGTGATCATCGCCCGAATATATCTGTGTTACTTCCTCGGCGCCAAGCTTGGAAATGATATCTTTGGAGATCAGCGGAGTAAGCACGGTCTGGTATTGGTATCCTGCCTGAACGGGGATGGCACGTCCACGCTCACGCTGAGCACCACAATCTGTATCTGGTGCCCTGTATAAGGGTACATGGGTCAAGAGGATGCTGGGAAAGGATTTCCCCGCATTGTCAAGAACCGGATCTGTCATTCCCACTGTCTTGGGCGCTTGATTCAGATCTGTAATATCCGGCGCAAAGCCAACGAGTCCATTCTCATGATACGATTGTTCGCGTAGACCGGCCAGAATGCGAAGTTCACGTTTTACTGCTCGGTTCCTCGTCTGTCGGACTCCGGAGAGAAACTCTTCTGTTGAAGCCCATATATCACGATTAGCCGCTGAAGGTGATGTGCCATCCCCTGCACCCGAGCTACCCGTATTAGGATCAACTTGATCCATTGCACTCAATGAGACGGTGTCGACTGAGACGAAGCTGTGGTTACCGATGATGTCGACGCGGTTACCATTCCCAAAATAAGCCTCAAATCGTTTTTTGACAGGACCTTGGATTCCAGAGGCAAAGCCAAGATCATGGTTTCCAGGCAGTGAAGCAATTATCTTTCTACCCCGAGGCTCGACTGGAGAGTCACGCCCGCTATCAAGCCACCCATCAATGAAGATGTTTTGGAATCGAGTGTATTCCATCATCCAATATTTGTTGCCATACCGTTTATATCGGTCCTCTGGTGAAGATGAATGCCATGTGCCCCACTCTCGACCTCCATCGAAAAGGTCTCCAAGGAAGAAGAGAGTGTCTGGTTGAAGGTATCGTTGCAAGGATGTATAGGATCGACGGAGGTAGAGGTCAGTGTGAGCCATCGTGAGACTCGACAGAGGCCATGGCCGACCCGGATAAGTGTGTGGGTCAACGAGCTGGGGGTCGGCTATCAGCACAACATGATGTGGTCTTGCTTCTGACGGCTGGGAGAGGCAGAGTCAATATAATGTAGTCTTCGCAGCATCGCATCACTGACCCATTGCTCCCATTGCTGCCACTGGCAAGCAGCCAGACTGCTGCTGAAGATGAGGCGCTCTCCCCACCATAGTACACAGACCCAGACAATAATGAGAGCATTGGTGACATTCAAAAGACGCTTCAGGAACCCAAGACGGGGTCTTTGCTTGGTGATATTTTTGACAGCCAATGACTGGCCCACCTGCCTCATTGATAGGAAAAACCCTCCCAGACGTGGCAGTAAGAATCCCGCAAGTCGGTCACGAAAACTGGAGGGATCTCCGTAATGGCCTCGGTACGATTTCGCCCCGGGAAAATGAGAAGGTGTCATTGGGTCAAGAAGGAGAGTTTGGCGGTGGGCATCTTGACCGCCAATATTTCTTGTGATTGATCGGCTCTCAAACTGGGCAGGCACAAGGGGAGAATAACATGATCAAAGACCTCTTCTCTGCCTGCTACGGTAGTAGTTAGGACAAATCGTCGCAAACAGGAGCTTCAGTCTGCGCAACTTGATGCCAAGAGAAGTAAAATCTAACTACACCGAGCTCTCGCGGTTTTTGGGTGAGCGAGGGTTAAATCTTACTCTAGGCCCCTTGTGCATCGGGCAGCACTCAATCAGAGGATGCACGACTCAGGCTCAACAGCTACTCGTACATAAGCTGCGCACTCAGGTATGACTCCGTGGTTTCGCACATCGATCGAAGAACAATTCCTCAGTCCATCCATCATAGAGTCAAGACTCTCTCAATGTAACACTTCTCCTACAACAGTGCGATCATTGTCATGGCCTCCACGAAGTTCAATAATACTAGCCGTCCTTCTGATACCATAATTCCAAACGTAACGTCACGTCCCTTTATTGCTTGGTCCGAAAAAAGGACTGACTTTCTAATCTTTGTGCAGAAGACTGCCTTGGCTAACATACATTTCTGGGATGATCATGCATGCAAGACAGTTAAGGACAGTGCTCCTCAAACCTGACAGTGAGGATTCCGTGTGCAATGCCTGGACCGACATTGTTTGACACACCTATCCAGATCGCGAGGTCATCGACGACGCAGCCGTGCTATGGAAAGTTCAGCGTGACTGTGGCTGGGGCTAGACGGCCGGTCAGATCTGAATCTATAGAGACTAGCGGCGATGGTCGTTCGATGTGCGCGCAAACGCCGAGAAGCTGCTGCCAATGCCGCTGGCGCTGGTGACGCTCAGCCGGTGGTCGAATACGATCGACTCACCTGGCTCATTATGGAGGTCAAACCGGCCAGCCAAGACACGGCAGAAAAGTGGAAAGAAGTCCTGTCTTAGGCTTGTTCTCGGGCCGACACGGGCTACGACACGGGCGCTCACGACGTCTACATCATCTGCGTCGTTGGCCTCAAGTATATGCTCTTCTTATGGGACCCTACGAACGCGGGTGTTTCGGCGCAAGAATTGCGCATCAACGTCGCTGGCGAAAATACGCACTTTCCGTGCAGCTGAAGCCAGTACCCGAGTCTTCACGGCATGTGCCCAAATTGAGGATCGCTGGAGATCCTGATCAGTACCAGATTGACCTGGGCAAAGTGTCGAGCATTGACCCACGGCAGATAGATGCCTAGGGCCGAGCAACGGAACCTTTCACGGCCCTGGAGAACTTTCTGGCACGTAACCGTACATTTGGGCCGTCGAATCCTCGTTCTGTCTTTGATTGAAAATCTCCGGCGTGATCAGTAACGCCGTAGCGAAGATAGAGAGCTCGGCAGGCATCTTGAACCATTCAAGTGCTTACTGAGTCGATCATGAGAGAGAAGAGGCGGGCAATTATGGATTGATATTTGCAAAGAAGAATTACTTGTATCAACTACCTACGCTTTGTAGACGATTACTCCTGCTGCTAATTGAACATGCTATCGAGTAGACGTATGCAAGATTCGTGAGGAGGAATGTGCCATCAAGCGTATGGCAGATAATCAGCTGTCATGTTATGGGCAGCCAGATTGTGAGCGTTGAATTCAGCCCAGGTGCGAAAGGTCTGTTGGTCGAGTCCGCAAGTGAAGACATTCTGGAAACATATCGCAAAAGGGACCAAGTCGGTGACCTGCAATACAAGAGGAAGCAGAATGAAAGGAGAGGCAGCTAGAATCATGCAATGGGAACCAAGAAGGAAAAGAAAGGAAGAGCATAAAGACCGGCGGAGATGAGCTGGGATGATGAAGAGGAGAAAAAGCATTTGTTGCTCACCGTCTCCGCGGATTCCTTCCACATCAGGCCCTGTTCACCCACCCCGGTGACGCACCACACGCCATGCCTCGCGTCCGGGTCGATCTGCTGGACTGCCGACTCGAAACCGTCCGGGATCTGCTTCTTCGGCAGCGCTTCTTCCACCTCCTTGGCGTGCAAGACATAGTTCCATTCGTAGCTGACGATCAGATAGCCTGCCGCATCGATAGGTCCCGAGGAACAGTAGGGAAACATTGCGCAGACACGGGCTTTTGGGTCGAGCCCGAGGGTGTGGAGGAGTGAGTTCACCTCCTCGTTTTCTTGAAGGTCCACGTTGGCGTCCATGAGCCATGCAAGGTTGTGAGACTTCAGCTTGTTGTTGAGAAGGTCACGGTTGATCCGTGCTCCGCGTGCCAGGCCGGCGGTGCTCATGACTTGTCTTCCTTTTTTCTCAGCCTTGAAAGGCAAATAAAGTGGTAAAGTGGGATTGAGACTAGAAAGCGTTATGCCATGTATGTCATGTGCCTTCTCGTAACCCTGCAGCGCCCGCAGGCACATGCCGCATTCGTGTCTGACTGGCTGTATAAAATTCAAGACGTGAAGTCAGAATATTCTATGACCCGCTCTGTTTAAGCATATCGCTTTGACTCCTTCACCCTCTTGTCTAGAGAACGCCGCTTTTAGAAGTACAGCAAGCTCCAATCTCCACCTTCACAACCTTCTACCAGCATGAGACTCGTTCAAAGGACCTTTTCGCCTGGAGAAACTGAAAGAGCTGAACCAGCGGAGCTACTTCGATCTCCGACAACGGGACAGCGTTCGGCAAACTTTCATCCCTGGCCATGAGCAGCAGCTTGCGGCGTTAAAGAGAACGTTACACAGAAGGTGGAAGATGGTTGTGATCAATGGCGCTGGGATCTCTATCAATCTACGAATTGAGTTGTCCCCGCATTACAAGCCGACGCTGAGGGCGATGGGTCCCTACTTTCCAACTTTCGCTCTCCTTCTTGCCTTTGCAAGTCAATGGAGAAGCTGTTTAGCATAACGGTCTATGATACCGCTGAGTTCACGGAGCAATACCTCTTCCCTTTCCCATCCTCATTACCCCTTCACCCCTCCAACCTTTAAGCATTTCGTGGTTGAAACCGAAGAGAGCGTTAGAGTCCATACTCGTTCAGGTTGACTGATCGCTCGTTGCGAACGGGGTGACGTTGAATTGAATACCGTTGTCTTACGAGAGGAAATTTAGAAAGTTGTTGAAGACGCGGACGACTCAGTATTTCGATGGCCAGCCTTCATCTCCATCCACGACGTGAAGTGGGGATCAGCCTGTGCGTACCAGTCAGAATCTTCCTCGGCATCGTGGCTGGCCACATGGCCGAGGCTCGAGGCTCAAGGCGGGTCCGACAAGGCTAGCAGTTCAGGCATGCGCGGAGGTTCCTGATCGAACATGGGATACGTCTGATGGTGGATAGCAATCCGCTTGGCCTTCAGGGCGATGACAACAAGACTAAGACCGGCGATGCTTTTACCATGACTGGCACCGATTTCAAGACGGATGGCGCGAATAGCGAGTCTGGAGGCAACAAAGTCAGTCACATCACTCAGCCGCAGGCGTGATTGACGAATCATCGTTCTCTTCCGGTGACAGCATTGGTCTGACATTCCGATTCGAGCGCCGGCGCTCTATCTGACAATGGGGCCGAGGAGGCTGGGCACTGGAACCTCGTCCGAAATCATTCCCAAGGAGACTGTTGCCTAGGGTTGCAAGTGCCTGTAAGGTGCTACCCATAACAGTGCAGTCGCTGAAGCGCTGTTTGAGGAGTCATCATGAGAATGGCGTACATATTCCCAGCAACAAGTCGATGCTAACATTTCGTTGGACTTCGCGCTGAGATAGTGTATTCTGATGATCAGAACCATCTATTCTGAAAACGGATATAAAATAAGGCTAGAAGTACCTCAAAGTGCGACACACTCTATCCTCCACATCAACACCGTTCACAATCGCACACTGCCATACTTATCTCATTCACATCATTGCCGAGCACTTCGATATCCTCGTCATGTCTGGCCAACTTTTGAGACAATTCGCCTACTAAGCCCGTGGACTTTTCGTTGTCCTCGCAGACAGAGTCTTATTCCCCGCAAAATTGAAGCGTTTTCTTGAAATGAAAATGGAATGCGCAATCTAGATCTTTCAATCATGAAAGTCCTCCCGATCCAATAACGCATTCTACCGGAATTATCCTAGACGAGTTGGAGCAGGAAATTGGAAAGATTCACGTTGCCGCTAATCCGGCCCAGCAGCAGGTGAGCTTCCTGACGATGCAATGAAGTGTTTTGTTGACGCCAACGGAATCAAGCCTGCGCAGTAGTGGGAGGCACGTTTCCGCTGGAGGGATGGATTGTTGAGAATCCAATATGGGTGTTTTTGTCAGACAGCCTGCGCCACAGCCTGCGCCTCAGGGTGCCCATCGGCCTGTTTTGAGCTAATTTCCGGCCAATTTCCTTCATATATAGCTCCAATTCAGGAGTCGTTCTAGATAGCTACTAGGCAGTTGATTCTGTCAATTCAATTCGGTTTGTTACAAGCATTTCGAGCTATTCTAGCTATTTGCTTGACAGTTTTGGAGGTGACGAGTGGCTCAGCACCCGATACGGCTGTTGAAGTGTTCCGTTCGTTGCGACTAGCTGCAGTTGGATCTGCCTGGGGCGCTAGTTGGTGTATTTACTCGGTCTGGACTACAGACCTCAAATCCGCTCCGTAACCTAATCCCTTCTTCTTCGATCGTTTCGACCACGCCCAGGGTCAGAGTTAATCTGCATTATGTCATACCGAAAGACCGTGAATGCTTCCTCGTCCCCGAAAACCGGTCGCTTATGTAATACGTCAGCCACCCGCTATAGTACACTCTTCCGCGACTAATCTCAAAGTTTGCACATTTAATATGATGCCGTTGTTCATCGGCCAAGTGTTGAAGGGTCGCACTGCCTCATATGTCATTACCAAAATCCTTAAAGTTGCTACGGTCTTCCAGGCGAAGATCGTGCCCAGATCTCATTCCTCGCAGAATGACTCTGCCGATCTACCGTCGACGTTGTACGACGATACTCCATTGCATCACTGTTGATTGAACCTCACTCAGCTGATTGAAGTACAGATTTGTCGTCAAGCACGAGCCTGTCGAAAAGCTCAAGGTCCCGTACAATCGAGAGCGTGCCTGCTACGAAGTTAAGAGTATCGCTCGGTCACCCTACATTCGCGCAATGAGAGATCTTATTGGCCACGAGCAAAGTCACGATATGAAGGACTCTGCGCCTCAGCCTCAGTGCATGGTCTTCGAGTGGATGGACACTGATCTATGGCAACTTCCTTCGGGACCATTTCGATCAGGCTCAAAGCTCCCCCAAATCGTCGCAAAGTCCGTTCTAGAAGCTTTGGCGGTTTTCCATGATCTAAACGGAGTACATACAGATGTCAACCCAAATAACGTTTTTGTGTCAGGCATTCATGACCCCTGCCCTATTGTCAAGCTCGGGGATCTGGGAAACTGTACGTTGAGCGTTGACATGTTGACTCGAAGAGGCAATCAAGATTAATAACGCTTTAATCCGACTTAGTGATAGTGGCAGGCAATATGAAATACCGCTATCAGGTAAGCCTAGCAAGTAGCCCACGAGTCGCTGGGCCTACTAAAGCAAAAGGATAAGAAGAGGAATAAATCGGCTGGTTAATTGGAGATATCACCGGCTGAGAATGCTTTACAGGGCCTACATATCAGAGCACCCGAGGTCTGGCGAGGAATAGGGATATTCCACAATACCGATGTCTGGAGCCTGGGCGTGACCGTAGGCCTCATATCCACTCCTTCATCCACTTTCGTACCCTGATCTGATTCTTTAGTTGGCACACTGGTTGGCATCAAAGGCCATATTCGGGCCAAGCGATAAGATAATCCAAGACATGACAGAGGCCTGGTGTCTCGCCAAGGTGATCCGGCTCATCGGTCCACTTGACGACCCTGTTAAGCCTGAATATGGCGAGGAGTTTGCGACTGCGGTGTTTCTGGAGAAGGAGACCTTTGTTCATCCCACGACTGGGGCGGAAGAAAGGTTTGTCAAGCTGGGAACGATTCGCCAGGAATTAGAGGCTGTACCGGGGCAGCATATCGAGAAGGGTTGCATCGACTTTATTGAGAGCCTTCTAGTGATGGATCACACAAAGAGACCAACGGCGAGAGAGGCACTAAATCACCCATGGCTAAGAGACATTGACGGAGATGACGTTGATTGATTAGGCTCTTAATAGCGGTATAGATATCTAACGTTGCCCATGAAGAGAGTAGCGTCATACCCGCTCAGGTCTGTGAGGGAAACTGTGACAATTGATCATGTCTCGTAACTTCGTCGTTTACATCGCCGTGCCGGACACCCCTATCAGCAGATGGTGCAGCAGCTCTCACTCATTCGACCTGAATGGATCAAGGTAAGCACCAGATCAAAGGTCTTATGGCTCCCCATTCCGGTCCCATGCCTTACCGGATAAAACCGTCGACATCAAACACTTCCACGCCCTCCGCAGGGACCTTACCGACATTGCTAAACGCCTCTTCGGGAATACGAAGATTAAAATCATCAGCCAGCTTCCACACATTCCTCCACGACAACTTCTTTCCTCTGGCCCTAGCTCCCTTCAACGACCCATCTCGGTCGATCACTGCGACTTTCCAAAATAAGCCCGTCGCCACGCCGAGAGGGAAGCACCGCTTATCCTGGATGTACGAGGACAAACCTAAAGAGGAGGACGCCCTTGCCGCCTCACCTGTCGAAGTGATTTATCCCTCCCCAGTATACGGCGTTTCTGCCGAAGAAGCCCCCAAGTGAGGAACCTCCTACTGCCGCCGAAGCAGAAGCGCCGATTGCTGCTCCTACCGAAGACCCTCCAACAGAAGAGTATCCTATTGCCGAAGAAGTGCCAGCTGAATATCCGCCGATCGAAGAAGTCAAGGCTGATCATAAATCAGAGGCAGTGGAGCAGACCGATGTCCTGAATAAATCTGAAGCCGAAGACCCTGACGGAGAAGGTGCTGGAATTGCAGAGAAGCTAAACGATCAAGCTGGGGAAGTAGTCCTAGTCTGCGCATCCTGCACGACCATGCTCCTGATCAGATACGACGGCCACTGCCCATACAACGTCATTTCGCTAATGGGCTCTAACCACGAATCTTACCCCTGGCCCCTGCACACGACGCCATTCGACTATTAATTGTCGATTGGGAGGTGCTTCCACGATAGACTCCAAACATCCCTATTTGAAAGGCTGTAACTATCGCATATTGTCGAGCATTAATAGAAAGGCAGTACGAATCGAATGAAATTGCTTACATCGACTATTCAGAATCCATTGTAGATGTCTCCTAAGAGGGAGCTAAATATGAAGAAAATGAGGCTCAGATTGGCAGGAGATTAGTTAGCGAGAAAATTGACCGATTGCAGTCTGACACATGCGCTGTGCCGCCGGGCCCCTTTATTCGCCTTGTATTCACAATTAGTTACTCCTTACAGTGTTTCCATATAAGATACTGGAACAGAACATCAAGTTCACCTGGCCACCAGGATTGCACGACCCCAACCCTATCAGATAGAGAAACAGAAGGCCGATACGATGTGGAGACGTTCATAGTAAATAGAATAGTCAGCTCAAAGGAAATATCATCTCTCATCCAACGACTATCTGGAACCCACATACTTCGTGGTGAACATCAAATGATGGCAACGCTTCGGTCATACCAACACACACCTACCCAAAAGTCTGCGCTTTCGGAAAGAGACCGCAGATTCGTGGATTCTGGGAGCGAGTGCCCTTGGACTGCTCATCGAATACTCCACCACAGGATGTTCAATCATCCGCAAA
>JAABUK010012996.1_pt1 | contig 10488 bp, 6 predicted proteins | sample 5559141 | NCBI WGS metagenome assembly JAABUK01 (sample SAMN10711869, study PRJNA513367) | rock metagenome | isolation source: Antarctica rocks | place: Antarctica: Victoria Land, Pudding Butte nord | collected 2016-01-03
GAAAGCCCCTTATGCACCAACTTCTCGGGAGAGCCCGCATCATGTGGCGAGGCGTGAATCCATCGGAGAAAGCCCCCGGTGCCGTTCTCTCCGACAGGCGGCTAGCGGCATGCTGGAGCCCGTATCGTCACCGCATATTGTGTCGCTCGTTCGTTCGCGACGGGAGCCTTCCCCGCCAAGAACATGCTTGCACGTGAAGAGAAAAAGGCGATGAAGCGGGCGCGCGACTTCTCCGCGTCGAGCGCCCGCTGCGGGGAGCCGGCGTGGCGTCCATGCCGCCTCGCCGCGCGCGACCGACCGTATCTCGACCACCGCGTGCCGGCAGGGCGCGGCCTCCCCGCTCACCGTCTGCCGCCGCATCTCCCGCGCGGTCCCTTTTCCAGCACCGGTATGGGGAACGCCATGCGGCCGCCCCGACGCAAAGAGGTCGGGGCGGCCGCATGGCGACGATCGTCCGGTTTCGTCCCTGCGGGAAGATTCCGTCTGGTGCCGAACCGCCGCCGCGCGGTCAGGCTTCGCGCAGCGCCTCGGCGGGCCAGAGTCGACGCAGGCGCAGCACCGCCAACCCCGCCGCTATGAACACCCCGAGCAGCGCCAACGCGAGCAAGAGCCCCAGGTCGGCCCAGGGGATGGCCAGGGTCGGTTGCGGCACCGCGAAGATGCCCGGCAAGAAGCCGTTGTACTGCCAGGCGAGCGGGGCCCCGATCACGATCCCCCCCACGAGACCGGCGACGGTGAGCATGGCCCCTTCGCGGAGGAGGAGGCCGCTGACCTGGCCGCGCGTCGCCCCCAGCGCCTCCAGCGTGCCGAGCTCCCGCCCGCGTTCGCGGATGCCCCCCCACAGGAAGACCCCCAGCCCGAGGCCGACGATGAGCGCGGCGTAGAGGCGGTCGAGCGCCACGAGCCCGCCCAGATTCAGGCCGACCAGGCTCGACTGATCCTGGCTGATCGCGGCGTTCGCGGTCTCGATCCGCGCCGCCAGGTGCGCGGTGAACTGCCCCGCCAGCGTCGCGGCGACGGCGTCGTTCGTGGCCGCCCGACCGTCGGTGCCGAGCAGGAAGAAGCCGGGATCGGGGTTGCCGGTCGCGGCGGCGAGGTAGGGGGCATTCACCACGAGGTCCGAGTTCTGGCTGCTCGTCGGGAACATCGTGAAGATCCCCACCACCCGCGGCTTCACGTCGGTCGCCCCGCCCCCCCGCCGCGGGAGGTGCAGCGCCACCGTGTCGCCGACCTGGATGTTGTACGCCGCCGCAAGTTCACTGCTGACCAGCAGCCCGTCCGGCGTCGCCGCGAGGCGTGCGAGCGCCCCGTGCGCGTCGCCGTCGGGGAAGAAGCGGTCGGGGATCGCGGTCGTGGCGGTCAGCGCGGCGACATCGACGCCGTAGACGGCCTGGGTCTGCGCCCCGACCAGGGCGTCGCTCGCCACCCAGACCGGGGCCACCGCCCGCACCCCCGGCACCCGGAGCCGGTCGGCGAAGGAGGCCGGTTGCGGGTTCGTCAGCGCCGGCGTGACGCGCAGATCGGCCCCGATCGTGTACCGGGCATCGGCGCGGCGGCTGGCGTCGTAGGTCGCCCCGAAGGTGCTGACGGCGACGCCGAAGCTGAGGGCCAGGGCCAACAGGAGCGCGAGCCCGGCGACCCGCCCGCCCCGGCGGCGCAGCGAGCGGCTGGCGAGCCCGCCGAGCCCCCCGCGCCAGCGTCCGGCGGGCCGACCGAGCGCCCAGTCGGCGAGACGCAGGAAGAGGAGGGCCGCGCCGGACCAGAAGAGGAGCGGGCCGAGGAAGGCGTAGATACCGAGGGAGACCGAGGCCGTCTCGCTGGCCCCGGCGGTGGCGGCCCTGGTGTTGTAGGTGCCGCTGAGCCAGAGCGCCAGCGCCGCCCCCGCCAGCAGGAAGAGGTCGAGCGGCAAGCGTGCCCAGGGGGGGCGCGTCGCGGCGACCACGCCCCGGCGCTCCTCGGCGATCTCGCCCGCGAGCATCCGACGCGCGGGCAGGAAGATGCCGACCCCGCCGAGCGTCAGGCCGAGCACCGCCGCCGCGAGCGCCGAGCGGGCGATGCTGCCTGCGTCATAGAAAGCTGTGCGCCCGAAGAGCGCCGCCGTGGTGGCGGCACCGAGCCCGAGGCCGAGGAGCGTCCCCAGCAGGGCCGTCAGCGCGGCGCTCCAGGCGAGGGTCGCCAGGAGGCGGCGTGGCCCCGCGCCCCGCACCCGAAGCAGGGCGATGTCGCGGCGCTGTGCCGCGCTCACCAGCCCCGCCGCCGCCTGCGCCAGATAGGCGGCGAGCAGGACGCCGGGCAGGCCGAGGAAGACGAAGAGGAGCCGGGCGGCGACCACATCGCCGCTCGCATGGGTGAAGGCGGTCGCCAGGTTGTCGGTGATGCGGAGCTGGCCCGAGACCTGGCGCTCCAACTGGCGCCGCAGGGCGGACACGGCGGTCGCCGCCGCGCCGGGGTCGGTGGGGAAGGCCGCGCGGTCGAGGCGCAGGTGGAGCTGGCGGTCGAGGAGGGGCAACCCGGAGGCGGTGGCCGCCGTGCCGCCGCCGCTCGCGGGTGCGGCGGCGGCGGCGGCGAGCGGGGCGGCCAGGTCGCGCCCGAAGCGGGCGTAGTCGACCACCACGACCGTCGCCGCGACGTTGTAGCTCCCCTCCGGCGCGGCGGACGGGCCGGTGAAGAGGGGGGCCGCCCGATCGGTGTTGACGAGGCCGGTGATCGCGACCGGGTACGGGCGGTCCAGCCCCGGCACCGTCAGCGCGAGCGTGTCGCCGAGCCGGAGGCCGAGGCTGGTGGCCAGTTGCTCGCTCACCAGCACGCCGTCGGGGCCGAAATGGCCGGCGCTGACGGTGAGGAGCGGGAAGGTCGCCGGGTAGTCGGGCGGGATGGCGAGGAGGCGACCGGGGATCGGCGTGCCGCCGACAGCCTTCCCGGCGGGCGCGACAGCGATCGCCGCCGACGCGAACGGGAGCACCGCCGTCACCCCCGGCTGGTCCCGGAGTTGCGGGGCCAGGGCGGCCACGTCGGTGGTCGGGTCGACCGCGCGCGCCTGGAAATCGAGCATGACGGGGGCGATGGCGCGCCGGGTCAGGTCGCGCGTCGCGCCGTCGACGAAGAAGAGCGTGGCGCTGACGAAGGCCACCGCCAGGGCCAGCCCGAGGAGGTAGGCACCATTGCGCGCACCGGCGCGGACGAAGGAGCGCAGGGCGTAGGCGAAGCTGCTCATCGGGCGACCGGCCCTGCCCCGTTCGGCGCGGGAGCGACGGCCCGGCTCGCGCTCGCGCCGGGCGGGGCGACCTGACGACCATCGCCGAGGTGCAGGACCCGATCGCAGCGCGCGGCCACGGTCGGGTCGTGGGTGACGAGGGCCAGCGCCAGTCCTTCGTCGCGGGCCAGCGCGGTGAGCAGCGCCGCGATCCGCGCGGCGCTGGCGCTGTCGAGGCTGCCGGTCGGCTCGTCGGCGAGCAGGAGTTGCGGGCGGTGGGCGAGGGCGCGGGCGATCGCCACCCGCTGGCGCTGCCCGCCGCTCAGTTGATCGGGGAGCTGGTCGGCCTGCTCGCGGAGGCCGACCATGTCGAGCAGGGCCAGGGCGCGCGCCTCGCGCTCCTCCGGTGGCACGCCGTCGAGGATCAGGGGCAGGGCGACGTTCTCGGCGGCGGTGAGCGTGGAGAGCAGGTTGTGCGCCTGGAAGATGAAGCCGATCTCGCGTCGCCGTCGCCGCGCCAGCGCCGTGCCGGTCAGGGTGGAGAGCGGCGACCCGGCCAGCGTGACCGTCCCCGCCATCGGTCGGTCCAGGCCGCCGAGGAGGTGCAGGAGGGTCGATTTGCCGGAACCGCTCGGCCCCATGATCGCCAGGCACTCCCCCGCCCCGATCGTCAGATCGATGCCGCGTAGCGCCTGCACGCCGCCGGGGTAGAACCGAGCCAGCCCGCGCGCCGTCAGCACGGGCGCGCCGGTCGCCACGCCGGAGGTCGCCCCCGCACGGTGCTGCCCGGCCCGCCACGCCGCCAGCGCGGTGGCCGTCTCGAAGGGCGCGAGCAGGCCATCGACCATCTGTAACGCGCGTCCGGCCTGTGCCGCGAGTGCGAGGTTGTGCGTCACCAGGACGATGGCCGTGCCGCGCTCCCGGTTGAGGTCCGCCAGGAGACGCATGATCCCGGCGGCGGTCGCCGAGTCGAGTTCGCCGGTCAGTTCGTCCGCCAGGAGCAGCGCGGGATCGTTGGCCAGGGCGACCGCGACCGCCGCGCGCTGCTGCTCGCCGCCCGAGAGTTGCCCAGGGCGGTGGTCGAGGCGCGCGCCGAGCCCGACGCGCTCGAGCAGGGCGGTGGCCCGTCCCCGACGCGCGTTCCCATCCGCGATCGCCAGGATGACATTCTCCCGCGCGCTGAGGAAGGGGAGGAGGTTGTCGCGTTGCAAGACGAGGCCGACGCGGCGCTGGCGCAGATCGGCCCGCGCCTCCTCGCCGAGCGCCGCCAGGTCGCGGCCCTCGACCAGCACTTTGCCGGCGCTCGGCGTTGCCAGCCCGGCGGCGAGGCCGAGGAGCGTGCTCTTGCCGGAGCCCGAGGGGCCGACGATCGCGACGAACTCGCCCGGCGCGATCGTCAGATCGGCCCCGCGCAGGGCGACCGTCTCGATCGGCCCTTCCCGATAGATCTTGAAGAGGTCGCGCAGTTCCAGCGCCGGGGCCGTGGGGACCGGCGGCACGTTCGCGCCGGCGGTCGTCGCGGGCTGCGGCGGGTACTGGGGCTGCTGGATGATCATGCTCGCTCCTCCGCGCACCATGCGCGCTATTTGCCCCACGCGAAGGCGTTGGCGAAATCGTCGGCCCCCGCCGGGTCGTAGGTGCCGGTCGGGCTGGAGTAGGTGAAGACGGCGAGCCTGCCGCCGGGACCGGGGATGTAGTAGCGGTTGGCGGAACTCGGCACCATCTTGCCGGTCACCGGACTCGGCCCGGCCTGCCAGGTGTAGGCCACCAGCGCGCCAGCCCAACCGGCGACCTGCTGGGCCACGGGAGCCTGCCCCTGGTAGCCGGGACTCGCCGCCGTCAGCGCGCCCGCGTCGGCCCTGGCGTAGTCGAGCGGGGCCAGGGCGGTGGTGACGATGCCGACGCTGATGAACTCGTCGCGGCCCGTATAGCGGATGCTTTCGCCCGGTTGCGTCGCCTGGCCCCAGCTCTGCGGGTGCGGGAAGTGGAACGCGCCAGCGGGGGCGACGTAGGGGATGTTCGGCTCGTCGCCCCCGCCGCCCTCGCCACCTGCGGCGGGGGCGACGGTCGCGGCGACCGCCACCGGAGTGGTCGGCGCGGGGCTCGCTGTGGGCGTGCCGCCGCAAGCGGCCAGGCCGAGTACGACCAGGCCCCCGACGAGCCCGAGTCCCAGCGGTCGCCGTACTTTTCGTTCGATGCCTGTCACGGTGTCAACCTCCAGCAACGGTCGAAGTCTCGATCGGCCTGGACCTGGTCACGCAGGAACGATCGTTCCTGCAGCCACGATGGCCGCACCGGCCGCGGTGCTATTGCGAGCGCGTGTGCTACGCCCGCCTGTCAGCCCCTTCACTTCAACCATCCTTCACTTCAACCATTTGAAGGCGTTGGCGAAGTCGTCGGCCCCGGCCGGATCGTAGGTCTGGGTCGGGCTGGAGTAGGTGTAGACGGCGAGCGTCCCGCCGGGGCCGGGGATGTAGTAGCGCCGGGCCGAACTCGGCACCGGCTTGCCGGTCACGGCGCTGGCCGGTGCTTGCCAGGTGTAGGCGACCATCGCGCCATCCTGACCGGCGACCGTGTACGCTTTGAGCGGCGTGCCCTGCAAGCCAGGGAAGGCCGATGCCAGCGCGCCCGCGTCGGCCCTGGCGTAGTCGAGCGGGGCTTGCGCCGTGGCGACGAGCGTGATGCCGATGAACTCGTCGCGGCCCGTATAGCGGATGCTTTCGCCCGGTTGCGTCGTCTGCCCCCAGCTCTGCGGGTGCAGGAAGCTGAACGTCCCGTCGGGAGCCGTATACGTCACCGTCGGCTCATCGCCCCCGCCCCCCTCGGCCCCGACCGGCCCGTCTGTGCTGGCGGCTCGGGAGCGATAGTATGCCCCCGCGCCGAACGCCAGCAGGAGTGCCAGCACGGCCAAGGCCACCCCGCGCCACGTCCGCGTCCTCATCCCCATCGCTGTCTCCCTTCCTCGTGTCCCGCCGCCACTTCCCGCCACACACCCGCCGCTGTTCCCCCATAGAGGGGCACGTCGGCGGCGTGGTGGTTGCCGCCGACTGTAGCCGCGCGACATGAAATGGGGCTGAAGTCGCGACGGCCACAACGGCGGCGCAGCGGGCCCCCGCGAGCAGGCCGCCGAGCCAGACGACGCGTCGGCGCAGCAGGGCCGCGATCGCCGCCAGGCCGCTCGCCACCTGGCAGCGGGTGACGGCGACGGCGAAGCGGTGGTGGTGCGCCAGCTGCGTCGCCGCGTCCCGGTTGCGCGCCGCCGTCTCGTCGCTCAGGCGTAGCGCCTCCGGGCGCAGCGCGTCCTCCTGGGCCTGCCGCCGGGCAACCTCGGCGTTGGCCGCCCCGATCTCCTGCGGCGTGCCGCCGGTGTGCGCCAGGCGCGTCGCCAGCCCTCGCACCTGGTGCTTCTTGACGCTCTCGGCCTGGTACTGGCTCCAGGTGTCGACCGCCTGGGTCTGCTGGGGCACCGCCCGGTTGGCCTGGAAGAGCGCCTCGTTGGCGTAGTTGCCCGACTCCGGCGCCGCGACCGCGGCCAGGACCGCGCAGGGGGCGGTGCTGACCGCCAGCCAGTCGAGCCAGCGGGAGTGCCCCCGCTCCTTGCGCGCCGCCGCCGCCGCGCCGCGAGGTCCTCCCGCAGCCGGTCGGTCCCCACGTCCAGGTCGGCGCTCCCCTGCCCTCCGCCGCTACTCCCCGCTGTCGGACCCGCCGCCATCGGACCCGCCGCCGTCGCGGTCACCCCAGCCGTCGTCGCGATCCTCCCGCTCGCCCCAGCCCCGGCCACCGAAGAGGCCGCCCCCACCCCAACCGCCGCCGCCCAGCAACTGGCCGGCCAGCAGGCCCCCGAGGCCGCCGAGCGCCACCTTGCCCCATCCGGGACCGCCGCTGGGGGCGACGGGCGGCGGGGGCTGGGCTCGGCCGGGCGGCGGGGCACCGGCCGGGAGGAAGGGCGTCGCCGCGCCGGAGCGGACATCCGCCCCGCAGGCGGGGCAGAACGCGGCCCCGGCCGGCACCGCCGCGCGGCAGGTCGGGCAGGTCCCCGGCGGTGTCGACGCGGTCGGCGCGCCGCAGCGCGGGCAGAAGCGGTCGGCGGTGCCGAGCGTGGTGCCGCAGTGGGTGCAGTGCATGGTCAGCCTCCTTCTTCTCTCGATCCTATGGTCGGGGCGGCGCCGACTCGGCGGCCGGCGAGTCGCCGGAGCAGGAGCGCCGCGACCCCATTGATCGGCAGTATCGCCACGAAGGCCGCGCGGTCGCGGTCGCAGCGGGGACGCGGTGGCCCGGTCGAGCAGCGCCGTCACCGGTACCAGCGCGCGGGGGCCGGGAACCCCGCTCAGGACCGCGCGCCACGAGGAGCATGGCGAGGCGCTGTGCCACGGTCGCCGGTCTCCCACCACGCTTCACCGATCGTAGCGGGCCAAGATGAAGCGGACATGAAGTACGGCGGCGTCCCGGCCCGGTCCCGCGCGCTCCTCCTCGGCCTCTGGGCCACGCGCGGTGCGACTTGCGCCCGCCCTGGTGCTGGTCGGCCTGCTCGCCCTGGGCGGCTTCTCCCGGGCCGGTACGCAGGACTGGCCCGCCGACAACCGACCGCGCCGGCAGCTGGCGCACGCGCTGGTGGCACAAAGGGTGCCGCGCGCACGGTATCGACGCGGGCATGGAGTGGGACGGCTGGTTCCTCTATGGCGTCGCGCCGGGGGCGGCACCGCGCACGGCCGACGGCCCCTTCTGGACACCGCTCATCGCCCCCGCGACCGACTCGACCGACGTGATCGCCTGCTCGCCGCGGCCGGGCTACGCCGTGCGCGCACGGCGCGACTACCCCTCCTGGCTGCATCGGGAGCCGGTCGCGTTCTACCTACCCCAGCGCCGCTAGCCGCCGCGGCGCGCGCGACACGGCGCGCCGGGCGACGGGGCCGGGAGCTGGGGATGCGGGCGCTGCACCCATCGTGGTGACGCGCATTCCCGCAGGTGTGGGTCGGTGCAAGGCTGAAGCGGTCTGGCGGACCCGCCTGCTAATAGCGCCACCCGCCCCGTCTCGCCATCGCCGTCAGGACACACCGGAGGCCCTTGCTCGACGGACACCGCGCTGATCGTCGGCCGCGCCGCCGCCTTCCGCATCGCGCAGGCGGTCCGCTGACTGCTGGGGAGGCGGGAGCCCCGCGCCTGGTCGGCCCTGTCGCGGCGCGGACGAGCGGCGCCGCGCCGCGGACGAGCGCCGGCGTGCTGCTTCGCGGCACCAGGACGAAGGCGCGCCGCGACGGACCACCCCTGCTCGGACTTCATGCGGGCTTCATCTCCTGCCGCTATGCTCGTGGTGAACACGTCGCGCGGGTTGGTGTCGGCCGCGTCGGGGCGCGTGCGCCGCCTGCCGCGGTGCGCCGTCCTCGCGCGCGCCGCGGGCGCTGTGTTGGGGCGGCGCCACGTGCGGCGAGTCGCGCGTGGCGGGGAAGGAGGGCGGGCATGGGCGAAGTGCTACGCGCGGCAGGCCGCGCCAGGCCGGCACCGGCGACCATCGCCCGGCGGGTGCCCTTCACCCTCGGGGTACTCGCCCTCATGCTGGCCTGCGGGCTGGCCACCGGGACCCTCTGGCGCCCGGCGGCCGACTCGGCGCTGCTGGTCGGCGTCGGTTACGGCCTGCCCGCCCTGCGCGCGGGCCGGCCGTGGACGCTCGTGGTCGGCATCCCCTTCGCGCTCTACCCCTGGATGATCGCCACGATCGCCGGGATCGTCGCCCTCTTCGTCGGCGCCTACGAGTGGCGCGGCGGGACGACCCGCGCGGCGCTCGTCTTCCTGGCGACCCAGAGCGGCGGCAGTGCCCTGGCCGCGCTGGCGGTCGTCTGGCCGCTGGCGCGTGCTGGCTGGCCGCTCGCCACCGACTGGGCGGGCCGGTTGGATGTCGGCGCCTCGGCGGGGGCCTATGGGTGCGCCGGGGCGCTGACCGCCCAGCTCCCCCGGCGTTGGCGGGGCTGGGCGCGCGGCGGGCTGCTCGCCTTCCTGCTCGGCCAACTGCTCGTCAGTCACCGCATCTGGGACATCGAACATGTGCTGGCCGCCCCGCTCGGCATCCTGCTGGGCGGGCTCCTCAGCCGCGGCGGGACGCCGCTGGATACCATCGCACGATGGCGCGCCACGGCCCCGACGCGGTACCGCGCGCGTTGGGGGCTCCTGCGGTCGTGGCGCGGGCCGCGTGGCTGGGCGCGTACTATCGTGGCGGCGCTGGTGGCACTCGTCGGGCTCCTCGACATCCTCTCGGCGCTGCTCCCGGGGGGCGCCCGGTGGCTTACCGGCTGGCCGGAGATCATCCCCTTCGAATTGCTGCCGGGCACCCGCACCGTCGTCGTCGCGGCCGGCTTCGGACTCGTGCTGCTGGCGCGGGGCCTGCTGGCCGGGCGCCGGGTCGCCTGGCTGGCCGCGCTGGCGCTGCTGGGCGGCACCGCGCTGGCGCACCTGCTGGACGGGCCCGACCTCGCGGAGGCGCTCGTCCGGGTGGTGCTCGGCGGCGTGCTCGTCTGGCGGGCGGGCGATTTCCGCGCCCGCCCGGACACCCCCACCGTGGCGGGTGCGCTCCGCACGGCGGGCGGGGGGCTGCTCGCGCTGGTGCTCTATGCGCTCGCGGGCTTCGCGCTGCTCGGCGGCGCGCTGACCCCGCGCCCGACGCGCGGTCAGGCGGCGCGCGCGTTCGCCGCGCGGCTCGTGTTCGCTTCCCCCGACGCGTTGCAGGGCACGAGCGTCCAGGCGCGCTGGTTCCTCGATTCGCTCACCTTCCTCTGGCTCGGCCTCCTCGCCGCCGCCACGGTCGCCCTCCTGCGCGCGGCGCGCCGCCCGGCACCGGAGCGCCCCGGGGATCGCGCGCGGGCGCGGGCGCTGCTGCGCCAACACGGGCGGCAGAGCATCGCCTCCATGACGATGTGGGCAGGCAACACGCTCCTACTCGCGCGGGCCGGGGACGCCTACCTCGCCTACCGGGTGGTCAACGACGTGGCGCTCATCCTGGGCGACCCGGTCGGCGACGACAAGGGCCTGGCGCGGGTGCTGGCGGAGTTCCTGGACCTCTGCACGACGCGCGGCTGGACCCCCTGCCTCTATGCCGCGACCGGGCGCGCGGTGGCGGCGGGCCGTACGCTCGGCCTGGACGCGCTCCAGATCGCCGAGGACACGGTCATCGACCTGCCCGGCCTGGCGTTCACGGGCAAGGCCGGGCAGGATGTCCGCACCGCGCTCAACAAGGCCGAACGGGCGGGGCTCGCGCTCGAGTGGGTCGACCTGGCGAGCGCCCCGCCCGCGGTCGCCGCGCAGCT
>JAABUK010012998.1_pt1 | contig 10487 bp, 9 predicted proteins | sample 5559141 | NCBI WGS metagenome assembly JAABUK01 (sample SAMN10711869, study PRJNA513367) | rock metagenome | isolation source: Antarctica rocks | place: Antarctica: Victoria Land, Pudding Butte nord | collected 2016-01-03
AGCACTGGAGAGTATTTCACGCGCAGCTCAAAGATCCCTGACGCACTCATTCCTACCTATGAAGTTGTCGGGCACGCGATAGACGTAACCAATCCGACCAGAGACAGTTTTCAGCGTTGCTTTGTCGGTTATGGACCAGCGCGCCAACTGTTGTGACTTCCGATACAACTTGGGAATGCCGTAAACCTGCGAAGGCATGCATTGATCCTAAGCTCACGAAGTACCGTGTTCAACCTGCAATCCCTTCGGTCATCCCACTCACCTTGGCAGCAGTGAAGACAACAACCTTTTTGGCTAACGCTATTCCAAGCAACGCTGCCCATACGGGCATTGGCATGCTGATTGCTGGACACGTACGATATGCGCACTGCCACTACATCATCTCGGTGTTGAGAGGAATGTTCCGAAAGCCAACACAGTCACAGCAGGTATGACTAAGGCATCATCTGAACCGGGATGATCATATTTGCCTTTTACACACTTGTTCATTTTGGCCTGTCCATCAGATTTGTAGCGCGATGAACAATCTGAAACATCGACACATATGTCACAACACAACACATGCACTAAACACAGCCTCTGTCAACCAACACACATACTGCTACCCGCATGACTGCTGGAATTGCAATACGTCACGTCACACATCATGTTTTGAACCTGCACCCAGATGCTGTGTGCCTCACAACGCATTTGGCCTCCAAGCAATATGTCTGTCTAAGCTCCAGCAAGATTTTCAGGGGCCTGTGGGGTGGTACCAGTCTTCTTGGCAGCAATTTCCTCTGCGCTCAACACTTCGGTCCCAGCTGGCACAGAGGCACCAGCCTCAATGGGCACATATTTGCCCTCAATAAAGCCCTGCACAATGTCAAAAGCGTGCTGTCATGCGTTACAGCACAAGCAAGATGACAAAGTCAACAAGCATACTGGTTGGTGGCTGACTGATGCACGGTTGGATGTGTGAACCTCCCTTTGTGCTGACCAGCTTATAAGTCAACCATGCACACGATCTCCTACAAACTGCATCATTGATTATACAGTCCAAAACATCAACAGAATCACATATATGGGTGTGGACGCGAACACAAGCATGACATACATATGGCATTTTTGCAAGCATGACTCAATACAAGGTTTGTCCTATGTCAAAGTGGGACCTCGCACCTGCTCGTTGACCTTGCTGACAAACTGGTACTTCTGTCCAGGCTTGAGGCCCTCCTCTGCCAGCTTGGCCTTCTGCTCCTTGATCTCCAGCTCAGCAAATTGCTTGCTGAGGCTGCCTGCAGCCTTCAACCAGGCAAAGACAATGATACCCAGGATGACTCCCAAGTAGGGGGTGGAGGCAGCCAGGCTGCCAAAGCCCACAATCATGGCCTGCTGGATGAGAGCACCGCCAGACTTGCCCAAGGGGTTGCACACCACGTCAATGGCGGCCTTGCCCTTCAGCTGTGTCTCCCTGTCAAGGGGAATGTAAGCCATCTCCTTGCAGGGGTCAAACAGGGAGTACTTGGCAGACTTGGAGAAGACATTCTGGGCACCTCCCACTAGCACAGCAGCCATGAGTGGGGTGAGGCCCAGGGTGGCCAACCAGGGGGTCAAGGGGCCACTGCCCAGCACCAGCGCAAAGAAGATCACACCTGCAGCATTGGCATACTGTTGAAGAACATGAAGCAGCACTAGAAGTCAACATTCTAAATTTATTCTGAATCATTGGTGCATTCACTGTCACATTGTCTTTCGACCTGTTCTGCCACAATCAAATGCAACAGCTATCAATGCACACAGAATCAAGCTGTGCAAACTGAAGCAATGGTCAAGCAGCATGTGGTTTAATTTGGTGATGCCTCAACAAGGTCAGCATTTTTTGCCTAAAAAACTGGAAGGAAAAAAAGGGAAGCTGCAAGGCACAACAACCTCAAGGTGCCAATGAGTTTGCACTGACATTCATGTGGATGCCAACATCATCATCATGCTATCAGCTACAGAGGGAGAGAGAGGGAGGAGGCATGCCTGTGATGAGCAGCACAGTGGGGGTGATGAGGGCGGCCACTCCCCACCCATATCTCTTGAAGATGGTCCTGGAGAGAAGCATCATGAGGAAAGTGACAGCACCAGTGCATGATGAGAAGTCTCCCATGAAGGAGGAGTACTCATTGGGGTTGGGGAACTGGGCCTTGATCTTGCTCTTCCATGTCACCTCCACCAAGTTGATACTGATTCCGTACGCCACCACCTGCACACACATTACAGCCTCGCTTTCAAGTAACAACACATTTCTGCACAGAAACAATCTGCTTGCATGTCCCAGGGACAGAAGATGTATCAGATACAGCCAGCTGTTTTGCTGACCTCATGCAAACTGCAGGACAAATGCTGCAGTTTATGCCACCTGTACCCACAATGACCACTGTTGTGCAGGAAAGCAGGGGACACCAGGTGGAGACAACAGCGTGTGATATAGACTGACCAAGGTAGCCAGATCTCTGATGTAGGGTGACTTCGCCAGGAAGGAGAAGGACTCGCCCACGCTCATGTTGGACTTCTGCTTCTTCTTCTTGGGCTGGCCAGCCGTTACCCTGGGTACCACAGTGCGCTGGAGGGCCCAGTAGGTCAAGGTGATCAGAAAACCACCAATGACCACCATGCCCATCATGCCCTTCAGACTGTATCCCCAACCATCAACGCCAGCTGGAAGCTTGGATCGGACCTGCAACACCATCCATCTCATGCCTGACAATCTGTCTTGTTCTTTCCCGCTACGACATGCACACTGGATGTGAAACGCTTTGAACAAGGATACTCAGTGCAACAAGCTATGGCCACATACACAATCTTCAGAAAAGTGCAAACTGCGTCTATTCTCTCAACAGAAATATACAGGCTGCAGTGGCAACTCAAATGCTGCAGCGGTTATTCAAGCTCAGCGGCAATTCAAGCTCAGAAACGCCTGGGGACAGTAACAGCATGCGTCAACATTGGGGAGATGATTTATGTGAAGATCACCTGTGAGAAATACTTGACTGCACGCCCAGAAAAGATCAAGGCAACATTGGCACCCAGACCAAACAATGGGTAGAAGGTCTTGGCCTCATCCACTGTTGTAATCTGCACACACACAAATTGTTTATTAACCTCTAAAACAAACTTGCTGCAAAATGAAGGTAGTCAAGACACTGGCTGCTAGATCTGACTGAGCAGCATGGGTTATACCTGCAAGATGGGAAAAGACAACAGAAGAAAGATGTTTACCTGATTAGCAAAGCCCCAAAACAGCAGAGACACCACAACTGAACCCCACAGCTCTGCCATCACATAGAAGAGACAGAAGGTCCAGTTGCGCAGGATGGCGATAGGACCAGCAAACCTGACACCCCAGTTGGCCAGCAGGTTTTCACAGAACTCTGCAAGGCCACAAAAGCAGCATGAGGTGGCTCTGCATGGTAGTGCATGGCATCAAGCATTGTCTGCCATCACTGAGGTAACATTGCAGGCTAATGCCAGGGGGATTGGATTCAGAAAAGTCCGACTCACTTGTGGGATGTAGAACGTCCCTCAGAGGGTACATGATGAACGCGAAGGACCCAAAGAAGGCGATGAAAGGGAATATACACGCATAGAACAAGGCTTCTGTTGACAGGACGTTGGCCAGCTGCATACCAAGAACTTATTCAAAACAATGTCATTGATGTTGCATCCAGGCAACAAAGCTGCCTGCAGCTTGCTTGTAGCAGTATTGCATTGAAGTTATTGTCACCTTGGCGTATAGCACAGTGAAACCAATGGCCATTGGCAAGTTCACCCAGGTCTTGAGGAAAGGAATGACCTCAGCACCGCTACCTGGAGCTGTAACCACAAGCACATCCTGCAAAGCAAGTGCAGCAGTGTAAATTGCTGGCTCCTGCGTGTGAAAGCCTAACTTATATAACAATCAAGAGGGCCAACAGGACACTGAACTTACCTTTGTGTCACGAAGGATGGTGTAGTTGAACAAGATGCAAAAGAACATCAATCCCAAGGGCAATATCTTAGCCCAGGTGAAGTGTGCAATGCCCAAGAACGTCTTCTCCCCGGGTGCTACCCCCGAGGCGTCAGCTGCTGCAGCCGATGCAGCCTTGACATCTGGTCGGCAGGCTGTGATACGTCTTCTTTGAAGCTGAGGCACACCCCTGAGCTGCTGCAATATTCCACGATACAAAGTCAGTCAGACAGATGTCTCATCAACGTTGCCTGCAGCAATCAAGCCAGCTGTCTGCTACTCACTTGACACTCGGGTTTTGCGCCCAGAGCACTTGCTGAAACGAAACATGGTCGGACAGATCGCGGCTGCAAAGGCCGAGCCGGAGTCAGGCTGTGAGATACAGACGACCGCCTCAGCGGCTGTCTCAAACCCAATCGACCACCCAAGCAAGCTGTTCCCAATACAGCTTGAGGCGCCATGGCTGCACCAGGAGCGATGATGCTTGTTGAGCCGGGCAAACACTGTCGAGGGCGAGAAAATTGAATCAGTAGCAGCCGTTGTGCCTCAGAACTTTCCGCGCTGGCAAAACACTTTGATTTATTGTATGTTTACGATACGCGTATTTATGAATGGTGTGCTGCCAAACGAGTGGTTTGATGCATTTTCAAGAATTCGATGGCGATCATGCGTTGGCATCAGCGAGCACTCAAACTCCTTTATGAAAGTTGTCTGGAAGCACCTCGTCTTGTAGCAGTCGTCAGCTATCAGAAAAGCAGTGAGTGAACCAGCTGCCGAGTTCTGATGGGGCAAGTTCTTGATGGAAAGCATCAGACGATGCTGCGTCCGGATTTGGACCTAAACCAGCTTTTTGTTCTCTCATTCTTTTCTGTGTGCGGAGTTGCTTTGCGATGCTGCAGTTGCATTCGTTGGCCTTCACGGCATCGTACTGACACATAGCGGTCTTGACAGGCTGTCGCCCAGCAGTAAGACATTTAGTGGACCATGCACTGGCACTGGTGCATATTACAGCTGACGGCTAAAGCAAGTCATGCAGTCCATGTCCGATAGAATATGACGGCTCACCTTGTAAATGCAAGCTACAACACATGCATATGGTTCTGCATTGTTGCATTGAGGTCCTAGCTAGGCCTATAGGACCTGCTACCTAACAGAACCGGTCTCAGGCCTGTGGCCATGTCTGAGCCAACTGAACAGCTGCATGGCGCGCGATGCACAAGCAGGCCGCATTGTTGCATGGCTAACTGTAAACAAAAACTATATTTTGACGGTGGCTTACTAAATCCTACAATATCAGTGTAGGAGTCAGTTATGCAAATATATATATAAGTGCCTTGCATAATTGTTCAAGTACTTGTAACAGTAATTACCCGAAGCTACAGGTATATAGGCTACATATGTGCAACATAAAATGATAATGCTTCTGCCGTTTGTCTTGTCATCTCGACGTTTTGTGCTCAGATGACAGTCTAGCAATTGTAATCTCCCACTTCGGTGTCATCATGGCTACAAGCTGATTAGTAATACTTGTTAGTCACCTGTAAGTCATAAGATCCTGCAAAAGAGAACAGCCGCTGCACCCTTTGGGCGGACTCAGCGACGAATGCTGCGGGTTGCGATTTGCGTGGCTGAGGGGCTTTGAGGGTGCCTGATCTTGCTGACGCTCTGACGTTCACACCTTCCACCTGCCTCGGTGCTTGATCTGTCGGCTGAGCATTCCCCTAACCTGGGCTTAGATTTAATCAGCCCTTGAATCGCATGCGGCAGGACAGCGTGGTGGTGTTAGACAGTGGCGGCTGCACCTGCAAAGTTGGCTTTGCCGGTCATACCAACCCACAGTATGTTTGGCGGTCTCCTGTTGCACCATGTACGAAAGGCTGACCGTTCAGCAGGTCCACTGCTGTTCATTGCTCCTGCAGAGTCTTCCCTAATTGTACAGCTCGTGCGAAAGGAGTACGACAAAACCTTGTCGGACAGCAACTCTTGGAGGGGCAAGATGTATCTGCTTTAAAACTTCGCCGGCCAGTTGACCGCGGATATGTGGTCAGCTGGGATCTTGAGAGGGAGATCTGGAATCACGCCTTCACGATATTGTTAAATGCTGAACCTGCCACCTCTGGACTACTGCTGACAGAGCCAATGTTTTCACTGCCAGCTATGCAAGAAGCAATGCAGCAGGTGAGCTAGCTTGACTGCACAGCAAAGACAGCCAAAACTGCATCATACTGTGTTCAACAAAATCCTTAATGGTTCCACCTTCTGCCACAATTCAATCTTATGCACACATGTGTGGCTGGCTGCAGGTCGTTTTTGAAGATTTTGGGTTCCAGTCTTTGTGCAGCTGCCCAGCTCCACTGCTCTCTTTGCAACACATGAAGAACACTGCACAGCCGCTTCCTGCCCACCAGGCCGGCTGTGCTTTGGTCTTGGATGCCGGCTTCTCATTCACACATGCTGTCCCCATCTTCAGTAACGTGGTGCTAGACAGTGGCGTGCGCAGACAGAACCTTGGTGGCAAAGTGCTCACCAACTACCTTAAAGAGCTTGTGTCATACAGGCAAGGCGCTCCTGGCCTCACTGTTTGCTGTCTTGTGGACTTTCTGTGTAAGTCACGTTTGATCATGTGCAGGAGCGTAAATCTAATGGAGGAGACGTATCTGGTTGAGCATATCAAAGATGCAGTTTGTTTTGTGTCTGATGATCTGCGGGCAGATTTGAAGGCGGCTCAACAGTCAAGCTCGCCTCACCGAATGGAGTACGTACTTCCAGATGGGCTGACTAATCTGAAGGGCTTTGCCCGTAAACCTGAGAATGTAGTCAGAGGCAAACATGCAGCCGCAATACAGCCAGCAAAGGAGCTTGCTGTTGCACTGAACAATGAGCAGTTTCTGGTTCCTGAACTGCTGTTTCATCCGTCAGACATATCTTTGCCTCAGGCTGGGGTTGCTGAGCTAATACATGATGCTGTGAGTGCTGTGCATCCAGATCTACATGGTCTGCTGTACTCCAATATTATTTTGTCTGGCGGCACCTGCTGCTGTCCTGGCTTCAGAGACAGATTGATTACAGAACTGAGGCCTCTAGTACCTGATCAATTTGACCTGAATGTGAGCATGCCGGACAATCCTATAACATGTGCCTGGCAAGGGGGTTCCTCCTTTGCAGCCACACCTGACTACCTTGAAATGGCTTTGACGAAACATGAATATGAAGAGCAAGGTTTTGAAAGGCTGCAGCATATGTCATCTGCTTGAGCTGAAGTCAAACGTTCCTCATTGGAATAACAATTCGTTCGACTCTTTGGCCAAGCTATTTCACATTGGTTTATTGGTGTGTACAATGTTGTGTGAGCAGATTGACGATTGGGCCATTAAAATGGGCTGGGATGTGTGCATATGCCAATGTTAACACACTTTTGCATCTGTTGTTCTCTCTCTGGTGGGTGTAAGTGCCATTTTGCACTTTGCGCAGTGTAGAACACAAATGAATATACGCACACGTTGCAAGCAGTATTCAATGGGCAGTACCGCCATGGGCACATTGGTAATCGAGCATGCCTACTTCATGTGACTTGTTTGGATACCAAGTACAGCAGTTACAATTCAGAGCAACACTGTACACAGACCTGCCATATTCCAGAAGACATTTGTCTGCTTGCAGAAACATGCCATCATGTTGCTGAATATGCTACAAGCTAGAGCCAACAAGATGCTGAAACCCCGCCCCCCTGATCTTACGGCGGAATCTGTAGAGGAGGTGGGCGATTCAAAGCTGCCATAGCACTCAGACTGATAGAAATCTGTGCCTGCAACTTTGGAAGCTTATGCCTACTATGCCTCTCCTTGGGGACAATGCTCCCTGTACGGCTATTGCTGCTCAGGGCAACACCGCTGATTCTGCTCGTACCCAGCCTACTGATTTTGCTGGATGGGTGTTGTGATGGTGGTGAAGAGGCATGGCTGCTGTCAGCCCCATCATTACCATGGCTCTCAGCTGCTGTAGACCCAGGCCATTCAGGTGAGATGAAGGACTGCTGATGGGAGCTGTGATGAAAGGCCTTGATGGCAGGTGACCTTGGGGTTCCCGGTCCAGCATTCTGCCTGCCATACTTGCCCTGTAGGGAAGCTAGTGCAGCAGCTGATGATGGTGTCATGCCAATCAGCCTGCTGTGAACATATGGCATAGGCTTGTTGGGGACCAGGCGCCGTCGTGGGGATGCAGGCACATCCACACCACTGTTCATACGGCCCAGGCTGCTTGTAGTAGATGCCAGCCGGCTGAGAGCAGGAGCCTGTGGTACAGAGGTGGCAGCCAAGCCCACTGCAGCACCATCTACTAGACAGGCACTGTTGTAGGAACAGTAGGTGAGAGCAGCCTCCACTGCTTGCTTTCCAAGCTTGTCAAGCCAGGCCGCAGCAGACTGATACGATAGGTGGTCCCCATAGACTTGCTGCACAGAAGTGCATTGAGCGTCGTTGTTGCACAAGCAGTGAGTGACCGCTTGGCTGAGGGTGGAATGGCAGGTGTGCAGGAGGCGGGCAGTGGCCGGTGTGGTGTACGCCACCAGGCTGGCTTCCAGGTAGTGCAGGTCCAGGGACAGCTGCAGGGCTGCACACACACCAGCATCTGCCAGAATGGGCTGCACCTGCTCATGCCATTCCATCACTGCCTGCTTCACCACCATGCGCATCACCTGCACATGATGCTTGTCACCTCACATATCGTGACTGCCTGCATTGAGTTGTGCAAGATGGACGGCCAGCAATGACGTGCCTGTCTCAGGCACAGCTCTACATATGCAGCAATGCTTGCTAGCGCTTAACAAACCAAAACTGTGGTAGAGCCTGTGACGCTACTGTCTTACACAGCGCAAGCACATGTCTGCAGCTGAATGTGATGACTTGAATGCGCCTGGATCACACAAGTTGTGAACCCTGACTGGCTGCAACTTGTGGGTCACTGCGTGGGTGAAGGGGACAGAGCAGGGCACAATGTGCGCTTGGGGTAGACAGGGCACAAACCTGCATAACACAGCTGTGGGGCGCAAGTCTGAGCATGTCTGCCTGCACTGCCACCAAGGTCAGCACCAGGTGTACGGCCCCCTCCCCAACCCCGTGGGGCACTGCTTGCCAAGCAGAGGCGGGGGCTAGGTAGTTGCCTATGTGGCGCTGCAGCTGGGCACACACAGTGCCAATATAAGACTGCTGCACCTGGCCCCGCTGGAAGGTCAAGTCACCCTCAATTTGCAGGGCATGCCCTTCCCTATCCTGCACACCACCCAAAGCATGTCCGTCAATCAATCATCCAACAGTCCTTGTCTTTGCTCATCTTCAGCTAAAGTAGTCTGTGATGAGACCATAAGGTGCAGGTGTGCAATCTGGGTCAGGGACAAAGGAGCAGTGATGCCAGTCATGCTAGTATCATCAAAGCTTGTCCAGTACTGACCTGCTGTGGGCCCTCAAAGCTGAGAACAGCAAGGAAGGCAGGCACCAGGCGGGCCAGTAGACCTTCCATCTGCGTGCACTTGCTCAGCAGCATCAACAACGTGCAGCTGCCTGACATAGCCTTCCCGCCCATGTCAGAAACCTCATTCTCATTTGCACTCCCCTTTGCAGTATGCAGCTGCTGAGCACTATCCTGCGCCTTGCCTGTCTTTGCCAAAGCATTGAACAAGGCAATGCGGTCTGAAACAGTTTGCTGGTGATCAGAAGTAGGCTTGCGTTCTTTGAGGGGCGTCTGCTGTTGCTGCTGCTGCTGCTGCTCTTCCTGTCCTGAGGTTATGCAGCTGGCAGTGCACAAGTGGTGGCATGCCTGACAGAAGGCCTGAAAGGCTGCAAAGAGTGTGTCCCAGAGTAGAGGCAGGTGTGGCCTCAGCCAGGCCTGACATCCCATCAGGCACAAGCGGTGGCATGTGTGCAGCAGGCCTGTCAGCTGCCCTTCCAAAGTACTGCGTGTTTTCTTGCCTCCATGAGTACCTGCAACAATCACACCTGCTGCAAAGTGCCCCTTATCTATTTATACAATGCACGCATGCAGCAGCCTCGATGCTCAAGCAGCATGCATCTGTCAAGCGACTTTCTACTGCTTTCATAAAATGTCACCATTTACATCGCACACAGCATCAGGCAAAGAAAGGTACCTGAGGCGGAGGCGGGCTGCTCAACAAACAGATCAGAGGTAGCCAGGCGCAAGATGATGACTTGGACCTGCTGACAAGCACAGCCTGCACATAAGGCTGTACACTGCTGCCCTGCATCTGCGACGACATTGCCAAATTGGAGAGGCAGAGCTTGCCGCACAAGGGCAGCTTGAGTCTCTGCAAAAGCCTTTGTCAGCTGCAACAGGCAAGCTGTATTTGTGGCAGCTGTTGCTGATGCTGCATCCTGTGTCCAGTTGGTAAGACCCTCCAGCAGCTCATCCAGGTGCCGCCTGTGCGTCATGCTGCTGGTGAGTGTAAGCAGCATTTGCTGAACAGAAAGGTCCTTGCTGCAAAGACTCAGACCTGAGGCCAAAA
>JAABUK010012999.1_pt1 | contig 10487 bp, 16 predicted proteins | sample 5559141 | NCBI WGS metagenome assembly JAABUK01 (sample SAMN10711869, study PRJNA513367) | rock metagenome | isolation source: Antarctica rocks | place: Antarctica: Victoria Land, Pudding Butte nord | collected 2016-01-03
AGACTGAGCTTCTTGCCGTGCCTCACGCAAGACCTTTTCAGCCTCCTCCTGCAACTTCTTCAGGTCCCCACTGTTGTCCTTGACTGAACCCAGCTTTGATCTCAAACTGGCATCGCGGTTGTCAAGCGCCTTTCCTACGGGGTTGAACCAGGTCTTCTCCAAGAAGACCATCAGAAGAAGGAACTGTACTGTCATGATTGGCAGTGTCAAATTGAAATCAAAGATTTTTCCGGCCTCAGCGTGTGCTGGCAGCACGGCCAGTGCGTTCACGACAGCAGCCAGAGTAGCTGGCTTAAGGTGAGCCAGGAACTGTGGTCGCCTGCATCACACTGTATGATGAACGATCTGCAGACCTAGACCGCAAGCGTCGCAGCATCTGACGCGAACCTGGCAGGTTGTACTGTTTGCTCCTGCACCCTTTGTCCCTTCACAACTAGACGAGAAAACTGACGGCATGATTGCGCTGGTCGAGCCAGCCCAAAGACCTGCAAGGTCTGTGTCTTCATGATGATGGCCATGACTGGCGTCAACGTCAAGGGTCCGGAAACGCCTCAAAAGATGTTCGAGATAAGGCCTCCATGCGTATTCCAGAACTGCAAGCAAGCCGTAACGCACGCAATAGGGTTTCAAAAGCCGCTTTGATGGGCAGCCAATTTGCTGTGGGTTCCCTTCCGTACTGGGCTGTCATCGCGGCGAGGTCATTACGGTCAATACCTGACCATTTCAGTACTGGACCGACACGCTCGGTCGAGTGCTGATTGCCCGTGCCTACGCTGATCAAGTCACAGTGACACTATGGGAAAATACAAGGTGCGACTGCCACACTCTATACTGAAGACACAGGGTTGCATGCATTTGGCGTGCAAATTATCGACGCAACACGAACTTGTTTTACAAGTTGAAGTGGACCCATATCTGTCATGCAGGGCAAAAACCAACGTGTAATGAAACGTGATTTCAAACAGTCGCGGCCTGACAAGTGGAGTGAAAAGTCCAGGTCGCAGCCGGACCGATCTGAATACAACAACGAGGTGTGTAATCTGTCTTCAGAGTCACCTGCATGCATTGTCCTAAGTGTAACACTTCATGCTGAGTTCATGGCGGTTGTGCAGCTTTTTGTGGAGTATTACAAGAAGCAGGGCGTCGTTCCTGAGGGGCAATGGGAGGAGTTCATGGAAGTCCTGAAGACCCCATTGCCAACAACATTCAGGATCAATGGCACAGGCAAATTTGCCACAGATTTGAGAGACAAATTGGAATCTGACTTCCTCTCCAACTTCAACAAGGATCCTATCATGGTGTGTGTCACTGCGGTTGGCTGCAGTCTGTATTATCCGTGGTGCACATGCTGATTCGCTGGACACAAGCGCTCTCTGATGAGGATGGCACATACAATGTTTATCTTTAGGTCTCGCGCTGGGTGAGCTGATGTAGGGACCTGGTATGGCTGCAGCATTGCATTGATTCCAGTGCTGTGCACAGGTGGCAGGCGAGACCCTCCAGCCTCCCAGACCTTTGCCATGGTATTCAAACAAGCTTGCATGGCACATGAGCTTCTCCAGGGGTCAGCTCAGGAAGCTGCCTATACTGGCTGAGATTCATGAGCTGCTGAAGCGAGAAAACGAAGCAGGCAGTATCACTAGGCAGGAGGCAGTCTCAATGGTACCACCGTTGTTCCTGGGAGTGGAGCCACATCATAGGGTATGTGATCCCTATGCCACCCATATTCTGCTGCTGTTTTGTGTGCACAGCGCACGTCTAAGAATGTGAGCATGCAATTATAAATATATGGTGTGTTCTGCAGATTCTGGACATGTGTGCAGCACCCGGCTCCAAGACTGCTCAGATTCTAGAGATGCTTCATGCAGGAACCATGATGCCCACAGGTATGTATGCATATGCATTTGCAAATCACTGCGCATGTTTCATCATAGACCGTTTGCTCATCTGCCTGTGAAAGATGGCAAGCATGTCATTGGTCTGCCTATGGGCATTGCATGCCAGAGATGGCATCTGTTTGGTGACGTGCTTACAAGTTGCATGCTGCCTACATATGTACAGTGAATGCTGGTTTGACAATAAGGCTTTCATTCCAGGCATTGTGGTGGCCAATGATGCTGATGCTCAGCGCTGCAACCTGCTGGCACATCAGACCAAGCGCATGTGTAGCCCTGCTCTCATTGTGACAAATCATGATGCCACCATGTATCCCATAGTCACAGATCACACAGCCAAGGTATGCGGGTGCCACATCCATTTCTTGCATGAGTGCTGTGTTGTACATTTGCTTCAGCAAGGACTATGCAGTTGCAAATCAGATCAGTCAGAGGCAATGCTGGAAGCATGTGCATGCTGCAATGTCACTGCATTGCAGTGAGTCAGCATCACCTGCAACAACTGTTACTGCCAGGCACCACACAACTGCTTTTGTCAGGTGCCAAAGCAGTACAACACTGAGAGCCGTGCTTGGTGCAGGAGTCTATCTTGTTTGACCGCATCCTGTGTGACGTACCATGTAGTGGTGATGGCACCATCCGCAAGGCTCCTGACATCTGGCGGCGCTGGACCCCAGGCAATGGCAACGGCCTCCACCCTCTGCAGCTGCACATTGCCTTGCATGCCTGCCAAATGCTGAAAGTTGGGGGACGTCTAGTGTACTCTACCTGCACTTTCAACCCTGTAGAAGATGAGGCAGTTGTTGCTGAGGTATGCTTGCTGTACTATGCCTCTGCCATGCATTCAACTCAACAATGCGCAGCCTGGCTTGATTCATCGTTGCTGTAGTTCATCGCCATATGGTCATTGGCTGTATGATGGAATCCTGGTTTGAGTAACAGTTGATGCTAGGAGACACCCACATGCAGACTGAGTCACAAACCGTGTGTCAATGGTGTTTTGCTGCATTGCCATTCTGCATCAGATTCTGCTGTTCAAATCAGCTTTCAGGGAAAAATGCTGCTGGGAACAAACCTGTCTGGCTGCCTTGTGTCCTTGTCAGGTCTCTGCATGCACTGCTGCTGTGGTCTTTGTTTAGCGAAGTGAAGCTGTGTCGCAGGTGTTGAGGATGACTGGTTCAGCCATGCAGCTGCTGGATCTGTCAGACCATCTGCCTGGCCTGCCTAGGCTTCCCGGTCTCAAGAAGTGGTACGCACGCGACAAGATTCAGTACTACAGCAACTGGGAGGAGGCAAGCCAGGTACGCAATGTGCATTTGGTCACTTGCAGTCCATCATCTCAATTTTCTCAGATTACACTGTGCGGCTTGCTACAAGTCCCACATAACAGTCACATTCATGTTGACAAGCGTATGGTTGATAAAGTACATAATGTTCAGGTGTTTGCCTTGCAATCCCATCCTTGCATGGGAGCCTGCCTGCTTGTTTGTTGGTCGCAGCAAATACCAGTTGCTGTAAGGGTTGTGAAGCATGCTGCGGATGACATTGGCCAGCTAGTCGTTTGCCACATGTCTGTCTTTGGAGTATGTCCACAGCATGGCCAGCATGCAACAGAACTCTCACAGTCCCTGCTAGATTAGTATCATGTATTGCAGAATGGGCCCCACAAGCTGACCAAGAGCATGTTCCCTGACGCTGAGTCTGACAAGCTTCCTCTGGAGCGGTGCATGCGCATTCTGCCGCACCACTCTGACACTGGGGGCTTCTTCATTGCAGTCTTTGAGAAGGTGGCCAAATACCCCCAGCCTGTACCCAAGTAAGTTTTGGCCCTGTCTCAACCCTGGCCTGATCCTTGGTGCGCCTCTTTACACCTGGTGGATCTTACTGAGCTTCAGATGTGTACAACACTGCCACAGTGTCATTTGAGCTTGAGTGTTCCTGCACTTGGGCATTGGTGCTGTGGCATGGACTGGCAGTAGAAAACTCTGCTGTCATTTCCATCTGTACTGATCAGGCTCTCAATACTGCATGCCGTATCAGTAGAAGCAATTGCCCTCCCACATGTACAGCCAAACTTGACTGACGTGCAGCACATTCATATCATACTCTTTAGAGGGCAACCTGCTCTTTGTGTGCATATAGTAAACGTGCTGACTGCTGAACTTGCCTGCAGATACACAATGTCCCCACCATCGTTCCACCGCAGTCTGTCCATCACTTGTATTCCACTGCAGGCAAGAGGCAGCAGCTGCAGGCACCAAAAGGCCCAGGCCCCAAGAGCCTGAGCCAGTGATTGGCAGTGGTACTGCACAGACAGCAGAGTCATCAGCAGAAGCTCCTGCTGTGGCAATGGCTGCAGACGCTGTGGCTATGACTGATCCTGCAGACACTGCTGCCATGGCTGCTGCACTAGCTGTCAACCAGCGAGCAGACGCCGTTTTGCACAACGTAAGCTGAAGGAATGAGCAAGCTGTAGGGCAGGTCATGTTGTGTCATGTCTGTCATTTTGACCTGTGTGCTTGACAAGGGATCTGTGGTTGTGTTTGTACATAAAGGCTGGCCGGGCAGCTTGCTCAAGAGCAGATGTGGACAACCCACACCTCATGCATTTGCACAAGCTTGATTGTGTCACCCCTAAAACATCTCCCCAATGTAGAAACGTGTATTGACTGTCCCCAAACGTTTCTGAGTTGAGATTTCCAGTGCAGAGATGACTTTTTGAATTAATAGACGTTGTGGGATTGAAAAGAGCTGCATATCTTTGCTGTCATGACCAGTGAATATGTTGCTGCTGCTGCAGAGCACCCCAGAAGCAGCAGAGCCTGGTATCAAGTTAGAGACCCCATCAACCAGTGGCAGACAGGAGGATAGCATCATTGCAGCAGTAGTCTCATCTGGCGAGCCAACAGCAGCTACCACGACAGCTGGCGCGGCACCTGGCACTGTGGATGCGGGTGAGGGCCCAGCAGCAAAGCGTGCAAAGCACACAGATGTAGCTGAAGCAGACGGCAGCACTGTCCCTGTTGCCACACCCTCTGCACCCCTTGCTCCTACCCCTGTCCCCACTCCTGCTGCTGCAGGGCCCTCTGATGCTCAGGGTGGGTCCTCCTTGGACAAACAGCCACAACACCAAGCCCACCATGCTGAATCAAATTACAGCGCTGTTGTGTTTATAGTCTGCAGCAATCTGCATCAGACTTGTTTGTAAGCCTCGCCCTGGCTTCTGAATACTGTCAGCCTGATGTGTAAATTGAGGTTGCAGTTGCACTATGTGAATTCTTGTCTGAAACGCATCTGAGAGACACATGACGCTGCAAAAGCAAACCATGTATTGTTTTAGCACGCTCTCTGTGCTGCCCTATGAGTGCATCAGTGCTGAAGTGAGCATGCACGCTGCAGATGACAAAGCTAGTCCTCCCCAGTGGGGTGTGAGAGGGGGTGGTGGCAGAAACAGGGGGGTGGGGGGCCGCTTCAAAGGTCTTGACCCCGTGGTGCCTGTCACAGATCCTGAGATCCTCTCCAGTATATCAGACTTCTATGGCATAGCCAAAGACTTCCCCTTGTGGGATCAGATCATCACCAGGTGACGTACTGCTGCTCACATGCTTCGCAGTGGGAGTTTTTAGTCACACCGACTGCAACAACACCCAGTTCATGTTCTATCAATATACTTGCCCTCAGGGCTATCTATATTCACAGAAGATGTGCTGGGTGTTGTTGCAGTTGGTGTGACTATAAACTCCCACTGCGCATAACATACAGCTAGATATGCTAACAGGGTCTTACATAGCCTGCCACATGCTTGCCCACAATATAAGGAAGATGTCATCTACATTGTTGCAGTCAGCAGCACATACAGTGCCTCATTGCAAAAAGAGTTCCTCATCTGAACACAAATTGCAAAAAGAGTTCCTCGTCTGAACACAAATTGCAAAAAGAATCACTCATCTGAACACAAAAGTGTTTGATCCAGGTCTTTGGAAGCAGGACGGCCCAAGCGCCTCTACTTTGTGAGCAGTGGCGTGAAGCACCTGCTGCAGAATGATGACCGGGAAGCCCTGAAGGTCACCATGACTGGGCTCAAGGTGTTTGAGCGCCAAGAACTCAAGGTCTGCCATGTTCCTTTTCAGCGATGCATAGTTGTTTGCCCTCCCATGTTGAGGCTACCTGTCTGTGTCCTGGCAGAGCCACAAGCCTTTGTGTGCAGATGCTTGGCATGCAACTGCATTGACACTTGCAGCAGCTCAGTGAGCACTGCAACACCTTTCCAAGTCATGAGACCTGCGTCTCTTCACCAGCGCCATACTTGGAGCACTTCAGCATGCACACATCTTGCTGGGTCAATCATGTACAGGTCAGACATGAATGGGTTTAGGCTTTCAGGGTTCAGGCTAAATCCTAAACCTGGCTGTACCATGCAAGAAGAGTGTGTTGTTGCAGGATGGGGAGCAGATGTGCAGGTACCGCATTGTGCAAGATGGCCTGCCGCTGCTGCTGCCCTATGTCACGCGCCAGGTGCTTCAGCCCACTGTCCAGGAGTTCCTGAACCTCATTGAGGGCAGGTCTCTGTATGTGCCTGAAGAGGCCCGTGCTGTGCCAGCTGATGCTGCTGCTGCTGGGGACTCTGCTGCTGCTGCTGGGGACTCTGCTGCTGCTGCTGGGGATTCTGCTGCTGCTGCTGGGGACTCTGCACCTGCTGCCATGGATGGTGCCTCTGTAGCAAATGATGCTGCTACTGACCAGGAAGTGAAGTTGGAGGCAGAGGATCAGAGTAATGAAGCAAATGTAGCAGGTCAGTTGGCTGCAGAGGTTTACACAGTTATATTGTGTTTTTGTGTGTCTTTGCTGACTTGTTACAGCATCCTTTCATGGGGCGTGCGGCCTGCAATCAGCGCTTGCTCACCAAAAAAACTGCTTGATCAGGTATTGCTGGCATACGCTGTGCAGTAAGATGCGCATCTGCAATTGCACATCCTAATGACACGTGTGATCAGGTAAAAGACCAGCTTCAGCTTTTTGCTGAGGCGGTCAGGTGTTGCTCAGGTGATGGTGGTGAGCCTGCTGGTGGTGAGCCTCAGAAGCCCCGCCACACCCCAGAAGACTCACATACTCTGGAACAGATCAGGAATCTGAAACATGGGTGCTGTGTGGTCATGCTCAGGTAGTCTTACTGCTCTCTTCAATTCCGAAACGTCTATTTCAATTCAGGAATGCAAACTCAGAAATGTCTGGGGACAGTCAAAACGCGTTTCTGCATTGTTGAGATGTTTTAGGTCATCTTCTTGTCACCCTGAAGACCTGGCTACCCTTGCATGGACCAGTGTGGCACCCAATCACTGTAATGCACAATTAGTATAATGTGTGGTTCATCATCATCAGAATGGTTTTGCAACATGGAACACAGCTATTTAATCACACGAGTATGACTAGTCTTCATGATATAGCATGCATGTGCAGGGAGGGTGAGGCAGCGTCTCTTGGACTGGATACTAGCAAGCAGACAGAAGATGCTCTGAGCGTGCATGCACCCCTTGCTGTTGCTGCATGGAAGGGCAAGGGCAGCATCAATATCCTTGTCAGCAAAGGTATGATATGAGACACCTGCAGCATCATGCACGGCACACAAAGATGCATCAAAAACCATCAGTCTTTGCCACTGCTTTTTATCACTGTTTCAGAGTGGGCTTACTGCCTGTGCCTTGGCCTTGCTGCTATGTGCATGGGATGAGGACCCAAACTTGGATGACTCCAGGCAGCAAAGCTTGTTGTGGATACAGGGGAATGTGCACAGATCGCTGAGAGGCTGAAGAAGGCAATGGCCAATGCCGCTCGTGGGGAGCCTTTGCAGAATCAGGCTGGAGCTGTGCTGGCCCACCAGGCTTCACCAACAAAGGCACCTGGCTATGAAGGCGACGTAGAAATGCAGTGATGCCACAACTTTTCCCCCTTTATTCAGAAAGCTATTTGCTGTGCTAAGGTTAGACAGCTGGAAATCTGTAGGCTCTGCAGCTGCTGTATAGAGATATATCTATACATCAGCCACATTGTCAAGTGCCAGAGTCAAATGCAAGGAAGGATTATCAATTACTGTCAATGCCTGTGGTGCAGCAGCCACAAATAGGCAGCTTCTACATCTCCTGGCCCTCGTTTGTACAATGTGTGAATCACTTCAGCCTCTCCCTGTAACAATATATGCTGATCATTACTGTCATTTGCTCACTGTTGTGCCGAGGACACATTCCACAGACATGAAAAGGCACAACCTGTCAAAGCAGATATCATGATCGAGCCAGCCAGAGGTTTGATTGCACAGCACATGCTCATTCTATCTGCTTACTGTCAGTAATAATTTGAAGTTTCAACATTCTTACTGTCAGTTATGATGTAAAGCTTCAACATTCGAACCATTTTGAAATACACAGTTCCTGTCAGCTGGTGCCTATAAAGCCGCTTGTGTACCTTGGTGCTAACTAGAAATAGGCAGTACATAATCTAGGAAGTCGAAACGAATCAGTGTAACCATGTGCCTCCACAGCACAAAAAGAATATGACTCAGGTACTCAGAAGCAAGACTGACATGCTGATGAGCACTGCACACAACACAGCACTGTACTAGTTCAATCAAAGCCCAGTTGAACTCTGTGACATCCAGTTGAACTTTGTGACGCCCACAACACACAAATTTGTCAAAACGCTCAGAAGGAGCATTTCCTCATCTACAAAACTTCATCCGTAGTTTACACCAAAATAGGCTGTTCCGCAGCTGTACTCAATAAAGACGGTCCAGGACATAGGACACCATGCCTTCCATTGACTGCTTGGATTCAGAGTCACCCAGGCACTGTAAGGATGCCAGAGCCTGTACCAAAACAAAGACACTCAGCTTGAAAGCTCACGATTTGCTAGACGTGATGCTGTTGTACTGTGCCACTATTTCTTTGCTATGCATGGACAATGCTGCAAACACCAACCAGAACACAGACAAAATGATCTTGTCATACAATTTTTCACGCATGAAACGCAAACATACACAAGCAGGCACATGCAGCAGCTTCAATACCTTGTCTGCTTCTTCACTTGCTAGCCTTTTGGCAGCAGCAACACCACCACCAGCTGTGACCAGCTCAATAGCTCGCTGTAGGTCCCCCTCCTCAACAAACTCAGAGTCTATGAGATCCAGCAGCTCATCGCCGTGAGCGCTTTGCAGAGCAAACAGCACAGGGGCTGTCAAATTACCACTGGCCAAGTCTTGACCCTGCAATTGGTCGACACATTATCAGTGACACTGGTGACAGTACACAGTATGGAAGGAGTTTCAGCCATACAAGATGGGCTGTAAACTAAAGTTGCAGAGCATGTTTTGTACATACTCATGAAAGTGACGCCAATACGTAAAAATGAATGAGGACAAGCACAAAATATTTACCTGAGGCTTGCCTAACTGCTCAGCTGTCTGTGTAAAATCAAGGATGTCGTCTATGACCTGGAAAGCCAGCCCTAGATGCCTTCCGTACTCAAACATGCTGTCCTTGACATCCTGAGAACAATCACTGAAGACTGCTGCTGATTTGCAGCTGGCGGCTATCAGAGAGGCAGTCTTGTAGAAGTTCTTGTCCATATACTCCTCAAGAGTCATGCTGGTGTCAAACACCTTCTGCTGCTGGCTGATCTCGCCGTTGGCAAAGTCTGCTATGACCTGACTGATCAGCTTGATCACCTGCAGCAAACATGCTGGATTGAGACAACTGAGAGTCAGTTGACAAGTGTAGATTGCCATTCTGTCTGATACCAGTTGATTTCAGCTGTAGACTCAAGCAGACTACGCTGCATTTAAATGAGCATTAAGCTTGCCAGGAATGGGTGCAGAGAGGTTACAATGCTTTGGCCAGCCAGCACGTCTGATCACTTTGAAGAATTGGTCTTGCATAGACAGCATTTGCATTGGAAATCCACGCTGCACATTGCAGCTTCCATGGCATTGAAAAACTTCAAAAAATTCAGTACCTACCTCCAGGTTGTCCAGCTTTGCCAAGAACCATGACGACTGTGCAAACAAAAAGTCTCCAACTAAAACTGCCACCTTGGTCCCGAACTTTCTGTTAACAGTAGGGGCTCCTGCATAATGTCAGTGATACAGTCAGCATTTGAAGAGAAGAGCCATGCACAGCCACCAACACCAAGTCGAGCAAGCACTGTTCATGAGACATAGGAAGACTGCATGGGAACATTGCTCAGTCAGTAAGTCAGGCACAGCACCCACCTCGGCGGACGCTGCTTTCATCAAGGACATCATCATGTACCAGACTAGCTGTGTGGATCATTTCTACAATTTCAGCTAAACGTCTATGCTGTTCTGTGATGTCTCTGCAACCAATTGAGCACCTTCAGACTTACTTCTGTTTGACACTCAAGAGATGCTCAGACCTGCAGCTGCTGACGCAAAGATACCTTTTGCCTGTACACGCGCATGTAGCGCGAGACGCCAGAAACACTATTGCAGGCCGAAGCTTCTTGCCACCTGCTCCAAATATCTGGTCAGCTGCCTGAACCAGCAATGGATGCCTGCCACCCACTATGCCACGCAAATTGGCA
>JAABUK010013000.1_pt1 | contig 10487 bp, 12 predicted proteins | sample 5559141 | NCBI WGS metagenome assembly JAABUK01 (sample SAMN10711869, study PRJNA513367) | rock metagenome | isolation source: Antarctica rocks | place: Antarctica: Victoria Land, Pudding Butte nord | collected 2016-01-03
TCGTGGCGAGACCGGGACGACGCCGTCGCCCGGTCACTGGTGCGCGGTCGGCTCCGCGAGCACGTCGCGCACCGTCCGCGGTTCGCGGCCGAGGAGGCCGCCGAGCAGTGGGTCGACCCCGGCGAAGAAGCCCCCTGCAGCGGCCTGGTACATCCCGAGGGTGAAGCGCGCCACGAACTCGGGCCGGCCCGCGGCGACCTGTGCGGCGACCCACTCCTCCGGGTCGATCACCTCCCGCTCGATGGTCCGCCCGGTCAGTTCGGAGGCGATCCGGGCGACCTCCCCCAACGTGGGCGCGGCGGTCGCGGTGAGCGTCGTCGGGCCGTCGTAGGCGCCGTCGGAGGCCAGGATCACCGCGGCGGCCTCGGCGGCGTCCTCGCGGGCCGTCCAGGACACCGGCCCGTCGGCGGGCACGGTGACGACGCCGGTCTCGCGCCACGGGCCCGCCAGCCAGGTGAGGCTGTGCGCGTAGAAGCCGTTGCGCAGCGAGGTCCAGGCGACGCCGGACCCGGCCAGCAGCTGCTCGGTGGCGGCGTGGTCGCGAGCCGGGCCGAAGGGGGAGTCGGGTGCCGCGCCCTGGTGGCTGGTGTAGAGGATCCGACCGACTCCCGCGGTGACGGCCGCGTCGATCGCGGCGCGGTGCAGGCTCACCGCGTCGGCACCCGGGTCGCTGGAGGACACCAGCAGCAGCTGGTCGGCACCGGCGAAGGCATCGGGGAGGGAGTCCGGGTCGGCGTAGTCACCGTGCCGCACGGCCACGCCGCGATCGGCGAAGCGTCGCGCCCTGTCGGGTTCCCGAACGGCGACGGCGACCTCGCTCGCGGGCACCCGCTTAAGCAGGTGGTCGACGGTCGCGCCGTTGAGCGCGCCGGTTGCCCCGGTGATGACGATCATGATGTGCCCCTTCGCAGTATCGACGGAATCGTATTGACGGTACCACCGGAAACAGCGCGGTAGCAGGCCTGCGTTACCGTTGGAACGTGATCGACGGGACCAGTCACCGCAGCGACACGCGGTCGAGGATCGTCGACGTCGCGGCACGACTGCTCCGTGAGCAGGGACCGGCCGCGGTGACCACCCGTGGGGTGGCCGAGGCCGCCGGCGTGCAGGCACCGACGCTCTACCGCCTCTTCGGGGACAAGGACGGCCTGCTCGACGCCGTCGCCGAGCACGTCATGGCCACCTACGTCTCCGCCAAGGCGGCGACCGTCGCGGCGGCGTCGGCGGCCGACGTCGACCCGCTGGACGACCTGCGCGCCGGGTGGCAGATGCAGATCGAGTTCGGCGTCCGCAACCCCACCCTCTTCCGGCTCCTGAGCGACCCGGACCGCGTCCGGCACTCACCCGCGGCCGAGTCGGGCCGGCGCGTCCTCGCGGCGCGGGTCCACCGGATCGCGGTCACCGGGCGGCTACGGGTCGGTGAGCAGCGCGCCGTCGACCTCGTCCAGGCCGCCGGGATCGGCGTCATCCAGACGCTGCTGGCGACCCCGCCCGACCAGCGCGACCCCGGTCTGGCCGACGCCCTGTTCGACGCCGTGCTCGGCCACGTCCTGACCGGTGTCCCCGACCGCACCGACGACGGGTCGACAGCGACGACGGTCGCCTTCCGGGCCGTCGCGCCCGGACTCGACGGGCTCAGCGAGGCCGAACGGCACCTCCTGACCGAGTGGCTCGACCGCACCATCGACGCGCCGTAGACCTGCCCGGTGGGCGTCGACCGAACGCTCGCGGTGCACCCGGGATGAGCGCGGGCGACCCGGGGGTTGTGTCAGGCCGACCCACCCGCGCACCTTGAAGGAGCACTCCCGTGCCCGACCTCTTCGACCCCTTCACCCTGGGTCGTCTGACCCTGCCGAACCGCATCGTGATGGCGCCGCTGACCCGCAACCGCGCCGGCGCCGGTGAGGTCCCCGGCCCGCTGAACGCGACCTACTACGCGCAGCGCTCCACCGCCGGGCTGATCATCAGCGAGGGCACGCAGCCCTCCGCCTACGGCCAGGCCTACGCCCACGTCCCGGGCATGGGCGACGACGCCCAGCAGGCCGGCTGGAAGCTCGTCGCCGACGCCGTCCACGAGGCCGGCGGGCGGATCTTCGTCCAGCTCATGCACGGCGGGCGCATCAGTCACCCGGACCTGCAGCCCGACGGCCGCCTGCCGGTCGCCCCGAGCGCCGTCCGCCCGGACCTGGACATCATCACCAACGACGGCCCGAAGCCGTCGGTCACCCCGCGCCCGTTCCAGACCGACGAGCTGCCCGGCCAGATCGCGGAGTACGTCGACGCGTCGCGCCGGGCTGTTGCGGCCGGGATCGACGGCATCGAGCTGCACGCGGCCAACGGCTACCTGCTGCACCAGTTCCTGGCCGACAACACCAACGTGCGCACCGACGGCTACGGCGGATCGGGGGAGAAGCGCGCGCGCTTCGTCATCGAGACGGCGGCGGCGGTCGCCGACGCCATCGGCGCGGACCGGGTGGGCATCCGCATCTCCCCGCAGGGCGGCGCCAGCGACATCCACGAGACCGACAGCCTCGCCACCTACACCGCGCTGGTCAGTGGGCTGGAGCCGCTCGGGCTGGCCTACCTGCACACCATCGAGCCGCCGGAGCTCGACCCAGGGGTGCAGGCCGCGATCCGCTCGGAGTGGTCCGGCACGGTGCTGCTCTCGACCGGGTTCACCGACGTGACCGACGCCGACACCGCGCGCCGGGCGATCGCCGACGGCACCGCGGACCTGATCGCGGTCGGGCGCCAGTACATCTCCAACCCCGACCTGGTCCGCCGCTGGCGCGAGGGCTCACCCGTCATCGAGGGCGACTCCGACACCTACTACGGCGGCGACTCCCGCGGCTACACCGACTACCCGTTCCTGGACGAGGCGCGGGTCCCCGTCGGCTGACCCCATCGGCTGAGCCACCCCGGGCTGACCCGCTTCGCACCGACGTGCGTCAGGTGGCGTCGGCCCACGCGTCGACGACCTCGCTCAGCAGGTGCAGCAGGAACAGGTGCATCTCCTGGATGCGCGAGGTCGTGTCGGACGGGACGGCCAGGCAGTGGTCGGCGACCCCCGGTCGGGGCGTGGCACCGGTGAACAGCACGGTGCGCGCCCCGGCCTCGCGGGCGGCGACCAGCCCGGCGAGGACGTTCGGGCTGGTACCGCTCGTGCTGATCCCGACCACCACGTCGCCGGGGACGGCCAGCGCGCGGACCTGACGGGCGAAGACCTCGTCGTACCCGTAGTCGTTGCCGATGCTCGTCAGGGCTGAGCTGTCGACGGTCAGGGCGACGGCGGGCAGGGCCCGGCGGTCACGGCGGAAGCGACCGACCATCTCCGCGGCGAAGTGCTGGGCGTCCGCGGCGCTGCCACCGTTGCCGAAGGTCAGCAGTTTCCCGCCACGGCGGTAGCAGTCGAGCAGCTCCTGGGCGGCCACGGCCGCCGCCGGGAGCACCGCGCGGGTGGCCGCGGCGACCTGCAGGTGCTCCTCCAGCAGCGCGCCGGCGACCGCGATGGGGTCCCGGTCGGGTTCGGCGTCGACGGGGGACATGGCCCCATCCCATCCGACGGCTGACCGGGTGCCACCCCACCCCCGACCTCGCGCGCCCTAGCGTGGCCGGATGACCACCCGGCTGCGTCCCGTCCTCGCCGATCTGCCGCGCTACCGGGCCGGGAAGCCGCCCCGCGCGACCGACGGGGTCCCCGGCTACAAGCTGTCCTCCAACGAGAACCCCTACCCGCCGCTGGCCGGGGTCCGAGAGGCGATCGCGGCGGCTGTCGAGACCCACAACCGCTACCCGTCGCCCACCGCCGGCGACCTCGAGGCAGCGCTGGGTGCCCGGTTCGGGGTGCCGGCCTCGCGGGTGGTGGCGGGCGCGGGCAGCGTGGGGGTGCTGCAGCAGCTGGTGGCGGCCACGGCGGGCGAGGGCGACGAGGTCGTGTTCGCGTGGCGGTCCTTCGAGGCGTACCCGATCGTCATCCGGGTCGGTGGGGCCACGCCGGTCCCGGTCCCGCTCACCCCGGACGGCCGCCACGACCTGACCGCGATGGCCGCGGCGGTCACCGAACGGACCCGGATGGTCCTGCTGTGCACGCCCAACAACCCGACGGGCCCGGTGCTCCGCCACGAGGAGGTGCTGGCGTTCCTGGACGCGGTCCCCGACGACGTCCTCGTGGTCGTCGACGAGGCCTACGTGGAGTTCGTCCGGACGCCCGGCGCGGTGGACGGGCCGCTGCTGCACCGGCGGCGCCAGAACGTGGCCCTGCTGCGGACCTTCAGCAAGGCCTACGGGTTGGCCGGTCTACGGGTGGGGTACGCGGTCGCCCGCGAGCCGGTGGCGGCCGCACTGCGCCAGGTGGCTGTCCCGTTCGCGGTGACGGCCCTGGCCGAGGCGGCCGCCCTGGCGTCGCTGTCCGCAGAGCGGGAACTGCTGGAACGGGTGGAGAACCTCGTGGTGGAGCGCACCCGGGTGGTCGCCGAGCTCATCGCCCAGGGCTGGGACCTGCCCGAGGCCGGGGGCAACTTCGTGTGGCTCCCGACGGGTCCGGACACCGCGTGGTTCGTCGAGCAGTGCGATGACGTGCGGGTCACTGTGCGGCCCTTCGACGGCGAGGGGGTGCGGGTGACGATCGGTGAGGAGTTCGGGAACGAACGGGTGCTGGAGATCGCCGCCCGCTTCGTCGACCGGGTCCGTGAGCGCGACGCCGGCCCGGCCGCCGAGGCAGCCGGAGCACCGCTCCCCGACGAGAGCACCGATTCGGAGCAGGCGCTCGCGGACTGACGCCGCCCCCGGTCAGTCCTCCCCTTCCCTGCCGTCCCCTGCCCCGCCGTCCCCTGCCCCGCCGTCCCGTGCGCCGCCGCCCCCGAAGGCCACGGTGGCCACGTGCTCCCACGGCCCGCCGCGGTACCACCACAGCTCCAGGCCGGTGCCGATCGCCGTCCACGGCTCGAACGAGGACCCCAGATCTGCGGCCAGGGTGGCGGCCTCCTGCTCGCTGACCTTGTTCTGGACGGTGACGTGCGGGTGGAGGCTCTGGCGGTCCTGGCGGGTCAGCCACGGACCGAACCGGCCGGCGAGGTCGGCGTGCACGCTGCCCAGGGCCGAGGACGCCATGTCCAGGGCCACCCCGTGCCGCAGCGGCCGGACGGTGTGGACGGCCATCGCCATCGGCGCGGCGGCACCGGCGACCTCCGCCACCGCCTGCCGGACCGCGTCCAGCTCGTCCCCCGGCAGCGCGTGGAACAGGGTCACGTGCGCGGCCAGGTGGTTGCGGGCGCGGGGGAACCACCGTGCCCGGAGCTCGTCGAGGCGCCGCTGGGCGTCGGGGTCCAGCGCGAGGGTCATCACCAGGGGGTCGGTCACCCGCCCGAGCCTGCCCCGTCCCACCAAGACCGGTGTGCCGGGTGGCCCAGGTGTCCGGGGTCGAAACTCAACGACCCTCACGGTGCTGGATCGGGTCCCTCGAAGCCCCTGCGTGTCGATCCCGGACACCCCGGGCTCGGGGCCGACCGCGGTCAGGCGGTGCGGTGACCTGATCGACACCTCGGGTCGGTACGGTCCGGCTCTCGCGACATCGTCGGTGTCCGGATCGAGGGGGACCCATGAGATCTCCGCTGTCCCGCACGACCCGTCGCCGCGCCGGTGCGGCGCTGGCCGTCGCCGCCGGGGTGGTCGGTGGCTCGGCGCTGTCGCCGGCGCAGGGCGCACCCCGCCCGGCCCCGCACCACCAGCTGGTGGGTCCTGACGGCGGCGGCGCAGCGCCGGGCCGCCTTCCTGGCGGTGCACCCGGGTACGGTCACCCGGCAGGCGACCCTGTACCGGCCCTTCCTGCAGGTCGCCGTCCCGACCCGGATCGTCATCGGCGCGCGGCACGCGGAGGTGCCGATCGCGGCGAACCTCGACAGCCCGCAGGCGGCCTACGAGGCCGCCGTTCAGGTCTTCGACGAGAACAGCGGCTGGGGGGTGGGCACCTCGGTCATCGAGGATGCCGCGACAGACAAGATGCGGTTGACCCTGGACCTCGAGCCGGCCGTGTTCGGATACGGCCCGGGGAACCCCATCCCCCTGGGAACGGGTGAGATCGACCTCTACGCGATGCCGTCACTGGACGCGCGGCAGTTCTCGTTCCTCAGCGTGCCGACCGTGGTCCGGGCGCACTCGCTGCTGGGACTGGCCGCCGTCCGGGCCGGGGACCTCGTGACCATCACCACCTCCGCCCGCGCCTACGACATCCCCAAGGACGCCTACCTTCCCTGGCACCGCCGGTCCATCGTGGTCCAGCGGTGGACCTCGACCGGGTGGGCCACCCTGACCGTCCTGCCCACCGACCTGTCCGGCAACAGCACGACCACGCTGCGGATCCCCTTCGCCGTGGGACTGCGTGCCGTGGTGGCGGACTCCGGCCAGATCTGGGGCGCGACCTCGGCCAGCGTGGCCCGCTGAGCGGCCGGGTCCGGGGCCCAGCGGCAACGAGGCGGTCACGATCCGTGCACAGCCGTTGCAACCGGGCGAGGGGTCTGAGACGGTCCGCTCCCGACGTCCACGCTTGCACGAGGAGTTCCTGTGTCGCACCGCCCCTTGACGACCGTGATCGCCGCCGCGGTCCTGCTCGCCGCCGTGGCCGCTCCCGCCGCGGCTGTCCCTGCCGCGGCAGTGCCCGAGACGAAGACCGCACCGACGTCTGCGGTGTCCGCGGTGGCCCGGCCGACGCCCATCCCGCCGGCCTGGCGGAAGGCTCTCGTTCAGGCGCACCGGCGCGGCGCGGCCCGGACCGGCTCACCGGCGGCCGGTCCCGGGCCCGGCGCCGTCGTGACGCTGCCCAGGCGGATCGAGGTGGGCGGGCCGACCGTCCGACTTCCCTACGTGGTCGACGTCGGCAGGGACTACCAGGTCCCGACCGTCGCCATCGACCTGGAGAACGACGCCGGCGACTTCCTGGCCGGCACCTACGTGGAGGGCCCGGCCGGCCAGCACGTGTTCCGTGGGGCTGTCACCGCATCGGCGTTCGGCCTGCTGCTCGGAGCCGGGATCCCGTCGCAGTGGGGCGTCGTCACCGGCGAGAAGGGCTCCTCGCCGAACGACCAGATCGATGCACTGGTCCCGACGACCATCGGCTTCCGAACGATCATCGCTCAGCGGGTGACCCGGAAGGGTGACGTGGTCGACGTCTTCGGCGCGACGCGGGGGTACTCCGCGCCGATCTCAGTCCTCGGCATCCCCGGCGACTACGAGTCGATAGACGGGCAGACAGTCCAGCTGCAGCGGTGGACCCGCACCGGGTGGGCAACCATCCGCACCCTCCAGACCGACGAGTCCGGCCACGTCAGCACCACGTTGCGCATCCCGTTCACGGTCGGCCTCCGCCTGCTGACCGCCGACCAGGACGGGTTCTTCGGAGCGGCGACGACGGGCGGCGCGTACTAGGGGACCCTCGGCGGTCGGGCTGCCACGGTCACCGCACCGGCCGCGGCAGTCGACGCCCCGACGTGTCGCTCGAACGGGTGTTCGATACTGCGTCGATGGAGCAGCCGGTCATCGCCAACCGCGAGATGCCCGCGCGGGTGCCGGTGCGGCCCCAGGGGCACGTCGAGGTCATCGCGCGGCTGCTGCTGGTGGCCGCCGGCGGCGAGCAGGAGGTGTGGGTGCCCGCGGCCGCGATCCGGTGGACGTCGACCCATGTGATGGTGACCTGGCGCTGGGACCCGGCCGACGAGCGGCGCAGCGCGATCTGCTGGCTTCGCGCCACCGACGTGGCGCGCTGCGTCCGACCGCGGGACCCATGGCCGGCTGGGCCGCTCCAGCCGGGGAAGCCCGGTGCGGACTGAGCGCGATCATGGGCGGATGGACACGGACAGCGCGCCCCCCGGCCGACCCGCCCGGGACGTGGACCTCGAGGTGTGGCGGCGGCTCGCGCCGTCGGGACTGCTGCTGGTCGGTGCGGGTGTCTGCGTGGTGAGTGACGCCTCCACCCGTCGGGCAGCCGGGACGGGTCTGCGGTCCTGGGTCGCCGAGGGGACCGCCGGGCTGGTGCTGCTCAACGCCGGCCTGTCGCTGTTCGGGGAGGCGGTCAAACGGCGGGCGCTGTACGACGGGCGCACCAGCACCTGACGCCCTGCACCTCACGCCCGGCACCTGACACGGGCCTGCTCGTGTGCCGTCGGCCGGCCGGGTGTGCGGGACGGGCCAGGACGGTCCTAGGCTCGCCGGTGTCCACCACGGTGCGCATGTGTCCCCGGGCCTGACCCTGGCCGTCGCGGGAACCCGGTTCGGCCGGGGCCGCGAATGCGCCTTTCGCCGAGAGGCGACCTTCGTGCCGTGGTGGGCGCAGACCTCGTGAGGAAGGCTCCCGGGTTCTCGTCCCAGCCCCGGCCCCAGCCCCTGCCCCGGCCGGATCCTCCCGCCCCGCTCGATCCGTCGGGTGCGGCGCCCGTACCGTCGACGCAGACATGACCAGCCGAACCGGGAGCCTGCGCGCGAGGACACGACGAGGCCTGGCCGTCGCTGTCCTGACGGGTGTCATCGCGGCGACGTCGATCGCCGGAGCCGTTCCGGCGGCAGCTCACGACTCCCTCGTCGGCGCGGATCCGGCGGACGGGTCAACCCAGGCGACGGTTCCGACCACGGTGACGCTGCGCTTCGAGGAGCCGCCAGCCACCCTCGGGATCGCCGTGGCGGTGCTCGGGCCCACCGGTGAGGTCGCCGTCGGCAGGCCGTCCCTGGTCGGCTCGTCGGTGTCGGTCGCCCTGCGCCCCGGGTCGCCGGCGGGGGGCTACCGGGTCAGCTGGCGGGTCACCTCCGGCGACGGCCACCCCGTGCAGGGGACCACCCGGTTCACCGCCCGCGCCGGGTCCGCGGCTGCCGTGCAACCAACCGCCGCACCGACGCCGTCCACCGGGAACGCCGCCGCGGGCACGTCCGCCGCGCAGGTCCCCGCGGCCACACCGGAGGCTGCGTCCGGGCGCGGGACCACGGTCGTCGTCGTGCTGGGACTCGTGGTCCTCGCAGCGATCGTCACCACCGCGGTCAGCCGGCGTCGCGCCCGCTGATCAACGCGGAGCGCGTCAGCGATCCGTGCGAGGGCCCCGCCAGCTCCGGGTGACGTAGTCCAGCTCGACGAGTCCCGACGCGGTCGAGCCCGCCCAGCGCCGGGCCAGGTCGGCGACCGCGACCAGCACCGGCACCCGGTCGACCTCCTCCTGCACCAGCAGGTGGCTCCGGGACGCCGCGAGGTCGACGAGCCCGTCGGGCTCGAGGTGCTGGATCCACGGGACGTCCGGACCGCGCTCGAGCACGAACAGCGGCCCGGCGTCCGGCCCGGCGTCCGGATCGCCGTCCCCCTCGACCGAGCCGGTCGGGCTGCGGCCCGTCGCCGCGTCCTGGCCGGAGCCGCGGAGCAGCTCGCCGAACTCGGCCGCCCACCGCCCCGTCTCGTCCCGGGCGTTCCAGATCAGTCCGAGCAGGCCACGGGGCCGCAGCACACGGGCGACCTCGGCGCCCGCCCGCACCGGGTCCACCCAGTGCCACGCCTGCGCGCACAGCACCGCGTCCTGGCTGGCGTCAGGGACGGGGAGGTCCTCACCGGACCCGTCGAGCACCGTCATCCCCGGCAACGACGCGGTGAGCGCCGCTCTCATCCCGGGAGACGGGTCGACGGCCGTCACCCGGAGACCGCGCGAACGGCCCGCCAGCAGGGACCGGGTCAGCTGCCCGGTGCCAGCCCCGAGGTCGACGACGTCCACCGCGCCGATCGGCAGCACCCAGTCCAGGGCCGCCCGGGGGTATCCGGGACGGGCCCGGGCGTAGGCGGCCATGTCGCCCCGGAAGGACCTCGCGTGCCGCTGCCGCTCGTCGTCGGTCACCGTCCGGCCACCCTCCCGCCCGTCCGCGCAATCCCGGCAGGAGCCGCTCAGGCGGCGGCGTTGAGGGCGACGATCTCCTCGGCGGTCAGCACCAGGTCGACCGCGGCGATCGAGTCCAGGATCGTCTCCGGCCGGCTCGAACCGGGGATCGGGACGATCACCGGCGACGTCGCCAGCTCCCACGCGAGCGTCACCTGCTGCGGCGACACCCCGTGCGCGGAGGCGACCTCGGCGAACGCCGAGTGGTTCGTCCCGAGGGCGTCGGCGTTGGGGACGCCACCCAGCGGCGACCAGGGCAGGAACATGATGCCGAGGGCGTCGCAGACCTCGAGCTCCGCGCGGGAGGACAGGAAGGCCGGGGAGTACTGGTTCTGGACGCTGGTGAGGCGGCCGCCCAGGATGCCGTCGGCCAGCCGGATCTGGTCGGAATCAGCGTTGGACAGTCCGACGTGCGCGACCAGGCCGTCGTCGAGCAGGTCCTTCAGCGCCCCGACGGTCTCGGCGTAGTCCACGTCCGGGTCGGGGCGGTGGTGCTGGTAGAGGTCGATGACGTCGCGGCCCAGGGCGCGCAGCGACGCCTCGGCCGCCCGGCGCAGGTACTCCGGGTGACCGTCGATGCCCCAGCCGCCGGTG
>JAABUK010013001.1_pt1 | contig 10486 bp, 10 predicted proteins | sample 5559141 | NCBI WGS metagenome assembly JAABUK01 (sample SAMN10711869, study PRJNA513367) | rock metagenome | isolation source: Antarctica rocks | place: Antarctica: Victoria Land, Pudding Butte nord | collected 2016-01-03
GATGGCCGAAGTGGAGACCCACCTCACCAGGCATGCGACCCTGGGCAAGTGGTTCATCGACATCCACCCGCCCACCGCAGCGCGGGATAGTTAATTCAGCGGGAACCCCTTAAGGTACCACTCGACACCGGTGGCCTCGTGCCACCGGAAACCGAGTGGTACGTCCTCGTGGACCCAGCCTATCCGTGGGGGGTGATCACGTTCTACCCGGCAAGGGAGCGAGGCATCACGCAGACCTTCCCCCACCAAAACTATAACGGCGCCGGACCGGTTGGCGCGCCCTGGCGCCAAGGCGATCCCTGCCTGGATACGAGCGTCCGCACGCTCGGGCGCCACGGTTACGATAGCGAGCCCTACGGTCTCCATGAACGGCTCAGGTGGCGGTTCCAGCGGGCGCTGGACTGGCTCGTCGCGGCGGCGCAGGGCGCATTGGCACCAACCGGCGATCCATTCGAACTCCCGCAGTTTCCCGGGCCGTCAGCGCTGCGGCTCGGGATCGCGCCGGCGGAAAATCGCGGGACTATCGCCTTCACGGAGGGGGAGGAATCCTTTGCCGCATGGCAAGCGATCCGCACGCAACGCGGCTTGCTCGACCTAACAAAGATCGGCCCCGGCCAGTTTGTCGTTAGGCGTTTCTGCGGGGTTGGCGATCGCGACATCATGACCCCTCCATGGGGAGGCTTCATCGAACAAGGCGCGACGACACGGTCAGTCGGCGCCTGGCTGCGCCTGACCGCACCGGTGGCGTTGTTACCATGGCAGGCACCCGCCACGTGGGGTGAGTTGCGGCGAGCGGTCCGCGAACAGGGCGCCACGCTCGACGATCCGCTACGGGCGGTACTCCCGCACCTACGTGGTGGCGAGCGGCGAGTCCTGCTGCTGGGTTTCCCGATCCCCGAGACGATCGGGGGGGCGTCGCGCCAGATGCACTGGCAGGCGTTGCTGCTCCCGCCCCTCATGCGGAGCGCTCAACGTATTGACGGTTTCCGCCCGAACGAAGGCGGCCGCTGGATACAGGATCGGGTGGGCGTGCTCGCCGACAACCAACCACTCGAATGGTTGCCCTCCGAGAATTGGAATGATCGCGAATTGACGACCCGTGGTCGCCTCCCAGCCCCGCTGACCCAGCAGGAAATCTTGGTGATCGGCACCGGCGCGCTCGGCTCCGCCGTGGCCGAGTTGCTCGTGCGCGCTGGTGTGCGTCGCCTCGTGGCCATCGACGGCGACGCGCTCGAGGCCGGCAATCTGGTCCGCCACACCCTCGGTCTGGATGCGGTCGGACAACCCAAGGCAGAGGCGGTGGCCGAGCGGCTCAACCGCGCCTCCCCGCATGCCTCTGTCGTCGCGATCCCGGGACGGTTCCCACCCGCGTCCGAGGCGGATCAAGCTTTGGTGCGACGCTGTCGGGTGGTACTCGATTGCACCGGAGACGACGCGGTGCTGCACCACCTGGAGCGGTTCGGCTGGCCCGGGGAGACGCTGTTCGCCTCGCTCTCCTTGAGCCTCGGCGTCCGGCGGCTCTATTGCTTCGAGGCGAGCGCCGAGGCCTTCCCGCTGGGGACGTTCCGCGCGTTGATCGCCCCCTGGCTGGCGGAGGACATCGACGCGCAAGGCGAGCGGCCGTTGCCCCGGGCCGGCATCGGCTGCTGGCACCCGGTATTCCCCGCCCGCGCCGATGACGTCTGGCTGCTGGCCGCGGTGGCCGTGAAACACCTCGCCGGACTGATGGAGAACTCGCAACCGCAACCGCGCCTTGCCGTCTTCGAGCAACAGGACGATGGGGGCTTTTCCGGTGTCCGCAGGATCGGGATAGCGCAGGAGTGAATAGCCTGTGTTTCCGCTCCGATGACGAGCGGTTCGGCTTGACCGTCAAGGGCCTCCCGCTGGAACGAATGCTGGCGCTTTGTGTCCAGGCTGGTGCAATAGAAACGGGCGGCGTGCTCATCGGCCGCTACGCGGTGACGCACGATTGCGCCCTGGTGACGGCGGCTTCGGGGCCGCCCGCCGGCTCCCGGCAGGGTCGCACCCGATTCTACCGCGGCGTCGGGGGGGTGCGGCAGAAATTGGCACGGAGTTGGCGGGACCATCGCTGGTACTACCTCGGCGAATGGCACTTCCACCCGCAGGGATCGACGAGCCCGAGCCAGGTTGACGTCCGGCAGATGGAGGCTATTGCCACGAACCCCTCCTGGTGTTGTCCCGAACCGGTGTTGCTGATCATTGGCGGCGATCCGGCAGGGGCGTGGTCTGCGGGCGCATACGTCTTTCCTGCGGGCCGTCAACGTGTCGATCTGACCATCCAGACGGATCGCCCTCAATGTACCGTTTCAAGTTCCTGTATCACGGAATAAGGCCGTAGGGACGCTGTAGAAATCAGAAGCCATTGGCCTAGCCTACCGGATTCACATCTAGCAACGCCACAGGCCCAAGCGGAGAGGGCGTATGCACGGGGCGGCCCCCGTTGACGGGACCCGGAAACGCGTGGACAGTGCACAGAGACAAGAGGGCAGGGGGTTTTCCACATCGTATCCCCAGCGAAGCACGTCGGTTGAGTCCGAGCCCCACCGATTCGTCGATGCTGAGCCCGAGTCCCACTGCATGAGCCTCAGTTGCGCGTGGGCTGAGTCCCAGTTGCGCGAAGGGATGAGCCTGAGTTGCGCTAAAGTGGTCGCAGTGAGCTCCAGTTGCATGGGCTGAGCCTCAGTTGCACGAAAGAATTGCCCCGCCGCGACCTGATGGTGTCGCGGCGGGGCAATTTTGAGCCTCAGTTGCGCGAGTCCGCGGAGGGTATGAGCCTCAGTTGCTTCCGATAGTGAAAGGCACACGACCACGTCGCGTCGTCTGGGACATGCGCCGTTGCCCCGCTACAAGCATACACCCGGTCCCACCTATGCAGAAGGTGTGCAGGGTTGGAAGCATAAAGTGCCCGCAGCCTTTCCTTGAGTAGCGCTTGTCGTCCGACAGGATGGAGAGAAGGCCATCGGGACAGGGGTGCTGCACACCCTGGCTGTCTGCCCAAGGCAGCTAGTTCGTCAGGGTGGTGCCTCCCACTCGCGAGGGCCAGGGGAGCGTCAGACCGCCCTGGGCAGACAGGGGGCCAAACCGAAAATAGTGACAGCGTGCCATTCTTGCCGCCCACACCTGTCCGCGCCATAACAAGCCCACAGCCCAATAAGTATTGCCACCTACAGCTTCGCGCGGCGGGCCGGACGGCTTCCTGCTGGACCTACACGCGACGGCGGGGCGGACGGCGCGGGGAAGCGGTAGACTTGCGTGAGCGACGGCGGGGCGAGGAGCGGTAAGGGGGCAGCGACCATGCAGATCGAGTTCCTCGGGACGGGCGGGGCGGTGACCACGCCGCGCCCGGGTTGCGCCTGCCGCGTCTGCGCGCAGGCCCGGGCGCGGGGCCTCCCGTACAGCCGCACCGGGCCGAGCCTCTTCGTCCACGGCCCGGACGTACTGATCGACACGCCGGAGGAGAGCAAGGAGCAGCTCAACCGCTCCCGCGTCGGCCGCATCGCCGCGTGTTGCTACTCCCACTGGCACCCCGACCACGTCATGGGGCGCCGGGTCTGGGAGGCGCGCAACCAGGACTGGCGGCACTGGCCGCCCCGGCACACGCGGACCGACGTCTACCTCCCCCCGCAGGTGGCGCGGGACTTCCGGCGGACGCTCGGGACGTGGGAGCACCTCCGGTTCTTCGAGCAAGAAGGGCTGGTGCGCCTCGTGGAGCTGGCCGAGGGTGAGGAGGTCACGCTCGGCGACACCCGCGTCGCGCCGCTCCGCCTGGCGGAGGAGTACGCCTACGCCTTCCTGGTCGAGGGGGAGGGCCAGCGGGTGCTACTCGTCCCCGATGAGACGCACGGCTGGGTGCCGCCCGCGCGGGCGTGCGGCGTGGACCTGGCCGTCCTGCCGCTGGGGGCGATGGAGTTCGATCCGCTCACCGGGGCGCGGCGCATCCCCCGCGACCACCCGCTGCTCGCCACGGAGGCGACGTTCGCGGAGACGCTGCGGCTCGTCGACGCGCTGGGCGCGCGGCGGGTGTTCCTGACCCACATCGAAGAAATGGACGGGCTGAACTACGACGACCTCGCGGAGCTGCAACGGCGTTTGCGGCGCGCGGGGCGCGACATCACGTTCGCGTTCGACACGCTGCTGGTCGACGTGGGGCCGACGGCGGCCGACCCGCACCCCACGAACGCGTCGTCGGGGTAAGCCGCGATCCCCTCGCCAGGGCAGAAACGGCGCCCGCCCCATCGGCCGACGAACGCCTCGCCGTTACCGTCCCCGTCCTGCGCCTCAGTCCCACGAAGGCCGAGCCTGAGTTCCACAAAGCAATGCCCTGGCCATCGGCCCGAAGGCCGCGACCGGGGCAGCGGTGAGCCCGAGTCCCACGGGGAGGTCGTTTTGAGCCACAGTCCTATAAGCTGCTGCCAAGGCACATCCGGTATACTCGCCGGGGGACACGTTGGCGCGAGCGGGCCTCGCGTCGCTGGCGCGCGGAGGCATGGGATGGCGATGCAGACGCCCGATCCTGGACAGATCGCGATCCGGACCGACAAGTGGCCACGTCGGGCGACGAACGCGACCAACGCCTGGCTGCTCGGCGAGGACGCGCATGGCCGCTGGCTGGGCGTGCGCACCGGGGACCCCTGGTGGTCCAGCGACGGCGCGCGCACCGGGACCTTTGTCGGCCCGGTCGTGAAGGTGGTGCCCCAGGACGCGCACTGGTCCGCGTGCTTCTACCCGGGCGACCCGGCCGTCGACGTCGACATCGTCCTCCCGGCGCGTTGGCACGGCGCGCTCCTGGAAGAGGTCGATCTGGAGCTCGACGTCCTGCGCGCCGCCGACGGCCGGGTCTGGGTGCGCGACGCGGACGAATTCGCGCGGGTACGGGCCGACTTCGCCCTCCCGGACGCGCTCGCGGAACGTGCCCTGGCGACGTGCGCGGCGATCCAGGCGCGGCTCGCGGCCCACACCGAGCCGTTCGGCATGGTCGGACCCGCGTGGCTCGCCCGCTTCCTCGCCGCCAACGATGGCGGGCCGCGACGATGAGCGATGGGCTACGGGCGGTGGCGATCCTGGCGGATGTGCACGGCAACCTGCCCGCGCTGGAGGCGGTCCTCGCCGACGTCGCGGCGCGCGGCATCACGGAGATCGTGGTCGCGGGCGACCTCGTCGGCCTCGGGGCCAGCCCCAACCAGGTCGTCGACCGGCTCGTCGCCGTCGGCGCCACCCTCCTGCGCGGCAACCACGAGGCCGACTACGTCGGCGGCTACGCCGACCCGGCGCAGCGAGCGGCATGGCGCGCCGATCCCGATTTGGCGAACATGTGCTGGTACCTCGACCGCCTCGGCGGAGTCCGGACGGCGCTGCTGACCGCGCTCCCCGACCGCCATTGGCTCGACCCCGCCACGCTCGTCACCCACGGCTCGCCGCGCCACGTCCGCGACGCAATCCTGCCGGAGACCCCCGCCGAGGAGCTCGCCGCGATGTTCGGCCCGGCACCGCCGCGCCTCACGTTCGTCGGGCACACCCACGTGCCGCTGCTCCGAGACGTGCCGTGGGGCCGCGTGGTCAACGTCGGGTCGGTCGGGGCAGCGCTCGGCGACCCGCGCGCCGCCTATGCGACGGCGACCAGGGCGGCGGGGGCGGCGGACGGCGACTGGGCGGTCGCGGTGCTGCACATCTCGTACGACATCGAGGCGGCGATCGCCGCCTACGACGGCGGGATGGGCGCGGCGGACCCGACCTTCGCGGCACTCCTGGCGTGCCACCTGCGCACCGGACGGCCGGTCTTCCGCGAGTGGGCCCGCGCGCGGGTCGCCCTCCCGCCCGCCGACCGGCCCGCGGTGCTGGCGCGGATCCTGGCGGGCGTATCGTAGCCACGAGGGCCGACACCCGACGGTGTCGAGCACGAGGAGGAGCCATGGCGGGGATGCCCGGCGACGACAGCATCGCGATCACGGCGCGCAAGTACGACGGCACCGCGCACCTGACCCGGTCGGCGCGCCTGGTGTTCGCCGACGACGACCTCATCCTGACGTACGCGCCGCCGGGGCTGACGCTCGTCCACCACACCAAGGGGCTACGCCTGCCGCAGGACCATGCCTGTCTCAGCGCCTTCCCGCGCGCCCGGTGGTGGAATGCCATGCTCGACTTCGCCCCGGACGGGGCGCCGCTCGGCGTGTACTGCAACGTCGCCCTGCCGCCGACCCTGGCGGGTGGCCGCCTCGACTGGGTCGACCTTGGCCTCGATGTCGTCCGCGCGGGCGACGGCCCGGCCGCGCTGGTGGACGAGGACGAGTTCGTCGCGCACGCCGCCCGCTACGCCTACCCGGCGGCGGTCGTGGCGGGCGCCCGGGCGGCGGCCGACGAACTCCTCGCGCTGGCGGCGCGCGGGGCCGCGCCGTTCACCATGCAGGATCGGGACGCCGCACTGGCGGGGCTGGCCGCGGAGTTGCGGCGCGACGCCCTCGGCGCGCGGGGAGGCGGGGAGGCGTCGGCGCTATGTCGGCGCCGAACACGCCTGGCGGGTGGTCGCGAACGGGCGCGGCACGGGCCCGGCGGTGCGCGCGGGACGAGCGGGCCCTCGCGAGCGGGCCGCTTCGCTAGCGGCCCGCTCGGCCCGTCGTCGCGGGGAGCGTGTCGGGGCCATCGTGCTCCAGGTAGGTGGGCACGGCCTGCGGCGCGAGGTAGCCCGGCCCATCCGCGCGGAAGGCGTGGGCGCAGTCCGCGCAGTAGAGGAGCGCCCGCCAGCGCCGGAGGGCGCGGTCGTAGCGGTCCTGGGTCCGCCCGTTCAGGCGGCGGAGCTGGCCGGTGGCGAGCGCCACGACCAGCCAGAGCGCGAGCACGAAGGCGAGGATCCCGAGGGCGATGGCGAGGTCGATCGCCTCCACCGCGCGGACCAGCCGCCCGAAGAGGAAGAGGGCCAGTCCGAGGAAGGCCACGTCGATGATCACCGTCAGCCGCCGGTCGACCGCCTGGCCCATCGTCCACGGGCGGGGCCGGGTAGCCGAGTTCGCGCAGGGCATTGGTGACCGTCGGCACCTGGAGGCCGCCGTTCGGGCGTATCTCCGCCCCGAAGATGTCCCAGATCCGCCCGTACTCGGATCGCGGCCCGCCGCCGACCGCCTCCGCGAGCGGGCTGACGCTGCGGCCATGGCCGCAGCACGGGCAGGGCGGCTCCGGCGGTTCGCCGCTGGCGAAGCGCGTGGGCATGCCGTCGGTGGTATCGAGGGCCTGATCGCGCGGTGGCATGGGCGCTGCTCCTGCGTAGGGTATCGCTAACGTCGGGCCGTTCCCCCGACACGATACCGCCACGCCTGTGCCGCTGCAAGGTGTAGTTGTCGCCTGCAACGCCCGACGGTATGCCGCCGTAGATCCCCCCGACGCCCAGGCGCGCGCTGATCACCTCGTCGCCAGGGAGGTTCCCCATGCCCGCCGCGCACCCCGCCGCCGCGTTGACCCGTCGCACCCTGTTGTCCGGCGCGGTCGGCGGCACCCTCGCCGCCCTGCTCGCCGCCTGCACCGGCGCGGCGAGTCCGACCGCCAACCCCGGTCCGACTGTCGCGACCGTCACCGGCGGTCGGCCCCCGGTATCACCCGCCGCAACCCGCACCGCCGTGGGCACCACGACCAGGGCGGCGAGCGCCACGGCCGCGCCCGCCGCCGCCACGCCCGCCGCCGGGCCGCGCCTCGTCGTGACGCCGACGAGCGTGCTCCTCGACGACCCGGTGACGATCCGCCTGACCGGCCTCGCCCCCGGCCAGGCGGCGACGCTGCGCGCCCGCAGCGACATCGGCGGCCAACTCCGCGACGCGACCGCGACCTTCCGCGCCGACGCGACCGGCACCGTCGACCCCGCGACGCAGGCCCCCGACAGCGGCACGTACTCCGGCGTCGATCCCACCGGCCTCTTCTGGTCGGGGATCGACCCCTACGCGGCGGTCGGCGGGGCGGGCACGCCCGCCGCGAGCGCGCCCTCCGGCGCGGCGGCGCTCGCCCTCGGCACCGCGCCGACGACCGTGACCCTGGCGGCGATCGTGGACGGGCGCACGGTCGGCACCGTCGGCGTGGGGCGCGCCTTCGTCGCCCCGGGCGGCGGCAGGCGGCCGATCGCCGAGCGCGGCCTCGCCGGGACCCTCTTCACCCCCACCGCCCCCGGCCCGCACCCCGGCGTCCTCGTCTGGGGCGGCTCCGAGGGCGGCTTGCAGTCGGAGAATCGCGCGGCGCTGCTCGCGGCGCACGGCTTCGCGGCGCTGGCGCTTGCCTACTTCGCCTACGCGGGCCTGCCGCCCGCCCTGGCGAACATCCCGCTCGAGTATGTCGGCACGGCGCTCGAGGTCATGGCGGCTCAGCCGGAGGTGCGCGCGGGGCGACTGGGCGTGGTCGGGGAATCGCGCGGGTCGGAACTGGCCCTCCTGGCGGGGACGCTGTTCCCCCGGATCGGGGCGGTGGTCGCCCACGCGCCGAGCGCCGTCCTCTGGCCCGGTGTCGGCGCGGGCGTCGCCGCCGACACGCCCGCCTGGACCTACCAGGGGCAGCCCCTCCCCTTCGTGCCCTACCGGTCGACGCCGGTGGCGCGGGCGACGATCGCGGCTGGGGTCGCGGCGGGGCGGGGCCAGGCCGAGACCCCGAGTTTCCTCGCCTCGCTGGGCGATACCGCCGCCGTCGCGCGGGCGACGATCCCGGTGGAGCGGATCGCGGGGCCGCTGCTGCTCATCGCCGGGGAGGCGGATCAGCTCTGGCCGTCCGGCACCTTCGCGGGCCTGATCGGCGGCCGCCTGCAGCAGCAGGGCCACCCGTACCCGGATGCAATCCTGCGCTATCCGGATGCCGGGCATCTGAATCGGCTTGCCCAACCTGCCCACGGTGGGCGACCTGATCACCACGGTGACGTCACCGACCGCGCTGGCGACCGGCGGCACCCCCGCCGGGAACGCCGCCGCCAACGCCGACTCCTGGCCGCGCGTGCTCAAATTCCTCGCGGACGCGCTGAGGTCGTGACGCGACGGACGTTGCTCGACGGCGCGCTCAGGCGTCGTCGGCGCGGTCGCGCGCGCCATAGACCGCGTTGAGCAGGCGCATCCCCCAGGCCTGCGCCGACCCGGCGCTGTTGGAGAGGAGGGCGAAGGCCAAGTCGCACCCCGGGTCGATCCAGAGCCAGCCCCCGGCACCTCCCGCGTGGCCGAAGCCGCGCGGCGAGCCGAGGATGTTGCCGCGCGGGCTGCGCAGCGCCCAACCGAGCCCCTGGGTCGTCACGGGACGGAGCGCGCCACCCTCCTCGGCCACGAGATCCGGCTGCGGGGTCGCCATCGCCGCCACCGCCCCCGCGCCGAGGACGCGCGCCGCCCCGCCCGGCCCGCCGCCGAGCAGCGCTCGCCCGAACGCGAGCAGGTCGGGCACGGTGCTATACAGGTCGGTCGCCAAGCTGTCGCGGTAGGCCCACGCCGCTGGGGTGTCGAGTTCGGGCAACGCGGCGGGCTCGCTGGCGAGGCGCGCCGGGTCGGCGGGGACGAAGCCGGTGTCGCGCATGCCGAGAGGCACGAAGATCTCGTCCCGCAGCCAGTCGGGATGGTCACGCCCGCCGACGCGCGCGACGAGTTCCGCCACAACGATCCAGGGCAGGCGACTGTAACGGTGGCGGGCACCGGGCGGGTGGTCGAGGCCGAGCTCGCAGGCGATCCGGTAGAAGGCAGCGCGCGGCTCCCGACGCATATACGCCCCGTCGAGGGTCGCTCGCGCCGCGTCGCCGAACTCGGCGAGGCCGCTCGAATGGGTCAGCAGGTGCCAGACGGTGACACCGCCCTTGCCGTGGGCGCCGAACTCCGGGAGGTAGGCGGCCACCGGGTCGCCGAGGAGCACGAGTCCCCGCTCGACGAGCTGCATAACCGCCGTGGCGAGGATGGGCTTGGTGAGCGAGGCGAGCGGGAAGATGGTGGTGGCCATCGCCGCGGTGCGCCCGCCAGCGGCAGCCTGCCAGCGCACGCCGTCGCGATCGGCGACGGCGGCCACGGCGCTCGCGTAGTCGCCGGAGTCGACCATCGCGGTCAACAGCGCGGCGGCGTGCCGAAACGCCGGTTGGGTAGCGGGGATCCGCCCGATCATCCGTCCCTCCTCACCGTACCGAGGGGCATCCGCTCGCTATTCTACCAGCACGCAGCCTACGAAGCCCCGCGTGCTGCACGGCGCGTACCCCTTCCCTTCGTGTAGGAATCCATACTCATTGGGCCCGGTGTCATTACGTACCGAGTGCCTCCTCAACGCGCCGACAGCAGGCCGTGGTTGCACCGATAGGGCCAAGCGGGGCGCAGTTGCCGAAATCAGCGCAAGGCTCGGCCATAACAGGACCGAAGCCCGACAAGGATTGATACCGTCCCCACCCTGAGTCTGCGTCCCGCCTCATCGTGCGCCCGAGTCCAACGGCGTGGGTCCGAGTCCCACACAGCAAATGCCCCGGAGCCGAACTTGCGGTCGTTTCCGG
>JAABUK010013002.1_pt1 | contig 10485 bp, 13 predicted proteins | sample 5559141 | NCBI WGS metagenome assembly JAABUK01 (sample SAMN10711869, study PRJNA513367) | rock metagenome | isolation source: Antarctica rocks | place: Antarctica: Victoria Land, Pudding Butte nord | collected 2016-01-03
CCATACCCCCCCCCCCCCCCCCCCCCGCCTCTTGCATTCCAATCTTTGCCTTTTTAGCCTGGCCAGTTGAGTAGCAGCCATAGGGCAAGTTCTGCATGCCTGCAGGGCCAAGCTCACAGTCTTCTGACTCTAGCGGAAGCCCATTGGCCAGTTTCCAGCCTGCTGAGGATTTGGTGGATTTGCCGCCACCACAAGCAGCTCAAGACCAAGGCCCCTGCGTGATGCAATGAACACCCCGCCTCCCTACTGATTGCAGCAGCCAATGATGTAGTGAGAGTAAGACCCCGGCTTGATGCAATGAGCCCACGCTGTCTGAATGAAGGGCTAGTTGTTGCTGCAGCCAATATTGTAGGGGAAGCAGAGATTACATTGTGTTGTTCCACTGGTTGCTGCAGCCAATGATGTAGGGAGAGCAAACATTACGCATGGTGTAGTCAGCTCAGGCACCACCAAGCTAGATGAGCAAGTTGAAGCAGATGCAAGAACCTCACGAGTACAACGATATTAACTCTGCTTTTCCTGGTCAGCTGACTCTGCAAGATCTTCATAGCTTTTGGCCAAACAGACTCAGCTGGGAGTTTGTACCAAGTTGAACTACTTGAAGTCTTTACACAGGCATCAACTAGGCAGGGTTATGTGGCTGTAGCTGTTTTAAGTCTCAGGCATGACTGACTCGTTTCACCCTAAGGGGCAGTTCCGTCACATGTTCAGCTGCACTAGTGGACGCACTCTCTTCTTTTGTTCTCCAATTGTGTATGCAGAAGCAAATTGTCTGGTCGTAGCTAGAGGTCTCAAGACCAAGCAAGTAAGTACAGCCTAGCTTGAGCCTTGAGTGTTCAGGATTTATAAATGAGTAAACCTCATGAGGTCTGAGAGAGCTAGGGAAGCTGCTTATGCTGAAAGGGTGATTGCACAAAATAGAGACCTTTGATAGACATGCTATTTTGTAGGCTTTGCTGCGTTGCAAAAAACTATCCTGATGGGCACCTCCATGCTACAAGACATGCAATTAGGATGGAAAGATTTGCACCAGGCGTTTAATTACATTTGAGTATCTGTCATTGCAGCAAGTGTTGGGTTGAGTCTGGGATGTTATTCGGGATGCATAAGATTTTTGGGCAATTTTTTCGCTTTACTGTTCAGGATATGCTGACCTCATGCTAATATACAGGGATCAGCAGATGTCCTGGGTCTGTCTATTAGAAAGCACTTTTAGACTTAGAGCTTGGATCTTCTTTAGTAATGGATAGGCGTGATACGTAATATGGCCACTGAAGCGTTTACGCATTGCACATCCACCTTGCATGACATGGTCGTGCTGGATTTCAGATGATGCCTGCTGCTAATCAATGCTTTCAGTCAGCTGTCAACCTGACTTGTTGACACCATGGGGGATGCATGCCTGCAAATAAGATATTGGATAATAGGTCATGTATCCGAGAACATCCTTTATTGCTACCAAGCCTTCACCAACATTGACACTGTCTAAAATGTGCTCGTGTTTCATTCATAAGTCTCAAGCAGCGACTAGCAAAACCGAATGAATATGCTGGATGACCAAAATCAATGCCAACAAAGCAATGCAGACCCTGGTGCAACAGAGCTTTGCGATACCGCCACGAAACACAAAGTGGCCTTGAAGCTGCAGCTTTGTTGAGATACACCTGCTGTCACTTATGGGTTCTATATCTACTTGTTCAATCAGCTCATGTGTTCACACGATCCAACATCAGTCAGAACCAGCTATGCTCACTCTGAGGCCGCTGTATGCTGATGCTAAAGCCAGCTGTGCCTGCCCAGGGCTGCAGCATCTAGGCCTGCTATGTCTAGGGCTGTTGCCCAAGTGTGCTTTCTCTTGATGGTCAAAGGGCGCTTCAGCTGGAAGATGCCAGCTGCACCAATGAAGACATGGTGCATGAACACCATGTGATCACCAGGCGAATTATACATCCTTGAACACTTAGTGCTAGGTGTATATTGTTTTCCTAGTTATTGTCTATTGACTCCCCTGATGAGTCCCAAACACATGAAATGTAACTGATTGATTGACATCAGAACAACTCCAGGTGGAGGTTTTTGATGTCAGGGTTTGGCTCCAAGCTTCTGCAATCTTTTTTCTGCTTCCTTGGCTTCAGCTTCCCGCCTGTCTAACTCCATGGTCACCACCTGCTGCTCAGCATGCCCATAGCACTGCACCAAATGAGTCATCATTAATGTTAGTAAGAATAAGTACAGCGCTTTCCAGCTCATGACGAGCTAGGGACGTGCAAGACAAGTCACCATTGAACGTGGCACATTACAACACAAGGTGTTGATTGGATGTGACAAATCGTTGGAATGCAACTTGATGGAAAGCAGCATGCAGGCTGACAGCTTTGCTCCACATTGCAGCTTTGTCAAGTGTTGCGCTGTTCCATGATGCTAAGTGTGCTATCCATTGGGTTCAGAGCTTGGGGTCAATATATGGGTCAATGTACGGCCAATATCCTGGGTTTATGGTGTATGCCATGTACATGCAGTCTAGAAGCAGGCTGGATTGTCTACAAGCAGGATTGTCTGGATTGTCTAGAAGCAGGCTGGACAAGGGTTCAGATGCAGGTACAAGGACACCACACTGGTTTTTGCAAGGTGAATTATGAACTGCTCACATGGGTAGAGCACAGAGTTGTCAGGAACCCAGATCTTGCGTTTAAGAAAACTCCATTTTTTCAATCACATTCAGTAATCCCTGATGATACCCTGATGGACGGCAGGAATCCCGACAGACACAATATGCATGCTGAATGCTCATCAAGCACAACAGCGAAGACTCAGGCAAGAGTTTGCAGTGGCAGAGGAATCTGGCAAGGACTTACATTGCCAATGGACTCCCACATGGCCGCTTGGTCAGCATCTGCTTTGGCTTGTCGCGCTTGCTTCTCCTCATCCGTCATTGCTGCGTCCTCTTGTTGTCGGTCATACTCCTGAACAGTCAAGACACCTTGATGTCAAAATTAAACACTATATATGCTGCATTTGCTGACTGATGCTTTAAAGCATGCTGGACCTGCAAGTTAGTTTGTGCCCTGCCACAAGGGCTGTTGCATGCAAGGCACCTAAGTGCTCACTGGCTATAGAGAGAGGTTTGTGGCTACACAGGTGGAAGGTGTAACAAGGGCACAGTCAAAAGTGCATGCAACAGCAAATCACAGTGCAGGTAGCAGCAGCAGATCACAGTGCAGGTAGCAGCGACTGGGTAATGATCCTACCGTAAGCATTCGTTGATAGTGGTTCTCAGCCCAGACATCATACTGCACAGATAGGCCTTTCATGAACATGCCGGCATCCAGCTTGCTTCCAAACGCTGAGGACCTGACGTGAAGAGTCACCAGATGCTGCAACTTCACCTGTAGCATCACATGAACAATGTTAAGATATTGTGTGTGACTGTGCATGTGCCTGCATGTGCCTGCATGTGCTACTGGATGATTGCAGTTTGCAACATCAGGGCCGCTGCTGGATGCCCCAGGCCATACAGCAGACAGGTGCTGTGATTCACAAAACTTTGGGCTCAGTGCAGATGAGGCCATAATCCCTCAGCCCTGAATGCTGACTAAGTTTCATAAGATCAGTAACTGATACAGGGTGTTTCATGGCAGGTACTCATCATCAGCATGCACAATGTGTTGCATGAGTCGAATGAGGCCTGACTTTGCAGCAGACAACAACACTGAAACTGCAGCGCCTTAGATGATAACTAGGGCCTCTGCCAGGCACGCATGACTCAATGAACAAAGCCCACAGAGTCCCAGCTTGACGGACACAGCAAAGATGGAGAGATAACACATTCGTGGTATGCAAAGATTGGTACACAGCACCTTCATGACATGTACATTCATAACAGCCTTCTTTTCAGTCAACTGAATTCTGCTGTGCATGAAATAGTCAAGAAAGCCCACAGAGCCCCAGCCTGACACTCAAGTGCAAGAAACACATGGCAAACATTAGCACAAAAGACTTGTTCGTCAACACGGTAGGTGTGTGTTGGTCTTGACAGCCTTCTGTACAGTCATTTGGGTTCTCACATTGCACAGGCCTCTGTCGTGGCAGGTACCCTCAATGGCTCGCATGATGTAGTCAACAAGTCCCATGCGGTCCTCGGAGCCAGCATCGAAGGAGCGCATCTGCCAGTCGTAGAAGCCTGCCCCGGGGCTGGTGATGGCATGCCCTGCCTCCCACAGACAGATCTGCAGGAAAGTGTCCCCACCTGCAAGCCAGCATGATTGTTGATGTTGACAACAATTGTGATTGGAAAAAGCAGATGATGCGTTGTGGTTGTGTGAGTGTTTGTGACCAGCAGAACCAGGCAGTCATAAAGGCCTGCCATAGGGCTACTGATGGCCCCACCTGCAAGTCAACATGATTGCTGGTCTTGACAACAGTCGTGATGGCGAAAAGCAGTTGACGCATATTGATTGTATGTGTGAATGCTTGTGACCAGCACAACCAGGCAGTCATAGATGCCTGCTGTAGGGCTTCTGTCATGAGAAAATTGGTCAGAATGTAGCACACTTGAAGGGTAACCTGGGTTCAAGCATGGTGCATTGCTATGGGAGGTTCTGTGCAATAAAAAGGGGGTTGCTGTGCATTGACGAGGAGGATGCTGTGCTTTGACAAGAGGGGTGCTGTGCATTGACATGAGGGATCTTTGCATAGATAAGGTGGTTTGTCCGCAGTGACAGGGTGGTTGCTGTGCAGGCAGGCTGGACCCTGCTCGTCAAAAGGAGACTTCCTGCAGAGATCACGTCCAAAACAGCCAAGATATTCAGATGGCACAGAGATATGCAGTCCTGTTCGCTTGTCTCCTCATGATGGTCAAAGATTGCTTCATGCAGAGCCATCAGGCTTGCCTAGCACAGCACAGCACAGCACAGCACAGCACAGCACAGCACAGCACAGCACAGCACAGCACAGCACAGCACAGCACAGCACAGCACAGCACAGCAGCTTCAGAAACAAGTCCCACTGTGATAACGCACACAACTGACGGTGCAAAGGCTGTAGTACAAGTACCTGTGGAATAAGTCTTGAGCACACATGGCTCCACGAAATCCCAGCTGACCTTCCTCATCAATCCTATACTCATCAGTGCCCCTGCTCCCCCATGCATACTATACATGTGGTGCGGTAACCTCGGCATGTCACAGTACTTGTTGAACCAATCCTCCGACATATGGTCAGAATGGTTGTTATGTGCGCATAGCAGTTCCGGCGTACAGGGACAGCCCTTGATGGCCTTGAAGGATGGAATGGTAGCATCTGCTGCGACCACATGGGCTGAGTCATCGTAGTGGCAGGGAATGCAGCGGGGGGCGTCAGGGTGGGGGTGGTGGCGCCAGCTGTGGGGGGTGTGCTCCCCGGTCGACCACCAGACATTGTCTGCAAACAGGCACAAAAAACTGTGGTCAGACGTATTGGTGAATGGTCGAAAAGCACATCAACATACCTTCTTGTTGGTACGCTGACTGTCAAACTATGGCATCATATGACAGGACTCATATGAGCTGCTGAGGACCATATACATCTGATCCTAGGGGAAAGAAGGTGTCAAAAAAATTGAAGGATGGAGTCGTCGTCAGCATCATGTCAAAGCTAAAGAGCACCAACAGCTTGAGAGCAGCAAGCAAGCAACAGCAGGGCTGCTATACGCAGGGAAGTCACTGCCAGCTGATGAGCTGTGTAACTGAAGTAACATGATCAGTGCGTATGGGAGCATGACACACAAAGCCTGCTGAATGCTTTGTGTATTCTGCATGGGAATACAACACGCTATGAGGTGAATTTCTGGGCACAGCTGAGATTACACATATTGCAGGCATACATGCAAGAGCAGGGCCTCAATTTTGTGCATTTTGCTGTACCTATGCAGCTGAAGAGCAGTCCATCTCAATCAAGGATTTGTGTGCGACTGACGTTCACAGTGGACTTGCAAATCACAATCACTGTAGATTTGCCGCAACGTGGCATGCAACTTGGAGTTGCAAGTGCAGCATTACCGGTGATAAACCAGGGCAGATCAGGATCAAAGTCTTTTGCCAGCCTCAACGCCCCATCAAGAAAGAACTGCGTGTCATCATCACCGTATAGCATCCACTTGTATGTGTCCCCCAACTCTTTGTGAGCCAGAAACGGCGCCAAAGCTGCCCTTGAGTCTCCTCTGTAGAAGGACCTTGCAGGTGTGTCATCTGGGTAGTAAACCCAGGTCTCATTGTTTTGTGCGCCTTCAGCTTTCACAGCTGCTGTGGGCTGTGAGTTGGTGGAAATGACTGTGCGGATGCCCTGCATGGCACCGCAAGGTAGAGAGCCTGCTAAAGGAATCGTAGTGTGTCTGGTAATCCCAAGGCAACAGTTGCTGCTAGCAATATACCTTTCGCCAAGATCTGCTGCCTTTGACCACAGGCAGATGTGTCTGATCACTTGGCATGGCTGAAACCAGATCATATTTGCTGACGGGATACTTCCCCGCCGGCACCAAGCTCAGGCTGATTGCCCGTTCCCGAGCGATCTGACTATCATCAGGTATAGAATAGCTTTTAGCTCTGCTTGTCGAAGTTGTTGCAAGTATGGAAAAGGTCCGCCCTTTGAGTACTGGGTGCACTGCTAGCAAGCTGCAGACAGCAATCACCAGAAGCCCCAACAAGGTCAAAGCGCGCCACTTGCCCGGCTTACTGAGTCTGCTATGACCATGGCGGTGCATGTCAGGCCTGTTCAGTGGCTTGCCATCGCAAGGCAGCCAGTGCTGCCTATGAATCACGTGTTGTCGTCTAATCTAGCGTTGTGCCAGGAGCGTGCTGCTCGCAGCAAGGCCCACCCAGTCAGGTATATAGTGTCTCGGGTGTATCGAGGACTTGTATGCTCGGCTGCAAGGGCACTGCTATTGAGCGCTTGATGGCTGCGAGTGTACAAACAAACTGCATGTGGAACGCATTTCTAACTCCGTGGACAGCTTCCGCGCTTGCTCGACATATCTCTCTGTGCTTTTGCTGCACGTGTCCATGTGGATGATTACTACTGCAAATATATATTTTGTCTTACTGGCACAATCACATGCAAACTCAGGTCATGCCAGCTGTTCGTGACATGAAATGCTTTCATGTAGCACTGCTGTATACAGGGCAATGCAACAAACCCAAGTAAGACTGCGCTCCATTTTGCTTGCACTTGCTTGTGTTGCATGTCGCCTGACGACATGTTTGCCAAAGGACAACACACTCTCAGCCATGCTTTCGGGCACGCTGCGTTGCATCAATGTTGCTCATTGAGTCCTGGCTTGCTGACAATTAAATTTGGTTTGGATGCAGCCGTGTCAAATGAAGCCAGGTCAGCTGGCACTACAATCTGGATCATGGGCGTGGCATTTTTGGTGGCGATCATGGCAGGCAACACTTTATCACAAACATGTACGTATGCCTTGCTGTATTCATGCGTGCATGCATGTGAACAAAACAAGGTGCTGCTGGATGACTTGGTGCTGCAAATGCCAGCAAACTCTTGCTAGCTAAGTATAGAGGACCTATCAAGTGCGTGATTTGTAAATGAATTCAACATGCTTGTCTGAACTTCTTGCACAGGGCTCACGGATTAACTTGAGCCAAAATCTGTATGGTATGAATCCTATGATCAATTCCCGAAAATCTGTGTTTGACAGCTTATCGGATGAAAAGTCTAGGACTTACGCACTGCGAGATCTGCCTTAGCGGAGGAAGCTGAAGGTGAAGCTGCTTCCGTTCATACCCGCTTCGCTTAGCAATGAATATTACCAAAGGGCACAGCCATGAACTAGCGAAGGCAAGTGTGACTGACGAGGTCGGTCAGTGTGAAGGAGTAGATCGGTCGACGACCAATTGCCAGTTTGAAGTCTTGCGCGACAATCGTGAGTTTGCAGTGGATATGGAGCGTAACGTCAGCCAAGAAGCGAAGCCTGCTATTCGCCAAGAAGCGAAGAGTGCAACAAGGCCTTGTTATCTGACTCACTCGGATTTGAGAATACGGTACCAGTGGTTTGGCTTGCTTCTTGGCTTCTCATACAGACTGGACTCAGTTCGCTTGAAAAGAGGACTGCACAGATTAGTGGAAAGTTACACCAGTCTTGCTGGAAGGTAGTTCAGCCTGTCTTTCCCACTTTTTGAGTTGACATTCCCGTAGCTGCAAGTGATGTACAGCTGCAGCACCGGAACTATAGCACAGTACCCATCAACGTTCCCTGCGCATGACTCCAACATGCAGATGCACATATGCATGTTGCAGTCACGATGTGACAGGGACCTGAGGCGATCGAAACCGCAGCAACGCTGTCATTTGTCGTGGCAGGATCCGCCAAGACTCCCAAGGAAGGTACTGCATAGAAGTTCAGAGCGGTGCTGAGATTCCTTTCAGCTCAGTAGACCACCCGAAATTAACGTTGCAAGACGTGCCGTCAAATTTCGTACGCCTCCACATATCCGATCGCACACCTGACAATACCCTGCTGCCGGAATTTTTGGAGCAGCTGCATCCTCACCTGCTGATAGCAGGAAAGGAGGCCTTGCTGCAGATCAGGCTCACTCAGCTTTCAGATGGCTGTGTGCTGGGCGTATCTGTTTCCCACATGCTTGCAGGTGCAGCCACAGCTGAGCATGGCATATGCTTGCATGTAAAAATGCCTACTTCGAGTACAGTTATACCATTTGCTGCTGCCCTACCTTTACCACATTCAAACAGCTGGGCTGATTTAGGCTGATAGCACAGCTGGACTGGACAGCAGGCGCTCAGGATGCTATAGGCCTATAGCATTCAGCCAAGCTGTGACTAGCACTGTTGCTTTGTGGGGACTGCACATCACCAAACTGACTTGCTCATTAACTAACATGCCATAAGCTGTGCAGATGATCAGTGCTTTGAGCACTGGGAGGATTTACCTGAGCCATACATCCAACCACAGACATTACAATCACTGCATATGTGCACACCGCGAGGCCTGCATTTGTGTATTTTCAGAGGTGCCTGATACAGTCTGCATATAGATAGTCTGTACAGCTTATTGCACATGTTGATCGTATCACATGGCCATCTGAGCTGATCTGAGTTGTTTGTTTTGCAGATGCACAGGCTCTAGGACAGATCCTCCAGGACCTTTCCCTTGCTTACCATGAGCAGGACGTCCCTTGCAGGCAAGAGTCCAGGCTGAGGTGGCAACATTTCATTGGCCAATCAGCCGGCTTGTTGTCTTCAACAGCACAACCTGCAGGTGTGACTAGCTCTTTGGACTGTGCCGCCAAGTGTACACAGGGCTTGCATATGTGGTTGCTGTTCACTTCTGTGGGGCAGTATGTACGTCCTCTTGTGATTGAGCTGGGATTATACACACGCATCTGCCTGACATGTGTTCGCTGACCGCTCATATTGTTTGTACGGCAAACATAAATGCTGGCAAGCTTTGCCACAGCTTGCTTCAAACTTGCAGTTTGCACACTTTGTGCTTTCCATGTGTTTCTGTAAACCCATTTGGGCACATCAACAAATTCATGATCATAGGCCTTTGTGCAGAGCTGGGTCAGTGTTAACCTCATGCAGCAGGTAACTGCAGCTGTTGCATCACAGCTCATCGATGAGCTGATATCAGCGCACCACCCCAAAGTCATGAAAGTGAGGAGCTGCTGCTTTGTAATGTAGCAGGCATCACATTCATGAATTGTCATGTGACCTCGCTGGGTGAGATTGGTTAACAAGCAGTGCTTGACTTGCAACTGCTTGTGCAACTTGCTGCTGTTCTGGGCATCAGCATGATCTCTGCATCTGCAACTGCAGATGATGACATCAAGGCAAGTCTACCTGGGATGGAAGAGCCACCCCCAACCTTTGATGCTTGCGTTGAGCGTGGGGCGTATGACGTGTTGTGCCGGACAGCGCAAGAGCGTGCAGTAGCTACAACCTGTCATTGTGTGCAACTCCTGCATGTTCCAGGTGAGCATGCGTATCAGCAATATGCTTTGATGCAAACACAAGCAAAGTGTCTTTTGCATGTGAGTGACTGAGCATCCTTATGAACCTGACACTGCATGCATGCCTGCCAGGTGTGTACGGCAGCACTTGTAGCAGAACATCAGAATCTGTGTCTGCAGTTGTTGTGCAGTTTAGTGCTCAGCTTTTGTATCAACGTGTATAGAGGTCATATAGCTCCATTGCTCAAATGACTGTGCTCAACCTCTCATGCATCAAAATGTTGTGTTTTGCTGCTTGCTGCTTCATCTGCATCAGACACAACCTCACTCATGCCAGCTGGACATAGTACATGAAACTACAAATTTTGTACAGGACAATGCTTGGATCGGCTACATGGACAGATCTTGCAAAGCATTGCTTTCAAAGAAGCAGTCCCAGCGCCAGAAGTCATCTCCAAGCATGATATTACCTCAGCCTTGGTTTGGATGATCAAGTAATGCTCAACCCTGCAAGACAGAACTCTGT
>JAABUK010013004.1_pt1 | contig 10485 bp, 10 predicted proteins | sample 5559141 | NCBI WGS metagenome assembly JAABUK01 (sample SAMN10711869, study PRJNA513367) | rock metagenome | isolation source: Antarctica rocks | place: Antarctica: Victoria Land, Pudding Butte nord | collected 2016-01-03
CAGGACGACCGGTGTGTCGCGCAAGACCGTCCGCCGCATCCTGGCCGGGACCCGCGACGACGTGTTCCGGTCCCGCGAAACCACGCTCGACCATTGGACGGAGCGGCTGAACGCCGAGTGGGACGGAGGCTGCCGGAACGGCGCCGCGCTGTGGCGACACCTGCGACAGGCGGGGTACGGCGGTAGCCTCCGGGTCGTGACGGAATGGGCAACCCGCAGGCGGCGCGCCACCAAGCCAGGCACCGACGAACCCGGAGCGATCACGACCGTGCCGTCCTCCCGCACGATTTCCCGCCTGCTGACGTCCGAACGCGACTGCAAGTCGGCCGAGGCCCTGCGCGTCAGGGTGGCGATCGAGACGGCGTCCCCGAGGATCGTCGCGGCGCGCAATCTGCTCGATCGGTTTCAAACCATGATCGCAGCCAAGAAGCCCGACGATCTCGCGTCATGGCTCACAGACGCGGCCCGCAGCGAACTCGCGTCCTTCGCCTCCGGCCTTCAGGCCGACGAGGACGCGGTGAAGGCCGCCATCGTCGAGCCCTGGTCCAACGGCCAGACCGAGGGCCAGGTCACCAAACTCAAGCTCGTCAAGCGCCAGATGTACGGCCGTGGCAAGATCGACCTGTTGCGCGCTCGAATGGTCCAGCCGGGGTGAAAACGTCCGCCGATCAGCACCAACTTCGCGCCAGAGCCCCCTTTCCATGCCGATCGACAGTTTCGGGCCTCGTTCCTGAAGGCGAGTGTCAATAAGCCTCGAAGGCTGACCCCTTTGCATTCGTCGGTCAACGTTTTGATACAGACCGGGAGTTGAGATTGTTCAACCTTGCCAATACGACAGAGCTGATCAAACCTGGGGTCGCGCTTCCAGGCTTTTTCACAAACCTGAATTGCTTGTTCGCGGATAGGGTATTTGGCAGAGGACTGGCAATCGCGCGAACGCGGCCCGATCGGCTCCTCTGCGTCCGTCCCGCCCTTCCGGCACGAAGCGGCCTCGCCAGGATGTAGCCGGAAGTTTCGTCGATCTGCCCCATCGCGAAACTCTCAACCGACTACCTTGGCCTTCGACGACGGGCGGCCGTCTTAGAATTGCTGCTTCGCGCCGAATGAGGATCAAGGCAGCAACATCACGCCAATCGCAGGCTCGGCCAACCACGGCGCGATACGAAGCATGTCCGGCATGGCCCTCATTCGGAGCAGTTCTCGCGCCTGACCGGCCATGCGCCCTCCAAGATTACCGAGTTCACCGCGACGCGTGGCGAGAAGGAGGTCGCGAAAGATCTGAGGACCTGGAAGCGGTCGGACGTCGATGCCAGCGAGGTGCACGCCACCCTGCAGCAGGCAGAGAGGTGTGGTTACAGCAACCCCGATGCCCGTTGCCACCATGGCGACCAGCACGTCGGAGGTGTCAAACTCGAGCACGAAGGGCGGCTGCAACTGGAGGCGGTTGAGGTGCCGCTCGACCTGCTGGCCCATGTGGGACCTGGCGCTGTGGCGCACGAGGCTGTGGGACGCGAGGATGGTACTGAGCTCGGCACCTTCGAGCGAGCCCGTCAGTGCTTTGGGTATCACGAGCACGAAAGGCTCGCGGAACAGCGGATAGCGCGTGACGTCCGCCAAGCCCTCCATAGGGTCGCTGGTCACGGCGACGTCGATGGCATGGCGGACTAGCGCCTCAGTGTGGGAGAAGGAGAGGCCGGACCACGCCGTCAGGCGAAGCGTCATGGCGCCCTCCATCAGTTCCTTAACGAAATGCGCGCCAATCGTGCCAGCAAAGGAATCCACGAGGCCGAGCCGGACCTCAAGCCGTTCGGGAACAAGGGCGGCAGCCCGCGTGGCGTCAATGGCCCGCTCGACCTCCTGCCTAAGGTCGCGCACGCGGTCCATGAGAGCTCGACCGGCGTTCGTCGCCACCAGGGGACGACGGTGCCGATGCACCAGAGGCGCCCCGATCGTTGCCTCGACGCGCCGGACGGCTTGCGACACGGCCGATTGTGTCAGACCGAAGCGCACCCCTGCCTCGCTCATGCTACCGCATTCGGCCACTGCGGCCGCGATCTCAAGCGTGCGAAGGTCAGGCAACATCAGTGACGCGGTTCATCATGAGGATTATTTTCACTTTATGTGACGAATGTATCTTGCCGGCCGAGCTGTATCCTGTGACTATTTCTGAGACTGTTCATCTGGTGAGCAAATGGCTTACAATTCTGCAATAGAGGCCGAAACGGTCGTCATCGGCCTCGGTGCGGTGGGCAGTGCAGTACTATACCAACTCGCCCGGCGTGGCATCAAGGCCGTCGGCGTCGACCGCTTCGCACCACCTCATAGCCTCGGGTCGAGCCACGGTGAGACGCGGATCACCCGGCAGGCGGTAGGCGAAGGGGCAGCCTACGTCCCCCTGGTCCTGGCGTCCCACAGGACCTGGCGAGAGGTCGAGGCCGCAACGGGCGACACGCTTCTCACGGCGTGCGGCGCCCTCATCATGGCGCCGGGCGGCGCGCCGACATCGCATCACGGGAAGCCGGATTTCGTCGGGCGCTCGCTGGAAACCGCCACCGCTTTCGGGATCCCCCACGAGGTCCTGGACGGCCGCGAGATCAGGCGGCGCTTTCCGCATCTCGTGGGTGTCACCGACAACCTCAGAGGCTATTACGAGCCCGGCGCCGGCTACGTCGTCCCGGAGCGTTGCATCGAGGCTCAATTGCGGCTGGCTGAGCGGAACGGCGCCGCGATCCGCACCGGAACGGATGTCCGCGCCCTTCGCCAGGTCGGCGACCATGTCGAGGTCGAGACGTCGTCGGGGCTCATCTGCGCCGGGCGTGCGGTCGTGTCCGCCGGTGCCTGGACGGGCGCGCTGCTGGGGCCGCCCTTCGATCGGCTGCTGGCCGTCAGCCGTCAGGTCCTCCACTGGTTCGAGACCGAGCCCCGAGCCGACTTCGGCGAACGTCCGCCGGTTTTCATCTGGATGCACGGCGCCAGCGACGTCGACTACCTCTACGGCTTCCCGCCGCTGCCCGGAGACCGGCGAGTCAAGTTTGCGACCGAGCAATATGTCGACACCACCACGGTCGAGCAGGTCGATCGTGATGTGAACCCCTCGGAGTCACGCGCGATGTTCGACACCCACGTCCGGGGCCGGGTCGCCGGGGTCACGCCCAGGGCCGTCAAGGCTGCGGCCTGCCTCTACACCGTCACGCCGGACCGGGGCTTCATTATCGACCGGCATCCCGAAGGGGAGCGCGTCACGGTGGTGTCGGCCTGCTCAGGCCACGGCTTTAAGCATTCGGCCGGGATTGGCTTCGCCCTCGCCGAAGAGATCGCCACGGGGATGAGCCCGATCGACCTCGCGCCCTTCGGTATCGAGCGCTTCTCCGAAACTGGCATCGGCCGGAACGCTGGCGCCGACTGATCCCATCCTCCGTCTCGCGATACCCGCCGGGACGCGCTCCCAACGTCAAAGGAACCCTGCCCATGTTGAGAAATCTCCCGTCCATCGCCTTCGTCCTGGCGTTCGGCCTCGGCGCGATGGGCCATGCCAGCGCCGATCCCGCGTCCTGCACCGAGGACACGCTGTGCCGGATCCTGACCGCCAAGGTCCTCAAGGTCGGCACCAAGGACGACTATAAGCCCTGGTCCTATCGCGATCCGAGCGGCAAGTTCGCCGGCATTGAGGTCGATCTTTCCGAGGAGCTCGGCAAGATCCTTGGCGCCAAGGTGGAGTTCGTGAAGGTGAACTCGGCCAATCGCTTTGAATTCCTGGCGCAGGGGCAAATCGACCTGATGATCGCCTCTGCGTCCGACACCGCCGACCGTCGCAAGATCGTCGGCATGGTCCACCCGAACTACTATTCATCGGGCTACAACGTCATCCTGCCCAAGGTGGCGACCATCAAAACCTGGGACCAGCTCTCTGGTCAGACCATCTGCGCGCTCCAGGGGGCTTGGTACAACAAGCCCGCCACGGAGAAGTTCGGCATCAAGACTCTGGCGTTCTCGGGCGAAGCCGAGGTGGACAGCGCCCTCAAGCAGGGCCGGTGCATTGGCATCCTGGAGGACGACAACCTCGCCAATGCACAGCTCGCCGACGCGAGCCAATGGTCCGGCTACGCCATGCCGCTGCCGACCCAGGACGACACGCCCTGGTCCATGGCGGTCCGGCTCGATGACCTCCATAAACCCTGGGGGCTGTTCGTCTCCGGCGCCATCTACGACTGGCACCGCTCGGGCGAGTTGCTGAAGGTGGAGCACGCCAATGGCGTCGCGGCCTCCGCCTACCTCGTCAAAATGCACGAGGAGATGAAAGACTTCATGCCGGACACGAACTGAAGCTTGACGCCCCGAGGAGTCGCGGACCCATGGTCGAGGCCGTCAGGAGCTTCTTCCTCGCCTTGAAGGCGAGGTTCGGGATCAATCTCACGATCTTCTATGACGATTTCGACTTCGACCGGTTCGCGACCGGTGTCGCTACGACCATGGAACTGGTGGTCCTGTGCATCGGCTTCAGCGTGATCATCGGTGTTATCGGCGCCGTCGTCCTGCGGCTCTCCAAGGGGCCGGCGGCCATGCTGGTTAACGGCTACGTGGCGGCGATCCGCAATACGCCTCTGCTCATTCAGATGTACTTCTTCTACTTCGGCCTGAGTTCGGTCCTCCCGGCGAGCCGCTCCGCCATCGGCCTCCCGGTGCCGCTCGTCGGCAATTTTGCATGGGCGATCGTCTCGTTGTCGCTCTATGCCGGCGCCTTCAACGTCGAAAGCTTCCGCGCGGGGCTCGGCGCCGTCAACGCCTCCTACGAGGAGGCCGCGCTGGCGCTGGGCTACACGCCGACCCAAGCTCTGCGCCACGTCATCCTGCCGCTGGGCTTGCGCTTCTCCTTCGCGTCGCTGGCCAACAACCTCGTCGACCTCACCAAATCCACTACCGTGGCCTACGCCATCGGGGTCAGCGAGCTACTCTACGTGTCGAACCAGATCTGGTCCGACAGCCTCAACACCTTCGAGATGATGAACGTGATCCTGGTGGTCTACCTGCTGCTCACCGGTCTCGTTGTTTGGGGCATCGCGACCATACAGCGCGCCCTGCGACTGCCCGGCTTCGGCGCCAACTGAGCGGGCGGAAAATGTCGGCATCGGCCATCGGTGAGGCGATCCTGAGGTGGACCCCCTTCGTCCTGCAAGGCTTCCTCCTCAACGTCCTGATGAGCGCGATCGCGATCCTCCTCGGCACGACACTCGGCGTGGTCCTAGGAGCAGGGCAGATGGCGCGTAGCGGGGCGGCGCGGCTGCCGTCGCGCGCCGTGACCCAACTGTTCCGCAATGCGCCCTGGCTCGTGCTGCTGTTCTACTGCATCTTCCTGCTACCCTACACTGTCAGGCTCTTCGGTGTGACGGTGACGTTGCCGAGTTGGTTCCGCGCCACGATGGGCTTCACCATTCCGGTCGCGGCGAACGTCTCCGAGATCGTGCGCGGCGCCGTGGGCTCCGTGCCCTCGGGGCAGTGGGAGGCCGCGGAGGCGCTGGGCTACGGGCGTGGCGCGACGCTGATGCGCATTGTGTTGCCCCAGTGCGTGGCACGCATGCTGCCGCCCTGGATGAATCTCTACGCGCTCCTCATCACAGCTACTCCACTCGCCTCCATCGTCGGCGTCGAGGAGGCCCTGAGCCGGACCCAGGCGGCCCTCCAAGCGGAGACGCGGTCCGAACTGCTGATGCCGATGTACGGCGCCCTCCTAGTGCTGTTCTTCCTCTACAGCTACCCGATCTCGCGTCTCAGCCGATCGGCCGAGCGTCATTTCATCCGGTCCTGAAAGTGGTCCCATGTTGGCTGAAGGAGACGCTGGCCCCCTCGTCAGGCTCAAAGGTGTCAGGAAGAGCTTCGGCCTCGTCGAGGTGCTGAGGGGTATCGACATGTCAGTTGCGCGCGGCAAGGTTGTGGCCATCATAGGCCCGTCGGGCTCGGGCAAGTCCACGGCCCTGCGAACCATCAACGGGCTGACGCCGGTAACGAGCGGAACCATTCACGTGGGCGGCGTCGACGTCACGTCGCCCGGAGTCGACAAGGTCGCCTTGCGCCACCGTGTCGGCATGGTCTTCCAGCAATACAACTTATTCCCCCACAAGACGGTGCTGGAAAATGTCGCCATGGCACCCATCCAGGTGCTGCGCCAAGCACGTCGCGATGTGGAGGAGCGGGCGAGACGGCTCCTCGCTGAGATGCGTCTGCCCGAGAAGGCAGCCAGCTACCCGGGCGAACTGTCGGGTGGCCAGCAGCAGCGCGTCGCTATCGCGCGTGCGCTTTGCATGGAACCCGAGGTGATTTTGTTCGACGAGGTCACGGCAGCCCTCGACCCCGAAATGGTCAAGGAGGTCCTGGCGGCCGTCCACAAGGTGGCGGAGGACGGCGTGACCTGTATCCTGGTCACCCACGAGATGGGCTTCGCGCGGGAAGCCGCCGATCACGTCTACTTCACCGATCGCGGCCTCATCGTGGAGCACGGGCCGCCCGCTGAGCTGTTCGGCCATCCGCGCGACGCTCGGACCCGGGCGTTCCTCGACAAGGTCCTGTGACGGTCTGATCCGAAAAGACCGGACAGCGGCTGCTGATAGTCCCTCGATTTCGTGGACACCGGGGTTAAGCCGCCTGCCTTCCGGAACCATCGTGTTCCGACAGGCTGCGATACTCCGGCCTCAATAGCAGCATCCTCGCTGGCCATGCCCACAGCGATTGCTGCCCAGAACCTTCGCCGCTCATCACGTCTCGCCACCGGCGGACGGCCGGGTGACGGCAATGGCGCCCGCCCAGATCTATCCGATCGCCGCTTTCGAATGCTCATCGCAACCTCCCGCATCGGACTGTTGCGACGACCGCTTGAATCCGCCTTGCACGCCCCGGTCGCTGTGATGCACCAGGCTGCCGCCCTGCGCCGGGCGACGCTCGGCCAAGGCCTGCTCCAGGGCATCCAGCACGAAGTCCGTGTGCGCCGTGCGGTTGACACGCCAGCCCACGATGCGCCGGGCATAGGCATCGATGACGAAAGCGACGTAGACGAAGCCTTGCCAGGTCGCGACGTAGGTGAAATCCGACAGCCACAGCGCATTCGGCCGTGGTGCGTGGAACTGCCGGTTCACCCGGTCCAGCGGACAGGCCGTGGCCGGGTTGCTGATGGTGGTGCGGACCTCGCGGCCGCGCACGACGCCTTGCAGGCCCATCTGCCGCATCAGGCGGGCGACCGTGCAGCGGGCCACATCCTTTCCCTCCCGCCCGATCTGCCGCCACACCTTGCCCACGCCGTAGACGCCGAAGTTCGTGTCGAACACGCGCCGGATGTCGGCTTTCAGGACGAGGTCGCGTTGGGCGCGCGCCGGTAGCCTTGCCGGGTCGGCCCGCCGGGCGGCATGAGCACGGTAGGTCGACGGGGCGATCGGCAGCACCTTGCAGATCGGCTCGACCCCGTACGCCCCGCGATGCTCGTCGATGAAGGCGATCATCGCCTGAATGGGCGGTCGAGCTCCGCCTGGGCAAAATACGCCGACGCCTTGCGCAGGATCTCGTTGGCCTGGCGCAGCTCCCGGTTCTCGCGTTCCAGCGCCTTGATCCGGTCGGCGTCCTGCGTCGTGGGACCGGCCCGCAGCCCTTGGTCGCGCTCGGACCGGCGCACCCAGCTGCGCAGCCTCTCCCCCGCGCAGCCGATCTTGCCGGCAATCGAGTTGATCGCCGCCCACTGCGACGGGTGCTCCGCCCGGTGATCAAATACCATCCGCACGGCGCGATCCCGCACCTCGGCTGAAAACTTGTTCGTCGTTGGCTTGCTCATCGCTGCATCCTCTCAAGGCTTGGAACCTCCGGCAAACCCGGCGCGGTTCAGCCGACAGGGCGACCTCGATACGCTCTTTGGACACCACGCGATCGGCATGGCGCAGCAGCAGTTCGAGCAGCGAGCGTTCGCGCGGAGAGACCGCGACGATGTCACCGCCGACGCGAACCGACCCCGAGGCCGGATCGAAATCGAGTCGGCCCACTTCGATCCGCTCCGAACGATGCGGACCGCTCCGCCTCAGCAGGGCGCGGCAGCGGGCCATGAGTTCGACGTGGTTGAACGGCTTGATCAGATAGTCGTCCGCCCCGCAGTCGAGTGCTTCCACCCGGTCGTCGATGGAGCCCCGTGCGGTGAGGACGAGGATCGGCACGGGCGAACCCTGCATCCGAACCGCCTTGATCAGCGACTTGCCGTCGCCGTCCGGCAGACCCAGGTCGACCAACAGGAGATCGTAGAGGATCGAGCGCGTCGCTTCCGCCGCATCGGCGACGGTGCCGACGGCATCGAGCCTCCAACCGGCGCCGCGGACACGCTCGGCCAGGAGATCGCGCAATCGGGCGCTGTCCTCGACCAGCAGCAGTCTCATCTCGTCCTCGCGTCTCGCGACCGCACCCGTCGGACTTTACCGCGACCGGGTGGCCGATCGGGGCGTTTTTGCGCGACGTCGACAGCAGATCGACAGGAACCCGCCGCGCTGGTCGCCCCAAGCCCACAAGCGCCCGGGACGGAAAGCCGTCGGCCCGCTATGAGCGTCGCTCGCGCAGGCGCCGCCAGCCCAGCCAGGCGACGCCGACCGCAACAGCGGCCACGATGACGAGGTCGAAGCGGTGCATGACATCGCGCAGCCTCGGATCGCTGTCCCAACGCGAGCCGAGCAGGTATCCCACATAGGCCAGCGCGTAGCACCACGGCCAGGAGCCGACGAAGGTGTAGATCTGGAACGGGAGTTGAGGCATGCGGGCGATGCCGGCCGGTAGGGCGATGAATGTCCGCACCACCGGAAGCAGCCGTCCGATCAGCACGGCCGGACCGCCGAACCGCCGGAAGAAGCGGTCGGCCCGGTCGAGGTCGCCCGGGCCGAGAAGGACGAAGCGGCCCCACCGTTCGACGAAGCTGCGGCCGCCCCGTGCCCCGACCGCATAGGCGAGTGTCGAGCCGATGTTGCAGCCGAGTGCGCCCGCGGTGGCGGCGAGCGCGAGGTTGAAGCGGCCGGTCGACGCCAGGTAGCCGGCGAACGGCATGATGACCTCCGACGGCAGCGGCAGGCATGCCGACTCGACCGCCATCAGCCCGGCGACCCCGGCGTAGCCGGCCGCCGAGATGATGCCGACGATCCATGCGGCGACGAGCGCGATGATGCCGCTCACCATGTGGTTCTCCTTCGGCCGTCAGGTCCGGGGCGCAGCATGCCCGTGCAGGGGGAGTCGGGGATCGCCGTCATGATCCTGGAGCCCGGGCCTGTTGCGCTCCGGTCGGGGCCTCGGAGAGGCCTGCCGGAAAGTGGAGCGTCGCCACGAGACCGGGACCTGCATCGGCGAGATCGATGCGGATGCCGTGGAGGTCGGCCACGGCCTTGACGAGCGCGAGACCCAGGCCGTTCCCTTCGCCGGGCCGGGACGGGTCGAGCCGGACGAATCGGCCCAGCACACGCTCGCGATGCTCCGGCGGGATACCGGGACCCGTGTCGCACACCGTGCCGCTAAGTTCGGCGCCGTCGCGGCGCAGCCGCAAGGCGATGCCGGTGCCCGGTCCGGCGTGGCGGATCGCGTTCTCGACGAGGTTCGCCAGCATCTGGGTGAGCAGGTCGCGGTCGCCGCGCAGGTGGATCCCAGACTCGATCTCGGTCGACATGCACTGGCCGGCATCCTCCGCCACCGGCCCGTAGGCTTCGGCGATGGCTGCGAACAGGGCCGACAGGTCGAGGTCTGCGAAACCGCTCCGACGTGTCCCGGCCTCGACCTGCGCGATCCTGAGCAGGGAGGCGAACACCCGCAGGATCGCGTCGGCGTCGCCGCTCGCGGCCTCGATGGCAGTCTCGTAGGCCTCGATGGTGCGAGGCCCTTGCCGGGTCGCTTCCAGGCGCTGGCGGAGATGCGTCAAGGGCGTGCGCAGGTCATGGGCGATGTCGTTCGACACCTGCCGCAACCCCTCCATCAAGAGCTGGATCCGGTCCAGCATCGCGTTGGTGTTCGACGCGAGCCTGTCGAACTCGTCGCCCGTACCGCGCGTCGGCACCCGGCGGTCGAGGTCACCCTCCATGATGCCGCGCGTGATGGCGTTCATGGCCTCGACCCGGCGCAACGCTTCGATGCTGGTCAGCACACCGCTCAGGATGGCCAGCATCATGGTGACGCCGGCCGCGAGCCCGAAGCTCTGGATCAACTGCTCCTTGACGTCGTCGACGTCGCGGACATCGCGGCCGACCGCGACGAACTCGCCGTCCGGTAGGACTTGGCCCAGGGCTTCGACCCGGTGCTGCTCGTCGTCGGAACTGCCCGCGGCATGGGCTGGGGCGGACAGGTCGTGCCAGCCCGGCCCGGCGCTGGCCGCATCGAGTGTGCCGGCCAAACGCCGGCCGTCGCCTGCCAGCAGGAGGTAGGAGGATCCCTGCGGGCCGCGCTCACGCGTCCGCCTCTCGACGTCGGTGACGAGTTCGGCCAGTCCATCCGTGC
>JAABUK010013006.1_pt1 | contig 10484 bp, 5 predicted proteins | sample 5559141 | NCBI WGS metagenome assembly JAABUK01 (sample SAMN10711869, study PRJNA513367) | rock metagenome | isolation source: Antarctica rocks | place: Antarctica: Victoria Land, Pudding Butte nord | collected 2016-01-03
CCAACCCGCTCCCCTCGGCGTCCGAGGACGCTGCGGCCCTGACCCTCTTCGCGCGGGTCGGGGCCGAGGCCCGCGAGGCGGGCGTCCCGCTCCTGACCCTGTACGAGCACACCCACGACCGCCCCGCGTCGATCCTCGAAGTCGCCCACAACCACCGGGCCGACCTGCTCCTGATGGAAGCCAACCGCCGCAACCGCTTCTGGACCGCCCTGGCCGGCGACCCGACCCGCGCGGTCCTGGCGCAACTGCCCGCGCACGTCAGCCTGATCGTCCACGCCGCCTGACCGATCCGGTCCGGTCCGGCCGTCCCCCCGGCTCAGGCGGGCAGAAGCTCGGGGATCGGGTCGCCGAAGGGGAGGATGGGCATCGGGCGGCCGGCGAGGTCGGGGAAGGTGATCGCGGGGTCGATCCCGAGGTGCCGGTACATCGTCGCCCAGAGGTCGTTGGGGGTGAGCGGGCGGTCCTTGGGGCGCTCGCCGCGGGAATCGGTCGAGCCGACCACCTGGCCCGTCCGCATCCCGCCCCCGCAGAGCAGCATCGACATGGCGCCGGGCCAGTGGTCGCGGCCCGGTCGGCCGTTGGCCGCGCTGAGGCGCGGGGTCCGGCCGAACTCGCCGGTCACGATCAGGAGCACCTTGCGGTCCAGGCCGCGGGCGTGCAGGTCCTCGACCAGGGCGGTCACGGCCTGGTCGTAAATGGGCAGGCGGCAGCGGGCGTCGTCGAAGATGTGGCCGTTGACGGCGTGCGAGTCCCAGTTATAGATCACGCCCGGCGGGACCGGCTGGCCCGACGGGACGGGGTTCTCCAGCACCATCGTCACGAAGCTGCACCCCGCCTCCACCAGACGGCGGGCGAGCAGGGCGCGCTGGCCCCAGGGGTGCCGGCCGTAGCGGTCGCGGAGCCGGGGGTCTTCCCGCGCGAGGTCGAAGGCGTCGCGGGCCGTGGGGCTGGTCAGGAGGGCCAGGGCGCGGCGGTCGAACTCGTCGAGCGCCTCGACCGATCCGCTCCGGTCGAGGTCGCGGCGGAGCCGGTCGAACCCCTCGCGGAGCTTGAGCCGGTCGTCCATCCGGTCGGCCATCGCGGGGTCCATCGCGAGGTGCTCGACCTTGAAGTCGGGCCGGTTCGGGTCGCCGGCCACCATGAACGGCGTCGTCGCCTGGCCCAGGTACGCCGCGCCGAAGCTGAAGACGTCCACGCCCGACCGCCCGGGGTCGGTCCCGGCGACGTAGTTGGGCAAGCCCGCGTCGCGGCGCTCGCGCACCTTGGCGACGATCGAGCCGACCATCGGGGCGTCGTTGACGAAGTCCACCGGCGAGGCGGGGATGCGCCCCGTGAGGAACCGCTTGTGCCCGCCGCCGTGGTCGGCGAACTCGTGCGCGACCGACCGCACGATCGTGAACTTGTCGGCGATCCTGGCGTGCCGGGGCAGGTGCTCGCAGACGTCCAGGCCCGGCACCACGGAGCGGATCGGCCGGAAGTCGCCCCGGAACTCGGCCGGGGCGTCGGGCTTCAGGTCGTACGTCTCCATGTGCGGCGGGCCGCCCGGCAGCCAGAGCAAGATGACCGACGTGTCGTCGGCGCGCCCCGCCCCGCCACGGCCCGCCGCCGCCGCCGAGGCGCGCATCCGGAGCAGGTCGCTCAGGGTCAAGGCCCCGAAGAAGAGCGAGCCGGCTTCCAGGAAACTCCGCCGGGTCACCGGGCCGAGACACGAGCGCGCGGGGCGGGGCATCGGGACGAACTCCTGGGCGCCGGACGAGGTCCGACCGGCGGTCCCGGGCGGCGTCAGTCCGACACCCCCATTATCGTCACCTGTTCAACAAATCGTCAACCAGAAAGGCGGCGAGACCGGTCACGGATCAGGGTCCGTCGTCCCCGGGCGGGGTGGGCTGGCTGTCGGGATCGTCGGGCAACAGGTGTCGGTGCGCGAACCTCTCGATCGGGCCGCCGTAGACGAGCACGAACAGCGAGATCCCGCAGGCGACCAGCACCGGGATCACCCGGCCCGCGCCGCAGGCCATCCCCAGGCAGGCGACGACCCAGATCGAGGCGGCGGTCGTCAGCCCCTTGATGGTCTTGCCGCCGTCCTCGCGAAAGATTACCCCCGCCCCGACGAAACCGATCCCGGTCACGACCCCCTGGATCACCCGGGTCACGGGGCCGATGTCTTGCGTCTTGCCCGAGTTGACCATCTCGATGCTGAAGAACGTCACGAGCGCCGAGCCCAGGCAGACCAACGCGTGCGTGCGCATCCCCGCCGACTTGTGGTGCAGCTCGCGGTTCAGGCCGAGCACCCCGCCGACAACCGTGGCCAGGCCCAGCCGGAACAACGTCACGCCGATCTCCGAGAGCGGATCGCTGTCTGTCATTGGATCGTGTCCCGTTCCCCTCGCGGTTCTGACCTTAACACGATCTTAACACAGACCGGCGTCCCGCCGTTGGACACGGGCCGTCCCGGGCGGTTCAATGGGGGCGAGCGGACCGCCCAGACCCCGAACCGAACCCCCCGGCCGAGGCCCGTCATGCCCCAGCTCTCCCCGCTGATCCTGCTGGCCCTCTCCGCCCTGCCCCCGGCGCGGGACGACGACCGCTATACGAGGCGCTGGTTTTACGCGATGACCAACGTCCAGGTCGCCGCGAACGCCGACGGCCTCGTCGACCTGATCGGCCGCGCCGGCCGCGCGGGTTACAACGGCGTGGTGCTGGCCGACTACAAGCTGAACGTCCTCGACCGCGTCCCCGACACGTACTTCACGAACCTGAAGCGCGTCCGGTCGGCCGCCGAGGCGGCGGGCCTGGAGATCATCCCGGCCGTCTTCCCCGTCGGCTACAGCAACGGCCTGCTCGCGCACGACCCGAACCTCGCCGAGGGCCTGCCCGTCGAGGCCTACCCGTTCGTCGTCCGGGGCCGCGAGGCCGTGCCCGACCCCGCGTTCCATGTCTCGCTCAAAAACGGCGACCTGGAGGACACGAAAGGCGACACCTTCCGCGGCTTCGGCTACCAGGACGGCCCCGGCGCCGACACCTTCGCCGACCGGAAGGTGGTCCACCAGGGCCGGACCTCGTGCCGGTTCGCCGCCGACGGCCCGGCCGACAACCGCCGCCTGATCCAGAAGGTGAGCGTCCGGCCGTATTCCTGTTACCGGGCTTCGGCCTGGGTCAAGACCGAGCGGCTCTCCGCGCCCAACGCCTTCCGCCTCCTGGCCCTCGGCGCGGGGGCGGCCGACGCCGGCCAGGCGCTCACCTTCTTCGAGGGGGGCGTGGCGCCGACCCAGGACTGGAAGCAAGTCGAGGTCGTCTTCAACAGCCTCGGCCACGACGCGGTGAATTTCTACGCCGGCCTCTGGGGCAAGGGCAAAGGGACGCTCTGGCTCGACGAACTGACGCTCGAAGAGTTGGGGCCGGTCAACCTGCTCCGGCGGCCGGGCTGCCCACTGGTCGTCGCCTCGGACGACGGCAAGACCGTGTACACCGAGGGCAAAGACTTCGAACCCGTGGCCGACCCCAGGCTCGGCGTTGACCCGTACGCGGGCGAGTACAAGTTCGACCACCCCCCCGCCCCGGTCCGCCTGACGGCCGGCTCCCGCGTCCGCGACGGCCAGGCGCTGCGGGTCTCGTGGTACCACCCGGTCCTGACGCACGCCAGCCAGGTGATGTGCTGCCCCAGCGAGCCCAGGACGTACGACCTGCTGCGCGACCAGGCCCGGCGGGTCAACGACCTCTTGAAGCCGAAGACGTTCTTCATGAGCCACGACGAGATCCGCGTGATGAACTGGTGCCGCGCCTGCCGCGACCGCAACCTGACCCCGGGCCAGATCCTCGCCGACAACGTCAGGCGCTGCGCCGCGATCCTCAACGAGGTGAGCCCGTCGGCCGGGGTCGCGGTCTGGTCCGACATGTTCGACCCGACGCATAATGCCGTGAAAAGTTATTACTTGGTTAACGGTTCTCTGGAGGGCTCGTGGGAGGGGCTGTCGCGCGGCGTGACCGTGGCCAACTGGAACGGCGGCAAGATGCGCGCGAGCCTGGAGTTCTTCTCGGCCCGGGGGCACACGCAGGTCCTCGCCGGGTATTACGACGCCGACGACCTCTCCGGGTTCACCGGGTGGGACGCCGCCGCGCGGGGCGTCGCGGGGGTGGACGGCTTCCTCTACACGACTTGGGAGGCGAAGTACCGGCTCCTGGAAACCTACGGCCGCGCGATCCGGGGCGCGACCCCGGCCCGGTGAGCCGGCCGGGCGGCGGGCCGGCGGGCGGGCGCCCTCCCCGCTGGCCTTCCGCCGGCGATCCGGGTAACGTCTGGGGGAGACCACCCCGCCGGGCACGCCCCTCCAGATCAAGGCAGGTTCATGAAACGACGGATATCGGCAGCGCTCCTCGGCCTCCTGGCCTTCGCGTACGCCCCCCGCCTGGACGCCGAGGAGTTCGTCTGGCTGGAGGGCGAGGCGCCCGGCTCGGTCAACGTGACGCCGAACCTGGCGGGGTGGGGCCGCAAGGAGTTCCTCTCGGGGGAGAAATGGCTGCACCTGGCGATCGAGGCCGACAAGGTTGACAAGGAACTCCCCGCCGAAGGGGCCCTGATCCGGTACCCGTTCCGGGTCAAGGCGGCGGGCCGTTACGAGGTCTGGAACCGGGTCGGCTTCGAGTTCGTGCGGTCGCCCTTCGCCTGGCGGATCGACGGCGGCGACTGGACGACCGTCGGACCCGACGAGCTGACGACCGACCTCATGGAGCTGGACTTCTTCTGCGAGGTCGCCTGGCTCAAGCTGGGCGACCGCGCGGTCGAACCCGGCGCGCACGCGCTGGAGATCCGCCTCTCGAAGACCAAAGGCAAGGACGGCAAGACCGAGCGCGTCCTCTACTGCTCCGACGCCCTCTGCCTGACCCGCGGCCCCTTCCGCCCCGACGGCAAGACCCGGCCCGGCGAGGACGGGCGCGACGCGAAGGACAAGGAGGCCGCCGCGAACCGCTTCCGATTCCCCGCGCTCTCCACCAACGGCGGCCGCTCGGCCCTGCCCCTCAAAGGGCTCTGGGAGATCTGCCGCGACGACGAGCAGAGGCCGGGCGAGGTCGCCGCGCCGATCAAGGAATTGCCCGCGCACCCGTCCTGGCGAGGGATCGCGGTCCCCGGCGACAAGGGCACGCTCCGCCCCGACCTGGCCTTCGCGCACCGCGTCTGGTACCGCACGAAGGTCGAGCTACCCGAGGGCGCGGCGGGCCGATCATGGGTGCTCGTCTTCCCGCAAAACAGCCTGAACACGACGGTCTTCGTCAACGGCACCTATTGCGGGTTCGGCAAGAACCCGTTCGCGCGGTTCCAGGTGGACGTCACCAAGGCCGCCAAGCCTGGAACCAACGAGGTCTGGGTCGGCATCCGCGACGCCTGGTACGGCCGGACCGCGAACCCGGACGATCCGATGAAGCTCCGCAAGACGTTCAACCTCCCACGCAAGTTCTTCCACGAGGGTTTCCAGGACCTGGCGTACCCGGTCTGGAGTTCGCCGCAGTCGGGCATCCTCTCGACGCCGACCCTGGTCGCGGCCGGACCCGTCTACATCGCCGACGTCTTCGTGAAGCCGTCGGTCGCCGGGAAACAGCTCGCGGCCGAGGTCACGTTGACGAACACGACCGGCCGGGAGGCGACCGGCTCCTTCCACTGGAACGCCCGGGGCGAGAAGCCGGACGTTCCCGGTATGGAGTTCCGCAGTCAAGCCTTCCGGGTCGGTGCCGGAGAGTCGAAGACGGTCGAGCTGACCGGCAAGTGGGCCGACCCCAAGCTCTGGTGGCCGAACGACCCGACCATGTACCGCCTGGAAACGGCGCTGACCGTCGGCGACACGCCCGTTGACGCCTGCGAGACCCCCTTCGGCTTCCGCGAGTGGAAAGTCGAGGGGACGAAGTTCACGCTCAACGGCGTGGTCTGGCACCTCTGGGGAGACATCGAGGGGGGCGGAAAGACGCCGGGGGAATGGCTGGAACAGTACCGCAAGAGCGGCCGGCGGTTGATGCGGCTGGCGACCGCCGGCCAGGGGGGCGAGGCCTCGGGCTGGATGGGGTTATCGCCCGACGAGGCGCTTGGCTTCTTCGACAAAAACGGCGTGGTCGTCCGCCGCAACAGCACGCTCGACGGCGAGGCGATCGGCTACCACTTCTCCGAGAGCGACCCCGCGATGAAGGCGAGGCACGGGGGCTCCGACCTCAAGCTCGACCTCATGCGGAACGTCCGCGACCAGTTCGTCGCCCAGGTGAAGGGGGAGCGCAACCACCCGAGCATCCAGATCTGGTCGATGGAGAACGAGTTCGCCTATATCAACCTGATTAACTTGTTGGGCAACAGCCCGAACATGGACGCCTACGAGCGCGAGGAGCAGAAGATCGCCGACGCCGTCATGGCCGCCGACCCGACGCGGACGGTCATGGCCGACGGCGGCGGGGCGTTCAAGGCGAACACGATGCCGGTCCACGGCGACCACTACGTCGCCACGCTCGACGCCCGCTACCCGGACCTCGCCTACGAGCCCTTTCCGGAAGGGGGCGGGCGCGGGCGCTGGCGCTGGGACGGCACGCGGCCCCGGTACATCGGCGAGGAGTTCTTCGCCAACGGGATCAACCCGGCCGACTACGCGATGTGGGGCGGCGAGGCCGCCTTCCAGGGCAAGGCCCAGGCGCGCGAGGCCGTCGCCCTGCTCTACCGGATGCTCACCGAGGGGTACCGCTGGGGGGGCCACTACGCCGCCTGGCACCTCTGGCTCGGCAACGACGCCCCCGGCCAGTACGGCTCCAACCCCTGGCGCGCGGCGTTCGTCCGCCAGTACGACTGGTCGTTTGGGCCGGGCGAGAAGGTGAATCGCACCTTCGGCGTCTTCAACGACACGCAGTTCGCCGACCCGATCACGTTCACCCGGACCCTCACCTTCGAGGGCAAGACGGCCTGGACGAAAACCACGACGCACCGGGTGGCGCCGGGGACCAGCGTCAAATTTGATGAACAAATCGAGATGCCATTTTGGGTTGCGGGGCGCGAGGAGGGCGAACTCGTCCTGACGCTGAGCGCCCGGGGGGAAGAGGTCTTCCGCGACACGAAGGCGGTTTCGGTCCTGTTCGCGCCGGGGCGCCTGGGACGGCACCCCGACACGGTCCCGCTCGCACCGGGGGTCGTGGCCTTGTACGACCCGAAGGGTCGGGTCTCGTCTCTGCTTCAAGAACCCCTCCTGGCGCCGGCATCCGTGACCAGCCTCGACGCGCTCCCCGAAACGGCGCGCGTGCTGATCGTCGGCCCGGACGCGATCGGGCCCGGTGAGACGACGTCGAGCCGGCTCGCCGCGTACGCGGCGCCGGGCCGCACGGTGATCGTGCTCGACCAGACGAACCCCCTGAAATACCAGGCGACCCCGGCGGGCCTGGAGACGGCGTCGCCCTCGGTGCGCGACGGCTCGGGCGTCGAGGTGGCGATCACCGACGGTCGGACGGCGTTCATCGAGGACGCGGGACACCCCGCCTTCCGCGGCCTGAAGCCGAAAGATTTCTTCACCTGGGGCCCCGACCACGTCGTCTATCGGAACGCCTACGTCAAGCCCGCCCGCAACGGCCGGTCGCTCGTCCAGGTCGGCCCCCGGCTTCAGAACACGGCGCTCGTCGAAGTGCCCGCCGGTAAAGGCTTGCTCATCCTCTGTCAGCTCGACATGGGCAAGAAGCTGGCGACGAACCCGGTCGCCCGGCAACTCCTGGACAACCTGATCGACTACGGCGTCCATTACAAGCAGGAGTTCCGCGAGGTCGCCGCCGTGATCGACGACCCGCAGCTCGGCAAGGCCCTCGACGCGGTCGGCCTCCGGTACACCCGGGCGACCGACCCGTTGAAGGCGATCGGCGTGTCGGGCGTCAAGCTCGCGGTGATCTCCGCGACCCCCTCGAACCTCAAGGCGCTGGCGAATGACCCCGACCGGGTGAAGGCGTTCACCGGCGGCGGCGGCTACGTCGTCCTCCACGGGCTCACCCCGGAGGGGCTGGCCGATTACAACAAGGTCGTCGGCGTCGAACACCTGATCCGCCCCTTCCGCCGCGAGCGGGTGACGTTCCCGGCCGTGAAGAACCCGCTCACGGCGGGCCTGACGGTCGGAGATATCGTGCTATCCTCGGGCGAACGGATGTTCCCCTGGGCGGCCGACGAGTACCTGGCCTCGGACGTCTTCGGCCACGTCGTGGATTATGACGAGATCGCCCCGTTCGCGTCGTCGCCCTTCTTCGCCTACGAGAAGATCACCAACGGGTTCGTCGGGGCCGACGGCTGGCCGCTCATCATCGACTTCCCGGCCCCCAAGGACGGCACGCCGTTCGACATCCCGATCGTCCTGCCCCGGCCGGAGACGGTCACCGGGTACACGCACATCGCCAGCACCAACTACCAGCCGACGACCCGCGTCGACCTCGTCTTCGACGGCAAGGAGACGCTCGCGTTCCCGCTCAAGCCCAACAACGAGCCCCAGACGTTCGCCATCGACCCGCCCCGCGAGGCGCGCCGGCTCACGCTCCGGGTCGCCGCCTGGGACCCCGTGCCCGGCAAGGGGCCGCTCGTCGGGATCGACAACATTTCCATCAAGGTGGCCCGGCCGCCCGGATTCCTGGCGACGGTCAAGCCGATGCTGAACGTCGGCGGCCTGATGCAGTACGTCCGGGGCGAAGGCGGGATCGTCCTCTGTAACCTGCTCTTGAAGGAGACGGAGGCGGTCCCCGTCAACGTCACGAAGAAGCGGGCGATTTTGGCGACGGTCCTGCGGAACCTCAAGGCCCCCTTCGCCGGGGGCAAGACGGTGATCGCGGGCGCGAACCTGGGGTACGCGCCGGTGGGCCTGGGCAAGCAGGCCAACCAGTACCGCAACGAGCGCGGGTGGTTCGGCGACCCGAAGTTCACCTTCGCCGCGCTGCCGACCGGCAAGCAGACGTTCGCGGGCGTCGTGTACGACGTCTACGAGTTCGCCACCTCGCCCGTGCCGACGGTCGTGATGCTCGGCGGCCCGAACGCCCCCGGCGGCCTGAAGGGCGAGGTGACGGGCATCCCGGTGAACCGCAAGGCCGACGCCCTCTTCTTCCTCCAGGCGGCCCGGATCGACCAGCGCCGCAACCCGCAGGAGGTCCGGGAGAACGCGGCCTTCGAGATCGCCCGCTACGTCGTCCATTACGCCGACGGCAAGGACGAGACCGTGCCGGTCCGCGCCGAGCTGGACGTGGACGACTACCGGCAACATTCGCCGGCCGCCTTGCCCGGCGCGCAACTGGCCTGGACCCGGCCGTACGAGGGTTCCGACCTCTCCGCGGTCGCCTACGCGAAGCAGTGGGACAACCCCCGGCCCGGGGTCGAGATCCGCAGCCTCGACGTCGTCCCCGGCCCGGCGCGGGCTCGCGGGGTCCTCGCCCTGATCGCCGTCACGGCGGCCACCGCGAAACCCTGACAGGGGATCGGGTCAGGGCGCCTGGCTCGACGGCCGGAGGGTGTAGGCGGCGTACGTGAAGTCGGCCGTGGAGTACGTCGGCCAGCGGTCGCGGACGGCCCGGTGCAGGAAGGCATCGACGTCGGCGTCGGTGAACTCGGGCCGCGCCCGGATCGCGGCCTCCACCTCCTTGACGCGGCCGAGCGTCTTGCGGAGCCGGTTCCCGGGCGGGAGCTTGCCCGACGCCTCCTCGGCCTCGCGGTTCGCCCGCGCCCAGTCGGCGAACCCGCGCCGGAGCGGCGAGTCGAGCCCGGTCTCCTGCGGCTCCAGGGCGGACTGGCGGACCCACACCGTCTTTCCGCCGAGCGGGCCGCCCTGGAGTTCGACGCGGGCGATCGGCGTGATGTTCCGGTACTCCGACCCGGCGGCCTTGAGGTCCAGCACCCGGCCCGCGGTGTAGACGGGGACCGCCGTGGTCAGGTAGCCCGAGGGGAGCCGCAGGCGGGGCTTCTTCTTCGTGAGCGCGACCGGCCGCAGCGCAGTGTCTTCCATCTGGCGGAACTCCGCCGGGTCCTCCACCGTGAACCGGACGAGGGGGTCCGCCCCGGCGTAATGGATCTCGGCCTTGCGGTACGTCCCCGGCACGAAGACTACCGCGGCCCCGGCCTTCAGCGGGGCCGACGCGGCCTCACCCTCCCCGCCCGGGGGTGCGAACGACAGGGTCAGAACGACCATCAGGGACGCGAGCATGTCTCACCCTCCGGCCGGGCCGGCGGGGTCCGACCGGCCCCCGCGGCCCGCCCCCATCATAACCGAACGACGCGGCCCGGGAAGCGCGGGCCGGCGGGAGGTTTGCGGAGTCGGGCCGGTGAATCCTTCGCCCTTGCGACCAGGGGACACTCGGAGGCTATCCGGAAGGATGATGGCCGATTCCTGATGTCTGATGACCGATCGGAAAGAGCGAGTACGGCATTTTCCCCGGTTTTTCCTCATATCACCCATCAATCAGCTGTCATAAACGGTCATTTTCCCCCGGAAAATTTCCCGGACCGCCTCTCA
>JAABUK010013007.1_pt1 | contig 10483 bp, 3 predicted proteins | sample 5559141 | NCBI WGS metagenome assembly JAABUK01 (sample SAMN10711869, study PRJNA513367) | rock metagenome | isolation source: Antarctica rocks | place: Antarctica: Victoria Land, Pudding Butte nord | collected 2016-01-03
CCGAAGAATTCAAAATACAGACCAATGCCTACGACTCGCAGTACGGGCGCACGGGCGGCGGCACCATCAACATCACGATCAAATCCGGCGGCAACAAATTTCACGGCTCGGTTTATGAATTCGCGCGCCGTTATCGTTTGAACGCAAATACATTTTCCAATAACGCTCGTGGTGTGTTTGCCTCCGGGCCTTTTGCCGGGCTGGAACGATCCCCGCGCTTTACCAGAGACGCAGTGACGGGAGCAAATCTCGGCGGCAACAAAATAGATCAGTACGGCTTTGTGCTTTCCGGCCCCATTCTTTTTCCGCACTTCAGCGAAGGTGGTCGTTCGGTCATCGGCAATCGGGATAAGACGTTCTTTTTATTCAACGCCGAAGGCTACAAAGAACTGACGCCGGGGCAGGGCTTCAGTACAGTCCCGACGCTTCTTGAGCGCACAGGCGATTTTTCGCAATCCGGCATCACGATCTTTGACCCGCTGACGACGCGCCCCGATCCGAATAATCCGGGACGCTTCACACGCGACCCGTTTCCCGGCAATATCATTCCGGCGAATCGTATCAGCCCTGTCGGACAAGCGATTATCAACGGCTTTTCGCTGCCGAACACAGGCTCGGCGACACAAAGGTTCAATAACTTTTATCTTAGTCAGGGGCTTGGAACCGACGACTTTCACTCCTACGTTGCACGCGTGGATCACCAGTATAGTGATGCCGAGCACGTGTTCGTTCGTTTCGTGAATAATCGCCGCAACCAGATTGCTTTCGGCGGTAATAATCGCGTCGGTTTAGGTATCGACCAGCAAGGCCCGCTGGTGCGTGAAAACTATGGTGCGGTGATCGACTCTGTGACGACGCTTTCGCCGACTTCGATTCTGAACGTCCGGCTCGGTTTCTCGCGTTTCCTGCAAGCGGCCTTCCGTATGGCTTCCTCGCCCTTCGATGCTACTCAGTTGGGCTTCTCTCAGGCATTCTCCAATGCCCGCCCGGTCTCGATTGTGCCGCGCATAGGCTTCAGTGATCCTAATGGTGGAATTCCCGAATTCGGCTCGCGCAACCCGAACTTGAACATTACCAACACGTTTAGTTTGCCGGTTTATCTAACGGAGATCAAAGGCAAGCACACGTTTAAGTTCGGCGGCGAATATCGCCATTTTCAGGTCAATCAATCGGGCGGCTCGTTTAACTTCGGCGGCGGCGCTTTCGGTTTCACCAACCAGTTCACCGCGCGTGATCCGCAGAACACAGGCACAGGAGGTGCCGCATTCGCCGACTTGTTGCTCGGTGCTCCATCGGCGAGCGGAGGCTTCAGCGGCAATTTCAATTCTACTCAACTTGAAAACATTTCGCCTACGACATTTCAATGGGGCTATTACGCCACTTACATTCAAGACGATTTCAAGGTCTCGCCGAAGCTAACTTTGAACTTGGGACTTCGTTACGATTACGAACAGCCGCCCGTCGAGCGTTTCAATCGTCAGAATCGCGGCTTTGCCCTTAGTCAAACCAACCCGTTAGCGGCTGCTGCGAGAAACGCTTCGACAACTGATTGCCCGTCATGCGCCAACCTAACAGGTGGCCTGCTCTTTGCAGGAGTCGGCGGACAACCGCGCGGTGCGTTCATCAAAGACCGCAACAATTTCCAGCCACGCATCGGCGTTGCTTATCAAATGAATGAGAAGACAGTGCTGCGCGGCGGCTATGGACTCTTTTACTTCCCGTCGGCTGAATACGGCGGCGCGTCCGGCTTTAGCGTTACGACACCTTTCTCCGGCACACTGACGGGCGGCGGAGCAAACCAATTCATTCCGCGCACAGATGCTTTCAATAACCCGTTCCCGAACGGTTTAGCTCAACCTACAGGCTCGTCGCTCGGGCAATTGACGCAAGTTGGCAGCAGCATCAATTTCAGTAATCCGTCGCGCACGATTCCCTATATTCACCAATTCTCCGCAGGCATTCAGCGCGAATTGCCGTTCCGCACAAAGCTGGATGTTTCTTACGTCGGCAGTCGCAGTCGCGGTATTTTGACCGGCGATCAGCAAGGAGCAGGCGCGCGTAATCTCAACGTTCTTTCGGCAGCTCAAATTGCGCAGGGGCGCGCCGACCCGTCCTTTCTGACGGCGACCGTCGCAAATCCCTTTGCCGGACTTATTCCGGGCAACGCGACCTTGAACGCCCCGACCATTGCACGTAGATTCTTGCTGGTTCCTTTTCCGCAATTCCTTTCGTCGCAGAGCGGCGGAGGCGTCTTCGAGTTTGCGGAGAACGTCGGCAAACTCTGGTATAACTCGCTGCAAGCCAGCCTTGAGAAGCGCTTGAGCAGAGGATTGGTAGGCGTTGTTTCCTATACGTTCTCGAAAAATATCGGCGCGCTCGGTTTCCTGAATGATCAGGACGCTGCGCCGACAAAATCGGTGGTTGACTTCGATAGCCCACACGCACTTGTTGTCAGCGGCGTTTTTCAATTGCCGTTCGGACGCGGGCAGCGTTTCTTTGGCGGCGTTGGCAAGGCCGCGAATTTGCTGATCGGCGGTTTCGAGTACACACTCAATGCCCAATATCGCACGGGCATTCCGGTCAATCTTCCCGGCAACGCCGATTTGATTGGTGATCCGAGAATTTCCAATCAGGTTATCGGCAGTTCGAGTGTTGCCGGATTTTCCGGTTCCTTTTTTAATAATTGCGTGCTCCAGTCTAACGGCACCAGTTTGCAATTTGTGACCAGTGCTTCCGGTTCACGCGTACAGCAGGCATGTACTAGTCCTGCGTTTGCAGTGCGCAACACGTCAAACACGTTACGCACGATCCCGTTTCGTCTGGGCAATCTGCGTTTTCCTGCGCGACCGACCTTCGATATGTCGCTGAATAAGTCGTTCGCGTTCACAGAAAACGTTCGCGCGCAGATTCGTCTGGAAACCTTCAATACGTTCAATACACCGATCTTCAATAACCTAGACTCCGGTAATGCCACAAGCAATACCTTCGGTGTTCTGAACCCGAATAACGGAACACGCAACCAGTCGCGTCAAGTCCAACTCGGATTCAAGTTGAACTTCTAAACCGCGGGAATTGCCGCTTAACCAAAAGGCTCTCTCATTTCTGACAGAGCCTTTTTCACAGGGGGTCTTGATTTATTAACAAAGGCGGGCATCATCTTTGTCGTGATTCGAGAAAAATACGCACCTCGCGTTCGCCCGTCCGGTTGCCGAAGCTTGATTGCGGGATTCGTAATAGATTCTGTTGGTAGCTGTAGGCTGACGGCGGCAACGTTTGTCCGTCCAGTTCTACTTTGGACGGAGGATGCTCAAGCCATGCGCCGAAATCTCCTGCCTCTCGCAAACGAACAGTAACCTGATTCTTTTGCCTGCGCTGGAAAGTGATCGCCGCAGGATTAAGATACTTGTCGAGCAAACCGAATACCGCAACGCCTTCATCTACGGGCACTAATGTAAATAGCTCAAATCCGAAACTGCCAAGCTCGAACGGCAATTCTGTGTTCTTCGCATCAAGCAGCATCGCATGGTCTTTGCCGCGCACGTAAACCGCGAATTTCGTCGCATTGGTTTTTGCACTGGCAAGCCCTTCGACATCTGCAACCTTAAGCATTCCACCCAAACCTTGCGCGCTCTTATTGACGTTGAAGGCCGCAACCACTCCGGCAAATGTGCCGGGACGCGAGATTTTTCCGAACACCTTTAAGGGAATATTTTCGAGCGAGGCATCACGCAAAAGAAGATCGCGCGTGACCCTGCCCGGTTCGTCCAGCATTGACAATCGTCCATCAGAAAATGCCAGACGCCGCAAAAGTTCAGGGCGTTCCTTGCCGGGTTCATCCGTGAAGTAAACGGGGCCGCCGCTGATGGCGCGCCCGATGGCATGGAACTCTGCGTTTGGATCGTGTGACTGAAACATATCCCAATCGGGATACGCAAAGTTCGCCGTCCAGTAAGCGTTATAGGCGTTCTGGTAAATATGCTCTTTGGCGTTCTGCGGTGAATCCGGCAAGTAATCGTCGCTGTTGCGCGCAAGGTTTGAGAATCGCCAGTTAAAGGCATTCTCTAGAGACATCTCCATGCAATTGATTAAATTCAGACCCGTAGATTGATTACGGTTTGCCGCCCCGCCGTCGCTGAAATATTTGCGCGCGGCTTCCTGTACGTTACGCTGGCTGCCGCCGCCAGACGCGAACAGCGGCAACAAACCGTTCGTGAATTTGACGTTGCTTGCCTGATTGTCAATTTTGACGAAATCGAACCCCCAACTTTTCAAGTGCGAATACCAATCCGCATAAAAACTTGAGCCGGAATCATCGCGCGGATCGGGCAGACTTTTACTGTTGATGCCGGTGAAGAATTTATGCTCCTTCCCGATGTCTGAACTTACATCCACGCCGTCCCAGTAACCTTGAAAGGTATGCCAGACGCCGACGTGCGGAATGCTGTATTGCTCGCGCAAAGTTTTGGCTAATCCGGCGAGGCCGTGCGGAAATTTCGCAGCGTCCGCGTCAAAGCTGGCGAGCTTACTGTCTTTGACTTTAAGCCAGCCGTCATCAACGAGTATGAAGCCGACGGGAATGCGCTGGTCGCGCAGCGAACGCACGCTCTTCAGTATTTTCTCTTCCGTCACTTCTTTGTAGTAAGTATTCCAAGAGCACCAGCCGAGGAAGCGAAAGATTTCCGGGTAATCCTTTTCCCAGCGCAACCGTCCATATTGATTGCTCGCCGCAAATGCTGTTTGATAAGCATCGCGGGGCAGGCTGTACGGGTTATCCGATACGGCGTAAGCGAAGAGCGGAATACGATGCGGTGAGAAATTGGGATCGCGGCTTGATGACGAAACGCGAAACTCATAACGGTAATCTATTTCTGCAACGCCAATCTCTCCAATCATTCCATCGCCCGCCAGCGGAACCAACAAGTGATAGTTATCCGCCTGCACCTGCTTCCATAACAGAAGCTGATTAGAAGGAGATAAGAATCTGGGATCGGAAACGAAAACGGGAGCCGTCCAGTAAAGCTTAAGCCGCTTCAAGGCCATGCCGCGCGCAAAGCCGTCCAAACTCATGATGAGTTGAACGCCGTCGGATGCCGCCAGCGACGGCCCCGCGTAATCAAGCGAAGCGATCAAGACATCAGGCCGAAGATAATGGCGCATCTCCAATACGGCGCTGACAGATTCTTTGCGCGCGGGTTGGGTTGTTGCGCCCGCATTGAGACGATAGCGCGTGCGTTCGTATGCTCCGGCCTTATCCGTTCCCGCGTCCTGTCCGGCCAACTCCAGATCGCCAGCCAGCGAAGAACCATCGCTTAAACGCAGGCGCAGCTTCATGCCGGAAAGAGCCGCCACGTTTGCTGTTTTCACCTGAACCGTGCCTTTATCAAGCGCGAGACTAAGCGGCGCGCGGGATTGGCCATTACTCTTCGTGTTCTGTTTTTCAGCTTGACCTGTCTGATGTGAAAGCGTGGCGGCACTGCTCCCGCTAATGTTAAATGCCAGCGGACAAAGTAGAAGTGAAATCAAGAGTTGTTTGGTTGTCATGCGCAATCCTTTACACAAGCTCGCATATCGTTGTCAATCACCAGCAGGCGAGCAGTTGCTTCGATATGCCTGTTTCAGAGTCTATGATATAACGATAACAAGAACGCGAAACACACGCCTGCCGGTTTTAATGATTCAAATATTCGACGTTGACGGAAAAAGGATAAGATGAAAAAAGGAAGATTTATTTTGCTTGCCCTGTTTTTTTGCGCTGTCTCTGGCGCGCGTGCGCAAGCCCCACAACCATCAGCCGCGACGCTCGATCAGCTTCATCTTATGCCTGTGCCGATGTCGCTGCGATTTCAACGGGGACACATGGCGATTGATGCTTCTTTCAAAGTGTCTTTGAACGGCCACACCGATCCGCGTTTGCAAGCCGGAGTTGAGCGCGCCATTAAAAGGTTGAGGGATCGCACCGGACTCGAATTAGCGAGCAGCATAAGTAGCGATAGGGCGGGCGCAACTCTAATCGTTCAGTGTCAGGGAGCCGGGCAAGCAGTTCCTTCTGTAAACGAAGATGAGTCTTATACGCTCGAAGTATCGCCGCAGCAGGCAATGTTAAGCGCGGCGACGACCGTTGGCGTGCTGCGCGGGCTGGAAACATTTCTACAACTTCTGGAAGGAGATCGCGGCGGATATTTTATTCCGCTCGCTAGCATTCAAGACAAACCGCGCTTTCCCTGGCGCGGGCTGCTGATAGACGTCTGCCGTCACTGGCAGCCGATAGAAGTTATCAAGCGCAATCTGGACGGCATGGCGGCGGTTAAACTGAATGTGCTGCATTTGCACTTAACGGAGAATCAGGGCTTTAGAGTTGAAAGCCGTAAATACCCGAAGCTTCAAGAAATGGGTTCCGACGGACTCTTTTACACGCAGGATCAGATACGCGAGATAATCGCTTACGCGCGTGATCGCGGGATTCGTGTCGTTCCTGAATTTGATATACCGGGACATTCAACCGCGTGGTTTGTCGGCTACCCGGAGCTTGCGAGTGCTCCCGGCCCCTATCAAATCGAAAGACACTACGGTGTCTTTGATCCGGCGATGAATCCGACGCGCGAAGAGACGTATAAATTCCTAGACAACTTCTTAGGCGAGATGTCCGCCCTCTTTCCAGATGCGTATATGCATATCGGCGGCGACGAAGTAACCGGGAAGCACTGGCGGCTCAATCCGCAGATTCAAGCTTTTATGTTGAAGAAGGGCTTGAAAGACAAAATCGCTCTTCAAGCCTACTTCAACGGGCGCATCGCTCAGATACTACAAAAGCACGGTAAGAAGATGGTCGGTTGGGATGAGATTCTGCAACCGGACTTGCCGAAGAATATCGTCATTCAATCATGGCGCGGGCAGAAGTCGCTCGCCGAAGGCGCAAAGAAAGGCTACACGGGCATTTTATCGAGCGGCTATTATCTGGATCATCTGCTGACAGCGGCACAGCACTATACGGTTGATCCGGTTAGAGCCGAGAGCAATCTCACGGAACAGGAACAGGCGTTGATTTTGGGCGGTGAAGCCTGTATGTGGGGCGAGTATATCAGTTCGGAAAATATTGATTCGCGTATCTGGCCGCGTCTGGCCGCCGTTGCCGAGCGGTTCTGGTCGCCGCGCACCGTGACGGATGTGGCTGATATGTATCGCCGTCTGGAAATCATAAGTACACAACTCGAAGAGTTTGGATTAACGCACGAATCATACGCAGACAAAATGCTCCGGCGCATGACAAATGGCGAGCAGACTCAAACGCTCAAAACCTTGTTGAGTGTTATCGAGCCGCTCAAGAATCTAAAGCGCGAGAATGTTCATCCAATAACACAGTTGACGCCGCTCACGCGATTGGTGGATGCTGCCGGCCCGGATAGCCGTGCGGCGCGCGAGTTTGCTTTACTAATTGAAGGAATGCTCAACGATGCCCCGCGCTTCGGTGTGAATCGTGACGCGGTACGAAACGCTTTAACTGAATGGCACAATCTGCATCCGACGATTTATGTGATGGCTGACAAGTTTCCCGTTATGCGCGATGCCGAACCCCTTGCCGCAGAGCTTGCGGCGCTAAGTGCCACCGGATTGGAATCTCTCGAATATCTGTCCAGTGGAATCGCTCCGCCCGATGAATGGCAAAAGGAAAAGTTGGCCTTGATTGCTAAGGTCAGAGAATCGAAATCAGAAGTAGAGTTCGCCATTATCCCTTCGCTCAAGCAGTTAATAATAGCCGCGGCGGAGACACCACAACTCAAGATGATGTCGCCATCGGATTGGAAAAGCCACGTGCTGACGCTTGCCGCCGATAAAAAGTAGGCTTGCACGCGCCGGTTCTATTCTCGAAAATTATTGCGTAAGCCTTTGTTCCTTCTCCATGCCTTCGGCAAAAGATGGGGGGACATCTGACGGATGGCTTGCCCATTTCATATTGGGAGTGCCGCCGAGTTTGAACCGCAGCATCGCGCCGTTTGCGATTGTCTCGAAGGGCAGCCATGTTCTTTCATATGGTTTGCCGTTCAAGCGTAGCTCTTGTACATAAGGCGTTTTAACTGATGCGCCCTCCCCGATTATCTTCAACTGCTTCTTGCCATCTCTGATGCCGATATTGATTTCGGGAAAGAGCGGACTACTGATAGCGAAGCCGCCGACGCCGGGAATCGCCGGATACAGACCGATGGCGGCATACACAACCCACGATGATGTTGCGCCGAGATCATCGTTGCCCGGTATTCCTCCGGGACTGTTTGTGAAAAGCTCCGTCAACGCGCGCCGCACAATCGCTTGCGTCTTATACGGAACACCCGCGAAATCGTAAGCCCAAGGCACTGCGAAGACAGGCTCGTTGCCTATGAAAAAGTAGGGACGATCAGAACCGGCATTTAGCTCTGTGAAAAAGCTGTCGAGACGTTTGATAACAACTTCGTTGCCGCCGATGCGATCAAAGAGCGCGCGCATATTATGCGGAATCATCCACGTATATTGCACCGCGTTGCCTTCGACATAAGATTTATGGCTGGCAGGCTTCCATGGAAGTTTTTTATCGTAAACCTGTGCTTTGAAGTCAAAGCCGGGAAGCCATGAGCCGTCTGCGTAGCGTGCGCGTATGTATTTGTTCTCGGGATCGAAAAGCCTCGTCCAGAATTGCGAGCGGCGCATCATCTCTTTATAAGTCGCCATGTCTCCATGCGCTCTGGCGAATTGCGCGAGCGAGAAATCAGCGATCATATATTCCTGCGCGATAGAAGGCGATCCCCATAAATCTTTCGCGTCCATAGGAATGTAGCCGTACTGCAAATACTCCCGTAAGCCTTTCCTCTCCGAATAACTCTTCGATTTTGTTTCAGGATCAACCGCGCCTTTTATCATCACTTTGAGCGCAGTTTTCGTGTCGAAATTTTTCGCGCCGAAGGCATAAGTGCTGGCGATGATTGCCGTAGACGGATCGCCGTACATTGCGCCGCTTTCATCATTGGCAACAGGCCAGATGGGAAGCCCGCCGCCTTGCTGCGCATCGAGGATTAGCGATTGCGCCATGTCGCTCGCTTCTTTCGGAAAGAGCAGCGCGATGAGCGGACTCTCGGAGCGGTAAATATCCCAGCCTGAAAAGTTGGTGTACTGCGTATGGGCGGAGTCTTTGTGGACGCGATTATCAAAGCCTATATATTCGCCGTTCGCGTCGCTGAACACATTCGGGTGAAGCAGCGTATGGTAAAGCGCGGTATAAAATATGTGCTTCTCGTCATTCGCTCCGCCATTAACTTCTATACGGCGCAACGCTTCGTTCCAGCGCGCCCGCGCGCGATCCTTTACAGCAGCGAAATCCCACCCCGGATTTTCGGCGCGCAGATTCAGCGAAGCATTTTGAGTGCTCACGTAAGAAAGGCCGATTTTTACCTGCACGGTTCTATTCGCGGTCGTGTCGAATGTCACATAAGCGCCGGTCTTCGCTCCTTTGACTGTGCGTGCGCCGGGAGTAACATTCCCATCCTGCCATGTTCCAACGGCTTTGAATGGGCGATCAAATTCAGCGACAAAGTAGAGTTTGTATTTGTTCCGCGCCCCGCAAAAGTCGCCGCTTGCGATTGATCCGCTGATCTGTTTATCGCCTTCTACGCGCGCCTCACCGTCCGGCACTCCGGCGGCATTGCGGCTGGCATTGATAATCATGGTTGCGTCGGGCGATGCAGGATACGTGAACGTCCCGAACCCTGTGCGTTGCGTGACGGTAAGATCAACCTTGATGCCTGAATCGAGCGCGACTTCGTAGCTGCCGGGCGCGGCCTTTTCCTTAGCGTGCGAGAATTTCGCAAGGTAAGCGTTCGGGTCTGTTGCGGGAGAAGTTTTAACCTGCCCGACGAAAGGTATGAACGGCACATCGCCGAAGACGGGGCAGCCCGGCCCGCTCAAATGCGTGAGACTGAAACCGCGAATCAGTGTGTCCGCATAAAGATAACTGCCGCGTTCATCCTTACCGAAAGCCTTCTCCGTATCGGGACTCCACTGAATCATCCCGAACGGCATCGTTGCTCCGGGAAATGTGTTACCGCTACCGTTTCCGCCCAGATAATCAGGCAGCGGTGAATTTCCTGTGCCGATGAACGGATTGACATACGGCGCAAGATCAACTTTTGATTCGGCAGGGAACTCCGAAACAGAGCGCGCCAGCGATACTCTATTGAGCATGAATGAAGACATTAATGTCCAAATCAAAGCCGCGACACAAAATTTCCTGAGCATAATACTCTCCAGCAAAACTTAAAATTTTATGGAATTTCAATCGCCGTTCCGGATACTACGAAATTGCCTGTCACGACTTCGGTTGTCGCGACGTCGGCCTTGCCGTGAAAATCGGGTTGTTTGCCACCGATAGAGATTGTGAACTCGCCGGGTTCGAGAACGCGCTTGCCGCTATTATCAATCAGCGTTAAATCTCTAGGGGTTAGTGTAAAAGCAACACGCC
>JAABUK010013008.1_pt1 | contig 10483 bp, 9 predicted proteins | sample 5559141 | NCBI WGS metagenome assembly JAABUK01 (sample SAMN10711869, study PRJNA513367) | rock metagenome | isolation source: Antarctica rocks | place: Antarctica: Victoria Land, Pudding Butte nord | collected 2016-01-03
ACAAGGCGCGCGGCCTGTAAGGGCGCGCGCCGCCGGATGGTGAAGGGACACGGTGGGGGGACGATGAGCAGCAATGGGGAACCCGCCCAGATCGCGCCGGGGATGCCGGTCCTCAGTCGCGATGGGGTGACGCTCGGGGCAGTCGAGCGCTTCGACGGTACGCAATTACAGATTCCGGGCTGGGCGATCCCGGTCGAGGGGATCGCGCGGGTCGCAGACGGCATCGTCCATCTGCGCTTCCGCCGCGATGAGTTCCGCGATGAGGAAAGCACGACGGCAGCGCCGACGGAGCGATTGGTGATCCCGCTGGCCGAGGAGCGCCTAAGCGTCGGGACGCGCGAGGTGATGATCGGCGAGATCGTGATCCGCAAGCGCGTCGTCGAAGAGGAGCGCATGGTCCCGGTGATCTTCCGGCGCGAGGAAGTCGAGTTCGTCCGCCTCGCACCGGGGGAGCCGCTGCCCGCCGGGTGGGGGGCCGATGCCGGGGCACAGATCAGCCGCTTCCCGCTGCACGGCTGGGAGCCGACGCTCGACAAGACCCCTATAGTGAACCGTGAGGTCCGCATCACCCGCGCCGCACGGGCCGAGCAAGAGGACGTCACGGCCACGGTGCGCCGCGAGCGTATCGAGGAAATCGAGCGCACAAGCCCCGAGCGGTAGCACGCCGAACAACCGCGCACCGGCCCCGTACTGGGCACCGCTTCCTGACGGGAGAGGCACGGCGGGGCAGCACAGGGCTGTTCTGCCCGCAGATCTTCGTCCCCCTTCTCTACCGACAAGATTGGTGCATGGTGCGCTACACAATGGCCGGATGATGATCCGACATGTATGGAGGGACGAGCGATGAGTCGGTCGATGGACATCCAGGAAGGGATGCAAGTCTATGGCGGGGATCAGCTCCTCGGGCGCGTCGAGAGCCTTCATGGCGATGGCTTCCACGTCAACGGTTTGCACTATACGCGCGACATGGTCACCCGCATCGAGCACAACCGCATCTATCTCGGCGATAGCGGAGTCGGAACCACGCCAGCCCCGACCGACGGATCGCTCGGGATGGCGTCTGGCAGCGTCGAGACGACGGGGATGGGCACCGCCGATGTGACCACCGGTGTGCGCGACACAAGCGTGGTCGGCGGGGCCGGTATGGCCCGCGAGGATGACCTGGCCGATGGCGCGCTGCGCGTCCCGGTGGCCGAGGAGCGGTTGACGGTCGGGAAGCGCGCGGTCGATCGCGGCGAGGTCGCCATCCGCAAGACCTTAACCGAGGAGGAGCAGACCGTCCCGGTCACGCTGACGCACGAGGAGATCCGGGTCGAAGAGCGCGCCATCACCGATCGCCCGGCGATCGGCACCGACCTCTTCCAGGAAGAGACGATCCGCGTCGCCCTGCGCGGCGAGGAGGCGGTCGTGGCGAAGGAGACCGTCATCACCGGCGAGGTCGTGATCGAGAAGGACGCCGTCAGCGAGGAACGCCAGATCACCGACACCGTCCGCAAGCAGCGCGTGGATATCGACCAGACAACCCGGACCGCGTCAGGGGCGGCGTCCATACCGACCACAACCGCACCGGTGACCGACACGAGCGCGACGCTGGCGAGTACAGGCACAACGACGGCATACGGCTCGCAACTGCGCGAGTCGATGCTGGTCCTCGGCGCGGACAACGAGCGGATCGGCGTGGTTAAGGAAGTCCGCACGAACGACTTCCTGGTAGACCGGCGCCTGGCCCGCGACGTCTATGTGCCCTTCAGCGCGATCCAAAGCGTCACGGGCGCGGGCATCATGGTGACGGTCAACGCGGGCGATGTCAACGATCAGGGGTGGCCCAATCCTTAATCACGAGTTTTCCCTGGACACTTCTGGGAGATGAGCGCCCTTTTCCACCACGCCGCTCATGGGATGGCGAGGCGATGCTGTATGGGCGCAATAGCAGCCCGCCGTCGCGTCTCAACCATCCATCCCTACACGGGTTCGAGGCGCTGAACCGAGGTGGGAAGCGACACACCTGGGGCGTAGGTTGGGTTTCCGGACAACCAAAAACGGTCGACAGAGGCGATTTCTCGGACGCCGACCACCGGTTAACCGATCCCTGGCAAGGTTGTTGCGTGGTGAAGCTCCGTCGCATAGCGTGCGACACCGATGGGATGGGACCACTGAGGTCCAACTTAAGGTATGGAGGAGTCAGGCATGAGCAAGTCAACAGATCTCCGCGAAGGAATGGAAGTCTACGGGGTCAAGGGTCACGATCTGCTCGGCACGATCTCGCGTGTTCACGGCACTGGCTTCGATGTAGCCGGGCAGCACTACACGCTCGACCAGGTCGAGAGCATGGGCGATGGTCACATTCATGTGCGCGGCGCGGGCATGAGCTCCGGCCAGGAAGCGGACACCCTGCGCGTCCCGGTCGCCGAGGAGCGGCTGACCGTCGGCAAGCGCGAGGTTGATCTCGGTGAAGCGACGATCCGCAAGACTGTCACCGAAGAGCAGCAGACCGTCCCTGTAACCCTGGTCAACGAGGAAGTCCGCGTCGAGAAGCGCGACATCGCCGATCGTCGCGCGACCGGCACCGAGGACCTCTTCAAGGAAGAGACGATCCGTGTCCCGGTGCGTGGCGAAGAAGCCGTCGTCGCCAAGGAGGCGGTCGTCACCGGCGAGGTCGTGATCGAGAAGGACGCCGTCTCCGAGGAGCGCCAGATCACCGACACCGTGCGGAAGCAGCGCGTGGACGTGGACAAGGCATACCAGGAGGCCCGCACCGGCATCGAGCAGGCGCACACCGCCGGCGCGGCCAAGAAGGGGCGCACCTTCGAGCAGGCCGAGCCGAATTACCGCGCGGGCTTCACCTCGGCCCATGATGAGCGTTACGCGGGCCGCGAGTTCGAGGATGCCGAGTCCGATCTGAAGACCCAGCATACCACCAGCGGCGGCGGCGACACCTGGGAGCAACTGCGCCAGGAGGTTCGTGAGGGCTGGGACAAGGCGCGCGGGCGCTAGCTGGACAGCCACGCGGAAGGGTGCGGCCATGACCGAGCATACAGAACGCGCTGCGATCACACCAGGCATGGCGGCCTTCAGCCTGGAGGGCAAGGAGATCGGTGCAGTCGAGATGGCGGATGGCGATGACCTCCGCATCGCGGGCCGCGCGGTCCAGGCCACCGATGTGGTCGGGACCGACCGACGCGGTGTGCATCTCCGCCTTCCCGCCTCGGACTTCGCCGTCGGCGCGACGAGCGACTACGCGGGGCATTCGGTAGAGGTGGCGGGCGGTCAGGAGGTCGCCGCGACACGCGAGCTTGATGCACGCGATCCACACCTTGTCATCCCTCTCGCTGAGGAACGGCTGACGGTCAGTACTCGCGAGGTCTCCCTTGGTGAGGTGATCATCCGTAAGCGGGTGATCGAAGAAGAGCAGATGGTGCCGGTCATGGTCCGGCGCGAGGTGGTAGAAGTCCTCCGCCTCGCGCCGGGCGAGGCGCTGCCGGACGACTGGAAGAACGATCCGACGACCGAAGTCGCGCGCCTGCCGCTGAGCGGCACTGAGCCGATGATCGCCAAAGAGGCGTTCGTGACGCGCGAGGTGACCGTCGAACGCGAGGCGCACGCCGAAGAACGCCAGATCACCGACCGGGTGCGGCGTGAGCATATCGAGACCGACGCGGGCTACCTCGCCGCTCGCCCGGCTTTCGAACGCCACTTCGCCTCACAGGGCGGCAGCGCTACCGCCGGGTTCGCGACCGCCGAGCCGCACTACCGTGCCGGTTTCACCGCTGGCAACGATCCCCGCTACGCGGAGCACGACTTCGCGACCGCCGAGCCGCAGCTACGCCAGGAGTACGCCGCTGCCGCGCAACCGGGCGACGATACCTGGGAGCAGTTACGAGAGCGGATTCGCACCGGCTACAACGCCGCGCGGGTCTAATACACCACGTCGTATTATAGCGGCGTAGGATCAGGAGGAGATCAATGGTCACCAGTAACACGATGACGAACACGAGGCATACCGTGGTGGGCGTATTCGACGGCCCGAACCACGCCGAGCAGGCGCTGAACGGCCTGAAGAGCCAGGGCTTCACCCCCGAGCAGGTCTCGGTGGTAGCGCAGGATAAGCGCGATGTCAAGCAGATGGCCGAGAACACCGACATGGCCGGCGGCGAGGGTGCTGCGGCTGGAGCGATGACCGGCGGTGTCCTCGGTGGGCTCGCGGGCTTCCTGATCGGCATCAGCGCGCTGGTCATCCCCGGCATCGGCCCGATCGTCGGCACCGGTATCATCATCTCGACCCTGGCCGGGGCGGGGATCGGCGCGGTCGCGGGCGGCCTCGTCGGCGCACTTACCGCGCAGGGTGTGGACGAGAGTGATGCCCGCGAGTATGAGGAGCATGTCAAGGCCGGTAGCATCCTGCTGACCGTTCATGCGGACTCCGCCGCGCAGGAACAGCAGGCGCGCGAGGTCTTCAACGGTGTCAGTGGCGGCAGCGTCCGCAGCTACAACCGCCCCGACTAGACGGGCGACACCGCGCATTCCCTAGATGTGGAGGCCGGGGTGAACAGTATCGTTCACCCCGGCCTCTTGTTTTGTGGATGGAGAACATCTACTGTACCGCGTAGGCATGGACCAGACAAAGAGACGCGCCCGCCGACAGATGAGACGCGGAATTTTGCACAATGGAGCGTGATCGGCGCGAGCCGATGTCTGTGGAGGAGGGAACATGGCCGATCTGACCAAGCATGTCGACAAGGCGTACGAGAACAAGGACTTCACCGAACTCGCCGATGCCCCGGTCGATGCGCTCGAAGGGGTCTCGAAGGGCGACGCTGAGGCGCTGCAGAAGGCGTTCAACATCAAGACGATCCGCCAGCTCGCCGAGAGCAAGTTCGTCCTGCGCGCCCAGGCGATCACCAACCTCGCCCAGGCCCAGAAGAAGTAAGTAACGCCCGCGCCACACGGCGCAGGCGGCAGCGAACAGGAACGGCCCGGCCTGCTGTTATGCAGGCCGGGCCGCGTCGTGTACGTCGTTCCTCGCGCCATCCGGGGCCGCGCCTGAAGCAACGCTTAGAAAGGTTGGCCTGCCCCTCGCCAGTGCCTGTAGGGGGAGATGCTCCTAAGCCGCATCTTGGGGCTGCGCCGGTGCCGTTTCTGGCTGCCCACAGCCGGGGACAGTGTGCCCTTCCTGGGTAGTGGCTGCCCTTCTATGGGTAACAGTGTCCCCCGGAGGCAGTGCGCCCTGCAGGGGTGGGCGCTACTGCCCTGCATGGGTAGGACAATCCCCGGACCAAAACGGGCCGACCTTTCTGCGTACCGTCTACGCGGTGCGGTGCCCCGTCGCGACGAGATCGGCGTCGATCACGATGTCGGCTCGCCGCCGAGCGACGGCTGTTGGGTCGGGATCGCGATGGTGAAGGTGGTCCCCGCACCGAACGTGCTGCGCGCGCCGATCGTGCCACCGTGCGCCTCGATGATCGCCCGCGCGATCGAGAGACCCAGGCCGTTGCCGCCCCCATCGGCGCGGCGCACGCGGGATTTATCGCCCCGATAGAAGCGCTCGAAGAGGCGCGGCAGATCCACCGCGTCGATCCCGGCCCCGTTATCTTCGACTTCGATGATCGCCCGCTCGTCCCGCCGGGTCGCCCGTAGCGTGACGGTGCCGGTCTCCGGTGTGAACGCGACCGCATTGCCGGTCAGGTTGATCAGCACCTGCTTCAGGCGGTCGGGATCGCCCTCCACCGGCAGCGGTTCGGCGGCCTGCCAGCTGACCGTGCGCTCCCCCGCGATGTAACGGGTCTGCTCGCCCACCTCGGCCACCAGCGCGGCGAGATCGAACGGGCACCGGTCGAGCGGTGGGTGCGCGTCGAGGCGCGAGAGGGTCAGGAGATCGCCGACGAGGCGCGCGAGACGCTCGATCTCGGCGTGGGCGGAGCGCAGGGCGCGCTGCACCGTCTTGGTATCGCCCCGATCGGCCCCGAGCAGCAACATCTCGATCAGGCCGCCGAGCGCGGTGAGCGGCGTCCGCAGCTCGTGCGAGGCATCGGCCACGAACTGCTGCTGCGCGCGCAACGTCCCCTCCAAACGGTCGACCATCCGGTCAAATGCGGTCGCCAACCGGCCCAGTTCGTCGCGCCCGGCGGGGAGGTTGGTGCGCTCGCCGAGGTCGCCCGCCGCGATCAGCTCGCTCGTCGCCGTGATCCGCGCCAGCGGGCGGAGGGCGGTGCGCGTCACCGAGACGCCCAGCGCCGCCCCGATGACGATCGCCCCGCTCGCGCCGAGCAACAGGATCAGGCGCAGCCGTGCCAGTAAGCCATCCGCCGCCCCCAATGAGGTGGTGAGCTGGAGCACGCCGGGGGTGCCGCCATTCAGGCTGAGCGGCACCAGCAACACCATCGCCCGCGCGTCTTCGGTGCCGAGTACCTTCGGCGCGACCGGCCCGGCCAGCGATTGCTGGACCTCCGCAACATCACAGGCGGGCGGGGTCGGCTGATCGGGGATCGCCTGCGTGGCGACCGCGAGCAGGGTGCAATCCGCGCCGAAGATCTGCGCGGTCGTCTCGCGCGAGGAGACTTCCATCAAGATACCGCCGAGGCGGTTCACGTCGGTCGCCTGCCCTTCGCCATTGCCGCTCGTCGGCCCCCCGCCGCTGACGGGCGTCGCACCGTACACCGGGAGCGTGCCACCGCCCGTGGTGCTGGGGAAACCGTTGCCACGGCGAAACGGCGCGGGACGCATGATCGCGTTCCGCGCCCCGGTCAGATTCCGCTCCTGGACATCGCGCAAGAGGAACCTCTCGACCTGGACATAGGTCACGCCGCCCAGGATGCCGAGCACGGTGATCAGGATCGCCACGTAGAGGGCGGTCAGGCGCAGCGAGAGGGGGGTGTCGCGCAGCAACCTTCGCATCGGGATCACGCGCGCAGCACGTAGCCGACGCCGCGCACCGCCTGGATCAGCTTCGGCGGGCGGTCGCCCAACTTCTCGCGCAGCGCCCCGATGTGGACATCGATCACGTTGCTATCCCCCGCGAAGGTGTAGCCCCAGAGGCGATTGAGGATCGTCTCGCGCGGGAAGACCTGACCGGGATGGGCCAGCAGCAGATCGAGGAGATCGAATTCGCGCGGGGTCAGTTCCACCGGGCGGCCATCGCGGCGCACCTCGCGCGTGCCGCGATCCAGGGAGACATCCCCGGCGTTGAGGACGCGGTGGAGGACGATGTCGCGGCGGCGCAGCACGGCGCGGATCCGGGCCAGGAGTTCCTGAAAGCGGAAGGGTTTCGGCACGTAATCGTCCGCGCCGGCGTCGAGCCCCGCGACCCGCTCCGCCGTCTCGCCCTTCGCGGTCAGCATGATGATCGCCACATCGCCGCGCGCGCGCAATCTGCGGCAGACCTCGACCCCATCGAGGCCGGGGAGCATCACATCGAGCAGCACCAGATCGGGGCGGAAGCGGTCGGCGATCGCCAGGGCGGTCGGCCCATCGGCGGCGGTCTCGACCGAGAAGCCCTCGTAGCCGAGGCCCATCCCCAGGAATTCGATGATCGTCGCCTCGTCATCCACGACGAGCACCCGTACCTGGCGCTCGCCCCCGTTCTCTGTTTGTACGCTCATGGTGGCCTCCGTGAGAGCGTCGTGAGTCGTGAGAGAAGTCGGCAGAGCGGGTGAGAGACACCGCCGCCTACTGCCTACTGCCTACTGCCTACTGGCCCCAGTATAGTCCTGTTCGATGAAGAAAGGATTAAGTGAAAAGGCGATCACGATGAGCGATCGGTGAAGGGCACGGTGGCAGATCGTCGGCGTTTTCCTGATCTAGTTAGGCGGTTCGAGGATGCTCTTTGCGATGCCGTTGTAGCTGCCGAGCGACGCAACACGGACGCTGCGCTCAACCTACGAGGGGCCAGCCACAGGCAATAGGAGCAGGGGCTATCAGCCGAACGGAACGCCGAGCCAGAATCGAGCCCGACACCCCGTTCGGCTGGTAGCCCCTGTGCTTATACCTCATGCGGTTCCGAGCGCGCCCTGGCGCCGCGCGGCGCAGGCCAGGCGCTGGACAGATGACGAGTCCACCCGATAACGTGCTGCCGCGAAGTACGCGATCACCCCGGTTGCTGGCCGTACTCCTTGTCGGTGACGTGCTCACCCCAGCTCGCGCTGTTGCCCGCGTCGTCGACCTGGAGCATCGCCATGTGGGTCATGAAGCGGTCCGGTGCCGCGCCGTGCCAGTGGTCCTCGCCGGGCTCGAAGAAGACGCGGTCGCCGGGGCGGATGACCTCGATCGGCCCGCCACGCCGCTGGCAGAGACCACTGCCCTCGGTGACGAAGATCGTCTGGCCGTTGGGATGGGTGTGCCACGCGGTCCGCGCGCCCGGCGTGAAGTGGACGCTGCTCGCCGTGAGGCGCGACGAGGCGACCGGCGTCGCGACCGCATCGACGAAGACCGCGCCGGTGAACCATGCGCTCGGTCCGGCGTTGGTCGCGATGGAGTTCCGGGTAATCTGCACGTCATCCTCCGTCATTATGTCGTTCGCCCGATCATGAGGAGCGTCGCCGGGCAGCGATCGTAAGGATCGCACGTAAGCGTCGGTTCGTCTGTCGGATGGTGGCGGCCCTGGTGACGCTCGCCAATACGAACCAGGGCCGCCACTCTTCCGTCGTCCCGATCGCGGCACGCGCTTGGGACAGCGCCGCGATCGACGGTGCCCGTAGCTGGCGGGGTTCAGCCCGGCTTCCTTTCTTCCTTTATCGAAGGGCATTCGATCGCGCGCAACCGCGCGCCAGCGGCGGCGCGCGCAACACCCCGCTCATTTCGGGGCGGGCAGCGCGCCGCATGCAGCTGACGATAACGCCTTCTTGGCCCCCGCGCAGCCCATTGAGGCTACTGCCGACGACACGTTGGAGACGCGCTCGGCACCGCCCTGACTTCGCCGACAGTTGCGAGGGCAGGCCAGGGAACGAACAGCGCGACAAGCGAGGCAACAGCCTACGACCCTTGCGGTACCGGAGCCTCCGCCGCGATCAACCCGGCTTCCCGCAGGTCGTCCCAGAGCGCCGTGGGGATCGCGTGCTCGAAGGCCGCGAGGTTGTCATCGATCTCTTGCGGCGCTTTCGCGCCGATCACGAGGCTCGTCACCGCAGGGTGCGCGAGGGGGAATTGCAGCGCCGCCGTCGGCAAGGGCACGCCGTGTCGCGCGCAGAGCGCCTCGATCCGCCCGACGCGCTCCAGGATCTCCGGCGACGCGGCCTGATACTGGTACCAGGCACCGGGGCGCGCGCCGGTGGCGAGGATGCCGCTGTTGAAGACCCCGCCGAGGAAGACCCCGATCTGGCGCTCCGCGCAGAGGGGCAAGAATTCGTCCAGCGCCTTCTGCTCGAGGAGGGTGTAGCGCCCGGCGAGCAGGAAGCAGTCGAAGTCGGCCTGGCGGGCGAAGCGCGCGAGCAGTTCCCACTGGTTCATGCCCGCGCCGATCGCGCGGATCACCCCCTGCGCGCGCAATTCCGCCAGTGCGGGGAAGATCTCGTCCAGCGCCTCACGCTCATGGTCATCGGGATCGTGGATGTAGACGATGTCGATGCGGTCGGTCTGTAACCGCTTCAGGCTCTCCTCGATACTCCGTAGCGCGCCATCCCGACTATAGTCGAAGTAGAGGCTTCCATCGGACGCGATCCGCTTGCCCACTTTCGTGGCGAGGACATAGCGGTCCCGCTCGACCCCGGCGAGCGCCTCGCGGAAGCGCTCCTCGCTCAGCCCGTTGCCATACTGCGGCGCGGTGTCGAGCAGGGTGATACCACGTGCCAGCGCGTGCCGCACCGTCGCGACCGCCTGCGCTGCGGGGACATCCGTTCGACCGATGAAGACGGAACCGAAACCCATGCGGGTGACGGGCACACCGGTTCGCCCGAGCGTGACGGTGGCAGTTGGGGAAATCATTGGTCGTGACCTCCGTTGATAGTGCGCGGACGCCGCACCCACCAGGATACCCCGCGCCGCACGGTTGCCCAGCCGTGCGACGAGACGTGTCCCCCGGGTGGGTGCTGCGCCACGTCCAAGCGCCATACATCCTGTCGCGCGGCGGCGGCTAGAGCCGTTCGCCGATCGCCTTCGGCTCCATGAAGTTCTGCAAGTAGTCCGGGCCGCCCCCCTTGGCGTTCGTGCCGCTCAGCTTCATGCCGCCGAACGGGTGGACGCCCATCAGCGCCCCGGTACACTTCCGGTTGAAGTAGAGGTTGCCGACCACGAACTCCGTGCGGGCGCGCTCCAGCTTCGCACGATCGCGCGTGTAGAGCGAGCCGGTCAGGCCGTACTCCGAGTCGTTGACGATGCGGAGGGCGTCGTCGAAGTCGCGCGCGCGCACCAGCGCCAGCACCGGCCCGAAGACTTCCTCACAGGCGATCCGCGCCGTCTCCGGCACGTCGGCGAAGATCGTCGGCGCGATAAAGTAGCCATCGCCCTCCACCGGCTCACCGCTGTAGGCCAGCCGCCCCTCCACCTTGCCAGCCGC
>JAABUK010013009.1_pt1 | contig 10483 bp, 8 predicted proteins | sample 5559141 | NCBI WGS metagenome assembly JAABUK01 (sample SAMN10711869, study PRJNA513367) | rock metagenome | isolation source: Antarctica rocks | place: Antarctica: Victoria Land, Pudding Butte nord | collected 2016-01-03
GGATGCTTTCCACTTTCTTTAATTCTAGTAGGAGGATCTCTATTTCGAGAAGCTGTCTATTCTCTCCCGTCACGGTATATGCACCAAACGCCAGCTGAGCCGTGGCTTGCATGCTAGTGGATGGCCCAAATCTCAGGAAGCAGGCCGCCCTGTACAATGACATCACCTTGCCGAAGATCGTAGCAAGCATCATCGTCGATATACTCCTTCCACTCTTAGATACACAAGTGGCGCACTCAAGCATTGTAGAGCAACTTTCCATTGCCTCACGATTGATTGTGAGTACTATGTCGAAAGGTGGTCCGCCGCCATGCTGAGCAGAGGACAGCAACCAAGAGTGATTGTGTAAGGTTTGGAGCACTGAAAGGCAAGCAGCGAAGCAGTCGCATGCTTGATCACCATAGGATAAAGTCATGCTCTCATTGTTCTGATCCTGGGGAGGAGGTGGTGCAGGTGGAGCTGAAGGGCGCGGAGTTGTTTGCGAAGCGGATGCGCGACCAGTAGGCATCATGTCAAGGGGACTCTGGAACAAAGGATGTCGAGGGTAGGGGTTGTCTTTCGTCGTCCAGACTGGACTTGAGGGAACGTTCTCTGTGGGAAGCCCAGGAGAATCAGGAGCTGTGGAAAAGTATGAATGTGATCCGGAACTCTGCATAAAATCCATGAAATCGTTTTGGTGGAAAGGAGGTGTTGGCAAAAAGTCAGGATTGTCAAACACCCCATCAACGCTTGATCCGCTCTCGCCATGCTCTATCTGGGGCGCTGCCACGAGTGTAGTCTCTTGCAGAAGAGGTGATGTGGTGCCACCTAACGGGCCAGTGTTTGGGTCCAACAGAGAACGATCACCATCGTCGAGGAGAGGGTACATCAACCGAGTCAGGTATGAAGCAGAAGGTGGAACAGCGCTTCTAGGGCTATCCAAGCCTTTGTTGTGGCAATTCTTATGCGCTGCTGAGGTATTGATAGGTTTGGTGATACCGCCTGAATTTCGATTTCTCTTTCCAGATCTCGACGATGGGCTGTAAGCGCAGGGGGCGCCGTTCGCCAGGCATCGTCCGCATAGAGGTCGGGCTTTACTGCACTTGACCTTGGCGATCAAGCAGCTGTCGCAGGATTCTCTCAGCTTGACAGGCTTGGGTGGGGTGGTGGTGGTGGTGGTCGTTGAGATGGCCTCCATTTGGTCAGCCATATTGGAGAGTGACTGAACGGAGGGTCCTCCGTTGGAGGAAAACTGGCTGAGACGTTTCGAGTCGAGTAATAAAACAGTGGACCTTTTAGGTCACCTTTTAATGAAGGATGATCTTCAGGGCTCGGACCTCTAGGCGAGCTCGGGTACGTCTAGCAGGCCGGGAGAATGGTGAGCGCTGGCATTGGGCACTATCTGCGGGTATATAGAATCGAGGATGAATCTCATCATCGATGACAGTCATCACAAACCATATATCTCGACCTTGGCGGAGCGTACAAAAATAGTGGTAAAGCATGTCATGACTGGCAGGGCCGGCTGGAAAGATGTACAAGGTACTCGACAACGAGTAGACGGAATGCTTTTGCTGGTCAAGGGAAGCTGCATGAGGCTAAATCGGATGGCCACAGAGGCGCGCGATCTGCGATCTCACGGAGGACACGCCGATAGAGCAGCAACTGCGTGGACGAAGGACCGAAGAAAGCCCCTATCTGCTCAGCTCTGCCAGGGATGACTTCATGAGGGCGCGACTGGCGGTCGAGATCATGGCGCGGAGAATGGACTGGTGGCTCCCCACGTATCTTTTGCAGCTGCAGAAGAGTGGATACGAGCAAATGCACGGAGCACCAATGGCTGCTGGACCCTTGCATGAACAGACAAATCATACAAGGACTCCCTGGCAGGCTAGTTGGATGTTGTACAGGCACCATCACCAGGAGGAGCGGAATCTTCCAGGCCAGAGTCACTTCACAATTCGGGTTGGCGGACCTTCGGAGCAGGACAGAGTGCGAGTATGCTATTTTGACCCAGACCTCAGCTGAGACATGGAAATCGTAATCGTCGATATAGAGCGTAGGGGGATGAAGAGGAATGTGAGACGGGATGGAAAGGGCGAGGAAGGAGATTTGTCAGCCAGGTGGGGGCCAGAACATCCTTGCCAGGGCGCTAGGCGCGAGTGGCTAGCCCGGCTGACTAAGGTCTGCTAGCGCATCTCGTGGATATCCACCAATGCGAGTCATCATGCCGGCAATTGCCCTCCCATCACAATGACGACCACTCACCACCCTCCACGGTCAGCCATCAGCCACTGCCACACGTCTACGTCGCGTTGTGTTTGGCTGGGGCATCGTGACCGCGAGACTGTGGTCGTCTGCAGCATGCCATCATATCGGGATTCTTCATAGGCTGGGCTGGGGTCCCTGAGGTGCTTCCATGTCTCCCAATCATGCACGGCCCACAAAGCCCCGGTCTCAGCCTGCATATTGAGCCAGGATCGTGCATATCGCGTATCCCAACGCTCACCCATTGGGTCGCCACGTACACAATAGCCTATGCCATCCTCGAGGCAGGTCTCGGTCACGTTAAATATCATGATGATATGTCTTCCCTTCCCAGGCTCAATATTCTACGACCGGTAGGGCCAGCAATGCCCAACGGTACGGTGCAACGTCTGTCAGCCGCAACGCTTCTGCCTTGGGATGCCGGATGCTTTCGGCATCCTGGCACTTCGTACAGCATCTTGGCTCCACCGTATCTACCAAGATTACTCAATGAGCCTTGGACCGTATGACAGAAGCTGACTTTGTCGGTCAATCCGCAGTCGGTCAATCCATTGTAGCCATGTATTTGCCAAGAGACAAACTTGGAGGCCGAATATGGCACAGGATTCGATGGCAACATCGAGATAGGACATACTCCATAGGCGCTGATGTCCATGATGGCTCTCCATACGGCCTGGCCGTGTCGAGGCTCGACGCCGCGGCACGTGAGAAACCAACGGTGACATCTGTACGGGAATAACGCGGCAATCACCCCTTGATTCAAGGCTGTTATATTCACTGCAGCTTCATGGAGTTATCTGGGTTAGGACACAGCATTGATCACACAATTCCACATCTCCTTTCGTTGCCAAAATGAGTGAGATGCGTCTCCTCCTCTTTGGGGATGGCGCCCTTGTCAGTCGTGCCCATATCCAGGCGCAAGTCCTTGAGAGCAGAGGAAACCACTTTCTCAATCTCTTTATCCAGAGATCCAGCGATGCTCTTAGGCATGAGATTGCTCTTCTATCTTCCTTGGAGAGATCTGCTATCCCAGCTTTCAATACCATCGACGAGTTGAATGAGCGGACTAAAACCACTAGGGCCCATGCTGGTGTGCAGAACGCTCTCCTCTGTATATCCCAGCTGGCGCATTATATCGAGTAAGCTTGAGCGTCCAAATACCAAGCACTAGCCTCTGACCATCCTAGATATATTAGTGGTCTCCGAGGCCCTTCCAATTGGCACTCACAATCATGCGTTGTGGGACTGTCCACAGGCCTGTTAGCTGCCGCTGCTGTGGCTTTGTCACCTGCTGTGCCTGCTCTGATTCCCCTCGCTGTGGAGGTCGTCCTCATCGCCTTTCGGCTCGGCCTCCACATCGAGAAAACTGCAACGAATCTAGAGAGCTCACAAAAATCTGAGTGTGCCAGCTGGTCCTATGTAGTTCCTGGCAAGACTGAGCCCGAGGCACAAGCTGCTTTAGATTTGTTCCATCATGAAAAGGTGACGGCTGAGATATCAATTCACGAATGAACGCTAACTTTCGTCTTTAGTGTATGCCCATTTCCAACCATGCCTACGTCAGTGCTTCGACCTCGAGTTCGATCACCATCAGTGGCCCTCCGACGACTCTAAAACAATTCTTCGAAACATCCAAAATATTTACCAAAGATCACTTGGCCTTGCCGGTCTACGGGCCTTATCATGCACAGCATCTGCATAAAGGGATTGAGGCAAAAAGCTTCTTACGGTCTCCAAACACGAAAACATCCCATATCCTGACGACCTACAGGCTGGCCTTGCCTCTAATATCAACAAGTAATGGTCAGTTCTTTGATGAGAAGCTTGAGGCCCCCGCATTGCTCACAGGGGTAATTGAAAACATTATGAAACGACCCCTCCATCTTGAGAAGGTCGTGGATGGTTGCAAGAACTTGGCGAACGGTCTATCGAAGTACAACATGGTTTCATTCGGACCTAATAGTGCAGAGAGCATGATCATGAAGGCTTTAGAATCCGAGACCAATGCCACGGTAGAGATACGCGAAGCTTTTCCTACCAAAATACCGGAGGGACTCACAGCATATGGCGACGCTCCCAGGACGTCGAGAAGACCGAAGTTAGCCGTTGTTGGTATGGCTGGGAGGTTCCCAAACGCAGCTGATCACGAAAAGTTTTGGGATCTACTTGAAGCTGGTTTGGATGTTCACAAAAGGGTGCGATACGATCTTCTCAAATCTTGTTGTGAAAGCATGCTGACTTTACATCCCAGGTGCCGAAAGACCGATTCAATATCGAGACTCACTATGATCCTTCCGGAAAGATCCGCAATACAAGCCATACTCCATACGGCTGTTTCATCGATGAACCAGGTCTCTTCGATCCTCGTTTCTTCAACATGTCGCCTCGCGAAGCAACACAAACAGATCCTATGCATCGACTCGGCCTTGCAAGTGCTTACGAAGCTTTGGAGATGGCAGGCTATGTCCCCAATAGATCGCCATCCACAAGACTAGAGCGCATCGGCACTTTCTATGGCCAGACTAGCGATGATTGGAGAGAGATAAACGAAGCTCAGGACATCGATACCTACTTCATCACTGCTGGCGTGAGAGCGTTTGCTCCAGTAAGTCAACAATTCGTTCGTCTTCAAGTGCTACACTGATATCGCTGCCAGGGAAGGATCAACTACTATTTCAAGTTTAGTGGTCCAAGCTTCAGCGTTGATACCGCTTGTTCTTCAAGCGCAGCGGCTCTACAATTGGCATGCACGTCTCTGTGGGCAGGCGACTGCGATACTGCCGTAACTGGCGGTCTCAATGTGATGACGAACTCAGACATTTTCGCCGGACTCAGTCGTGGACAGTTTCTGTCCAAGACAGGGAACTGTCAAACCTTCGACAACGATGCAGATGGATATTGTCGTGGCGACGGTATCGGAAGCCTAGTCATAAAGCGCCTTGACGACGCCATGGCCGACAATGACCGCATTTTAGGTGTGATCCTAGAAACAGCCACAAATCATTCTTCAAATGCAATCTCCATCACGCATCCGCATGCCCCTACTCAAGAGGTCCTCTTCAAAAAAGTCATGGACGATGCTGGAGTCGATCCCCACGATATTAATTACGTGGAAATGCACGGTACCGGCACTCAAGCTGGCGATGGCACGGAGATGAAATCGGTCACCAACGTGTTCGCGCCCGCATCTCGAACGGGTACCAGGAAGAAGCCTCTTCACCTCGGCTCCGTTAAGGCTAACGTTGGCCACGGGGAGGCCGTTTCGGGGGTAACTGCCATGATCAAATGTCTACTCATGATGCAAAAAAATGCCATTCCGCCTCATTGTGGCATCAAAAAAACCATCAACCAAGGTTTTCCTCAAGACTTGAATGCACGAAACGTGCACATTGCATTTAAGCCTACACCGCTAGTATCTCGAGACGGCTCCCCAAGGCGCATATTTCTCAACAACTTCAGTGCGGCTGGCGGGAATACCGCTCTACTTCTCGAAGACGCACCTGCGAGGCCTCCTCTTAGAGAAGACGGTCGAGGTGACTGGGTCGTTGGAATCTCCGCGAAGTCTAAGTCTGCTCTCCGTGCGAATGCCCAGAACGTCATTCAGTATATAAGAACCAACAGCAATATGCGTCTTCCCGATCTGTCGTACACTACGACTGCTCGCCGCATCCAGCACAACTATCGCATTGCGTTCAGCTGCGACACTTTGAGTAAAGCCTCCGAGATATTGTCCTCAAAGATTGATGATGCGGTGGAGCCAGTGCCAGGCGTTCCTCCAACTGTTACCTTCGCGTACACTGGCCAGGGCTCACACTACACCGCTCTCGGGCAGCAGCTCTACGAGCTCTCAAGACATTTTCGTGCTGACCTAGAGAGCTTTGACAACATTGCAAGTGGCTTAGGATTCCCTTCGTTCCTGCCACTGGTCAAGGGGGATGTAGAGGCCAAAGAGCTTTCGCCAATTGTCGTCCAGGTCGGACTGACAAGTATTCAAATGGCGTTAACCCGCCTATGGGCTTCCTGGAGAGTGAAACCTGACGTGGTTATCGGCCACAGCCTTGGCGAATATGCAGCTCTTAATGCCGCAGGGGTGCTCTCGGTTTCCGAGACAATTTACCTCGTTGGCGAGCGAGCTAGGTTACTGCAAGAGAAGTGCACCGCCGACTCCCATGCTATGCTTGCTACAAAGTCGTCGAAAAGCATGCTGAAGGATATTTTCTCTGAATTTCCTGGAGTCGAAGTTGCCTGCGTCAATGGAGCCCGTGAAACGGTTCTTGGTGGCACGGTCAATGACATCGATCAAGTCGCAGAAAAATTGACAACACAGGGTACTAAGTGTACTAAACTCAACGTCCAATTCGCCTTCCACTCATCCCAAGTCGAGCCTGTTCTTGCCGACTTCGAGAAGTTGGCGAAGCCTGTGACGTTCAATAAGCCCTTGATACCAGTCATATCACCACTGCTAGCTACCGTGCTCAATGAGGCCGACAGTATCAACGGACATTACCTGGCCCGGCATGCTAGAGAGACCGTTGATTTCTCGGGCGGCCTCGCTGCTGCTCAGCAACTTGGACTTATCAATGATCAGACTGCTTTCGTGGAGATTGGTCCCAACCCAGTCTGTCTCAGCTTCCTCAAGTCAGAACTTGGCCATGAGATTACTACCGCACATTCTCTCCGCAAGGGTGTTGCACCATACAAGACTGTATCAGAAAGCTTGGCTACTTTACATACTGCTGGCGTCGACATCGACTGGAACGAATACCACCGCGACTTCCTAGATTCCGTCCAGATGCTGGACCTTCCTGCTTATGCCTTTGACAACAAGAACTACTGGATACAGTACACAGGAGACTGGAACCTGCATAAAGGTCAAGTTCTTGGGCTTGCAGCTCTGCCTGAGGTTGGATTGCCCAAGCTTTCAACAACAACCGTTCACAAAGTTGTCTCCGAAGTGGTGGATGTTGCCAAAGCAACTGTGGTCGTGGAGTCTGACATCTCCCGTCCTGATTTGCTTGCAGCGATCAGTGGTCACGTGGTCAATGGAACTGCACTGTGTCCATCGTCTATTTATGGCGATATGGCAATGACCGTTGGCGAGCACTTGTACAAACTTCTCCGGCCTGAAACTGAAAATGTGCATATGAACGTCTGCAATATGGAGGTGTTCAAGCCTTTCATCGCCAACGACGATGGTGGTAAAGGTCAGGTGCTTCGGTTGACAGCCACCACGGCAGATATCGCCACTGGGAGAGCAAACCTTACCTTTAGTAGTGGATCTGGCAAGACCGAGATGCAGCATGCCAAGTGTCACGTCGACTTTGGCTCAGGGCCCGCCTGGCTTGCAGAGTGGCAGCGAAGTGCTTATCTCATCAGCGGGCGCATCGATGGCCTGAAGAGGGCTGCTACCTCGGGGACTGCCCACCGTATGCTTCGAGGTATGGCATACAAGCTTTTCGGCGCATTCGTCGACTATGATACCAAGTATAGAGGAATGGAGGAAGTCATCCTCGACAGTCCAGCGCTTGAAGCTACCGCTCACATCGATTTTCAGACTAAGGAATCCGATGGTAATTTTGTCTGCAGTCCATACTGGATCGACAGCGTCTGCCATCTCGCTGGTTTCATTGTCAATGCCAACGATGCCGTGGATTCTAGCAAACAGGTCTACGTCTCACATGGCTGGGAATCGATGCGCTTTGCTGAACCTCTCCAAGCTAGTAAAACGTACCGCTCCTACGTCAAGATGCAACCTCTTCCTGGAAACATGGTCGCTGGGGATGTTTTCATATTAGATGGAGATAGGATCATCGGCATGTGCGGCGCTTTGAAATTTCAATGCATTCCTCGAACACTCCTCAACACTTTTCTGCCGCCGAAAGGGGCTACTGCCCCGAAAGCGCCTATCGCTGCCCAAGCTTCTCCAAAGGCCATCACTACAAAAGTAGTCAAGCAAGTTGCGCCAAAGGCAATTGCATCCTCCAGAAGTGGGCCTTCGGTCACCAGTCAGGTACTGGATATCATTGCTTCTGAGGTTGGTGTACCCGTCATCGAGCTGGCCGATGCAATTGACTTCGCCAATATGGGCGTCGATTCACTGATGTCCCTATCAATATGTGGGAGAATACGCGAAGAGCTTGAGATTGATGCTCCAGCATCTCTGTTCGTGGATCATCCTACGGTCGGCAGCTTGAAAGGCCACCTCAGTCAATATAGTTCGTCCAAGGTTGCTGATGCCGAAGAGGAATTCTCTTCGGGCAGCTCTACGCCATCGATAGAGTACGATGACAACTCTTCGCAAGAAGGGTCAGTAGGAACGCCAATGTCCCCGCCGGGCACTCCAGGCACCCCATCGGACTCAGAATCTCTATCCATGATCATTCGACAGACGATTTCCGAAGAAATGGGTGTGGATGTTGCTGAACTCTCAGCAGCTGACGACTTGAGTGCTCTTGGAATGGATTCTCTTATGAGCCTTTCAATACTTGGTATGCTACGCGAGAAAGCCGGTCTCTCACTTCCCGCGGACTTTCTGGTGGACAACCAAACCATCAAAGCTATTGAGACAGCTCTCCATATTGGCCATCCACCACCAAAGGCCAAATCATCCCCAAAGCAGGTAGTAGCTGCCACGCAGGCGGTATCGAAGCCTATAGCCCCCATCTCTCAACACACCACAAGAGTCAAGAAGCCACTTCTCCCAGAGCGTTTCGCCAGCTCCGTGCTCCTACAAGGCAGCCCCAAAACAGCCGAAAAAACCTTCTGGCTCATTCCCGACGGTGGTGGCGCACCGACATCCTATATCTTTCTGGATGAGATATCTCCCAAGCTTGCTGTCTGGGGCCTCACCTCACCTTTCTGTAAAACACCCGAAGAGTATATGTGTGGCGTCGCCGGCATCGCCACGAAGTTCGTCCACGAAATCAAGCGGCGGCAACCCGAAGGCCCCTACCACGTCGGAGGCTGGTCAGCCGGCGGCGTCATCTCCTTTGAAACAGTGCGCCAACTCATAAACATGGGCGACGTGGTCGAGACCCTCGTCTTCATCGACACACCCTGTCCACTCATCATTGAGCCCCTCCCCGGCACTCTCCACAAGTTCTTTGGCAGCATCGGTCTTCTCGGTGAAGGCGACGGCGCCCTCGAGAAGCTCCCTCCGTGGTTGCTTCCCCACTTCGCCGCCTCTGTGCACGCACTGTCTACCTACGACGCCGAGCGCATCCCCGCAGAGAAGTGCCCGAAGGTGATGGCCATCTGGTGCGAGGACGGCGTATGCAAAGAACCAGAGGACCCGAGACCAGACCCGTACCCGTACGGTCATGCACAATGGCTATTGGAGAACAGGACAGACTTCGGAACGAATCTGTGGGAAGAATTCTTAGAAGAAAGCAAGATCGAGACGAGGAAGATGCCGGGTAATCATTTCAGTATGATGAAGGCACCGTATGTTGGGAAACTCACAGAATTCCTGAGGGAGGCGCTGTGTTGATGTAATGTGGTCGGTAACAGGCGGTGTGAGAAATGGGAGGTACGATCTCGGTCGCTGCGTGTATATCTGTGCTTATGGTCTTGGTGATTTTCTCTCTTACAGCAACAGAATGTGTACAGTCTTCCACTTTGGCGTATGGTTGGTAGTGATCCTTTACATACGCACTCATACTCAAGAATAGTTAATCATGTTAATTTCCAACACCCATCTTACCGGCATCCTCTGCATTCAATCGGTACGCGCTCATACTAATTAATAGTCAAGAAATCTCAATCACTAATACCCCATTCCCCTCCCAAGTGCTCATCGTGCTCATCCCATATCAAACCCTCCCTCTAAAATCCCCCTCCACTCCACCCCCTCCACTCCACTCCCCTCCCCTCCCCTCCCCTTCCCTCCCCCCCTTCAGTCCAATACTCCAGCCCTCTCCACCATCCAATCCTGCCCACCTATTCACTACCTTCCCATCCCAAGATCTCCATATCTTATTCTTCACGAATCCATCATGCTTATATCTTACAAGCCGCCAAGCTGCAATCGGAGGAATGAGATAAGAATGATGTTCGATTTCAATACAGTACCAACGAATGGACGCGTGATAGGGGATGGTGTGGGTATGTTGTGGATTGGATTTTCGGGAGGGATACTATAGAGGAGTGGGGGGGGGGGATACTATGGGGGTTTAATTGGGGGAAGTGGTTAGTATATTTGGTATTCACGAATCGACGCAGTACCGTCTGAGTGCAG
>JAABUK010013010.1_pt1 | contig 10482 bp, 14 predicted proteins | sample 5559141 | NCBI WGS metagenome assembly JAABUK01 (sample SAMN10711869, study PRJNA513367) | rock metagenome | isolation source: Antarctica rocks | place: Antarctica: Victoria Land, Pudding Butte nord | collected 2016-01-03
CGCCTACCTGGTCTTCCCAGACTGGGCCACCCTCATGCAGACCTTGATCGACTCAAAACCACCGCCCAACATCGCAGCCCAGGTCACCAAGTGACACCCGCGCCGGAGGCCCACTTAGAATTGCTGCGATGGGTTTGCATCGCGTGCCAACGCACCTCCCATGTGCGCCGGCGGCACGCACCTCAGCTCATCGCACACGAGGGCACGCGCCGGATGCTCCGCCGGCACTCGTGCCCACCAGAAATGCGGAAAGTCGAGCTCAACCTACCCCGACATGGGCAAGCGAGGGCCGAAGCCGCAGGGCGAGGCGGCATTGACCCTGGCCGAGCGTCAGGCCCGCTACCGGGCGGCGCGGCAGGCGGGCACGCCCGCCGCGCGCTACCGCAAGCCGGGGGACCGGCGCAGCCGCCCGCAGTGGTGGAAGGACGCCGTGGCCGAGCTGGTCGAGCTGCAGGCGGGCGGGGCGCCACGCGGGCGGAGCAGACCAGCAACGCCTACGAGCTGGTGTTGCCGGACCGGCCGGTTGCGCCGCGCGAGGAGCGCCGGTGCAGCGCCACGCGCTGTCGTCCGGACTGCGACCGGCAGCCTGCCGGAGAAACCCCTTCTCAGTTCATCCTAAGAGGCTTGCCCGAACTGACGGAGGCTGAACGACTGCGATTGCGGGCCATCCAAGAGGCCCGGTGGGCGGGGTTCAATGCAGAATGGCAGGCCAGGCGCGCCAAGCGATGGCACGGGAGGGGCTGACAGGCCGCGCGATCCCCTTTCACGGCTGGGCTGTTGCCACGGTGCTCGGGACCGTCAGAGGACGTCGGGACGAAGGGCGTCCCGACCTTTCGACTCCTGGCCTCTGGCCCGGGTCGAACAAAGGGCTAATAGAAAAGAAGGTAGCTGGCCTACTTTCCTTCGGATGTGCGGCGCCGGGCAGGTACAGACGCGGGAGCGTAGACGTAGGGCGCTTACTTGAACTCCCCGAGCTTACCCCGGCGTCGTCTCACTCAATATCGCTCAGGTGCTCGATTGGTCTGCCGTGCTTATGGCCTTCAGGGCAGCGATGGTTTGTTGGAGCACCGTCTTCATTTCGTCTGGCCCACCGCCCGTCAGTCTGAGATGCAAGTCCTGCAATACCACTTCATAGGCGATAGAGAGTGGCGGCATCTCCAATACATCTCTTGCATGGAGCACTTCCTGTAGTCCGGTCGCCTCACCATCTGACATACCTTCTGATGAAGCAATAGCGAGTTGGCGGGCGTCCTGCTCCAAACTGTCAAGAGCTTCTATCTTCTGCTCTTTCGAAAGCGCAGGATCGACGACCACCTCATGCGGGGCGTCGAAGTGTGCATGTGGCCTTGCGGTCTTACCCGTATCCGTATCGACGCCGTTCATAAAATACTCCTTACAGGCCGTGCGCGCGCTCGTCGAGGGCGATCTCGTCGGTGTCGATGTTCCACGACCACAGGGCGACCCCGGCTGCGTCGGTGGCGACGCGCAGGCGCTCCGCGTCCCACACCAGGGCGCTCGATCCCTCCCATGACACCGGGCTGCATCCTCCCTGTTCAGTCAAAACACCAAGAGCATAGGCCCAGGTTCTCATGGACCTAGATTACCGTATCCTTGCGAACATAGCCATGTTCCAAGCCGGGTAGCAGCACCTTTATGCTGCAGCGCAGCAACGCTGAATGTCGGTTATGACAACTTCCATCGCAACTCGTGACGTGATGGATTATAACACGTTACATCACGGATTACAGAGGCGGAAAACATGGGCAAGCGCGGGCCAAAGCCGCAAGGCTACCCGCCCTGCGTCAGAGTTGGTGTCGGATCGGCTCACGCGACGCAGATGCCTGAGACAGCCACCGGCCGGAACAGGTGCGGGCTTGCAGTCATGCTTTCCGGGTACTCGGCAAGTCGCGCCCGGAACTCAGGGTTGGCAAAGGCGGCGCGAAAATGCGCAACCGTTTCCCAGATGGCGTAATTCAGGAACGTGCCACTGCCCGCGATGCCGCGGTGCAACTGAGTCGAGATAAAGCCCGGTTGCCGCTTCATGATCCCAGCATCCGCGGCCCAAACAGCAAGGAGCCGGTCGGCGTCCTCGGGCGGCACGACGAACGTGTTGATGAGAACCACCGGCCCGCCCTCGTCCTTGAACTGGTCGGCGAGTGTGACAGTGCGGTCCATCTCAGCAAACTTCGACATCTCAAGTTCCTTCTTTCTCAACTAGGGGCAAGACGGCAGTGGCGTTGAGGCGGCGCTGTAATTCCCGCAGGAGAATGCCAGCGGCTTCGATGCTCTCGGGCGACAGGTCGGTCGCAAGGGCATCTGCCCAACGTTCCTGGCGCTCGCTTGCGGCGCGATAAGTCGCCTCGCCCCGCTCGGTCATTGTGACGAGCATGGCACGCCGGTGGTACGGGTTCGGATCGAGGCGGACGAAGCCGTCTTCGCGCATCTCGTCCATGGAGCGCTGCACGGCTTGCCGGGTCAGGCCCATGTTGCGGGCGAGGTGCGCCACCGGCAGCGGCACTGGCGAGAGCGCGATGGCACCGAGCACCTGCCAGCGGGCGCTGGTCAACCCGAGGTCTCCCACAAGAGCGTCTCCGGAAGCGAGCAGGTCGCCGTTCAAGCGGAACACATCGATGACAAGGCCCGTCAGCGCTTCGCACAGGCGGCTCTTGTTCTTGGTGTCAGCAGGACGGGCTTGGATCATAGGGTTCAGGTAGGGCATACGCATCGTAATGTCAATACGACAACATGTTGTCAAATAGGCTGCAAGGGCGCATTGTTTCAGGCGCACGACACTCAGAGGCAAATTACCAGCCGAGCTAGCCGCGAGATCGTCGGGGAGATCGCCAAACGTGCCCGGGCCACGCTGCGTCAAGTCAAGCCTTGTGACCACCTAGATTATGCTGCACCGCAGCAACGCCGAATGTTCATTATGGAAAGAGTGGGACAGTCCTGCCAAAGTCCCCGGGCAGTCGCCAGGGGCCGCGGCGGGCCAGGCGGCGCGGGGACTTGGCGAGGGGCAGTATTCGGGGATGGCCGGAGGCGCGCAGGCGGGAGCGAGGACTTGCCAGATTCGTTTCGCCAGCCGTCCGGTAGATCATGCGGTGGCGCAGCCTTGCCGGTCCGGTGGGTGCTGGCGCATGGCACTTGATCCGGCGTACGCTTGCTGCTGGGAGGGCCAGCCTAATGGATGAAACACCAACGCGCAGCACCAGGGACGAGCGGCTAACCCGGTTGCTGGATGCGGGTGACCTCATCCACGGTGAGGAGCCGGGGCCGGTCCTCTACGCACACACGGTGTTCTGCCAGACGGGCTTGCCCTACCGGAACCCCGGCAACGTGCGCGAGTGGGAGCGGGCGAACGGCGCAGCACGAATGGAGATCATCGCAGGAAAAGCCATGCACCCGGAGACGGGCGAGTTCGTGAAGGTGGGGCTTCCCTATGGACCAAAGCCCCGCCTGATTCTGGCGCACCTCAACGGCGAGGCGCTGCGGCAGCAGTCCCCGCGGATCGAGGTGGAGGACAGCCTGACGGCGTTTGTGAAGCGACTGCGCCTCGATCCGGGTGGGCGCACCATCGTAGCCATCAAGGATCAGCTCGCACGGTTGTCGGCATCCTCGATCCGGCTTGGATATGTCCGGGACGGGAGGGCGGTGACGGTCAACAGCCAGATCGTGACGAGCTTCGATCTGTGGTTCCCGCGGGTGGACGGGCAACGGGTGCTGTGGCCCTCAGCGGTGCAACTCTCGGCTGACTACTTCGACAGCCTGACCCGTCACGCGGTGCCGCTGCATGAGATCGCTTTGGCGGCTCTGTCCGGCAACGCCATGGCGCTGGACGTGTACGCCTGGCTGGCGCAGCGGCTGCACCGGGTGGATCCGGCAAAACCCGTGCTGGTACCGTGGCCCACACTGCAAGCGCAGTTTGGCTGGCACTATGACCGCCTCGACAACTTCCGCCCGGTGTTCCGTAGGACGCTCGGTCTGGTGGTGAGCCAGTATCGCGGGGCACGGGTGGACCTGGACCGGCGAGGAATGATGCTATTGCACAGCCAGACGCCGGTTAAGGGCCGCACGGCGATCATGGTTCGGAAGGGCTAAGGCACGGCCACTTTGCGATGATGGCTTGTCGATCAACAAGTTATCCACGGGCACTTTGCAGGAATTGGCACGGGCACTTTGCAGGAGATTGGCACGGGCACTTTGCAGTACAAACCTATAGTTAGAATCCTATAGCTCTTCCGATAGCTGTTTGCCCGCTCCTGTGGACAGCGGGAACAACTTGAGGCGAGAGGCAAAACGCCCTCACCTACCCCGAGCGTGCCCGCCGCCGTCCAGCCGCATCAAGGACGCTTCGCGCCGCTACGCGGTGCCCGAGCGGGCATCCTTGACCCGTCTGGCCGTCGCCGTGCTGGACCGATGGTAGGGACGGGACGAGGAACAGGGCTTTGCGGTCCGAACAAGGAACATGGGATAAAGTGCAGGAGACTATATCCGTGTTTCTGTGTTTGCAGCAACACGCTTAGCTGTGTATCTTTGTTTCATCATAGGCAGAAAGACAGACCATGATCCTTGCGGTCGTCAACCAGAAGGGGGGAGCGGGCAAGACCACGATAGCTCTGAACCTGGCCGCTGCGATGGCAGCACAGGGCAAACGGGTGCTGCTGATCGACGCGGACCCGCAGCAGACGGCACAGGACTGGGCCGCAATCCGGCAGGAGCCGGTGCCGTTCCAGGTGATCGGGCTGGCAAAGCCGGTGCTGCACCGGGACCTGCCTGCCATGTCGGCCGACTACGACTCGGTCATCATCGACGGGGCACCGCGCAGCTACGAGGTTGCTCGTTCGGCGATAGCGGCGGCGGACCTAGTGCTGATCCCAGTCCAACCGTCGGGGGCGGACTTCTGGGCCAGCCGGGAGACGGTCAACCTCGTAAACGAGTCGCGCGGCTTCAAAGAAACACAGAAATCCGCATTTGTGGTTTCACGAAGGATTGGCCGCAGCGTCCTCAGCCGGGAGATCGGGGACGCCCTAGCCGAGTTCGCCTTGCCGATCCTGGCAGCCAGCACGGCGCAGCGCGTGATCTACGCCGAGGCCATGACAGCCGGGCGAACCGTGATCGAGCAGCAGCCGGACGGACCCGCAGCCGATGAAGTCCGAGCCATCCTCGCGGAGCTGGAAGGGATAGCAGCATGAGCAAGTTCAAGATGCCGCCAAAGGCTCCCCAGGGCGTACAGGAGTGGGTTGAAGGCCCTGCGGCACCGGAAGCACCACCCGCAGCGCTGGAGGCATCAGGGAGGCTCCCAGGCGAGAAGCAGGCCCGGTTGACCATTGACCTGCCGCCGCAGCTCCACGCCCGGTTCAAGGCGGCTTGCGCGATGAACCGGACCCGGATGGTCGAGGAGGTCACTCGCTTCATTGAGGACTGGACACAGAAACACAGCTAAACAGAAATGCAGGTTTTGGCGCTTTCCTATACGGGCCTACAATGATATTGCAGACGATATGAGGTTGGTGCTAGACACGGACGTGCTGCTGAGCGGTTTGCGAAGCGCGATCGGCGCGTCCCGGGTCCTGCTGTTGGCCGTGGAGGCAGGGGTGGTCACGCCGCTGGTGAGCGTCGCTACGGTGATCGAGTACGAGGCGGTGCTGAAACGTGCGGAACACCTGCAAGCCGCCCGGCTGGACGCCGAGGAGGTTGACCGCTTCCTGGACGACTTTGTGGCGCACGCCGACCAGATCATGCCGCACTTCCGGACACGGCCATCAGTGCGGGACCCGGACGACGAGATGTTCGCCGAGCTGGCGGTCAACGGGCAAGCAGACGCGCTCGTGTCCTTCAACATCGGCGACTACCGGCCCGCCGATCCCCGCGCACCCCGGCTGGACATCCCGGTGTGCCGACCGGGCGACATCTTGAGGAGGCTTCCATGGCGACCGTCAGCAACTTCGCGCTCCGCATTCCTCCCTCCCTGATGGAAGATGTGAAGGCGCTGGCCACCCAGGATGCCGTGTCGGTCAACCAGTTCCTGGTGCAGGCTGCGGCGGAGAAGGTGGCCACCTTGAAGGCGCGCGGCTACTTGGCCAAGCGTGCAGCCCGTGCGACGCCTGGTGACCTTGGGCGCATCCTGGCGAAGGCTGGGACAGCGACTCCTATCCCCGGCGACGAGTTGCCCGAGGGATGGCCGGATAGCCACGACTGACACCAGTTCTCCTACTTCCGCATAAGCTTGGGGATGTCGCGTCCGAACCAGGATCGCCCGTCTTTGGCCATGGCCCATTCGTCGCTGACCTCGCGCATGATGGGTAGCACGGTGGCGTCTGGGTCGGTGTCGCGCTTGACGGCGCGGCGGGTGGCCGAGCGGTGATTGCGGTTGGCCCACCGCTTGTCCTGCTTCTCGCTGGCTGCGGTGATGATGCTGGCGATGGGGGTATGACGGCGCGAGCGGGCCACGGTGCTGTTTCTCCCTCCTCCAGTCCAGCTTACGCCGCGGTCGTGTCCTTGTCCGCTTCGAAGGCGCGCAGGCCGCGGTGTCGCCAGGCGGCAGTGAGCTGTGCTGGCGTGCGTGCGTCGGCGCTGCTGCTTTCCTCCCGTCCGCCCCTGAGCTGGTCAGCGAGGTCCATCATGGCGCCAAGAAGTGCGGCACGGTCATCGTGCAGCAGTTCGACAAGGCCGGCTTTCTGGACGAGGCCGCCGAGTTCGATGAGCTGTCGCGTTCGTGTCCGGCGTTCCTGGGCCCAATCACGGGTATCGTGCAGGGCCTGGGTGCGGGTGACGAGGTTCTGCATGATTTGGATGCGGCTAAGCTGCGCCGTTGTTGCCTGCAGGTCCCGGAGTAGGGTCGCCTTGTGTGTCTTTCTTCCCCCGCTTGCCCCCTTGCTGAAAGACGGCTTGGCCGCGTTCGGTCCACCTCTGCACGGCTTCGGGTGACTTCTTGCTTTGCTCGACGGCGGCGAGGAGGGCGCCGGCCAGGGCTTCCATGGGCAGGGCATCGGCGCCCGTGACCTGGACCAACTCGCCGAGCTGGACGGTCTTCTGTCCCTTGACCTTCTTGGCCTTGTCCATGAGGGCCTGGAGTTCGGCATCGAAATCCCGTGGCTTGCGGGCCATGTCGGTGTTCCTTGCTGGGCGGTGTCGGCAAGCTGGGAAGCTAACAAGGGATGACGCTGCTTTACAATACTGCACCAGTCCTGACGCAACCTCACCGTAAGGATTGGGATAACGGTCGCTATCGCGGACAGGGGAAGGACGGTACGATGGTGATATGGGTGTTGGACGATGGCGATCTGCATACGGGTCAGCGTGTGCTGGGGATGGTGGGCGCGCTGCACCTTGCGGTGGAGAGTCTGGGCGAGAATGGCTGGGACTGGCACGTATGGGACATGTCGCGCCAAGTCAGGCAGCAGTATGGGCTTGCGGACACGCTGACGGAGGCCAAGCGCAATGCTGAGACTGCGGCCGAGCTAATGACACAGGAGCTGAACCTAGCCGTGTAGGATGTTGGGTGCTGGAAAGGCAAGACACGGGCACTAAACGGGAGCAGCTTGGCACTTGGGCTAAAGCTGCTCAGTCATCTAATCCGATCACCTGTCAGACGTGATCAGCCCGTCACTCATTTGCGGAGTGAAACGGAGCAAAGCTTTGAGTGCGCGCTTAAACATTGTGTTGCAATGTGCTCTAATTTGCGGCAGCCTGTCTAGGAGACAGCATAAGCCACCTCACTGTATGGCCCTTTACCACTTCTCAGCCAAGGTCATCCAACGCTCGCAGGGGCGCAGCGCGGTAGCGGCTGCGGCCTACCGCGCTGCGGAGGAGCTGCATGACAAGCTGCTGGACCAGGACCACGACTACACCGACAAGCAGCATGTGGTTCATAAGGAGATCATGCTACCTGACGGTGCGCCGGCACGCTGGCTGGACCGCGAGATCCTGTGGAACGAGGTGGAAGCAGCAGAGCGACGCAAGGACGCGGTGCTGGCGCGCGACATCGAGATCAGCCTGCCGCGCGAGCTGGGGCAGGTGGAGGCGGTCGCGCTGGTGCAGGACTTCGTGCGCGAGCAGTTCGTGGCGCGCGGGATGGTGGCGGACTTGAACGTGCATTGGACCAAGGCGCGGGACGGCGGGGAGCAGCCGCATGCGCATGTCATGCTGACCATGCGCGTGGTCGAGGGCGACGGGTTCGGGCTGAAGCAGCGCGGGTGGAACGACAAGGCGCTGCTGCGGACTTGGCGGGAGCGGTGGGCGGAGGTTGCGAACGCGCGGCTGCACGAGCTGGGGCACGACGCGCGGATCGACCACCGTTCTTACGCCGCCCAGGGCATCGACTTGGAGCCGCAGCACAAGATCGGGCCGGTGGGCGCGCGGCGGGAAGAACGGCAGAACCCAGAGCCGCAAAACGCGCAAGAGCCGCCGGCGCAGAACGCGGAGCGGCGGGTTGAGCACCGGATGATAGCGCGGCGCAACGGGGAGCGGATCGCCGCTGACCCCCTAGTGGCGCTGGACGCGCTGACGCGGCAGCACTCGACGTTCAGCAAGCAGGACCTGGCGCGGTTCGTGGACCGGCACAGTGACGGGGCTGAGCAGTTCGCGCAGGTGATGGCGCGGGTGGAGGCGGCACCGGAGCTGGTGCGGCTAGGCCGGGACGGGCGGGGTCGGGAGCGGTTCAGCACGCGGGGGATGCTGGAGGCCGAGCAGAGGATGGAGGCGGCCGGCACGGCGCTGGGCGAGCGTGGCGGGCATGGGGTGTTGCGGGCCGCGGCTCTGCTGGCGGCGCGTACGGCGGAGCGGGGTGGGCTGAAGCTTGGCAACGAGCAAGCGGCGGCGCTGCTGCATGTGACCGGCGGGTCTGACCTGGCGCTGGTGGTGGGGTTCGCCGGCACGGGCAAGAGCGCGATGCTGGGGGTGGCGCGGGCAGCATGGGAGGCGGAGGGCTACCGGGTGCGCGGGGCGACGCTGTCCGGCATTGCGGCGGAGGGCCTGGAGGCGGGCAGCGGCATCGGCTCGCGGACGCTGGCGAGCCTGGAGTTCGGCTGGCGGGAGGGTCGGGACGAGCTGACCTCTCGTGACGTGCTGGTGGTGGACGAGGCGGGGATGATCGGCTCGCGTCAGATGGAGCGGGTGCTGTCCGCGGCGGCGGCCGCCGGGGCGAAGGTGGTGCTGGTGGGCGACCCCGAGCAGTTGCAGGCCATCGAGGCCGGGGCGGCGTTCCGGGCGCTCTCGGAGCGGCACGGGGCGGTGGCGATCACCGCGGTGCGCCGGCAGCGGGAGGCGTGGCAGCGGGACGCGACGCGGGAGCTGGCGACGGGGCGGACGGCGGAGGCGTTGGAGCGGTATGCCGGGGCGGGGATGGTGCAGGCAGTCGGCACGCGCACTGCTGCGAAGGTGGCGCTGGTGGCGGGGTGGGACGCGGTGCGCCAGGAGAGTCCACAGGCGAGCCAGGTGATCCTGGCCTACACGCGGGACGACGTGCGGGACCTGAACGAGCTGGCGCGGGAGCGGATGCGGCTGGCGGGGGTGCTGCATGAGGCCGACCAGGTGGTGCAGACGGAGCGGGGCGAGCGGTCCTTTGCGGCGGGCGACCGGATCATGTTCGGGCGCAACGAGCGCGGGCTTGGGGGGCACCACGACCGGGCGCAGGGTGTGGCGGTGAAGAATGGCAGCTTGGGGACGGTGCTGGCGGTGGAGGCCGGGGGCGAGCGGCTAACGGTGCGGCTGGACGGTGCTGGCGGGGCCGCTGGCGGGCCTGGAGCCGGGTCCGGGGCTGGGCAGGAGGGAAGGAAGGGGTCGGACGCCGCCCCCGTGGTGACGTTCTACGTGCGGGATTACGGGCACTTGGACCACGGCTATGCGGCGACGGTGCACAAGGCGCAGGGGGTGACAGTGGACCGGGCGCATGTGCTGGCGACGCCGCACATGGACCGGCATGCGGCGTATGTGGGCCTGACGCGGCACCGGGACACGGTGGCGCTGCACTACGCGGCCGAGGACTTCGCCGACCCGGCGCGGCTGGCGCGGGCGCTGGGCCGGGAGCGGGCGAAGGACACCACGCTGGACTATGGTAGGGAGGTGGACCCCGTGCGGCGGTATGCCGAGCGGCGCGGGCTGGACCCGCTGCGGCCGGAGAGCGAGATTGTGGTGCAGCGGCCGGCGCCGGAGCGTGCGGCGGAGCAGCAGCCGTCACCGGCAGGACCGCCACCCCGGCCGGCGCCGGCCCCCGGGCTGGCGCAGGCGGTGGCCTTGGGCCGGGCGGGGTTCCGGGAGCGGTTCGAGGCGTACCGGCGCCAGCAGGCCCAGACGGCACAGGATCAGGTTGCGGCGCGCGACCTGGTGGGATCGTGGGAGCGGCTGCTGGGGGCCTACAAGGGGCGGAAGGCCCATCCGCGTAAAAGTGCACGGTAGCGGTATTGCACGCAAAGTGATGGGTCGGTTTAGCGGCGGCTGGGAAGGCGGCTTCCGAGGAGTGCTTGAAGGCCGAGCTCGACGTCG
>JAABUK010013011.1_pt1 | contig 10482 bp, 7 predicted proteins | sample 5559141 | NCBI WGS metagenome assembly JAABUK01 (sample SAMN10711869, study PRJNA513367) | rock metagenome | isolation source: Antarctica rocks | place: Antarctica: Victoria Land, Pudding Butte nord | collected 2016-01-03
AAAAGAAGGTCTGAGCTTAGTTAACACGGAACTTCTGAGAGTATAGGCCGAGGTACTCCCCGCCTCCATGTTGATCCTACGATCAGTGATTTGAGAGAGTCATCAAACGCGCAGGTGTATTTTTTGTATGATATGGTAAGCTCATACTGACTAGTCCTGGAAAAGGTATAACCAACTTCTTGACGACGGAGACCAGCCTCAGGTCCCACAGCATCATCTTCAGAATCTCGCCAGCATCTTCACGCGCTACAACGCGCAGAGCAAGTTCGGACTGCATCTTATTCATGGACATCTTAAGGTCCAACGAGACATGATTATGCTAGGAACAAGCTTCGAAAACCCATCAGGGTGCTGGACCAAACCGACGAGTATTCAGGATATCAATCCCGAAGATATTCATGGCCACATCTTCATGCTATCCCCCGACAACCGCCTAGTGGCCTACGAGTATCGCGAAGGGCCACCTAACGATATAGCTGGCACTGATCCCACTTTCTTCCAGGAGCTGATCAGGTACCTTCAGAAGAACGCCTTAGCAAGCGTCCTCGGGCTTCAGGTCCTTTACGAAGGGCCGCCGAAGCATATGGTTGAAATCGTCCTCAAGGACGTTGGCACTATCATGCTGGATGCGTCAGAGGCAAAATATGGAGATCTTTATAGAGTTACGGGTTGGTGTGTTGATGAGAAAGATGGGCTTGTGGATTTCAAGGGTGGTGAGTCTCATGCCAATACCACGAAGGGCACTCATCAAGTCTTCATTGATGGAAAAGCGCTCCCAGACCTGGCAGCACTAATGTCGCTGTTGAAAGGCGAAGACATCATCTAAGGGTGGCCCGCATGGGTTGACCCATAGCTCGAAGATGATGATTGTTGGAATGTGATTAGTGCCGCAGGATATTGCCAATCTTTCGGCAAATGTACCTTCAATTCGTCCGACCAAAGGATTTCGATCTTTCTACTCTTATAATCAGCGCGTGCCTCCTAATACTGCTTTGGTTGCTGTTCCACAAATTAGGGCCGTTCCACACCGACCGATCAGCTTTCTTGATGTACCATTGTATTTGCGTCCTTGAGCAAGATCCCTCCACCATCTAATCCTTGAAGTGTAGACTTCTAAAGTTCCCCCCGACTGGCCTCACTATGTGGCGGTTCTGTCACCAGTTGTACAGAACGCATCGAGATATCTTAGAGCTGAATCTGACTCCTTCGCAGGTATTTCTCTAACTCCATCCTCCCAGACGAAACCATAACGCAGGAAGAAGCCAGCCATCCTCGCAACACGGATAGTCTTCCTGTCGGCCTCCGAGACACCTCCAACAATCTCCTCAAAGGTTTGCCAGAACAAGTTCTCGAGTTTGTGATGATTATCGTAGTAGTGCCATCCTTGAGAATCCATGTAGCCAAGTATATTCTCGAACCCCCACAAAGAAATGCCGAATGGTGGGATTCTAGCCTCAGCCCAGTCGATTATCCCCGTTATATGTCCGGTGTTGAGATCCACAAAGATATTCGTCTCGCAGAGATCTCCATGACTAAGGACCAAAGGGTATGTTGATGTAAAGAGCAATGGAAGCTCTGCACGAATTTTTCTTAAGTTCCCCGCGAAGCGGAAGGGTAAGGCTTGAGAAAGAAGGTCGAACTTCTGCTGATAATCGTGATGGATGGCTTCGACGACATTCAAGGGCTTTGTTTGGCTGTGCTTCCACGATGCTGCGAAGAACCTGTTCATAGGATTAGCCCAACATAAAGTAATACACTACTCGACGTACCTCGCAAACCCTACCACGGTGTTGGACTGTCGTGACGCTGTCTTTAATGATAGTTCAGCAGATAGATCGTTTATACACCGCGCTTAAATATAGGTAGTTCCGAGAAGCATTTCAATCACGTACATAGAAAGTGGCGACGATTGGCCAATATTTCCGTGATAAGTACAGCCCGCCACAAATTATTCATGAATTGCTCGAGCTAGATTAAAAGTCTCCATATCTAGGACTAAGTTCTGAGCTCGAAATTAAACAATCTTAAATTGCTTAACTCCTACTATTACAGTATAGCTGAACGCACCTTAGATAGGCGCAGGATTGACGGTTTATCAACAAGAGAGACAGCAAGTTTATCGCATTGTCGCCACGTCACAGTTGACTGAGATTTAAAGAAGCTGTTAATCATATTATCAAGAGAGTAAATGGGATGCATAGTGGCAGAATGCGCTGTGATGATGTGTTAGACAAATTGGCCAGAATAGCTCTAAATGTCTGTATAGAATCGAATTGAATTGATTGAATAAACAGAATCAACTGTCTAGAATCTATCTAGAATTGCTCTTGAGGATAGAGCTTATATATGAGGAGAATCGCTCAAAATAGCCTGTTGAACAGGGCGCAGGCTAGCCGAAATCTGACCAATGGACGCCTTGAGGCGTAGGCTGTTTGACACACCCCCTCAGCTTCCATTTCGGGCGAAATTGAAGCTGGATATGGGCCGAAATAACGCGAAATAGCGTCAAATGAGTAGAACAGGCCTCGAAGGACCGAGAAGGACCGAGAAGGCGTAGATACGCTGTGGAGACGCTCAGAGCGTGTCTGAAAACATAGAAAATTCGCGTTGAGATCGAGAATGAGCCAACATGGCTCGTAAACGCGTAGAAATGCTCAAAAACAGGTCATTTGTAAGCTATTTACTATCCCATGATTCTTATCTCTCCATTTGTGTGTTTTTGGTCTTGCAGGCAGTGTATTTCTATATAGACCTTCTTCTTTGTCGATTTGTTCTCGTATAGAGGCTGAGAGGGCGAAGGCAGTGAGCTTTGAGCTCTGAGTGAGGGTCATGGCGCAGGCTGCGCGTTGAATAGCTCTTTGAGTGTCGAATTCAGCCTTGAGCTGAGAATTTGTAGAAGAGGCAGGCGCAGGCATTTCGCAGGCGGGTAGCAGGTGTTTTGCAGGATGAGGCGTTAAGTTTCAGTTGATCAAGGACATTAAGGCTGTATGAGGCTGTTTTGACGTTGATTTTGAGATTGAGTGCGTATTTTGAGCTGTTGGCTGAGAATTCGCGGGAGAGACTGGCGGAGATAAATTAGGAGGATCGGCTTGAGATTCCGACGTTAAAAGCTGCTTTGACGTCGATTTGATGGTCTTAATAGAGGCAAATGCAGAAATAGCTGTGAAAGTTAGGAGAGGATTATATTAAGTGTCCAGTGTGTCTCAATTTGCTGTGTTTTACAGAATATCTTGTCTTGATGATGAAGGCGCTGATTCTCTGTATTCTAATGTACGCCTTTTCTCATAAATCTATTTATGAAAAAATCAGGTATAAGAATAATGTTGAGAAGGATTATCTGCTTTAAGTCAGTAGGCGTTAGAATCGAGATATCCGCACTCCCAAATATCTCAATAGAAAAGATTGATTTGCCTGCTATAAGCGTGTTATTCGCAGGAGTAGCTGAGCGTTCTCATTTAAATCGAGATTGATTATTGTAAATATGTGAATTTGCGCTTGAATTGAGTATTGTCAAAAAGTGTCAAGACTCAGTCTTGGCATGCAGATATAAGCTGGCTGCAGGAGAAAACTCTGTACGTCAGTGATCTATTCTTATAGCACAAGAGAGCCGCAGGAATTACGGAGATTCGCAGGAGCTACGGAGATTCGCAGGAGTTACGGAGATGAGATCAGATACTTGTACCCTCCAGACTAGTGCCTTGGCAAGTCTTGGCAACGGTAACACATTGATTCTCACCTCTGTGAGTGACTGGTGCCCGACACCACCTAATGGTATTTTAGCGAATTGGAAAAATACCGCATGCATGGCACTTTCACTTATTGTCACCGCTCAGAGCCACAGCAACTTGTGTTATCTAAGATCGAGCAGCCCCCCCCTCCTATTTTTCTTGTCCTTTGAGGACCCCGCTACTCTTACTAAGATCGAGTTTCCCCACAATCTCGGTTCCTTGTTTTCAGCTTCGCAGCTTGACATTCTATCGCACAATGAGGGAAGTCATCGATAATGGCATGGCCATTCCAGGACTTCACATAAGTCCAAGCTTCTCAGATTTGAGACAATCGTCCCAGCTGTAGCAAGCATCGCGACCCGCGGCGCGTCTCTCTAGCTGATCCATAGCCCAGGCACAACCAATTAAGCGACGATGCAAGCCAACCTCTAGTATCTGAGCACGATCTGAAAGGTCTGGCGCAGATTTTCGTCAAGCACAACGCTCATGAAATCTTTGGCGTCCACCTAATACATAATCATTGCAAGCTCGACACCAACGCAGTGAACCTGGGTAGCTATGTACCAGAACTTTCTGGCTACTGGACGAGATCAGTCGACCTCCGCGATCTTGATTCAAGTGACATTCACGGGCATATCTTTGCGCTCACAAACAGCGGGCGCTTTGCAGCATATGAATTTCGCACAGGGCCACCACCCAAGATGTCTCACATGACGGTGGAGTTCTTTCACGATGTCACTGAATACTTACAATTCAATGAACTTGACAACTTGTTGGGCCTTGAATTGTTGGAAGGCGGAGGCGGTGAAACGGCCTTTGAGTTTGTGATGGGGCAAGATATGGGGACGCTCATGGTAGCAGAATCAAAGGCCTACCCAGACCCATCAATCTATCGCACTACAGGTTGGGTCTTTGAAAACGATAGAGTCATTTCCTGCAAGGGGCAGACATCTCACACCCAAACCCGCTCTGGGTCACATTATGCTTGGACAGACACCAAGATGATCACGAAAACAAGCAGCGTGGAGACGATCAAGATGGCGCTGCTTGATGCCGGTATCTACAGATGAGCTCTCTCTGTCCCCCGGGGTTTGGTACTTCCGCTATGATGACGTTCACAAGTTCTAAAGGGTTTTCCGTTTGTCTACTAAATTCGCTACGTTCATACCAACTTGACCAATTCCTTTTCTTGCTGATTGAACGGTATGCGAAACCAATTGGGTCGAGTCTCCCTTTCGCTGATGGAGGCAAGGTAGTCCTGTTTCCTCCACAAGCGATATTCTTCGAACAATTTCCGTGTTTGAAGTCCTTCGTCTTCGGCCATTAGCTTTCCGTGTACCACACCAACTCTTGAGTACAAACGACTATCTTTGAGTGATCTCTGAATGAGTAGTCCAAAATATCCTTCGTTGCTTGGCAGTGGTTCCCCAGTAAAAGCCAAGGGGGGTTGGGTTTCACCAGCGAGGAAGATTATGTATAAATCCATATTTTCTTGATGATCGTGCGGGAAGTCAAAGGACCCGGAAATGAAAAGGATATGCTGTGCGTACTGAAAACCAAAGATCACGTCGAAGACCCGATGGAAGGATCCAAAACTTTGAAGGTATGCACCCGCTTGGCTAGATGACAATTCGGGAAAGTCGTTTAGCTTGAATGGACCCTTCTGCGCGTACACTGGGAACATAGGAGCATAAAGGCTTATGTGTCCACCCTTCACGGTGCCGAATGGATTTCCGTTCGCCTCGATACTGCAGCTCTGTATTGAAATGAAGCTCTCAATTCCATGAGGAAAATCGTTGAACCAGGTGAAAATGCAGAATTCAATCTCTCCTTCAACGGATGCCCAAGACCAGGACGGTGCTCGGTAGGATTTCTGCCGTGCAAGCGAGGAACATCTGTATTTTCGCCACATCAACCCACAAGTCAGACTTCTTTTCCATATACCAGCAAGATATGTATCGGCCGTCTTCAAGTTCAGGCTTTCAGCCAGGCCAGATACAGCAGGAAGTCGATCAGAATAGAAAGTGATGTCGCAAGACATGAATGTTGCTACCATGGAATACCAAGGCTTGTGACTTGTGAATTCTTCGTTTGACATCCAACTCGTAGCAGCGTCCATCTTGACTGGGACTAGCTGGTGCACGCGATATTTGGGGATTTCTTGACGCCTGCCATCTTCAGCTAAAGAAAGTGTTTTGCATTCCCAGAACATTTGATGAGATGCGAAGAATAGTGTTCTGGTCGAGAGATATCGTTCTTGCAAAGCCCAAGCTCTCTTGTGAAGCGGTTCAGAGACTAGGGCATCGGCATACGGCGTGAGTGAATTGATCACCTGTTGAAGATGAATTGCCGACTTTTTGCCCATCTTGTCATTTGCGGCCGTCATAATTTTTCCAGCTATACGAGGCAAAAGAAAGCCAGTTGAGTCAGATGTAGATCGTGAAGCTGAGATAACCAGAGTAGCATTCGAGTAGACGTCTTTCATCTTGAGAGCCTCTGACCTCCAATCCCTGGTATCACCTTGAATTATGCAAAGAGAGTCGATCCAGAGATAATTTAATCCAAGATCTCGCGAAACAGTTACTGCATTTTGAAATGTCGGAGGAAGCTCGCAGAAACGTATATCCTTTTTACGAGTTGACAAAGACTCCGGGGACGTCGTAAAAGTCTTTCTGTCTCCCCAGCAATGACTTAATGCTGCATAACGACCATAGCACCCAGCTGGAACTTCAACAAGTCGAATAGAGTCTCCTGACTGCAGTCCAATATGCAAGAGTCTAGTTGGCAATGGTAGATCAATTGCATCTGCTGGTTTGCAAGTCTCATGTGTTTGTATACATGTTTCCATCCAGGAGCGAGGTAAGACGAGCATCTCTGAAGTGGGAGTGTTGGCAACAATGAATCCGAGTTGCCGCTCGTGGTTGGTTGCATTTGTCGACTCAGCTCGGCGGGAAGTCCGTATCTGAAAGGAAGAGAAGCAGCATGCAATGTCAAATGCTGATACAACCACATTAAGGAAATGACGGCCTCTAGACCTGAGTGAGCGATGCTCATCGCCGCGCGAAATAGACACATTGAACTCGGCAATAATGACTTTATGTTGATCAGTCAACGCTCTCTCGAAGATGACAGACACGATCCTTGCGGGCTCCTGCCCGCTCTTGCCTATTGCTGAGTAGTGGTAGGACTTGACACGGACAGTGACACATTCGGAGCCAAGTTCCAAGTCTGTGGGGAAAAGAATGCGACACATGCTACATGCATCTCGCGCGACACACGAGGCTGGTGAGGGGTGGTAAGAAAAGGGGTTGGAAGCATGGCCCCACCCGCTTCGACGGCGATGAAGCTCAGCCCAAGGAATCGATGAGCAAGCTTTGCAGAACGTGGAAGGCATGATTGTGGTGACGGCAATTGAAGAATTCGCGCAGAAAGCAGTAGCAGCAAGGCAATGCGACTTAATAAGAAAGAGAGGTCGATAACTACCTTCTTGGTCACCCCACTTATCTCGCACCGTACACATGTATGGCTGGCTTGCTTTTGCGTTGTTCCCGGCCATGTGAGCTTTGGGGCTCGGGGCACTCAATATTGAGTGTCTGCGCCACACCATTATGGGCGATGGATCGTATTTGTGAGGCTGAAGTCACCATCCATCTTCTACAGCAGCTCGGGGCGTGCGAAGAGCACCAACAGGCTGATCAAGACAGGCCGCGCTGTGAAATTCTGCCTCACTTGCCATAGCTTAGGGTTGTGGTTGCAGACCAATCACCATCAAGCACAACTGATGGCGATTATTTCCCCGCTAATGCTACAAAGTGATTTCTGCCTGCAGCCCACTTGTGGATGGCTCACCCCGCTTCTCTATCGACCTACAAACTTCGCATCCCCTTGTTTGTGGTTAACTTGTAATTTCCTCAATAGCACTAGATACTCTCAGCAGGCGACAATGCTCTCGTTCTTTCCTGTTTGTTGAGGTTGATATACTTTCAATTTCAACACACCTCGTGCTGCTGCCCTCTAATTCAGCGCGTCCCTCGGTGGCAATCCTCTTCGAACTTCAACAAAGTCCAAATTTGACTCTGACCATGGAACATTTCCACGGTCATATATTGAATGAAGAGGGACTGGGCTTAGATCCCAAAGAATCGTCTGGTCTCGATGTTGACGATTTTAATATGATGGCGATCCCAAGCTCTGCAAATTTTCGAGAACTTGAGAGTCAAGGTCGTCAAGTCTCGCCCAAGTCTCATATCAATTCGTGTCTACAAAGAAGCGCTTTTGGCGGGCATCTTTATTCTGCCGCAAGGTTGCTTGGATAGACTAAAAAGACCCGAAATAATAAGATATCAGCTAAAGTATGCTGCAGTCGAATATTCGGACCTTGATGACCTGGTGGGTTGGATATGCGAGAATGCTGCGCGGGTTTTCCTAATCTTAGTCAAATTGGGTTGGTCTTCTCGGATCGTTGGCTTCAAGCAATACGGTTTCGTCGATGCGCATTTGCCCATCGTCGCTCGTTGTGGGATGGCTGCTCCATTTGCACTAGAAGTCATGACGGCTGAAGATGACACGTACCACTCCGCCTTCGAAGATGAAGTGTGGACAAGAGATGACTCTGACATCATGGACTTCGTCGATCTACAGTGGAGTTTTTCAGCACCGGTTCTGGAAAGATCTCGAAATATACACTGTCCCATGCGTCGAACAATCCTTCCGATTGTGAAAAGAAGACAAGAGAAGCAGGGAGGGTTCAGTAAGATTACAAAAGTGATGTTCCATCGTACACATATTGCACCAGGATGTTGGTTTCCCGTACCTGCAATTTGCCACAGATAGCTATTTATGCAAAGGCTCTGAAGACGTCTCAGTTCATGGCTCTGAAAGAATCCATCTGGGACTGGGACAACGATGTTCGCCAACTCGATTATTTCGCCATGTTCCGTGCGGAAGACAAGGTCTTGACAATTATGAGAGATTTGAAACATGATCATCTTATCGAGTATGTGACCAGCTTTACGATCTCATTCACGCATTTCCTGGTATTTCCGTGGGCCGACGCTGGTAACCTCCGAGAGTTCTGGTTCCAAGACGACGATAGAAGAACCAGTCCCGAATGCATTACATGGTTCATAGAGCAACTCACAGGATTGTTTGACGGGATTAAAGAATTGCATTCGAAATGTTGCATGCATGGGGACATAAAGCCAGAGAATTTGCTGCTATTCCCCCAGCATGGGACCTGGCCCCGGATCGTCATCTCTGACTTCGGTTTGGCAAGGGCACCTATCCTGCCAACGATCGTTCGCAAAGCCAACAACGAACACACGAAGACTACATGGAGAACACCAATGTATGAAGCCCCAGAGTCTGAAGATCCAGAATCCAAAGATCTGTTCTCGCCGAGGTCCAGTCATGACATCTGGCAGATTGGCTGCGTCAGTCTAGAATTACTGATTTGGCTTCTCTGGGGGCAGGCGCAAGGCCTGGCACTATTCAGCAATCTTCTTGCAAATGCCCCGTTCTGGAAGGTATCTTCTGACATTCCGATACCATCAACTTCACCCCGGAAAATAGTTCATCCTTCAGTTTTAGCTACCATGCAATGGCTGAGGAAGCAAGATTTTCGGTGTGCCGAACAGACTGCAGTAGGCGATATCCTACATCTGATTATGCGTAAGCTCTTGGAGGTTGAGCTCGATTGCGGAAAGGTCGTGCGGACGCAACGGAGGTGCTTGAGGTGATGAATGACATTCGCCAAAACGCGACACCGGAATCTGCGTATCTTCAACATTGCGTTCTCGAAACAGACGTGACCAAGTTCGGTATCTTCGGCCCTCGAGTTGATAGACATGTGGCCTGGTCGTCAATTTCACGGCATCCAGCCGTCTTCCTTGCAGGTGACGACGCGGACACCCAAACGTGAACTTCACGTTCTCCTCTTCAACCGTATTTTGAGCTTTGAGGTAGTACAGGTGAAGCAATTCAAAATGTGCAAACTACGAATTGATTAGGACCGGGCTTTCGCTTATTGTTGCGCGTCTCTCTACCTATGCCGTCAGAATCTGGTCCATCGCGTCCTAAAATGCATGGCTCCATGATTCTAGGAAGACAGCAAATTCGAAATCAGTCCAAGATGGTACCACTCGTTACTTATGAAACTGGCAACAGATTGTTCGCCTCTGATCGTAGGTCAGGACTACCCAATGTAGGATTGCGCTCACGCCTCGCATGCTGTGAGCCTTGAATTTGCCCCGCAATGAAGAGCGACGATTAGGCACCACGACTTGACTTTAGTGAGAAAGTGGGTCGAAGATGCCTCGATCTACAGAAAAGGGCAAAAAAGATAGCGGTCACGCTGGGCGTGATATAACAAATCTCTTACTCACTTATATAAAAGCTGTCTTTAATATTAAAAGTCTTATATTAATTAATATATAAGTCTCTAATATATATATAAGAATAATAAGATAATATATCCCTTATGTCACTAAAATGATGACCCCTTCTCATTAGAAATAGTGTTTCCGTGTTTAGTGTGAAAATTTGCTGCAGTCTTGGCATTAAGAACATTAAAATTAAAAATATAAAAAGCGCTTAAATCAGCTATAGCAGGCTAACGACTCGAGATAATATATTATAAATAGATTCATTAAAAAGCGCTAGAAAATCTCTATATAATAATCTCTTTATTTCTATTTATAGTCTCTTAATTAAGCTGAAAATTAATATTTAGCTTATTTTTATAAAAATCTTTAAA
>JAABUK010013012.1_pt1 | contig 10482 bp, 7 predicted proteins | sample 5559141 | NCBI WGS metagenome assembly JAABUK01 (sample SAMN10711869, study PRJNA513367) | rock metagenome | isolation source: Antarctica rocks | place: Antarctica: Victoria Land, Pudding Butte nord | collected 2016-01-03
AGAACGAGCAGCAAAGCTCCCGCGCTGGTGTCGGTCGCTCGTTGAGGGCGCTGCTGAGCGACCCGACATGCAAGCAAGCACCTCGTTTCGCCCGCACCATCATCAGCGATGCGTATCGCACCGGCAATGGCTATCGCTCTCCGCCGCCTGCTACTATTCTCACGACTCACGACTCAGAGGAGGCCCCCGATGGCGCGGACCTACGACGCGATCACCGCCGACTTACGGGCCTTCATCGAGGCGCAGCAGCTGTTCTTCGTCGCCTCCGCGCCGCTGAGTGCGGAGGGGCACGTCAACATGTCGCCGAAAGGGCTCGAAGCGCTCCGCGTCCTCGGGACGCACCGTGTCGCCTACCTCGATCTGACCGGGAGCGGCAACGAGACCTCGGCGCATCTGGCCGAGAATGGGCGGATCACGCTGATGTTCTGCGCCTTCGATGGCCCGCCGAACATCCTGCGCCTCTACGGGCAAGGGGCGGTGGCGCTGCCCGGCAGCGCGCTCTGGGACGAGTTGCGCCCCCACTTCGGCGACGCACCGGGCGCGCGGCAGATCATCGTCGCCACGATCGAGCGGGTGCAGACCTCGTGCGGCTTTGCGGTGCCCTTGTACGATTACGTCGGGCAGCGCGACACCCTGGTCCGCTGGGCCAACGTCCAGGGCGAGGACGGCCTCGCCGCCTACCGCGCCGAGAAGAACGCGCGGAGTATCGATGGGTTGGTGACGCCGCTCGGAGAGTCGTGAGTCGTGAGTATCTGGCTGGCAGCGACCGGTAGCCTGCTGTCCGGTAATCGCTTACACGTTGTTCTCACGACTCACGACCCCCAACTCACAACTTGATCAGCCCCCGCGACAGCGCCACCGTCACCGCCTCGGTGCGGTCGGTGACGGACAGTTTCTGGAAGATGTTGGCGACGTGGGTCTTGACGGTGCTCTCGCTGATGTGCAGCGCCACGCCGATCTGCTTGTTCGCGAAGCCCTTGGCGAGGAGGCGCAGGACACCGAGTTCGCGCTCCGTCAGGTTGTCCGGCTGCGGCTCCGGTCGTGGGCGGGCGAAGCGGTCGAGGAGGCGCGTCGCTACCGCCGGTTGCAGCAACGATTCGCCTTGCGCCACCGCGCGCACCGCGCGGAAGAGTTCGTCGCGCGGGGCATCCTTCAGCAGATAGCCGCGCGCGCCCGCCGCGATCCCCTGGAAGATCGAGTCGTCGTCGCCGTAGGTGGTCAGCACGATCAACTGCACCTTCGGGTACTGCGCCCGAATCTGCTTGATCGCCTCCACCCCGCCGAGACGCGGCATCTGCAAGTCCATCAGCACGATGTCGGGGTGGAGCGTGCCCACGCGCTCGACCGCCTCGATGCCGTCGCTCGCCTCGCCGACCACATCGATGTCCAGCTGGCGCGCGAGCATCGCGGCCAACCCCTCCCGCACCACCGGATGGTCGTCCGCGATCAGGATACGTATGCGTTCTGCCATTGGTGCCTCCGAGTAGGGCGAGTAGACGAAGTAGGCGAGTAGGACGGGGTAGGCGAGTAGGACGGGGTAGACGGAGTAGGCGAGAAGGGGCCGTTGCGGGCGTGGCGCTCGATCGTCCTTTGTCTACCTCGCCTACTCGCCTACTCCGCACTACTCCGGCCCACTCACCCCGGCACACTCCCCGCCGCGCGGCGGGCCGGGGGGCCGTGATCGGCGATGGTGACCTGGACGCAGGTACCCTGTCCGGGGGTGCTCTCGATGGCGAAATCCCCCGCGAGGCGGGCCACCCGCTCGCGCATACTGACGAGGCCGAAGCCGCCCGCGCCCTCTTCCGGCCCGCGCACGAAGCCGCTGCCATCGTCGCAGACGGCGAGGCCCACCCGATCCGGCGTGATCGTCAGCGTGACCTCGACCTGGAAGGCGCGCGCGTGCTTGTAGGTATTGTTCAGCGCCTCCTGCGCCACGCGCAGCACGGCCTCCTCCGTCTCCGGGTCGAGCGGGCGATCCGCGCCGCTGCTGCCGAAGTGGGCCGCGATGCCGGTCTGTCGCCGCCACGTCTCGAGGTGCGCGGCCAGCGCCTCCGGCAGCGTGCGCCCCTGGAGCGGGCCGGGGCGGAGGTTGAGGACCGAGCGGCGGGCCTCGCGCAGGCTGGCGCGCGCCACCTCCTGCGCGCGCGTCAGGCGCTCGCGTGCGGCCGGTTCCTCGCCGTCCAGCAGGCTCTCCGCGACCTGGAGTTGCAGGATGATCCCGGTGAAACCCTGCGCCAGGGTGTCGTGGATCTCGCGCGCCAGGCGGTTGCGCTCCTCCGCCACCGCCAAAACGCGCCCCTGCTCGTGGAGCCAGGCATTCTCGATCGCCACCGCCGCCTGATGCGCGAAGAGGGTCGTGATCTCGATCTCGCGCGGGCCGAAACGCTTGCCGGGCAGGCCGTAGGCGTTGATCGCCCCGATCAGGCGTCTATTGGTCCGGAGCGGCACCGTCAGGAGGCTGTTGATCCCCTCATCGCGGAGGGCGGGGGTCAATTCCGGCGGCCCGGCCAGGATGTCATCGAGGAGGAAGGCCGCGCGATCCTGCACGGCCCGCCCCGTCACCGAGTCGTACAGGGGCAGGCGACGCCCCGCGAACGACCCCGACCCGACCCCGACACTCGCCACCAGGCTCAGTTCCGCCCCGGTGCCCCAACTCGCCTCGTCGGCGGGGAGGAGGAAGATCGCGCAGCCATCGGCCCCGATCAGGGTGACGATCTGCTGCGCCACCGTCTGGAGGATGTCATCGAGGTTGCGCGCCTCGATCAGCGCCGTGCCGACCGTGCTGATCCCCGCCACCTGGGAGTAGCGCTCCTGCAGCGCGCTGTAGAGCCCGGCATTCTCGATCGCCACGGCGGCGTGCCGGGCCAGCAGCCCCAGCGTTTCGAGATCGGCGTGGGTGAAGCGTTTCCCCTGCCGGACCGTGGAGAGGCTGAAGCTGCCGATCATCCGCTCTTGCCACCAGATCGGCACGGCGATGTGGCCGTGCCCGAGATTGAGTTCCGGTGGTACATCGGGCGGGAAGGGATCATCGGCATTGAGGAGGACCGCCTGCGGTCGTCCGGTGGCCGGATCGCGCGGCCACCGGAGGCCGCTCAACACCGTCCCCGACTGGCCGTAGGGGAGCTTGTAGCCCGCCTCCACGCGCAGTTCGTTCGTCTCGTCGTCCATCAGCGCGATCGCGGCATAATCGGCATCGAGGAATTGCACCGCGCTGATCGCCAGCTGGTTGAGGAGGGTCGGGAGGTCGAGTTCGGAGCTGATCCGCTCGATCGCGCCGCGCAGCGCCTCCAGGCGGGTGGCCTGGGCGCGCGCCTCCTCGTAGAGGCGCGCGTTGCCGAGCGCGAGGGCGGCGTGCTTGGCGAAGAGTTCCAGCGCCGCGATCTCCTGCGGGCTGAAGCGTCGCGCGGGGTCGTTCGCGCCGACCACGAAGGTGGCGACGAGTTCCCCGCCCTGGAAGACCGGCACCCCGAGCGCGGCGCGCACCGCGCTCTCCGCCGTCGGCGGGCTGGCGATGGTGAGCGGGTGCCCCTGCGCGAGGGGCGAGGCCGGATCGCCGCGTCCCAGCTCGACGATCGTGCCGAGGATCGCGCTGGGCATCGTGTTCAAGGTGCCGATCTGCGTCGTGCCGGTGTCGCGATCGAAGAGGCCGAACGCCCCCGCATCGCCGCCGAGGAGTTGCACCGCGTCGTCCAGGAGTTGTTCGAGCAGCCGGTTGAGGTCGAGTTCGGCGCTGATGTGCTCGATCACCTCGCGCAGCGCCTGTTGCCGGCGGAGGTCGCTCGCGATCTGGGCGTAGAGTTCGGCGTTCTCGATCGCCAGCGCCGCCTGCCGCCCGAAGAGTTCGAGCACCGCCGCCTTCTCCAGATCGGGAATATGCCCATTCTGCGGATTGTCCACGTAGATCACCCCGAGCAAGGTGCTATCGCGGGCGCGCAGCGGGACGATCAGCGCATCCTCATGGTGCCACTGTCCTTCTTGCCACTCGTCGCGGGGGGGGGAGGCGGGAAGGTGGATGACGGACCATTGCCGCCCCCCCGTCGCCTGGCGATAGCGCTGATGGGGGATGTATTGCACGCCGCCGAGCCGGAAACGCGGGTCGAGCATCTGCTCGTAGAACGCCAGCGGCGTGGGCGTCCGCAGGATCGCCACCTCCTCGGGGGTATAGCCGTGGAAGCCGACCCCGATCAGGGCTTCGCCGTTCTCGGTGCGGACGCGGACGTGGGCGTTGCCGAAGCCGAGCGTCTCCACGATCGCGGTCGCGACGCTATCCAGCACCGCGCCGAGCGGGCGATTCGTCGTGAAGCCGGCGCTGACCGTCAGCAGGCTGCTGAGCTGGGTCGCGCGCCCTTCGAGGCGCGCGCGGCTCGCCGCCGTCTCGGCGGAGAGGCGCGCATTCTCGATCGCCGCGCCGAGTTGTGCCCCCACGATCGCCAACGTCGCCCCATCGGTGGGCGAGAGGGCGCGCGGCTCGCCGCCGCTGACGAGGAGGATGCCGAGCGTGCGCTCCTGCGAGCGGAGCGGCACGCAGCCGTAGCGCCCGATCCCGACCTGCCGGGCGAGCGCGGCGAAGAGCGGCACCTCGCTCGCCAGATCGCCGCCGATAAGGGGCTGCTCGCTCGCCAGCAGCATCTCCGCGAGGGGGGTATCGGCGCGCAGGCGGGCGGGCGGGGTCTGCCCCGACTCGCCATAGCCCCGGCTGGCGGCGAGGAGGAATTCGCTCGTCGCCGGTTGGAGCAGGAAGATCGCGCCCTGCTGGAGGCGGAAGACGCCCAGGGTGCGGTCGAGCGCCTCGACCAGGAGGCCGTGCAGATCGGACGAGCGCCCCGCGAGGGTGGCGATCGCGTTCAGCGCCTCCAGCGCGCGGGTGCGGCGGGCGAGTTCCGTTTCGAGTTGCCGCCGCTCGGTGATGTCGCGCGCCATCCCGAAGCGCCCGATGAAGTGGCCGTCGTGCGGGTCGTAGCGGTTGCGTCCGTTGATCTCGAAGGTGCGGACGACGCCATCCTTGCGCCGCAACTCGAGATCTTTCGTCGCCACGTCCGGCTCGTGGGCGACCGCACGGTCGAGCGACGCCTGGGCGAGCGGGATGCTCTCCGCCACGACGAAGTCGCTGAAATGCCGCCCGATCAGCTCGTCGGCGTCGTAGCCGAGATAGCGCAACGTCTGGGGGTTGGCGTAGGTGAAGACGCCGCGCGCATCCACGATGTAGATCCCATCGGTCGCTTCCTCGACGACGACGCGGGCATGCTCCTCGTTGCGGCGCAGCGCTTCCAGGTTGGCGATGTCGCCGAGCGCCCGCCCGAGTTGGGCGCTGAGGAGGCCGACGAGCTGGGTGAACTCGGGCCGTACCAGGGCCGCTGAACTGACGCCGACGGCGAGGGTGCCGAGATACCCGGCGTGCTCCGCCAGCGCGCGCCCCCCCGGCCTCAAGGGCACGCCGAGGATGCCGCAGAGGCCGAGCGCGCGCGCCGCCGTTGCCAGGGTCGCGTCGCCAGTGGCCGTCGTGGCGTCGTAGAGCCAGTGGGGCGCGGTCGTCCCGGCCACCGTTGTGACGGTGCCTTGCAGCGCCGCCAGGAGGGGATCGAGCGTGGCGGGCAACCGCCCGGCGAGGGCGTGGCCGAGGGTGTGGCACAGCAGGCGGGGTGGTTCGTCCGCCGCGCCGAGGCAGACCCACCCCAGGTCGCAGCCCAACTCATCGCGCAGGAAGGCGAGCATCGCCTCGCTGATCGTGGCGACCGCCGCGCTCCACGGCTCCGCTATCGCCCGCCCGATCGCCGCTTCCATCGTGCCGATATGGGCCTGGAGGATGGCGAGGGTGGCCCCGAGGTCGGGCAAGGTGGCGGCGGCGCGCGCGACGTCGGCCCTGCTCATCGTCCCACCTTCACATCCTTGTCACGCTCGCGCGGTCCGTGCCATTATGCGTTAAACGTCATGGGCGTGGTCGTTGTTTGCTCCGCACGCCATATTGTCGCGTGCGGGTCAACCGCCGCCAGGTTCCGTGCTCTTGCTGTATCGGTATGATGCATTGTCGCATAGGAGGGCCTGCGCGTGTCCACCCCCGTTGCCGCGCCGGAGCCGGTCGACCTCTCGATCGTGATCGTCAGCTGGAACACGCGCGCGCTGACGCTGGCCTGCCTGGACGCGCTCGGCGCGGCGGTCGCCCCGCTGCGCGCGGAGACGATCGTGGTCGACAACGGCTCGACCGATGGCACCCCGGACGCGATCCGCGCCGCAGGGGCCGGCGTGCGCCTCCTTGAGCCGGGGCGCAATCTCGGCTTCGCGGCGGGGAACAATGCGGGGCTGGCGGTGGCGCGCGGCGATTTCCTCTGCCTGCTGAACCCGGACACCGCGCCCACGCCGGGGGCGCTCGCCGCGCTCGTCGCCTTCCTGCGCGCCCAGCCGACGATCGGGGCGGCGGGGCCGCGCCTCCTCAGCCCGGACGGGGGCGAGCAGGCGGTCGGTTTCGCCTTCCCCACGCTGGCGCAGATCTTCCTCGACTTCTTCCCGTTCGGCGGGCGCTTCGCGGCGTCGCGCCTCAATGGGCGCTACCCCGCTGCCCCGCGCGACCGCCCCTTCCCGATCGGCTTCCCGCTCGGGGCGTGCATCGTGGCGCGGCGTGAGGCGGTGGCCGCGACCGGCCCGCTCGATGAGGGCTTCTTCATGTACAGCGAGGAAGTGGACTGGGGCCGCCGGATGACGCGCGCGGGCTGGCCGATCTGGTGCGTCCCGACCGCCACGGTCGTCCATCACGGCGGGCAGAGCACGGCGCAGGATTCGGCGCGGATGTTCGTGGAATTGCAGCGGAGCCGGGCGCGCTATTACCGCCTGTACCACGGCCCCGCCTTCGTCCGCGCCGCGCGCGTGCTGACCCGCGCCGCGACGCTGCGCGACGCCGCGCGCGCCTGGCGGCTCTACCGGCGCGGCGCGCTCGACCGCGCGACGTGGCGGGCGCGGGTGCGGGCGTGCGGGGCGGTCTTTCGGCTGTGAGCGGGGCAGGGACGAAGGATCACCGCAGAGACGCAGAGACGCAAAGAACGAGAGAGAAAAGAGACGACAAGACGAAGGGGACGTTGGCCTCAGAGACACAGAGACGCAAAGAACGAGCGGGAGATAGAGGGGACGAGAAAGGGGACGGAACAGGAGACACGGAGACACAGAGGGCGAAAAGAGAGCAAGAACGAGATATGGCGGGCTATGCGCCGTCGATCGACGGGGTGATCGTCGTCTCCTTGACCGGGCGCGCGCCGCAACCCGCGCCGCCTGCGGCGGGCACGGTGGCGCACGGCGGCGATGTCTTGATGGCCGGGACGCTCCTGCGCCCGCGCGGCGGCGTGGCGGTGTAGCGGCTTGCCGGTGTCCAGCAGTCCCCAGGCGCGGTGCCAGTACCGGCACCGCGCCGCCTCGTTTCCCCCCACCTGATGCGGCCATGACCCGGCCCCCTGGTATACTCTGCCCATTCTTCGCATCGAGCACGCATGAGGGTTGGGTATGGCGACGCAACGATCCGAGCCGGAATACGCGCGGACGCTCCTCGATCTGCTGCCCGCGCAGGGACGGTGGGACGACGAGGCGTACCGCTGGCTCACCGCGCGGACCGTGCGTCCGTTGGCATTGGTCGATGGGCGGATCGACCCCTTGCCAAGGCCCACCGACGAACACCAGGACATGCTCCAAACGCCCTTCCCGGCGTTGCTGGCCTATACCGATACGCATGGTGGGAAGGTCCATTGCACGCCGCTCCGCCTCCGTATCCGTGCGGGCAAGTTCCGCGAGCCGGATCTGCTGTTGCTGCGCGATGTCGCCGCTCCGCGGCGGAGCAACCGTTGCTGGTCCGGGGCCGATCTCGTCGCGGAAGTGGTCAGCCCCGAGGGTGCGGAGCGCGATCTGACCGACAAGATCTTCGATTATGCCGAGGCCGGTGTCCCCGAATACCGGATCGTGGAGCCCGCTGCGGGGACGATCACCGTGCTGCGCCTGGACCGCGACCGCTACCGCACGCACGGCGTCTTCGGGCATGGCGCGCTGGCGACGGCGGCGGCCCTCCCCAGCCTCGCGGTCGCCGTCACTACGGTCCTCGATGCGCGCTGAATCGCCGCCGCTGACCGTGATCGTCCTGACGCTGAACGAGGAGCGCGACCTGCCCCTTTGCCTCGCCAGCGTCGCGGGGCTCCCGGCATGGGTCGTCGTCCTCGACTCCGGCAGCACCGATCGGACGGTCGCGATCGCGCGGGAATGGGGGGCCACGGTCCACACCCGCCCTTTCACCGGCTACGCCAGCCAGCGTAACGCCGCCCTCGCCCTCGCCAACACCACCTGGGTGCTCTTCCTCGACGCCGATGAGCGGCTGACCCTGGCCGGTGCGGCGGAGATCGCGGCGCTCGTCGGCGCGCCCGCGACGGCGTCCGGGCCGGTCGGCCACTGGCTCCCGCGCCACAACGAGTTCTTCGGGCGGCGGCTGCGCGGCGGCGGCTGGTGGCCCGATCCGCAACTCCGCCTCCTGCGCCCCGACCGGGCGCGTTACGACGAGGCGCGCGAGGTCCACGAGGTCGTCCTCCTCGACGGGCCGAGCGCGACCGTGCGCGAGCCGCTGATCCACCGCAACTACGATCGGTGGGGCGAGTTCACCGCCAAGCAGCGCGACTACGCCGAACGCCACGCGCGCGATCTGACCGTGCGTGGCGTCCGTACGCGCCCCTGGACGCCCCTCTCGATGCCGGTTCGCGAGTTCCGTCGCCGCTTCGTCACCCTTGATGCCTGGCGCGACGGCGCGCTCGGCCTCGCCCTCTCCGGCGCGATGGCGTGGTACGAGGGGCGGGCATACGCGATGAGTCGTGCGTCGGGGGTCGTGAGTCGTGAGAAGAGTGGGCGAGACGGGATGGGGGAAGAGCACCGCAGAGACGCAGAGACGCAGAGCACGACGAGAGCAAAGAAAGGATGCAATAGCAGGCACAGAGGAGTAGAGGAGAACGCGAGAAGGAACCCACAGGTTCTTAGCGACTTCCTCTGTCGACGCTCTGCTACGGACTACGGACTACGGACTACGGACTCCTTCTCTCACGACTCACGACTCACGACTCACGACCTCTCGATCATCCTCGTCAGCCGGGATACGCGCGACCTGACGCTGCGCTGCCTCGCTGCGGTCGGGGCGTCGCTGGCGGGCGCGGGGGTGACGTGGGAGGTGCTGCTGGTGGACAATGCCTCGGGGGATGGCACGACCGGGGCGGTGCGCGCGGCCTGCCCCCAGGTGCGGATCATCGAGTCGGGGGCGAATCTGGGCTTCGGGGCGGGGTGTAATCTGGGGCTGCGCGCGGCGGGCGGGCGGGCGATCCTCTTCCTCAATCCCGATACCGCGCCGGTCGGCGACGCGCTGCCGCGCCTGCTCGCCACGCTGTGGGCCGATCCGGCGCTCGGGATCGTCGGCCCGGCCCTGTGCTACCCCGATGGTCGCCCGCAAGGGGCGCGGCGACGCTTCCCGACACCCCTGACCGCGTTTTTGGAGAGTACGATCGTCCAGCAGTATTGGCCGCAGAATCGCGTGCTGGACCGCTACTATCTCGCCGACCGCCCCGACGACGCGCGGCAGGACGTGGACTGGTTGTACGGCGCGTGCCTGCTCGCGCGGCGGTCGGCGTTGCGGGCGATCGGCGGCTTCGATGAGGGCTACTTCATGTATTCGGAGGAGTTGGATCTCTGCGCGCGGCTGCGTGCGGACGGGTGGCGGATCGCATACGAGCCCGCCGCGACGGTCGTCCACCATGAGGGCGCGAGTAGCGAACAGGCGGTCCCAGGTCGGCACATCAACTTCGATACCAGCAAGGTGCGCTTCTATCGGCGGCGCTACGGGCGCCCTTTTGGCGAACTCCTGCGCGCCTTCCTGCTCGGCACCTACGTGGTCCAACTCGGCCAGGAGGTGGGTAAGTGGCTCCTCGGCCACCGGCGCGCGCTGCGTCGCCAGCGGATCGGGACGTATCTGCGGGTGCTGCGCTCCGGGTTGCGGGAGCGGGGGGTGCGTCGTGGATCGTGAGCAGAGGCGGCAGTCGGCAGTTGGCAGTCGGCAGCAGGATGGCGGCGACACCGTGGGGCGGGGGGCCGCGCGATGGGCGGTGGCCAGCCCTCGCCCCGTCGCTCCGCGCATTCTGCTGATCTCCGGCGAATACCCGCCCACGGTGGGCGGCGTGGGCGATTACACTGCGACGCTCGCGGCGCGGCTGGGCGCGGCGGGCGCGGCGATGGCGGTGCTGACCGGGCGGGCGGCGGGGGCGCGGGAAGTGGCGGAGTCGGCGGGCGCGGCGGCTGATGGCGCGTGGGGGGTCTTGCGGACGGTGCCCGATTGGGGCGTGCGCGGTTGGCCCGCCGTGCGCGCGGCGCTCCGCGACTGGCGGCCGGATGTGGTCCACATCCAGTATCAGGCGGGGGCGTTCGCCGGGCGGGGCGGCCCTGCGCTGCTCTCGTGGTGGCTCGCGCGGCGCGGCGGACCGCCGG
>JAABUK010013014.1_pt1 | contig 10481 bp, 7 predicted proteins | sample 5559141 | NCBI WGS metagenome assembly JAABUK01 (sample SAMN10711869, study PRJNA513367) | rock metagenome | isolation source: Antarctica rocks | place: Antarctica: Victoria Land, Pudding Butte nord | collected 2016-01-03
AGGATCGCTACCGTCAGTGCGCCAGCCTTTTTGTAGATACTGTACACCAGCGGTACGTCGCTCCAAGGCTGTTTCTGCGCGGCAGGGACGTGTTCGGTGTCAGAAGATTTACCCGCAGCACGAACAGAAGACACTAGCTTGTATTCACCACTATTACGCAGCTCTTCGTACTGGGTGCTGGCGTGCAGTCCCCGGAGCTGGAAGAAATGATACGGATATACCTCCTCCGCAACGTAACTCGGGAAGTGCTGGCGAATATAAACCTCCTGAGGATTGCCGGGTCGCGAAACCGACGCCAGCTTATCACACGTCACACGCGCGTACTGGTTGATGCCGATGGGCAGCCGTTTGAGGTACACAGCAAGCCAGCCGTTGTTACCCGGAGGCACCGGACACCGCAGAGCAGCGATCAGGGTGCCATCATCTTTCTGCATCAGGGGTAAAGTCATGTGCAGCCCTCTAGCGGTCATCGAAGACGGAGTGTACTCCGCGAGCTCACTATACGATATCGACGAGGCAGTATGCTGGAAGTCTTTCGGACTATCAGCGAGCAGCCCGTGATAGCCGTCAGAAGTCTCTTGATCGGCCGCCGCCTGGATCCACGCGAAAAGCGACTGGTCTTCGTTCCCTCGCATGATCTCCTCCTGGAGTCGGAGGAAGGCCTTCTTGCCGCCTTCTCCATAGAGCATCGCCATGTTCACCTCGAAGAGCCCGATGAGGCTATAGGCACCGTCTTCCTCTCTGGTCGTCTCGCGGCTTGAGGCCCAGGACATGCGTTTGGCGATACTCGCATGCTGGACTGGCAGCCTATGGCTCAGGTAGTTCTCATCGATGCCAGTAATCTGTGTGATCATAGCGCAAAGATCGAACTTCGTGCCCAGTGACACCCACTCCGAAGAGTAGAACTCCACGAACTTTGGAGCCAGCAACTCTTGGAGCGTCCAGCCTCGTCGCCACCACCGGGACACTCTGAACTCTGTCTCGAAACCTGTGGCAGACACGTTGGTCAAGTAGGCGTAGCACTTTTGCGCGTTTGCATAATACGTATACATCGAGTTTATAGCTTCGCTCAACTCAACGGAGCTCGTCTTGTCAATACAACAAGTATCGTCCCATAACCAGCCGTAGCCATCCAGCCTCGCCTTCTCGATCGCTGTCCAGAGCTTAGGAAAAGCCGGTTTACTGCGAGCCGTGCCATTCTGCACATCAGCGAGAAGGACTTCGTCGTCTGCAAATTTGGACCAAGTATGCGACAGCACGGCATAATGAGGGATGTCCTTGCCCCATTTCTGATCGATCTCGAGTTTCTGCTGGCCAGGAAGATATGGTCCGGTCTTGATGAGACGCATTGTTACCAGTAGACTCGATCATGTCGAGCCCGGACGACCATGATAAGATGGCCCGCGGAATGATCAAGGCTATATCAGGCATTCGGAGGCCAGATGTCGAGATCCATGTGACTTTCCGCCCCCAAGTCCGGTAAAGATGTGGTGTGGTGTCACGATGGAACCGCTGATTCGCCAATCGGATGCATACATGAATTGGTGGCTTGCAGATCGGTCTCAGCCTTGTCCAAGAATGCGGGACAGACGGCATGGCCAACATAGAGGCGTGAACACAGCCCGGGAGCTCTACATACTGGAATCTGCAAGGCTGTGAGGCCGCAAGGCTGAGAGCACCATAGCTCTAGCTGCTCTTTGAAACCCTCTCTTGCAATGCCACGGCCGGGCGCTGTTCTCTATACTTCCCGACGGTCCCCTCGTGCTACTATTGGAGCTCCGAGTAGGACAAGAAAGACGCACGCGAGATGGAGATGTCGGAAAAGGCTGGGGAGCTGCCCCCATTGAACTACATCCAGCATGAGCCAGGGTTCGCACCCACAACACCCCAAATACACACTCCAGCTACTGACGATCTCGCAGCATGGCCTACCAGCCGCCACAGCAGGACTCCAGGGAAGCAGCAGCGAGGACGGCGCAGCCAGTCCCGGAACAAGGCCCACGAATGGTCACGCCGCGCAACAAAGTAGGAAGCTCGCCCACCGAGGTCGATTGCCCGTATTGTCGGACAGTCGTCAAGACGGAGGTCCGCGAGGTGGACGCCGAAGACACTGGGTAAGTCTCGCATCGACCGAGATTGAACCATCACTGACTTTCGAATTCAGCTTCATGCAGTGCCTCATATGCCTGGTCTGCTGGCCGATGTTGTTCTGCTACGAGAGCAACAAGCATCTTGATCATATCTGCTCGGTTTGCAAAAGGCAGTTGACTCATCGGCCGCACGGGTCGACTCAGACCATAGATGTGGCCATTGCGCGAGCACAGCCGGATAAAGTGCCTTCGCAGTGGCAGCAGTCGTCGTAGCAGCTGATGAGTCTTCATAATACCTTGTATCCTCACAGCAAACCAATGACGAAACCTGTTCGAGCCAAAGCCCGTCCGAACCAAGGACATTCTTCTAATGGAGCCTCCTTCCGGAACGGCAAAATGCATGCGGCAGTGAACTGCGGATCTCGGATGACTGGGTAGTGCGAGTCAATTCATTCGAACGAGTGGTCATCTCCAGCTGCAGATTATTCAACGCCACCGCGCGCCAGAAGTCGACCTACTCTAGCACCGGCCCACGTTCGGATCGATGATGTAGAAGAAGTCGCCGTGATACTGCATGGAGAAGTCGACGTGCTCGTTACGGTTGTAGAGTCCGGGAAGCGATGCACCGACTTACCTGAACCCCCGAAGATCCAAATGCGTTCATAGATGAGTCGTTCAGCTCGGACACTGTCGCAAAAAAAGTGGTCTTGCGAGGGAAAACCTCATCGGCGGCGTCTGTAGGCCTATAGCTCTATCAACATCACGATCCCTAATCAGCAGGAGAACACCTCGCTAAACCCACACCCACATCCACCCATCCCATCAGATCATCCCCCTCACACCCTCCAGCCTCCACCTTACATCTTTTAGCACCTTGCTACTCGGCACCCACTCCTCGAACTCCCGCACCAACTCCCTAACCTCCTCCCTCAAGCTCTCATCCTTCTTCACCGTTTCCTCCTCAAGCATCCCTCTCACAGCCCAGGGGAGGTAGAAAGGATTAGCCGTCGCGCTCGAGGGCGGAGGCTCATACGGAGTAGTCACTGGCGCGATAGAATGAGTCGAGTTGGGTAGGATGTTCGAGGCGGAAGACAACGTGACAGAAGAGCGCCGCAGATTTTGCGCCAGTGCCGGACTCGTCGGCAGAGTGGCAGTAGACGGGAGGTCGGTTGAGCTCCTCCTCGCAGCAGCCTTAGCCTTAGCTGACGCTGTAGCAGGTATTGGGGCTGGCGCGTGGACGTCGGTGCTTTCCAGAGCGAAGTCGATGGCTAGGCGGTAGACGTCCGGCTCGTCGTAGATCCGGCTATGCCCCTCGCCGCCCACGAGACTGCCGGCAAGTGGCGCGGAAAGCTCTCTGATCAGCCCGTGGTCACTGACACCCAGATTCCGCAACTTCGCAGCGAACACCACAAGGTGCGTTAGAAAATTGGGCGCATGCAGCCGTCCGTCGATGAAAACCGCCCGCATGATGTACGGATGATGTACCGGCGTGCACAGCGCACTTTCCAAACTAACAAGCTGATCGTCGATACTGCCCGCGAACGTCACTCTCACGCCGTGTCGGAGGCAGAGCTCAAGGCTCTCGGCGTAAGCTTTGGAGACGGCGCTTTTGGGGTCACCGAATTCAAAAAGTTCAAGCGCTGTGCCGCCGAAGAATCGAGACCGGTATTCGAGAAAAGGGCCAAAGTTGATCCCAGCCATCGCACAGATGCCCACGCGGACATTTGGGGCGAGACAGCCGAGCTGGATGAGTTTCGCGACCAACATCATTGCTACCGGTACACCTTGCGAATGGCAGGCCACGATGATAAAATCAGCTTGTCGGAGATGGCTGAGCCAATTGAGTAGCAGTTTCCAGAGGGTAGTGACGCGGTCGGCAATGTAACCCTCCCCTTCCAACGCCACCTTCTCGATTTCCACGTTCTTGAGCTCGGGCTGGTTGGTTTCGCACCAGGACTTTATCGCGGAGGCGGCGTAGTTGGCGAAGCGGATCGAGGTGCCTTTGGGCTGCCCGATGAGTTTCTGGACGAGTGCGGAGGGGAAGAAGCCGTGCACGCCTAGCGCGACAGCGCGTTTGATCTTTGGTGGAGACGGGTTTCTGTAGACGTGAAGTGGCGAGGGTTCTGGAAGAGAGCCGGGGAGGTGAAGCGACTGGGCAAGGTAGGTTGTCAAGCGTTCGACGTAACCAGGATTTGGCGCAAGTGGAAAGGTGGAATCGAAGGAAGGGAGGATGAGGTTGGGTCGTTCTTTTTTGGTGATTGAAGGCTTGACCTGATCCGGGATTCGTGAGAGGATGGATGAGGGGTCCAGTTGTTGTGTTAATGGTGCGAGGAATGGAGAAGGTACTTCTGAGGTTGGAGTTTGGGCTGCTGAGCTGCTTGCCAATGGCGTTGCGGCGGCTGAAGAGTCGCTGGTGGATATAGCTTTCGTAGCTTTGCCTGGCTTTGGTCTTAGCGATGAGGCCGTCCTTTTTGGGTCCGGCTTCGAAACTGTTTGCTTGCTCTCATCACGCTGCTCATTGAACTGCGCGGCTTCTGGATGGCTCTGACTTGGCGTGTCTGCCACAGCTAGTTCGCCGACTTGCTTCTGTGTTCCGTTGGGTGTCGGAGCTGGGTCTTTAGTTTTGTCAGTCGACCAGAAGGCCCAACCAGATGACTTGCTCGCCGATTGAGAATCTTTCGGTTCTTCGAGCTTGGATCTTTCTGGCTTGGAAGGCTCCAAATCTGCCACCGCAGCATCCGTCGCCGGTGGATCAGTCGAGACCGTAATCTCAGGTGGCTGCTGCTCCTCCATACCATCCTTCGCCTGTTGATTTTCAGCAGCCTGCTGATTCTCTGCCGAACTCCACAGCCCAAACCATCCTCGCGAAGCCGATGGAACCGACTTCATCTCCGGCTGCATCGAATTCCCCTTCCCATCGTCCGCAGCCTGACTGAAACCCTCAAACGCCATCGCGTTCGCACCACCAGGCTGCGTAGCTTCCTCATTCGGCGTCCCAGGCAACGGCGTCGTGGTAGCATCTTCCACCTCCACATGCATTTTCACCAATTTACTCTTCCCCTTCTTCTCCCCATCACTCACGTACCCGTCCGGTCTCGACCACCACGCGAACCACGGTCCCTTCCCCACCCCCTCCCCAGTCCCATCTCCACCTCCCACCGCAGGCGGCTCAGGCGGTAACCTCGCCTCCTCCACCACGGCCTGCGCCGGAACCTCCGCCATCTCCTTCGTCACCCCCATCGTCTCCTCGCCTTTCTCCTTCTCCTTCTCAGACGAAAGCCGTGGACGACTCGTCCCGCTCGCATCACTAACCGCATGCACCTTCGTCGCCTCGGCCGCCAGCGGGATACTCTTCCGACTCCCCCTCACGCTTTTGCTGACCGAGTTGGGCGGTCGAACGGGTGTGGCTTCAGAGGTGGAGGAGGTGGTGTTTTGGGCAACGGAGATGCTTTCGCGAGCGATCTGGGCGATAGGCAGGGATTTGGGGGAGGAGCGCCAGGAGGAGTACCAGGAAGATCGGTCTGGGATGCGCGGGGGCGTTGGTGTTGTTGTGGTGGTTGTTGTGTCTTCTGCTGCCGATGTTCGCGCGGTCGCATCGCTACGTTGCTGTGCCGGCGCATCGTTCTGTCGTCCCGTCGTGTCTGCTGAAGACGGTTCGATAGGGTTGGGCTTCGACTTCTTCCGCTTCGGTGCGGCCATCTTGCTAAATCGTGCGTCCGTAGGCTTTCCAAATGTCGGTATTACTACGTGCATATAAGTAGCGTCTACATGTATACAACGGAAGCAGGAACAACACGACGACTCGGGTGCGGTCCCATCATCGCGCGTCATTGGCTGTGAAGCTCTGCGCGATGAAGGGTTCATGCGGCGGCTAGGGGCGATAAGGCGGGACTTGCCGAGCTCGTGAAAGTGAAAGTGGAAGTGAAAGTGGAAGTGAATAGCACTGGTATTTGGTCAGATGAGGACTGGAATTGATAGAAACAAGTTTATATAACACGTGCTATCCAAACTACGTATAGGTATAACTGCGCCTCATCACTCCATCACGCCAGCCCATCAACCCAGCCCTTCCCAGTCGTTCCGTCAACGAAGTCCTACATCACCAACACCCATTCCCCTCCCCTTGGCCACTTCATCCAGCCATCTCACACAAGCCGAGCAGTCTCATCACCAGTGCTCTCCCTCGGCTCCGCGGCCATGGAAGACCGTCCTGGCGCTGTGGCCGTGGGACTATCCGAGTAAAGTTCATCCTCCGCCGATGCAGTCCCACCCACCGCGGCGTTCTGTTGGCAATGCGGGCAACTCGGACAACTTGACCGGCTCAACCGAAACGCGGACCAGGTAGCGACATCGTTCAGCCTGCTAAGGTAGTACAACTGGCGGAGGGCGAGGAAGGTGTGGATGGTGCTGCGGCGCCGTTAGCGATATGAATGGCACAAGGGGGGTAGGTAGGGGTGGGGAGGAGTTACAAGTTAGTCAAAACAGTAACAGTCCCATAAGTGCCGAGGATAACCATCTGGTACCGATTGTAACCCAGCGCCCAGGTACGGGTGTAGGCGCGGTTGTTGGATACTAGGTCGTGCCATGTCTGTCACACACTTCATCAGCGTACGTCTTTGTGGGAGCACCGACGGATTTGAGAGGGGGGGAGACGTACCGGACTCAACATAACCATCAAAAAACACGCCAGCAGAGCGTCGATGACGAAGAAGATGACGTGGCTTCCGCTCTTCTGCTTCTTGGGCATAGCCCTGAGCACTAGGAGGTTGAAGAGGGCTGAGAGGCCCATTGGGATCAAGCTGCGGGATACAAGAGTGAAAGCGTTAGCGGTGTCTTAGACGAAATGGGACGGAACCATAGTGCTTACCAGAGCGCGATAGGACGTTGGAGGGTGATGATAGAGTTCGCCAACAGCAGGGCGAGAGCCGGGACGAAGCTGACGATGGCGGTATAGCGGAGGCCGCGTTCGAGGGGTTTGGGATGCCATTGTTGATGAATTTGGTTCTTGAATCTGGGTGTGGAAGGGGATGGAGAGTTGCAGGGAGTACAGGAATAAGAAACGAGAAGAAAGAAGAGATATATGTCAAGTCTGTCTTACGCAGTAGGGGGAGTGGGCTTGGGAGTGTTGGCGGGGCGTCACCTCCCGTGTTTACTGGTTCAGGCGACAGCATTTCGAGTGCGTTCAATGGCTGCCAGCGTCGCTACACCTGTTTCGTGCATGCAGTGGCGGCGCCAATTGTTGAGGTCGCGACTCATGCTGTTGAGTTGCTGTTCCTTGTTGCGTCTGTCTGTATCTGTGTGGCCGAAGCACAGTTGAACGCATGAAGTTGTTGTTGTTCAGGGTTTGGTGAGGTCGAGGGAACACAGGCGCTAAGATAAAGCGGATCTTGCCGGAAATTCTGTTCTCGAAGATCCTGCGCGTTTTGCGGTTGTCTGTACACCAAGTAGCTCCGGCTGGCGCCGACCAATCACTTGGAATCGTTGTCGTCGTCGTCGTCGTCGTCGTCGTCGTCTGGCATATCGCTACACATTATGTATGCTCGATGCTTGCGCGACTGACACTGCCTCCTTCGGACTCACGCCCTTTAGCTCGACCATCTTCGACACGGTACAAGAGCCTAACACCATGCTCTGACCTCGTCCTCAACTTCGTGAAGACTAGGCTAGACTACACGAGCCGGACTGACGCTTCTTCAACGCTCTCCCTCGGCTCCTTGGGCATCGATTCCGGTCTCGCCCCTGGTGCTCGATCCGCATAGCCCTCCACACTTTCTCTTGTCGACGGTCCGGCCGTCGCCGCCGCCTCACGCTGGCAATGCGGACACTCCGCGCAGCGAGGTTGCGCAGAAATCTAGCTAACACTAGACAGCACGTCCCCCTCCATCCTACCAAGGTAGTACAGTGAACGAGCGGCTAGGGAAGTGTGCATGATGCTACGGTGGTGTCAGTAAACCTGAAAGAAGACGGAGTGAAAGGGAGAGGTAAGGAGGGACGTACAAACTAACCAACACAACCCCTATGCCAAACGTGCCTTCCACGACGGCCTGGAACTGGTCTGAACCCCAGTCGTTGCCGAAGGCGATGCGCTGCCATGCCTGCGTCCGTAGTACATCAGTAGTGTATCGAACAAAATCATAGAGTCATGTTCGGGGTTCTGACCGGGATCAACAACTTCATCAGAAAGTACGCTAACACCCCATCGCCAACTAGCAGGATGGCGTGTCGTTTCTTCCCCATGGCGATCAGCACGACGCTGTTCCAGATGACTGAGACGCCCATGGGAATGAGCACGAGGCCGGCAGCTTCGATTTGGGCGAACGTGGCGAACTCAGCGAAGATAGCGAGGGCGGGGATGAAGGTGATGATGCAAATCACGCGCAGGATGCGCTCTTGGCGAGGTTCGGTGGGCCATAGCTGCGTCTTTCTTTTGGTTTTATGATCTTGGACGTAGGCGACTAGGGAAGCTGGAAGGAGAAAACGAGGTAATAGACGAGAGGATAAGACTCGGGAGTGGAATAGATGTGAGAGATAACGATATACTATACCACATAGACTGAGTCGAGTCGGAGATTGATACAGGGGCAGTGTGCGAGCTGCGCCTCAGGCGACAGCATGAAGGAGTCCACTGGGATCCATTGTTCTGTTCGCTGTGGGCGCCAGCGGTTCTTATCATGTCCACTGAAGTGAATGATAATATGTGTAGTATTTGGCTGTCTGATTTACAAGAACCAGCTTTGGAGATGATTAGCCGAATCGCTGCAGGAAAATGGTGGTGATGAAGGAGTCGGATGAAGTTCGGATTGAGTTCGTTCCAGATCGACTCCCCTGCGCTAAGATTAGATCCGACGCTTAGATCGCCAAGTAGAAAGTTCGAAGACTGAGAAAATGCTCGCTACTCCACCGACATTCATATTCACCCGAGAATAGCACGACGGCATGGCGATCCAAAAGAAGAACGCCAAAGCGCGTCTGGACAAATACTACTACCTGGCCAAAGAAAAAGGCTACCGCGCCCGTGCCGCCTTCAAGCTCATCCAACTGAACAAGAAATACTCCTTCTTGCAAAACTCGCGATGTCTACTCGATCTCTGCGCCGCGCCAGGCTCATGGATGCAAGTCGCCGCCGAAACGATGCCGATGAAGTCCCTCATCGTCGGAGTCGACCTTTCACCGATCAAGCCGATTCCACGCACGATCAGTTTCCAGGACGATATCACGAGCGATAAATGCCGCGCCACGATTAGAGGCCACTTGAAGAGCTGGAAGGCGGATACGGTGGTACATGACGGCGCTCCCAACGTGGGTACGGCGTGGGTGCAGGATGCGTTCAGTCAAAATGAGCTCGTGCTGGCGAGTTTGAAGCTTGCCACAGAGTTCTTGGCGCCGGATGGCACGTTCGTGACGAAAGTCTTCCGATCGAAGGATTCTGCCAAGCTGGAGTGGATCTTCAAGCAGTTGTTTGCGAAGGTCGAGCAGACGAAGCCGCCTTCGAGCAGAAACGTCTCGGCTGAGACGTTCTATGTGTGTCGAGGGTTCAAGGCGCCTAAGCATATGGATCCGAGGTTCTTGGACCCGAGGCACGCGTTTGCGGAAGTGGAGACGGCGGCGGTGAATAACGAAGCGAAGGTGTTCAATCCGGAGAAGAAGAAGAGGAAGAGGGAGGGGTATGAGGAGGGTGACTATACGCAGTTTCATGAGGTGGCTGCGAGTGAGTTCATTCAAACGGGGGATCCGATCAAGATGCTTGGTGATCTCAATCGGCTGCATTTCAATCAGGAGAATAATGGCGATATTGCTTTGGCTGCGTTGGACAAATTACCAGAGACTACAGAGGAAATTCGGCTGTGCTGTCAGGATCTGAAGGTGCTGGGCCGGAAGGAATTCAAGCTGCTTCTGCGATGGCGACTAAAAGCCAGAGAGCGGTTTGGCTTTCGCGAAAAGAAGACGGATCACGTCGGTGGCTCGGCCGAGAAGAAGGCTGCTGGTGCTAGTGCAGCTACTAAAGGTGTCGCTGGCGAGGAGGTGGCGATGGTAGAACCTATGGACGAGGAATTGAAGCTACTGGAAGATATCCAGACAATGAAAGACTCGCAGTCGAAGGTCGAGCGCAAGAAGCGAAAGAAGGATAACGAGAGAAGGCAGAAAGAAGTCGTACGCATGCAGATGAACATGGTCACGCCTTCAGATATTGGTATTGAGGCTGGTGGACCGGAAGGCAGTGATGCTACCTTCCGCCTGAAAGATGTTGATAAGGATGGTGGTGTGCGAAAGCAAATCGTACGAGGACGAATGATTGCTTCTCAGGCTCTAGAGACCAAGAAGCCCGAGGACGAAGATGAAGAGGGAGAAGCCGAAGATGAAGATGAAGATGGCGATCAGCTTGAACGCGAG
>JAABUK010013015.1_pt1 | contig 10480 bp, 8 predicted proteins | sample 5559141 | NCBI WGS metagenome assembly JAABUK01 (sample SAMN10711869, study PRJNA513367) | rock metagenome | isolation source: Antarctica rocks | place: Antarctica: Victoria Land, Pudding Butte nord | collected 2016-01-03
CCTAGGGCTGATGATGAAATATGGCCTCTCAGCTGTCCTTCATTACGGCTTTACTTGCTACAGTATGCAGGCTCAAGCCAAAACCCGAGGACACTAGAGTTCAAATTCCATGTTCGCGGTCTCCGGAATCCCCAACCCAGCAATACAATTGAAGTAAGGCATAAGATGAAACCGAACGAAATCCCATCCCTTCATATATTCATTTATTTCGTACTCATTAGGACCCCTCAACCCCCATGTGTTTACAACTTCGCCCTCGACTGAACGTAACCCTCCCTACTCCCCACAACCCCAAATGCCCCTCCCCCTCTCCTAAACATCCTCTTCAAATCCCCCGCAATCGCATCCGGCTGCTCCCATGCTGCAAAGTGCCCCCCACGCTCATGCTCACTCTCATACACCACCGGTCCCATCGTCCGTCCCCACGTCTTCGGCACCACCGTGATCTCACGCGCGAAGTGCGCCAGGCCGAGATTTACGTTTGGGATATGCAGCTGGGAGCGTCCGTGGCCGTAGACGGGGTCGTGTTCGGCTTCGTAGTAAATGCGGAGGGAGGCGGCGGGGCCAGCGGTGGAGAAGTAGTAGATGGAGACCCAGGTGAGGATTTCGTCCGAGGTCCAGGGGTAGTTGTCTGTCCAATCGTGCAGTTTCTCGTATATCCAGGCTAGGAGTCCTACGGGGCTGTCGGCCAGAGCGTAGCTTAGTGTTTGCGGTTTGGTGCGTTGCTGGGTGCGGTATCCACTGCCCTCTCGCAGGAACCAACTTGTGCGTCCGATGCCGTCCTTTTCGCGAGCATTGTATGGGGTTAGGGCGTGTCGGAGGGCAAGAATAGGGTTGGAGGTGAAGGTCGGTTTGGCGCCGCGGATGAAGTTTATGTGGGAGGCTTTAACGTGGTCGGGGTAGAGGAGACCCATGGTGCGCGTGATCATCATGCCCCAGTCTCCGCCTTGGGTTACTGCAGGAGGTGTTAGTTGGGCCGAGAGGATTGGCGGTGGAGGCAGACAGACCATAATTGACGTATCCTAGCTTTTGCATGAGTTTGTGGCAAGTTTCTGCGTATTGAGCGAGGCCAAAGCCTTTCTTCTTGGTCCCGGAGGAGAAGCCGAAATTGGGGAGGGATGGAGCAACGACGTGGAAAGCGGGTGGGTCATTCCCGCCGGCGTTGAGCAGAGGGAGGAGCTTGGTGACTTCTAGGAAGCTGCCAGGCCCTAATCGAGGTTCAACAGAGGGCGTAGGTAGGCGATGGGCTAGAGCTTACATCCATGGGAGAAGAGGAGAGGGATTGCTCCCCCAACTTCGCTCTTCTGGTGTACAAAATGGATGTCCAGTGTGCCGAAGCCATCGACGTGGATAGGAATTTTGTAATTGGGAAGCTCGTTGATCTTTGCTTCGTGCTTCCTCCAATCATAATGATCCTTCCAGTACTGCGTCAATCGCTTGACGTCGGCCAACGGGACTCCATAATCCCAGGCCGCCTCATCAAGCTCGTCGGGGAAAGTAGTAGCTGACAGCTTCTGAGAGAGCGTCAGTAGGTCACTGTCAGGAACTGAAATGGTAAAGGGCTCCATCGATGCGTAACGTTTAAAGCGTCGGACAAGAAAAGATGGTGACGCGGGATGTACATGACGTAGGCCGAACCACGTCGCCGTCTTACTGTGGTACTGTATGTGCAGAGGACAGAGGTGTCAACAATTGGAGATCACGACAACATGATAGGTCATCCTCATACCATTTCTTACTGTATTATGTATATACCAGAGTAGCTGAAACAACGCCCTAGCCGCCTACTGAGACCCCAACAGTTTCCAATCCCATCCTTCAACCCACTTGCAGCCTTGCAGGCATCTGTTAGAATCTCCTATTCACAACATTGCAGCTTTGCATTGACTTTCTTTCTCAGCGACTGGAAGAGTTTCACGGCCTCATTCTCAATTATAGCACGCATTGACATGGGCTTCCATTCGTAGTACCTAGTTGCTCGCGTGCCGTAGCCACGCCATCTTTGGATGACATATCTTGGCACTGCCCTCCCAAGAATGTTTTCTAGTGTTTCACATTCGCGCAAACGCATTGCATTAGCACTTGTCACCAGCGTTCCACAGCGTCCACCAGCGTCCAACAGCGTCCAACATCTGCCCCAATAGTGAACTTGTCACTGCTGCGCCATCTGTTGCGCTATCCTTCCCACTGTCAGCTACGTGCCGTGGTTCTTTGTTTTATTAACATGATTCCCTTTGTTCCGTCCCGTAGGATTAAACATTCATGATTTTGTTACTTCGCCTCATTCAACATACTGGGAGTCATGCTAGTCAGATATTCCCTCCAGTCTCTTGGCATTTATACCCTGGGCCTCGTCATCTTGTAGCAATATCGCCGATTGTATTTTCTACTTTCCTATCAATATGTTCAACGTCCACAGTCTCTTTTACATGCTATGCATCTCCACCGCTTCTCGATTAGCGTTGTCAGCGGAGACAGGAGGCTACTCCGATTATCTCAATAAGGTCTCATCCTGTTCACGCGATTTCTCATCACAGAATTCTGTCGTTGCTTGGCCTAATGAGTCATGGTAAGCACCGTCTATACGCAGATCTTGTACATATCCGAAGCTAACGTTGGACCATCGACAGTAACGGAGACGTTCTGACCGTAGATGGCGGCGACGTTAACACATCAGATCGACCAGGCTCATGGAGCTGTCCGGCGCATTCAAACAACTCCAAATGCTACCCAATATGGGAAACAGAGCGTAACAATGACGAGAAAGTCGAGTCTCGAGACGCTAGCTCTATAATGGACTACAAAACCCAGCCATTCCTGCGAACATCTACCGTGCAGGTGTCGCTGGGATTCCAGGCCCTCTCGGTGACTCTATCGTGGCCCGACGGGATGAAGCACGCAATATTCTTTACCGATGACGCTTGCCAAGAATTGTCTATACGGAGACCTGGGGTCTCCTGGCATGTTGAGCGTCACGAGACCCAATCCAAACAGTGTGAGGACTTTCCGGAGGGACTGTTCAAATCGATCGAATTTATGAGACAAGACGAATATGAAATTTTCTCGAAAAGGATGCAAGGAGAGGATGATGGGGTTGGGGGTGCTACGTGGCGGGGGATCTTTTGAGTTATGAGGTTTTTGTGATCATGTTATCTACGATCTCGTTGTAAGGGCGGGATTGTTGCTTGGAGTTACGGACTGAAGGTATATCTACGGTAGGAATGCATAGACTCGGAGCGCGACTGGTTGCAGGCGTCTTTCCAGGGGCTTATTTCGGAGGGAGTACGGCATGGAAGGAGTCCAAGGCCCGCAGAGGCTTCTCTAGCAGGGGGGTAAAGTTTGGTTGGACTTCAATATTGGCTAGAAATATCATTTGTAGAGTCAAAAGACATTGTTACGTCCAATAGTAAATCCCGAAGGCTTTGTTATGCACGTGACTTCGTATCTGACCCTGGAAACTGCCTTACGAGTACCTTACCAATTTCGGATTTTATCCAACAAGCGATTTAGGCAGCCGGGACATTATCATTGGCACTCAGCCTCGCCCGAAATTATGAGATCCCTCGTCGAAACCATGGCTTCATCCTTCCAAGTATCAAAATCTATGAGCCGTCTTCGCGGTCATGGCAAAAGCCAAAGATTACCAAAAACCTTCAGCGGGTGTCTACCGCGACCAACCTGACAGAGACGATGCAGCGTCAACCTCTACCGCCGTCCCTCTTCGAGATCACGTCCAGCTACTTAACGACCTACCTCCGGCCTACTCGGATGATTCTACCCAAGCTGAAAGCCATCACAGACGAGATTCACTAGAGCATTTGCCCGACGAGGTGCTCATAGGCTACAAAAAGCACTGGCATAAAGATGCCAAAGGATCGACAACTACAGTGCTGTCAAGCCTGCTTACCTCCGATCCGGAAGCTCTTCGGGAGTATATGCTTTATCAGTCAAGAGTAGAGCCAGATCCTACGGTTCGCATGACAGGAACGCATACCGAGACCAGACGCGACAACAAGAAGGAGGAGAAGGTCAAGGTTACAGACTTCGACATCACAATCTCTTTATCTGGATTGTTGGAGCCCTTAAAGAGAAGAACTACGATTGTCGACAACGGAAACAGGACCTATCGAGGAGGTAGAATGCGGACTGTCGCCCCAGGCTTCAAGCTAGACGTCGAAGCATCTCATACTGCACCTCAGATTGGGGAATGGTACCACCGCTTCTGCGCCTCTAGTGCAAGTGTCAAATCGTTTGTTGGCCTTCTAGCATGTCACTACCCCGAATCAAAATAACCATTCCTTTAGATTCACTTTGACCCGCCGAATTACCGACCTCGATAATTTGTATCTCATTCAAGAACTTACTAATCTCCTTCGCTCAACTAACTACCGTGGGTACATCAGTGTTACTCTTCCAGTTCAGGACCGTGCCACCACCGTGTTGAGCGACCACTTCATCAATCGATACCGGTATAATGTGTACATCTGGTGGACATGTGTGATCCTCCAACTCTGGATTATCACATGGCCGGTCATATGGCTCACGACAATGCGGTGGGAAGTGCTTAGTGCGCGCTGGAGCTGTAAAGTGGCGGGTTCTGATCCCCCGGACAGGCAATTTATCGATCCAGGATGGATCGTAGTTCAGGACAACGCACCAAGACGCATCGAGCGAAGGCCAGGAGAGTCTGAAGCTGTGCAGAAGCAGAGAAACTATCAAGTCGCGTGTAGTCAGAAGACCGCTGTCACCGCAACTGACTGGGTTGATGCGTGGAGAATGCCAATTATAGCAGCCGCCGAAGGCCGTAAACAGCAGACATTGACTTCTGCGGACAGGCTTGCAGCACGAGCTGTAGGAGAGAGGATCAGTCAAAGGGCAAGGGAGCGCACAATTGACGAGGAACAAGGTGGGTTCTTGGGGGCTGCAAGTGGGTTAATCAGAGGAGTCAGTGATGTCTTGAGGGACGCGGAGATGGCCCGAGGATGGGGTGGAGACACGTGACGTATTGATAGGATTATCGTTCTACCAGTATTTCTCTCGAGAATTGGACGAATGGCTTACCGCTCTGCTACAAAAGGCTGATGAGTGGTGGAGATAGTAAGCAACGAATCTATAAACCTACCAGGGAGCACCCACATATAGACGAAGCCACTCAACTCCTCCTTAATAAACAATCCATCTTCCATCTTCCATCTCGAAGACCTTAGGATCTGACTTGAAAGAAGGGGCAACAACCAATATGATAGAAATGGCAATGAGCGAACGACTGCATACATTTCTTTCATCATAAATACAATGCGTACAGCTTCGCAACCAATGTAAATTAAATTCATCGCCGAGAAATCCGAGTCTCGATATATCGATCACGAACTCTATTAATCCTGCTCATACTCAACCCTCATGTATTTACTCGAATCCTATTTCAATATTACTAAATGATCGAAGCCATATCCAACAAAAACCCATTCCCGGTCCTCCCCCGTCTCTACTAACTTACATATCTGCCGACTCGAAAACATCGCAACCTGCGATAATGACAGAAAAAGAAAAGTAACTCCTCATACCCCTCACTCCGTTCATAGCCGGCTACTACGCCATGAATCTCTCCAGAGCCTCCTGCATCAACTGTCCGGTGTACTTGATCTATTCATGTAGTCAGCACAGCGCAGCACAATCCCTGATCAATCCGAAAGCACGCAAGAAAAACCAAAACATACCGCAGGCACATTCATAATGGAGAAGTGATCCCCATCAATAGCCACGCATTCCACCCCATCCCCAACAAGTCGATCCCAGCCATTCGGCCCGAACGACGTCCGCTGGCTGGTCAGCCAATCCTTCCGCAACCCCACCGCGTCCTCCGCCCCAGGCTCGTCCGTAACCTCCTGCTTCGCCGCCGCCTCGACCTCTTCGCTCATCTTCTCAAAAGTCCCATCTTTCGCCCAGATGATAAAGATGTGCTCCGGTTGCTGGCCGCGCCGCATGGGGATAGGATCGTACACCTTCATCGCCTTGACGCAGCTAACCAGATGCTGTTTCGTTGTCAGCGGCATGGGCGTCTCCTTGGCCTGACCGGCTCGCTTAATGCCAATGAAGACGCCCGTCTGTTCCATCAGCTCGATGGTAGGATCGGGCATGTGTGGGAGCGGTTTGGGGCATGGACTATCGATCATGATGAGGCCTTTGATTTCACGACCGAGGGCGATCAGTTGCCGGCCTACTTCGAAGGCGTGGATGCCGCCAAGGGACCAGCCGCCGAGTATGACGGGGCCGGAGGGGCTGACTACTTGGATTTCGTCCACGTAGATCGTGGCAACTTCTTCGAAAGTATAGGTGTACTCGAGGGGGCATTGCAGGAAGGGCGATTCGAGCGCGTAGACGGGGAGTTTGGACTTGAAGGGCGGGAGATTGATATAGGAGGCTGCCGAGCCGGCGCCGTCAGCGATGAGGAAGAGTGGGATAAGGTCAGAATTTGGGCGGCCTTGGATGAAAACAGAGCGGCTGGTGTACTTGGGTTTGCTGGCCTGCCGGAATTTTGCTGTCACGGGCGCGGCGAGCGGAGGAGGCTCGGATGCGCTGCCGAGTTCCTTCCTGACGTCTGCCACGGTTGGGAAATCATTGAGGAATGAGGCTGGTAGCATAATGCCTGTGCGGTCCTTGACGGCGCTTAGGACCGCAATGCTCATGAGCGACTCAACGCCTAGTTCGGAGAACCGCGTCGATGGTTCAATCTCCGATGGGTCGACGCCAGTCTCAGCAGCAACCGACGAAATGAAAACGTCAGCGACGTCAATGGTATCGGACGTTCTTGACGATGTTAACGAATCTGGGTTATGGTTCAGCGTGTCCGAAGAGTCTTCGCTGTCGTCCTCATCGACATCCTCTGCGGCAACTTGCTCTACTGCGCTAGTCTCTTCAAACTCCTCGTAAAAGTAAAACCTGAGTTCACCCACGCTAGGGTACATCGCAAACGTCGAGGCTGGCAGATCAAGGCCCAGATTTCGTTTCAGCGACGACATGATCGATATGCTCAGTAGCGAATCAACGCCAAGCTCGGCAAAATTTGCGCTCTCGATAAACTCGCCGAGTTCCAGATTGATCTCTTCAGCAATTGTATCAAGGACTTTCGAGAATGACGGTTGTGAATTGGTAGCTCTAGGAGCTGCTGGTGGGAGGGCGCGATTGATTTTGGTAGGTCCACGCGATGCCGTGTTCTGCGTGGGTGCCTGTTGAAACCGCAGGTACTCTTTATCATTTTGCAAAGGAGCCTTATAGCTCCGTCTGAGAAGAGCATGAAGAAGTGTCTTCTTCATCTCTTGAAACTTAAGGCCGAGGCAGACCGCAACTACATCGTCGCCCTCTAGCACGTAGACGTCTCCGCACATGAGGCCACGATTGCCAACAGGCTGCATGCGAACATAGCTCATGTATGATTTCTCGTCAGAAAGCGGAGCGGCAATGCGCATGCTCTTCCAGCCAGGCGAGATGAACACTGTATCCTCAGGGGTTGAGACATTTCCATTGAGAACAAAACCTGCAAGGTGCGCAATCGTATCAATCCAGTACGGGCTGTAAGTGAATTTCCCACAACCCGCAACATTCTGGAACTTCACTTTGGCAGCCACTTCGTTGAGGGCACTGTCCATGTACACTTCCTGCAGTCCATGGTACTTCTCGCTGTAAACAACGATCGTTGAGAAGAGTTTGTAAATCATTGGCCGGAGGATACGGTGAACAGAATCCTCTCTCGTAGCGTTGGTAAGACCTGTCATGCGGCTCGTCACTAAATATGAGTTCCTCGACCACTCGTCTTTCCAGTCATCGCCGTTACCGAAGCTTACTTCGCAGTGACCGTGCTTTTGAGTGACATCTCCATCCTTTGAACTGAAGAGCACCTTGATCGAGCCGGTGCTGCTTGTTCGAACCGCAGTGACCTCGATGAGCTGGGACGGACTATTACCTGTTGGGAGGACGACTAGTGGATGGAAAACCTCCATACTGGACACATCCATTGCGGGAACAGAATCGAAAGGCCGCATCTTGGAGTAGACGTATGATGCGGCCGTGAAAGCCATATCTGCATAGACGGAGCTGGGACATAAGCCGACACCATCGACCAGATGGCCTTGAATTGCCGCAAATAAGCCAGGTTCGGACGGATTCGACACGAAAGCGACCGTGGCCTCATCTTTGCCGAAGTTCTCGCTCTCAATGCGTTGCAAACAGGTCGTCGAGAACGCTGGCTGCGCGGCGACTTGTTCGTTCTTTGTTAATGCCCAGGTGCCCTCATACTGGAGCCAGTAGTCTTTCATGTCGAAGGCGTACTTTGGTAAGTCAACCAAGCTTAGACAATCCTGGAAGGATTTATGGTAGTCCGACCAAGTAATAGGGACCCCGACGTTGAACGCTTTTGCAGCGCTTTGGGAAAGAGTCTTCCAACAATCCGCTTCGTCGGATCTGATGCTGGGAAGCACCATCGCAGGAGGGATGCCCAAAATCGATCGAACCATCCCAAGGCATAAAGGCGCAGGGCCGCACTCAACGAAAAGTGTCCGGTCACTAATTATCCCAGTGGATTTGCAGGCTTCGATAGCGCCAAGAAAGTCGACCTGATGCCTGGCCTGATGCGCTAAGTAGCTAGAAGAGAAGACCCCTTCGTCGCACACGGCTTCGCCTCTTGATGTAGAAGCGACTGGAACTGTGGGTTTGGAAAATTTTACCGTCTCCGCCGCTGTTTGGAATTCTCTCAAGATCGCATCGATCTGAGGCGAATGGAACGCGTAGGGCACTTCTAGTAGTGTCGATTTGATTCCTTTCGACTTTAGGCGCGCAGTCAGAGTCTTGATCTCTCCAGCCAATCCACTAACGACAGTAGCGTTGGGGCCATTAAGACACGCAATCCCGCAGGTCTCGAGGTCAGTGGTGAGGTAGCCTCCAAGAGCATCCCTTGAAGATTGAACCGCCAACATAGCATGGGTATAGGCAGTACATTGCTTCTGCATCAACATTGCACGTTTGCCAACCAGGAAAAGCATATCCATAACTGAAAGCACGCCCGCGAAGCACAGAGCTGGATATTCTCCAAGGCTATGGCCGATGACAACGTTCGGCATTATGCCCCATGAGCGCCAAAGCATGGCTAGAGCTAGGTCGATAGATGCTAGTGCCAATTGAACTTGCACAGTAGACACAGATCTGTAATCCAGACCACTGTTTATGATCAGAGCCAGGAAAGACGGCAATCCTTGTTGAACGCAGATGGTATCAAATTCAACGATTGATTGTCGAAAAGTTGCACAGGTGTCAAAGAGCTGGTGTCCCATACCAGGATACTGGGAGCCTTGACCGGTGAAGGTGAAGACCACAGACGGTTCTTGCTCTATCCGCGAGGGCCCTTCTGATCCCTTCTGATCGTTGTACAGTAGCCCGACAAGATCCCTCACGCTTTGTACGGAATAGGCTGTTCGAAAGACATAGTGGATTCGGCGGGCTGTGGTGGTGTAAGAGATATCCGCTATCTTCGCCTCCGGATGCGATTCCAAGTATTTAATTATCCGTTGCTTATTTAGTTTCAACGACGGCAGACTTTTGGCTGAAATGACAACAACATGGGATGAGCGAGGGTCTTCGCCCTTGACTGAGCTCTTGGGAGGGTCTTCTAATATCATGCTTGTGTTGCCACCCTGCCGTAATACATGAGTTTTGCTTCCACAAAGGAATCAGGAGTCACATACCGTAGCATTAAAATTGTTTAGTAAGATTCTTCTCTTGCCATCGCCTCCTGACCGAGGCTTGAAAGCCTTAGGAGACCCGGCAATATGCATGTTCATGTCGGTCAAGGAGGGGAAAGCTGAATTGAGTCGAGTCTTGATCCCACAATGAGGGGGTATAATATTCTTTTGAAGCATCAAAATCGTCTTGATCAAAGATGTGATGCCGGCAGCCTAAAGAGTCAGATTATTGGGAGTGGTAAAAGCAAGTGGTGAACTTACCGCCTCTCCATGACCAACATTCGGTTTCACAGAGCCAATGTAAAGAGGATAATCATCTTTCGGGGCCCGTCCAAATACCTTTGATACAGAATCCACCTCGGTTGTGTCACCAGCGACGGTTCCGGTGCCGTGCATTTCAATATAGTCAACTTCTTCTGAATTCATACTGGCTTTCTGCAAGACACGTCTGTAGAGCCTTTGCTGGGCACCAGAATGAGGATGAGTGATAGAAACAGCATGTGCGGAGTGATTCGTTGCGATACCTTTGATTACTCCTAAGATGTTGTCGTGATTTGCTACGGCATCTTCCAATCTCCTCAACACGACGGTCCCAACACCCTCACCTCGGCAGTAGCCATCTGCGCCGTCATCGAAGGTTTTGCACGATCCTGTGGGGGAAAGGAAGCTTCCTCTACTCAGTCCAGCAAACATATCCGATCCTGTCATTATGTTACCCCCACCTGCCAAAGCGGTATCACAGTCGCGAG
>JAABUK010013016.1_pt1 | contig 10480 bp, 10 predicted proteins | sample 5559141 | NCBI WGS metagenome assembly JAABUK01 (sample SAMN10711869, study PRJNA513367) | rock metagenome | isolation source: Antarctica rocks | place: Antarctica: Victoria Land, Pudding Butte nord | collected 2016-01-03
TTGAGTGATTTGTTGGAGGTGGGTGGCGGGAGGGGGGGCAGGCATGATTGATGGGTGTGAGGGCCTTGATGATGTTTAATAATCATCTCCTTGCTTGGTTTGCATGGATGGTTACCGTTGCGTTGCGAAGATGTCTTAGACTCGAGGAAAGGGGTGCTCGTTCGATGGAGAGAAGGGCAAGGCATGGATGGAACAAGACATGGTGGTCTGTCTGGACCCAGATACTCTTCTCTTCCATCATCGGTTGCTTGGAGACGGCGCAAGCACGAAGGAGGTGAAGTGTGTCCGTTCCGTGCTAACACATGCACGTGCTTCTCATCACGTCTCATTCAAAGAGGCTTGATTGACGAGAGAAGACTTTACAAAGAGTCGTGAGCGGGCCGGTTACACTCTAAGTAGGGTGTTTTACTTAGCACATAGATCCTATTAGACAAATATGTATACAGGGGTATCATCAATAGCTAGATCAATACGAAATCCATAACCTGAAACCGCGCACCCAGCAAAGTCTAAGAAGCTTACTACTGACTAACTTCCTCACAACTTCCAACCCCTACCCAGCCCCACCCCTCTCCTCTCCCTTCCCCCTCCTCCCCCCCAGAAAAAGCCACAACCTCCAAACCTCCTGCACGAGACTCTTAAATCCCTGCGTCCCCTTCCCACCTTTAACCAGTACCCAGCCGCTTGCCTCGCCATCTTCCGTATTCAGGCCGAAAGCGTCTCGGAGGGCTGGGCTGTCTTTGGCGAGGGTGCGCAGTTTCGAGAGGGATGACTGGCCTAGGAGGGTGGGGAGAGAGAAGACGGGGAGGTTGCGATTGATGGGTGGTGCTTCATCGGCGTTGTTGATGGCGAAAGGTAGGTGGAGGGTGATGGAGGGAGGGATGTACTGCTGCGGTCGCTGCGAGAGAGTTTCGGTTTCGTTGAGGGCGATTCGGTTGGGTTCAGGGGCTGTGGGTGTTTGTGTCCAGATTGGGATGAAGGCTTCTTCTGAATGGTCTGCTGTGGTTTCGGAGGAGGGTATGTCGGACTTGGCTGGAGGATTGCGAGGGACGAAACGAAGGGTGGACCCATGATAAGTCGATGGGGAGATAGCTGAAGAGCTCGAGGACCGGTGTGTGTTTTTTTGAGAGTGTTGCCCTGCTCTTTCGAAGGACTCTTCATTGCCCAACCACATGAACACTGCTTGCTCGACGCCAGAGGGGTTGGCCCCGGCAGTTTCATCAAAACCGGCCGAATCTGCGCAGGGCAATGGAATGACCCGTCTATGCATCCCAGTCTTCTGATTATTCCTCACTGCGACGCTCTCGAGCGCCTTCAACACCCTTGACCGCAGGAGGTTTAACATCACATCATGAATATTGGGATGCCACCGGACCTTGCGCATCTGTTGTGTTGTTAGGAATCCTGCTTGGGAACTCTTCGAATTGGCAGATTGTTCAAACTTTCGAGCCTGCTCTTTCCATCGATTGGGTAGGAGGCGGTTGACAGCGGATACATTAGTCTCGGTAAGTCGGACAGGGTTCACATCATCCTTGGCTACAATACGTCCACTGGTGCTAAGCATTCTGTTGTTCAGCTCCAGCAGGAGGATAGAGGAGGGGCGTAGGTATATTTTTGCTGGGGCGATTGGAGGGTTTCGTCTAGGTGCGTTGGATTTTGCCTGCTGTACGATTGAGCAATCCCCTCTGGCTTGCTCATGGGGAGTATCAGCAGAATGGGAGAGAGACGCTGACACATCAGTACTCCCGAGCTCCTCAAGGTTACCATCTACCGCCGAACCACTGCTCGGGACCTCCTGAACTGGGTCCTTAACTGCAATTTCGCTAGACGGCGAACTGCTTTTGTTACCTGAGCCCAGATGCGCCATGTCTGACAGCTCCTCTGGCATAAGATAGACCTCGGCATCTTTTGGATTTCTCACATAATTCCAGCCAACCATCAATTTGTTTGGAAGTCTCACCCCAGTAGCTTGACACATTCGCACCGGACTCGCAAGCCATTGTGCCCAAGGATTGTCCTGTAGCCGCTGCTTTGCTTCTGCCGTGGCCTGCTCTTTCATTCGCCGTTCCTGGGCTTGTAAGCGCTGATACGGTGATGAAGGGAGAGTCTCGGAGACTGACTCGACTCCTGCTCTTTGCTCTGATGAACGCTGCTCTTTTGAAGCCTTCGAGGGTACCTCCTCAGGTTGAGCTAGTTTCGATTGTAACGATGACAGCAACACGGACAATTGCTCGTGCTCAAGGGTCGAGAGTACACCACTGGTACGCTTGTGGACAGCTGATACGGGATTAGAATTACTTTGTTCAAGGTCGGCCGAGGCTGAGGGTATGGTTTCTTTGGTGGTCATGGAAGAATCTGTAGTAACTGGAGGTAATTCTGGTTTACCATTCAAGGTAGGTCCCATAATGCTAGGGGTTCCGGGCTCTGTTGCCCTTTCAGCAACAGGAATGTTCCAGAACTCCATGTCGTCGACAGTATTCCGCGGTTTCTTCAGGTTCCCTTCTGCATCAAAGGACGTTTCATACTGCTCAGGTTCATGGGGCAGATCCCGTTTAATCTGAACAATTTTCGGTGGCTCCGTTGCTGTGACAGCTTTTGGAGCTCGCATTGTCCAGGGCTCCAGTGGACGAGGAACTTTTCTTTGAATCGTTTCATGAACATTTGGGACTGGCGGTGGGGTTTCGCGAGGATTGGGTGGATGATCTAATGCCGACTTTTGCAGGTTCTCTTCATGCTTTCTCGCCCGCGCCACAGCCTCTTTGAACCAATTCTGAAGCTCCTTTCCGGGGCTATTGCTCTTTCGTTGCTCCTGGATAGCTTCTATTTCAAGACTGCTGATATCTCTTATTGTGGGTCGACCACGTATATCTCGGGTGATGGGTTTACTAAGTCGAGCGTCCGAGTAAGCGTCTGGGTCACCGATGCTGTCGAAGTCCCCAACAGTATTCCATTCCAGATCGGGGGTGCTCTCGGAAGACATAGCTGGAGATCTTGGCAGATAAGACCCTTGGACACCAGTAACCCGCTTGGTAGCCTCCTTGAGAGAAGCACTAGCATCGTCTCCTTCGATCTGCTTTTTCGTCTTGAGTGGAGCGCCCGGATGAGCATCTAGGTCACTGGTGCTCTCGAAACCTCCAATAGTATTCCATTTCAAATTGGCGGTATTCTCGGGAGATATAGCTGGAGATCGTGCCAATCCAGATACTTGTAGATCAGTGACCCGCTTGGTAGCCTCTTCGAGAAAAGCAGCAGCTTCTTGTTCTTCGTTCTGCTTTTTCGTCTTCGCCGGTGTCTTGCCTGCCTTCTTCGTCCTCTCCTTCGGTGAAAAGAAATCCAATGTAGAAACCTTTGCTGCACTCTGCTGTGCTTTTTGATTTAACACACCGCTTGATGGTGGATTGGAACGTAGACTTGTCGATGGATCTATTAGCTGCGGAGAAGTCGTCCGCTTCGCAGCCTCCTCTAGAATGGCAAATGCGTCCTCATCATACCCGCTACCGTTCTTGCCCCTCTTCGGCCGTTTGCGAGCTCGTCCAACAGGGCAAGCTGTGAAATTGCGGTAGTTTCCAGCTCGATGATGCAGATGGGATTGTTGATTGGTTGCGTTTAGTGGTATGCTTTGAGGATGACATGGGCAGAAGGGGCTTCGGAAGACTTGCGAGCGCCATGTGGCGTATGAGAGATGTCTACGAGGGCAGGCCACACTCATCACCAGGTTGGTAAAACATTCGAACCTACCTGGTCAGAGAATTACCAGCTCTCTGCGGAAAAGGTTGGAGCAGTCAATGCGGAGGCTTATGTAATGTGAATTTCCACTTTGGGGGCTGCAATTCTTGGCGGCCCCATTATCTGACTGCGCCTAACGACTCTGCCTCCAACCCGCCTCGACGCTTCGACGATCGACGGCGGCTCGACGCCTTGCTGTCCAATGCATGATATTTGTCCTTATCTAGATGCCTCGAAGCCACTGGTGGAGCTGTGAGAATGAGCCGTTGACATCGGTAGGGCTGAGCTTTTCTTTAATCTCCTTCCTCCCTCCATAACCTGGGCGTTCTTGGATCTGTGTTTTTACCTGTACAGTTTCTTCTGTCAGCGATGCCTGTCTCGCATCCCTGATACGTATTTCCATTCGTTACTCTTTTCAGTCGTCTTCCAAAGCGTATCCCAAAGAGGCATCACCACGACTGCAGAACAACGCCAAAATGTCATGGACACGTCCAACATACCGTCCGTTGTCATCATTCCAAAACGACGAAGAGGTATGGCAGCCTGGCAGCCATCAGAAAGTCCCCGCCACGGAAGGACAATGTATCCCAATGACGGACTTTGGCGGAGTGAAAGATCACTCTTCAGATCCTTTGCCAGGTCACATTGAGGCTTCCCAGAACGAGACCCCGTTCGTCCGCTCCCGCAGACTTACCGGATGGCGCGTCGGCGCTGCTATAGCAGTTCTTACTGCATTTGTCGCATTGATCATTAACGTCAGCGTTGGCATTTGGGCACTTAAGCATCCAGGACGGGGATCATCGCTTCTAGTGCAACTGTTTCAAGGTGATTGCAAGAAGGTTGCAAGCATGAATACTTGGACGCATTTAGCGATCAATTGCCTTAGCACGGCCTTGCTTTCCGGCAGCAATTATTGCATGCAATGCGCCCTGGCGCCCACTCGAGATGACATCAATCGGGCCCATAAGCACTCAAAGTGGCTGGATATAGGAGTTCCAAGCGTACACAACCTGGGAAGCGTTGGTGCTGGGAGAGCGGCGCTTTGGTGGGCCCTTGGGCTCTCCTCAATCCCATTACATCTGATGTAAGTATAAATTATCTGCGCGCAGATGAATTTTCTGACCGGGTGTGTTCCCCTCTCATAGCTTCAATTCCGCTTTCTATTCCTCAATCGCCACGAACGATTACAACATCATCTACGCAACAGATGATTACGCTGCTGGTGCCAACTTCTCTACCGCGAACGGCGTAAATAGTGTCTACTGGCAGCCGCCAGGGTGGGACGGACCTTCGACCATGCAGACCAAAGCAATGCGAGGAGAATACCAGCGCCTGGACAACAAAGCATGCATCGAAGCTTACGCCGTAGAGCTTGTCACAGATCGGAGACACCTCATTGTCGTCTCCAACAACGCTAGTGTTAAGGGCAATGGCGCCGTTTTAGGCAGCGGTAACTTCGAGTACCAGACACCCCAGCGCGACAAAGACCTTGCTAAAGGTTTCGACCCTTATCCCTGGTAAGTCAGTGATCTTCGTCCTTGACAACCATCACACTCAAGCCCAGAATAGGATATGCAGCGATAGTGACTTGGACGGAAAACTCCACCATACACGGCCGGCCATGTATCCGGGCGGGCCCCCATTGAATTGCTACACGTACGTATCGCGAGTCGTCAATGATGCAGAGGCCTGGGCTCCACAGGACTGGAACGCCAAGTACTGTCTGAGCGAGACTGTCCCAGGAAAGTGTGGGTTCAACATCAATCTTGCCATTGTCTTGATCGTTATCATATGTAATGTCGGAAAGCTCATCACCATGTCGGTGGTGGCTTTCTCCACGAAGCTAGGACGTCCACTCATGACAATTGGAGATGCTGTCTCCTCTTTTTTGGACAATCCAGACGAATCAACCGAGAACATGTGCCTGACCTCGAAGCACGATATCGTGTCCAGTCCTGGGAACTGGTCCTCTGAACAACCAAGGTTGTGGCAATTAGCTCCCCGCCGGTGGTATTATGCAGCCTCGAAGTCTCGATGGTGGATTTGCATCTCCTTGTAAGCAAAGCAGCCCTGGTCAATCAACACATCCATCACTAATACCAACACAGATTCTCCGCCGCCATATTAACCGTCACAGTCCTCCTAGGATACGGGGTATCACAAATAAGCGGCCCCAAATCCGGGCAAAACCTCTGGTCCTTCGGATTCGGACAACCCCATTCTCAGACCATGATCGTAGGCTGGGCGCTGGGAACAATCAAAAGTGAAAACCTCGCCATCACCGCCAACGTCATTTTTGCTAATTTACCCCAAACGATCCTTTCGTTCCTCTATCTCACCCTCAACGGTCTCTGCACCAGCATGTTCCTCGCAAACGAATGGAGTCAATTCGCAACCCAACGCAAAAGCCTCCGAGTCTCGCAACCGAAGCGCCATCAACGAAACTCCTATTTTCTCCAGCTACCGTACCGCATCGCGGTGCCGTTGATCACCACGTCCGGCCTGCTGCACTGGCTCGTTTCGCAGAGCGTCTTCCTTGCCGTGGTCACGCAGTGGGATGAACTGGGCGTCTTGAAGAAACCATTCGCTGTCATCACCTGTGGTTTTTCGCCCTTTGCCATGATTTTTGTCATTGTTGCTGGTGCCATTATCGTTGCGGGCGTTGTAATCCTCAGTCTGCGTCGCTTTGACGGCGAAATTCCGCTCGTGGGGAGTTGCAGCGCTGCTATCTCGGCGGCGTGCCATGGGGCGTCGTGGGAGGAAGATGAGTTTTCGACTGGACCGTTGCAATGGGGCGTGGTGGCTGGTGTTGGCACGGAGAATGATGTTGGGCACTGCTCCTTCTCGAGCGGACCGGTGGAGAAGCCTGTGTCTGGCGTGGCGTATGCAGGATCTATGCTCAGTGGCGGGTGTAAAGTAAAGAGATAGGGAGTCTGGTCTGGATGTGTATATGCTACGTCGGCCCGTCCTTTCATTCTCTTCCCTGACGCGCTTGGGTCTTGCTCAACATGACACATCAAGGGCGTAGAGCTACCAGTGCGTCTGAACCCCGCGAGACTCCTTCTCGGCTTTACTCGTCCACAGACCGATCTATCGCACGAGCCCTCCCCCCGCAGCTCTATCCCTGACCCTCAACCTCCTCGCCCCCTCCGCAGACACCACCGCACAACAAGCTCCAATGAACAAACAGACCGCAATAGCATTCGGTGCATCTTTCTTCACATCCAACCATCTATGATGCTCTGGGTCCCCGTCCGAGCCACCATCCTTCCCCGGCTCCAAGATGCTGAAAACCACCCAAGAGATAAACGTGCCGACGAATTGCGGGAGCGTGGTATAGACATTCAGGACGCCGAGGTAGATGCCTGCCAATTCCCCGATTGTTGACGCCGCTTCGTTATTCGTCGGCGCGGAGTCACGTCGGAGTAGACCACCACTGGAAGAATGACTGCGGTGGTGGAGCACTTCCATCTCCATTCCTACGTCGTCAACGTCGAGGACATCTTCTGCCTGAATGGGCTTGTACGCGCCATTGGCCGTCGCGGATGTAGGCTCTCCCAGTCCACCCGTGATATTGTTGATTTCGACGCCCATCTCCGCGAAGGGCGCCCAACAGCTGATACACCAGGGCACCCCGGCCGCTGCCACGAGCGTCATGGCGAATCTCAGGCTTCGCGCTAAGGGGGCGCAGACCATGATGGCGGCAAAGAGTAGTTCTCCGATCATCCAGGTGGTTACCATGTTGGGCTGGAGCCTTGATGCTTGTAGTAGAGCCCTCTCGAGCGGTTTGGGCAGGCCCCTAGCTGGACGAGGGGTGAAGGACGACGACTTCCGAGGTCCTTCTTTGGGAGACGTGACCATATAGGGAAGGATGACTGAGGCAGAGAACTGGATGATGGACATGATGACAAGGGACAACGAGCCAAGTCGTCCAACATTGCCTAGTGCGTCATGCGATTGCGATGTAGAGGCAGACGTAGAGGTAGAGGCTGGATGCTCGTAGCGATAATAGGTCTCACCAACCCAGGTACTGCTATAGAACAGAAACGGAAACCAGCCGATCCAGGACCAGAATTGGATCCAGCAAATCGACTGTATCCTGGGTGGGAGATTGAGGGTGCGATGAAACAACTCTGGTAGAACGGAGAAAACAGTCTTTGAGTTGCTGGATGCAGAGGGCAGCAGGCGGCGCTCTGAAACAGACACACAGACAACGCCAACAGAGAAGAGGAGCGTTATGATGGCAACTAGTATCATTATCTTGAATTGCGAACCACCGGATCCAGTTCCAATAATGCGGACCATGTCGAGACTTCCTATGAGATATCCAATCACATGGCCTGCTGCACTCATTCGAGATCCTGGGTAGGACGACAATCAGCTATTAATCATGATAAATGGCGTAGATGCCTGGCGAGGATTTTGCATCTCCCAAGAACTTCAACGTACCCCATGCTGAGCCTGCTTGTTGTCGGTTAGTAGGAAGTGTATCAACGATAAGACTGCGCGAACAAGCTCCAACTACAGAAGATCAGTCAATGCAACGAGCAGGAACATTGAGGTGTACTTGTACATACCCGCGTTGATGGCAAAATCGACCACATAGATGCCGAGGACAGCGGCAACAAGCGTAACATTCTTCCTCTGCCGTTCACACACCATCAGCAATATCCCCTCTCATATATCTGGGGGAAAGCCCCCCTACCAGCATCTCTTCACGAACAAAGTACCCCACAATCTCCTCTGTCCACCCAAGTAACAGCAAGCCCACACTGACGATCAGAGAGCCCCAAACCATGAACGGTCTTCGTCTTCCCCATCTCGATGTAGATTTGTCTGTGATTGCCCCGACCACGGGTACCATAATGAGCCCAGACAGAGGACCTGCGATCCATACTAGCGACGTCTTCGATTTTGAGAGGCCAAGACGTAGTAGATAGGGAGTGCAGTCTGCCCTTCGGAGTCAACGTTTGAATATCGGGGGGGAAGGGGAATTGGTAGAGGGTCCGAGAAAGGGCAAGTCAGTCTCACAAGTCATCTCGATGCCCCAAGTGATCCTGTAGAGAGTGTAAGTCATGGATCCAGTGGAGAACATCTTGGAAGACGTACGTTAGCCCTATGAGGCTGAATGTGAGTAGTACCATGCGAATTGATTCCGTTGAGCCTCTGATGGAGGGCGCGCCGCTCCACAAGCTTGCTGAAGACATGGTGCTTGAGTTGGTTGCCCAGGGGTCAAGACCGTTCTCGCGGCATTGAGATCGAGTACTGAGTGACTGAGCTCTGAGAGTGCTTGATCGCGACTGAACGCGTCAGCTGTGAATCGGCTACATTTTCAAGCTGGTCGCTGGCAGACCGAGTTCCGTGGACGGAGTTGTTGCAGGCGAGCAGGACAGGAGTCAATTGGCCGTTGTCAGATCTATTCCAGATGAACCAATTGCTAGACACCAACACGATGCAAATTCGTCCTACAACAGATGCATAGCACGAGCATGGCCTCAGGAGCTCTTTTTCGAACCCAATTTCAAGGCAACTGACGGTAAATTATCCATACACACACTGTCTCCCAATGTCTCTCGCTTCTTCCATTCGATTCTCTTCCTTGAAAAGTCGTAGCGATTCAAAATTTGAGACTACCTACTGATATCATTGCTATTCTATGCTTTCATTGCTTACTGCAGGAACTGTGGCAGAGCAATGGTCACAACATATTTGAAACCATTAACATATTGCTGGACTGGGTTTATATTCAGCGACTCAGTGGTTGAATTTAACCGCTCGCCATACCTTGCTCACCTAAAGCCGGACGTGACGTCGCCTCTCCCATTCAAGGAAAGCTGGTACCTTTGGCCTGGTGAATATCGACTCATACTCTGTCTCCAGAACTCATCTCTTGCAAGCCACGTTGCGAAACCTGAATGTCTGGACCATAAGAGCTGTGATTGTGCCCAAGTGAAGGAAGGCGGATTGCTCCCCAACGCAGCGGTGTCGCCCGGCTCCAAGGAAAGGTAATAGGATCCGGCGCTCTTTGAGACCGGACCGTGGCCAAGCTCACTGGTCTTTTCGGTTGCATCCATGAAGTCAACCATGCCCACCCACCGATGAGGGTTCCATTTGTCCGGGTTGGGGAAGAACTCAGATGACTGGGCTGTGACGCCGGGAGCCGAGATCAATACCCGGGAGGGTCGAATGCTGTACAGTCTTTCTTCTCCCTTTCCCGGGCCTTTTGTAGCGAATGTTGAATGCGATTTGGCGGCACGCATGATGCTATGGATGGGTGCGTGGAGCCGAAGTGTTTCCCGGACCACGGCTCTATGAAGAGCAAGTCGACCAATGGATTCCTTGGCTGGCGAAGGAAGGTCAGGTCCCAACATGCGTAGTTGTTCGGAGGTCCGGACGGGATGCTAGGCGCAAGAGAATCCATCCACGGATTGAGGATGAGGTATGCTGGCCTGCCATACTCAGGCCGATCATCATGTACGCTATCTCGTGGTGGGGTATGGGAGCGCCGTCTTTGTATTCTGATCTCATGAGGTTCCAGATCATATCAGCTTCGCTGCCCAAATCCTCCTCTGACTTTGGATGCTTTCTCCTTGTGGCAATAGTTTTCATGTATATGGCTGCTATCTTCTTCTGTGCCCTGTCTCCCCTCTTGTTGACGGGAAGAGGAACACCCGGGAAGAAGAAGTTGATTGGATTGAAGCTCATATCAAGGTCGTGATACAGATCAGCTAGTTCTGCGTCAAAGTTTGCACGG
>JAABUK010013020.1_pt1 | contig 10479 bp, 11 predicted proteins | sample 5559141 | NCBI WGS metagenome assembly JAABUK01 (sample SAMN10711869, study PRJNA513367) | rock metagenome | isolation source: Antarctica rocks | place: Antarctica: Victoria Land, Pudding Butte nord | collected 2016-01-03
CATCACCGGCGCGCCACTCGACAGCATGCACGAACAGCAGCGGAAGTGGCCGGGAAGTACCACATATGGCACCGACAGGGGGCGCGAATACGCAGTAGCTGCTCCATACAGCCCATGGCTGGATTCTCTCGATGGACAGGGGCAGCAGAGAGTGGGGAGGAATGATAGCACGATGGTCACGACACCTACGACGGCCATGACGCCTACGAGCAATGAAGCGTTTCATCCTATGGAAACGAGGAAGAAGAGTGGTCAGTGATGTTTTAGCTGATCAATCCTGTACCCTGCTCCTCATCTTTTCCCTTTCAGGTGACGCGAAAGGTTATGAGAGTCCCATCATCGTTCACTTCCACGATTCTAACCAGAAATACTTGGAGAATTCTTTGATGTTCGTGCTCGGATGTGATTGTTTGATACCAGTACTCTTCCTCATCGGAGGAAGACTCGGAGTACTCATCATTCCAAGATGCGTCGCCACGTTCGCTCGTATCTTCACTCTTTTTCGCGCTAATCGTGGAGTTGACCTCTACTCCATCCGACGTGATGCCACTGTTCTCCTTCACCTCCATCGCGAGATTCTGAAACTCACTCTCATTTGGCGCAGGACCCTCGGAAACTATTCCAAAACTTCCCGCAGTCGAAGGTGACACAACACTCAAGTACAGCGACAAGTCCGATTGGAGTGCAACCACCTTCTAAAACTGATCGCTTCTTTCGGGCTCGAAAGATCCTTACGAAGGACGAGAGGGCAGCAGAGCCAGCAGGCGACGATGACATCGCCATCTCGCGCTCGTTTCGGTGTCTTCAGGGTGGGCTCAACATACATCGTATCCTCAACGTCTCCAGACACTAGGTCAGCAAGCCGCTCTCTCGCCTCCGACCCTCCCTCGAAGGCGCCAGCAAGAAAGCCCTTGAGGTAGATCGCTCGTGGCTCGTCCGTCCTGAATATGGAACGCCAATGATCGCCATCTTCCTCATCATCTTCATCACGTGAAGGAGCCCCAGTATTGAGTCGGAGTGCTTTGGCTCTACCAATACCGAATAGCCGAAAGAACTGTGCTCGTCGGACGCAGTCTACCTCTGTGAAATCGGGGCACCAGCTTGGTAGATCCAGCAGCTCGGGTTTCGTGCTCCCGCATCCAGGAGCGATTAAGAACAGGTTATAGTACCTACTCTCCACGATCATGCCCAAGCTCGCGGGCAAATCTGGCGAAGACTTCCGAGGCCGAGATGGTATAGTCCACTGGGAGATGAAACGGCGGCTTCCCATACCCGCGAGAGGTCTTGCTCATGCCCAGCAGGGCGTAGATCCTGTCGCGGATATCAGAGCTCTCGAATCTTCGTCCAACTTGCAGTCGCTGCAGCATCTCCTCACGTCGCTTTTCGTTGCTGTCATGGGGTTCCTCTTCGTGCGCTTCCAGGGCTCCAATGAAGCGAAGCTGAGCGGCGTTTTCCTTGACCGCACGATAGTGACTCGAGAGCATAGGGCGGACCACTCTATAGAACGGGATCCACACCACACCCTCAAATCTCGTGCAGCCCAAACTTCCTGCTGCACCCACACTCTGCGGAACCACGAGCGAGCACTGAGATAAATATATCCTTGCACCACAGTGTCGTCCAAACCGCCGTGTTTACGACTGAAGTCATGGTCCTCAGAGCAGTGAATCGCCAGATCTATTTCCTCACTGCTGGGACCCAACCATGCTACGACTTCCTCGGCTTTATCGTAAATGGTGAGCGTATTGGAGACCTGCGCTGCTTTCTCCAAAGGGTCGTTCTGGTTAATGCAGATCTGATCAACCCACAACCATCTCTCGCTGCCACCGTCGCCGTAGTCTGGCCCTTTCGTGTACGCCTCGATATGCTCCTTCGCGCAGCTTTCCCGACACTCCTCCGTGCAAATTTCCGTATGTTTTCCAAGGGAGATCCTCGCATACCTTTTCCGGAACTCACGCAAGAACTCTGCCAGACTTTCGGTCATGGCAAACTCTGCTCCGTTGATCATAGTCCTCTGCGAGAAGACCGGCACGCCTCACGTATACGAGAGTGCCTGGTACCCCACGTGTCGCTCTTCATCGTGCAAGGCCGCTGCGTTGAAGATGGTGAGGTCGACCTTCGCAAGTGTGCCAGTGAGTGGTTCATCGCCTGATGTGAAGTCGAGTCACAACAACCTTATCTGCCAAGTTTGGAGTTTGGTGTGAGCAGGATGCTGGAGGTTGGTCATCGCTGTAGCCGGTCTTTCATGTTGTAACGACACTTACCCTAACCCTCGCACCACCACTACTGTGTTGTCGTTATTAGGGCACACAGCTTTCGACTAGGATATGCTCACCGCATTACCGGAGGGAGTTTGCTGCTAATGCAACTGCTGAGGCTAACATGATTTCCCACCTACGTCTGACTACAATACATGTTCCGTACGGATGCTGCCTATGGCTGCTCGTCGCTTCAACGCCGTCAAATGCTTCGCCTCGTGCCATGCGCCTCCCACACCTTCACCACAAGCCAGACCCCACTCCAGACTAAGACCGAGGCACTAGCCTTTATTTCGCGAAGTGCAAATCGTAGTTCAACCACTTCCTTGCCAAAACCTGATCGATCGACAAGCCAGGCTTGCCATAAGTAAGTGGCGCGAAGAACCAGAAGCTCCACGCAAGGACCGAAACGATCACACCAGCTGCGGCCCAGGTAGGCAGCAGACTTTGACCAGCAATGCGCTCACGGATAGGACGACTTCGGGCCGCTCGTTGCTGCTTGGAACCAGTCTTGCCGTCGGTGATAGTCAGGTTGCTGATGTCTGCAGGCTCTATATTAAAGATGAATTCGACAACAGCACCTGCTACAAGACAGGAAGCGAGGTGGGCGGGTAGGTAGTGGTGGAGGAAGAGTTGACGGCCCATGATGAAGAAGGGGATGTAGTGGGCAGCCCAGAGCAGGAAGAAGAAACCTGTGCTGTCGTAGAGGCGGGAGCGCGTTCCTATAGTTATGTCAGCCATTTTCCATCGATCGTCGGTGTTTTGAGCACATACGCTGATCCAACGCATCCACACCACGCCTAAGTGAGAGCTGGTCCGCGCCGAGAATACCAGCAAAAACGGCCAGAATCGATGAAGCGAACCACCATCCGATTGGATTACCCAGGAAGTAGATCTGCTGCCTCGTGTCGTTCTCGGTCCAGAAGCTGACACCACGCAGCAGGAACGGCCATTGAAGTGGGAAGGAGGCATACGGATGCGAGGAAGTCAGAGCGTTGTTGTGGTAGAACATGGCACGTTGAAGCTCCAAGTACTTCTTCATGAATGGCATGCTCTTCGTCTTCTTTTCTTCCTTGGTCAGGCGTGGCGAGTCTTCTGGAATACCAGGAATCTCCTCCACGAACCACACGTTGGAGCTTTGCTGGATATTCTTGTTTCCGTTGATCTCAGCTTGCTTGTAGGCCCAGTCTGGCAGTGGTGTGGTATGTGTCCACATAGCGACTCGTGTCGGGAAGTGAATCAGCTTGAAGTGCGAGGCCATTGTCTTGAATTGCTGGTCAGGCTTGCCATTTTCGAGTCGGAGTTCAAAGCAGGTATCGTTGAAGCGGTCACCTTGAGCATCTTCGCCTGGGACAGTCGTAAACTCCTGGTTCGTGGGGTAGAAAGGCGACGCAACATCGTGCGACAGAAGCCAAGTATCAGTCACGAGGTGGCGGAAGCGAACCACATCGCCATTTTTCACTGGATGACCATAGCCTTCCATCGCCACCGAGGGTATGATCTGCCACAAGTTGTTCGTGTCGTTATGCGGGTACCCAGTAACTTGCTGGCCTTGAGAAGACACACGTCCGTCGTCGTAGCGTAGCGGGTACTTGTCTGGATGCGAGTGCAGGTACACCTTCGTCTCCTTATGGCGCATTGCAATGTTGTCGAAGTAGTCAATGCCAACAGCCTGCTGCGTCATCAGATTGTCGGAAAGAGTTTCTTGAAATTCTGGTGTCATGAAATCATCTCCTGGTCCGGATCTGTTCAGGATGGCAAAGTGTACTTGGAACCAGAACAAGTACATCAGGAACGGAACGATGATCAACCCAATGATGCGCGCAGTGAGGTGCTTGCCGAAATCAGGAAGACTGAGCGCTCCACGCCTTCGGTTAACGTCCAGCAGCTCCCAGAGGTCGATCATGACTGGCACGCCAATCGAGAAGAACGTGAAGGCTCCAACATACTTCGTGCTGATGACGCAGCTCATGCTGATACCAGTCAGCAACAGCCACTTCCACCACTTCCTGCTGAACGGATCGTGGCGAAGCTTGTAAAACCGGATGTAGCAGAGAATGCTCGTTGCCATGAACAAGACTAGAGTCGCGTCCAGGAGTATAAGTCTCGTCTGTCCAATGTGTGCGTTGTCGAAGAGCATCAAGGATGCTGCAACGATGCAGGCTGGTAGGCTGTATCCTGATTCCCACATGATCCAGAACACCGTGGATACTGTCAATGAGCCCATCAGAGCAGGCATCGACCGGTATGCCACGTAGGGGACCTTGTTTGTGATGTACGAATCGCCAATATTCTCGAACAGGAACTCGCCATTATATCCAACCAACCAGCCGGCGAACGCGAACAGGAGCTTGCCGAAGGGAGGATGGACGTCGAAGAAGTATGTTCGTTGTAGGTAGTATGAAGCGAACTATCCAACATAGTTAGCACAGTCCAAACGTAATAACTAAGTCTTCGGATCTGGTGTCGTACCTTGCCAAAGTGCACCTCGTCGAACACAACTTGGTTCGGATGGCTGATGCCCCAGAACCTGGTCAAGAAGGCCAAAGCTGTGATTACGCCCAGCGCAAGCTTGTATTCCGAATCATTCTTGACAGCCTCTTTGGCGCCCTGCTTCAAGCTCTCGATGTTCTCGCTCGCGGAGCCATTCGTAAGGCCATCGGGTTGAGGTGTGGTTGCGCGCTTCTTGTCCTTCGCACTGGGGCGTTGACGAACGCTGTTCTGCGGACTCGCCATGTTGAAGGACTTGAAATGAAAATAAAAGGAGTGCTGGAGGGTTGTTCAACGGGGAACTTTTTTGAGGTGTCGGAAGGGATGCCACTTGGCAGGATTCGGGAATGGACTCCTTTCACATGCGTGCACGTGATCTTGTGTCAAGCGCAACATCTCATTCGAAATTTCGCAGCAGCTGCTGTAGTGGCATCATCTCTATCTTGACAGCGGAGAACTAGGTGAACGGCAGAACAGACAGCTACCACATCTCGACTATAACCCCAGCGAGCTCACACACTACTACGTATTAGCAGCGACTGTAGCGGCGTCGCCGTTGTGTTATGGCCGGAGAACTAGGAGCGGTCGGCAGGCTACATTTTCAGCTCTCTCCACGATGATTGCACCGGCGATAGAGCCTGAGCAGCGACTGTAGTGGCATCACCGTTGTCCTGAACCCGGAGAGGCAGGCGCTCGGTTGAGTAACTTTTCTGTTAAGATCGAAGGATGAGGCGGTCGGCTGGGAGCGCTTTCAGCTCTCTCGACGAAAATGACAGCGGTCATATCACAAGAGCAGCAACTGTAGTGGCATCAATAACTTCTCAGAGACGGAGACTACTACAAATCGTCCATCTCTACATCCTCAAAGTCTTCTCCATCATCATCCTCATCCATTTCTCCATCTTCGCCTTCCATCCCACTTACCTCATCCTCGCTCTTAATTAGCGCTGTCTCCTCCTTAACGTCCTCCGGCTTAACATTCGCAGCCTTCTCGTACTCGTCCTTGAGCTTATAGTTCATCGCGAAATCCCCACTCCGTATCAACACCGCGATATTCTCCAACGTCTGCTTGATGAACACCTCCGGCTGCTTGAGCTCGTTCTTGAGCGCCTTGAGACTCCAGTATCTGTACCGCCTGAAGCACTGATACAGCCGATCGAGCAGCTCTTCTTCCGAAATCCGCACCGCCTTCTCTTTCTGTGCGCCTTTCTTGCCTTTCGGTTTCGAGGTGAGAGAGAACGAGCTGAAAGCGGCGCTGGCAGCTGCGCCGGGGTGGAGGTTGCGGTCGATTCCTTTCTGGTAGGCGACAGTGGCTTTGGGTTTGATGGCGAGGTCGTATTGCTTCTTGAAGTGGCGGTAGTAGGTGGCGTCTTCGAATGGGTGAGCATCTGCGACGTGGTGGATAATGGGCGCAAGCGCGGTTTGCTTAGGTATGGAGGTGCGGTAGGAGCCTGGTTTGTTGTTGTTGTTGTTGTTGCCGTAGCGTTCGTTCTTGCCCTGTATACCGGTCGGCTTAAGACCAGAAGACGCGGCGGGTCTGCGGCGGAAGCGGCTGCCGGGACCGGTGCTGTGGCCTGGGAGATCTTTCTCGGAGAAGACGACGGTGTTGCTATAACCGTTAGTTTGCAAGTCGAGGTCGTAGATGAGTGGGAGGCCTTGGTGGCCTGGGACGTTCTGTGTGAGTCGAATTTGGGTCTTCTGCTTGAGCGGGTCCTCGTCGCCAGGTTTGAGGTCGTAGACGCGCATCATTCCGATCTCGATGGGTTCGCTGTCGGCCGTCTTGTGGTACATCTCATTCCATGCTTTCCAGATGTAGTCGGGAACCTTCACCAGCCAGGCCTGTTGTCCACCTTCATCGGGCGTTGGAGGGATGATGAGGTCGACATCGTCCTCAAACTCTTCGATCGACGTCAGAGGCGCCTCCACTTTGATCTCCGGTTTAACGATGGGGTCTGCCATGGCCACGAACTGCTGGGCGTGAGCTGATCCGATCTGAGAGAACGGTGTCGTGGTGTATGGCGATGTGGTGGTGGAGGTGACGATCGCGGACAAAGAGCTGCAGGAAAGCGGAGCGAGGATCGACAGGCCGGCTTCCGACAGCGGCGGCCCGACCCTTTGCCTTACTAGCGCCACGCTAACAATCGAGAAAACTCCGGCAGCCGCAGCTTTTTAAAGGTTCTCCCCAACGACATCTCCAGCTCGCCGACACTTCTCGAGCGCTTCCCGCGCCCACTGGCTTACCGGCCATGCAAGACCGCTACCAGAGGTATTCGACCAACTTCAGCAGCCACCGATACCATTCTGGACACCCCAAGTTGGCCACTACCTGGGCAAGAGAGCTGCAGCTCGACAACCCCACGATTGGCCAGGTGGTGCGCAGCCATGCAACCAGCGGCCACGTACATATGCCCAGATCGCTGTTGATGTATCTCCGCGCAGTAAGCCGATTGATCATGCTATGTGCAGATCGAGACGCAGCCTTTACTCTACACCGCAGGGTGGGCTATGATGTATAAAGCGACCGCGAGTAAAACAGTAAGAGCATGTGGTGCTCATCTCTTCTCAATGTGTGTGTTATTCCCTCTCACAATCTGCAACCAGTTCACGGTAGTGTTCCAGTCATTTCAAGCAACTCGCCGACCTCAAGCGATGGCTCTTATGATCCCAAGCAAGACTTCCTGATCCATGAGGCACCCGCTTCGGCGACCGAAGGTTCCTTTGAGCCAGTGACTGAGGCCCGCTCCTCATTGCGTCGAAGACGATTGCTACAGCCTCGTACTACAAAACGGACAAAATTGTCCCAGCTTGGAGGAAGCTGTATTGATAGGATCCTGTTCCTATTGTCGACAGCATTCTTCTCCCTGGGCTTGCTTGTCTGACACTACGATGGCATACGCACAGCAGATCATCCGAAAATCATCGCCTGTCTCATCGAGGCGGTCAAATACGTACGTCTACACCATCAGCGAGCCGGCACACTTGCTTACAAGTTACCAGGCACCCACGGTCTTTCCCATCCTGTTCGCGACTGTGGTCAACCGGGCCACCAAGTCTTTCTTGTCCTGGCGACTCGAACGTGGCGAGAAACTCGGATTCCTGGCTCTCCTTGCCAACTGTACCTCCGTCGTGAATACTGTACTGGCACAATGCTCGCTGCAGATATTCAGCGTTGCTGGCTGTGTTATTGCCGTCCTGTGGACTTTATCGCCAATAGCTTCTCAGGCGTCGCTCCGGATCATGAGCCTCGGTGGCTCGAATGTCACGCGTTCTATTCCGATGGCTAATATGTCTACCTACCGACAACAGTTACGAAGATTGGGCGGGCGATCTCAACCGTCAGCTGACTACTGCATCGGCAATCTATACGTCGTCGATGTTTGCTCCGAGAAGTGTCAAAGGCGCTCCAGTGGACAACCGGGGTAACATCAAGATCCCCATGATCGAGCAGATCCCAGACGCGCCTACAGATTACGACGACACTCGATGGCACGACGTTCCGATGTCAAATGTCACTTATTCAGCCCTGCTAGGCCTTCCTACGACGAAACCTCCGAGCGACAGCGACAGCACTTTCACGATCGAGACAGCATACTGGGTCTCGGCTTGTCCCGTTCTTCGGAAGCAAAGGGATTTCAACTCCACAATACGGTCCCAATTCAAATAATGGCAAGGCGGAAGACTGATGGGAACTTCCCTCTTTTCCAACGCCTCTGACACACCTCCGCCTACCGGCGGGTTTCTGACAGACGACTGGGGCTGCACCCGCTATCCGGATCGGCGAGATCTTCAGCCTCGTGCCCTATCCTTCCAGACCTACACCATACTCGACCTCACAATCGCGGTGTGCACCATCACAACCACCCACGTGGAAGCACAAGTGTCGTGCACCGGCCAAACATGTGCCGTGGTACGGATTCGACATTCGCGACAGCCACACCCTCCGCCCGCTTGGACCTAGCTCGATGCTGGGGGCTGCAAAGTGTGGACCTACTTTTCCACCAACTTCATCCGTCTCATCAGCCCCATGACCTCTGGTTCTTCGCCCTCGGTCACGCGGGGATACCTGAGAAATCCGGCTGCACCTTCTACTAAGAATACCGAGCGGGAACATATAGTCGAGGTCGGGAATGTGGCGTTCGTAGAACGATTCGGGTAGCTGCTGAATACTGCCTGGCTCTCCAATGTTGGCCTCCGCGCTATGACAGATGAAGACGGCTTGGTTGCTAGCTGGGTCGAGCCCAAACCCGATAACCGGAGCTTCACGCCTTTTCTCAATGTGAAATACACCACCACGACAGCTCGGGCACAGAAAAGCGTGGAGGTTGTGCACTGTCACAAGGGCTGGCTCGTTGCGCTGCTGTTAGGCTCGGGCATTTTGATGCTTGCGAGCTTGGTACCAGCAGCTGTGAGACTGTTCGCGAAGGGTCCGAAGTACAAGCTTCCGGTCTCTACTGCGGTGCGTGCTGGCTGCTACGTGGAGGCACCTGCTGGCGGGTCGGCACTGGATAGTGCAAGGCGTGCAAGGTTGCTGAAGGATTTGAGGGTCAAGCTGGGCGATGTGATGCCGTTGAGGGAGGTTGGACATCTGGCTGTTGCATCACTAGGTGGGAGGGTGACGGTGGACAAGGTGAGGAGTGGACGTATCTATGACTGAATCCAACAACAAGATCTGCTGTTGTAACCTACCATATGGCCGTGGAACTCTCCGCCTTCTCGCTCAGGTTGCCAAACAGCACATTCAGCGATACAGTAGCACATTATTCTATAATTTCCGGGAGAACTTTGATTTTACAGCCACCGGTGCATCATGGATTCGTTTCTGCCAAGCCTCGTTGCTGCCTTTTGATGCCTTATCGATACCTTAAGCTTTCGATCGTCACTCGTGAGCTCTGTTTCGACCTCTCTAACGTATGTTTGATGCAAATGCACCTCAGCAATTCTCCCTCGCCATAGCCGCCTCAGTACAACGACGGAGATGGCCTCGCCGGAAGTCACCACTCAGCTGGAGCAGCTCGCAGCCTCCCCCAACCCACAGCAGCGGCTCGAAGGCTACACCCAAACACTCGACAGCATCGTCTCCGCCAGCAACAACCTCCGAGACAACCTCGTCGCCTACGTCCAGAGCATCCTGAGCGATAACATCGGTGTCATCCACTCCCGACCTCTCCTCTCCGCCTTCGTCGAAAAGTACAAGGGCATCACCAACAATGAAGTCAAGACCGAAGCCGGCGCAGAGATCGTGGACCTCATCGCCCCCAAGATCGTCTCCTACGAGCAACAAGACACCGACCTCAAATTCGTGCTAGCAGACGCCTACGAGGCCGAGGAAGACTTCACAAACTCCGCCAAGACCCTCCAGACCATCGTGCTCGACAGCTCCCAAGGCCGCAATGTCACCGATGATGAGAAGGCGTCAGTCTGGATGCGCATCTGCCGCTGCTATCTCGAGGACGACGACCCCACCAACGCACTCAGTTACCTCAACAAGATCAAGAATGTCATCTTCAGCGTCAAAGACCAAGCCACGCGCCTCCAGTTCCAGCTCAGTCAAGCTCGCATCAACGACTCGCAGCGCAACTTCCTTGACGCCTCCAACTCCTACCACATCCTCTCCAACGAGCCTGCCATAGACGAGGAAGAGCGTCTCCGCGCGCTGAGTGCCGCAATCACCACCGCTATCCTCGCCCCAGCTGGTCCTACCCGCGCACGACAGCTCGGCAAGCTCTACAAG
>JAABUK010013022.1_pt1 | contig 10476 bp, 10 predicted proteins | sample 5559141 | NCBI WGS metagenome assembly JAABUK01 (sample SAMN10711869, study PRJNA513367) | rock metagenome | isolation source: Antarctica rocks | place: Antarctica: Victoria Land, Pudding Butte nord | collected 2016-01-03
TGATGCCGCCCACGCCGTCGTGGATCACGTTCACGGTGACCTGGCCCTGGGGCAACTTGGCGATCTCGTCGGCGAGCGCCTCGAGCGAGCCGGCGACGTCGGCCTTGACGATCAGGTTGAGCTCGGCGAGCTCACCGCCGCGGGCACGAGCCATCACGTCGTCAAAGGACACGCGAACGCCCGCCCTGCGCGCAAGCGCCTCGGTCTTCAAGCGGTTGTGGCGCTCGCCGGCTATGCGCCGGGCCTCGCGCTCGTTTGAGACCACGCGTACGTGCTCGCCGGCCTCGGGCACGCCGTCGAAACCAAGGATCTCGACCGGCATGCCGGGGGTCGCCTTCTTCACGCGCTCGCCGCGGTAGTCGCTCATCGAGCGCACCCGGCCGGCGTGCTGACCGGCCACGACCGCGTCACCGACCACGAGGGTGCCGCGCTGTACGAGCAGGCTGACCACGGCGCCACGGCCGGGGTCGAGCCGCGACTCGATCACGGTGCCCGAGGCCTCGGTGTTGGGGTTGGCCTTGAGCTCCTGGATGTCGGCCAGGGTGATGAGCGTGTCCAGCAGCTCGTCGAGGTTCTGGTGCGTCTTGGCCGACACGTCGGCGAACTCTGTGTCGCCTCCCCAGTCGGCCGGGTTCAGGCCCTGCTCGGCCAGCTCGCCGCGGACGCGGTTGGGGTCCGCACCCTCCTTGTCGATCTTGTTGACCGCGACCATGATCGGCACTTCAGCGGCCTTGGCGTGGTCCACGGCCTCGGTGGTCTGGGGCATCACGCCGTCGTCTGCGGCCACGACCACGACCGCGATGTCGGCCACCTGGCCGCCGCGGGCACGCATGGCCGTGAAGGCCTCGTGGCCGGGGGTGTCGAGGAACGTGAGGATGTGATCGCCGTGGTGGACCTGGTAGGCGCCGATGTGCTGGGTGATGCCACCAGCCTCGCCCGCGGCGACCTCGGTCTGGCGGATCGCGTCGAGCAGCGAGGTCTTGCCGTGATCGACGTGGCCCAGGATTGTGATCACCGGCGGGCGCTCGATCAGGTCGGCCTCGGCGTCCTCGTAGGCGGGCTCGGCGCTGACCTCGTCGGCGGCGTGTTGGATCTCGACCTTGCGGTCGAAGCCGTCGGCCAGCACCTCGATCGCGTCGTCGGAGAGCGTCTGGGTCAGCGTGGCCATCTCGCCGAGCTCCATCAACTTCTTGATGACGTCGGGCGCGGAGAGTCCCAGGGACTCGGCCACCTCCTTGACCGTCGCGCCGGACTGAACGGGCGTGACGACGACCTCGGCCGGGGCCTCGGGCTTGGCGGTCAGGTCGGGCTCGACCCAGGGCGTGCGCCGGCGCCGCCCGCGCCGTCGGGGCGGCTGGTTCTGCTGGGGCGGCGGGCCGGGCGAGCGGCGCGACGCCTGCGAGTCGATGACCACGCGGCGGCGCTTGGCCCCGGCGCCAGGAGCGGCCTCGGGACGGGTGCGGGCCGGCAGTGCGGCGGCGCCGTTTGCGGGCGCGTCACCGTTTCCGGCGGCCTCGGGCTGGGCCTCGGGCTCCTGGGGGCCGTCGAAGGCGCGCTTGATGTCGCCCTCGTCGACGCTTGACGCGGCCGCCTTCACGTCGAGGCCGGCCGCCTGCAGGGTCGCCAGGACCTCCTTGCTGGGGATCCCGCGCTCCTTCGCTATCTCATGGACTCGCTTCTTTGCCATTTCCGCACCAAGTCTAGGGTCTCGGGTTCAAGTGTCACGGGGCCGCGGAGGGCCCGGGCCAAAGCCCTGCCGTCCTCGATCCCGGTCATACATCCGGGTGCCTGGCAGAGATATGCACCTCTGCCAGGCCCGCGCCGATCGGGATCGGCCTCGGCGCGGCCGTCGGCGGTGCGGACGAATCGCAGCAGGCTGGCCTGCGGCAACGTCCGCCCGCAGGCGACGCAGCGCCGCTCAGCGGCTACGTGGTGCCCTCCGCCGCCTGGGGCTGGGCGCCTCCGCCTCCGCCCAGCTGGTCGCCTTCCTGGTCGTTCAGTGCCTGATGCGCGGGCAGGCCGCAGTAGCGCGAGTTGGGCACGGCGGCGTTCGGACAGCGCTTGCCGTTGGTGAGCACCGCGGCGCAGCGGCCGGCGACCTCTTCCTCCTCGAAGCCCATGTTCTGCTCCTCCTCGGCGAACTCGGTCTCCGAGCGGATGTCCACGCGCCAGCCGGTCAGGCGGGCCGCCAGGCGGGCGTTAAGGCCGTCCTTGCCGATCGCCAGCGACAGCTGGTCGTCGGGCACGATGACGGTGGCCTGCATCGCCTCGTCGTCCACGAGCACCTCGCGCACGCGGGCCGGCGAGAGCGCCTTTGCCACGAATCGGGCGGGCTCCTCGTTGAAGGGAATGATGTCGATCTTCTCGCCCCGCAGCTCGGAGACCACCATCCGGACACGCGAACCGCGGGGGCCTACGCAGGCGCCGACGGGGTCCACGCCGTTGGTGTGGCTGATCACCGCGATCTTGCTGCGGTAGCCGGGCTCGCGGGCAACGTTCTGGATCTCCACCAGGCCGTCGGCGATCTCTGGCACCTCGAGCTCGAACAGCGCGCGGATCAGCTCCGGCGAGCGGCGAGAGACGATGATCGACGGTCCCTTGCTCTGGGCCGACACGTCGGTGATGATCGCCTTTACCCGCGCGCCGTGGTCGTAGCGCTCGCCGCCGACCTGTTCGGAGCGCGGCAGCAGCGCCTCGACGCGCTCGCGCAGTTGCACGAGGGTGTAGCGCGAGTCGGACTGCTGCACGATGCCCGTGATCAGCTCCCCGACGCGGTCCTGGTACTCGTCGAACATCATGTCGCGCTCGGCCTCACGGATTCGCTGCAGAATTACCTGCTTGGCGGTCTGGGCGGCGATTCTCCCGAAGCCCTCGGGAGTCACGTCGCGCTCTTCGATCTCGTCCTTGTACTGGGCGAGCACCTCCTGCGGAATCTCGGGCTCCTCGGGCATCCGCATCTCCCCCGTCTCGGGGTCGACGGTGGGCTCTTCCAGCGCCTCTTCCGCCTCGTCGAGCAGCCGCTCCTCGAGCTCCTCGGGCAGCAGCAGTTGGAACACCGTGAAGTCGCCGCTGTCGTGGTTGATGTCGACTCGCGCGTAGCGCGCCGAGCCGGGGCTCTTCTTGTACGCCGAGAGCAGGGCGTCCTCCAGCGCGTCCATCAGGGTGTCGGCGGAGATGCCCTTCTCCTGCTCGAGCACGTGAATGGCGTCGACGATCTCCTTGCTCATCGCTTCTCCTCTCCTCTGCGCTCCAGCAGGTTGCTGCGGCTGATCTCTGTGTAGGGAATGGACACCACGCCGGCCTCGCCGTTGTCGACGGCGACGGTGACCTCGTCGTCGGTTGCCCCGACGAGCTCTCCCGTGACGTTGCGGTGGCCCTCGCGGGTGCGTAGCTTCGCGCGCCGCCCCAGGAACCGCCGGAAGTGGTCGGGCTTGGTAAGCGGGCGCTGCGGGCCGGGCGAGGACACCTCGAGCGAGTAGGCCTCCAGGAGGTCCTGAAGCGAACGGGTGACCCGCTCGCACAGCTCAAGGCTCACGCCATCGGAATGGTCGATGAACAGCCGGAGACGGTCCTTGCCCACGCGCTCGCACGAGAGCAGCTCGACGTCAGGGACGGACCCCGCGAGGCTCTGTTCGATGTCTGTGTGGAGGCGGTTGTTTGCGGTCATATGGTCAAAAAGAAAGGTGGGCTGCGAAGCCCACCTCCAGGTGCGGCCATGGGCCGCGGCACGACTGAAAGTCCTAGCCGAGCGAGTATAGACGCCTTTCGCCGGTCCCCGTTCGCGGTTTCGATGGCCGCTTCAGGTGTTTGCAACCGAGCCTCACTGACCCGCTGAACGATCGCCCGCACGCCCGGCACCGTACTGTCCCTCAGATGGCCGCAGTCGATGTGATCGACACTTTCGTGGACGAGCTCCCGGGCACCACCCGGCGGCTCGCGCACGGCGAATGGGGAGTGACCGTCGCCGCCGAGCACGCTGCGGGCTGGCCCCTCGACGTCGGGATCGTGCTCGCAGACGGCATGGTCAGGGCCCAGGCCCACGCCCTCACAGACCCCGAGACCATCGACCCGTGGATGTTGCTGTGGTGGAACCGCCAGACGCGGATGGCACGCTTTGGCTGCACCCGGGACCACGAGATCTGGGTACACGCCGATCTTCCCGCCGCCGCGGTGGCCGGCGAGCCCGACATCGATCGCCTGCTCGGCCTGGTGGTCGAGGGCGCGGTGGCGGCGCGCGAGTACCAGCAGCGGCGCCGCGAGCCGGCGACGCAGCCGGCGGGCGGCGGCTGGCTGGATCCGGCGGGATAGCGGGCCGCGCCCCGGTCCACTTGGCGAACTGCGTTGGGTAGGCGAGTTGGTCAGCGCCCCGGGAGAGTGACCCCTACGCAGCCCGCAACCAGTCCCGCAGCGCTCGGTAGTCGGCGCGATCGGGCCTCATCGTCGCGGCCAGGGTTGCGTGCTTGCGCGCCTCACGCGGATGCCCCGTCTTGGCCAGAGCCTTGCCGAGGCAGAAATGGGCGAAGTCGTTGACAGGCGCCTGCTCGACCACCGCTGCGAACTCCTTGGTGGCCTGCTCGAACCGCCCCGAGCGAAAGTAGGCGCGGCCGAGCGCTTCGCGGATCGAGGTCTTGCCCGGCTCCATCAGGCGGGCGCGCTCCAGCGACACGGCGGCCGCGGCGAAGTCGCCGGCCTCGAGCAGCGCCGATCCCCGGGTGTAGAGGTCATAGACGAGCTCGCCCCGCTCCTGCGCCGTTCGCTCGGGGTCGCCGCCGGCGGCGGTCACGGGCGCGCGGTCTCCCGCGCGCGAAGCGCCTCCACGCCGTCCAGTACCGCGGCGGCCACCACGGACTTGTCGGCGAACGGGATCGTCTGGTCACCGGCGGCGGTGACGAACACCACCTCGTTGCTCGTGGAGTCGAAGCCGATGTCTGGGCGGGAGATGTCGTTCAGCACGACGGCGTCCAGGCCCTTGCGGTCGAGCTTTCCTCGGGCGTGCTCGAGCCCGCCCTCGCCGTGCTCGGCGGCGAAGCCGACCAGCGTCTGACCGGGTTCGCGGCCTTCGGCCACAGCGGCGAGCACGTCGATGGTCGGCTCCAGCTCGATGGTCAGGTCGGAGCGACCCGACTTCTTGATCTTGTGGTCGGCCGCGCTGGCGGGGCGGAAGTCGGCGACGGCGGCCGCCATCAGCAGGATGTCTGACGCTGCGAACTCCGCGCGCACGGCGCGCTCGAGCTGCTCCGCCGTCTCGATCGGGATGAAACGGACGCCGTCGGGCGGGGGCACGGCCAGGTTCGCCCCGATCAAGGTGACCTGCGCGCCGCGACGCGCCGCCTCGATCGCGAGAGCCACCCCCATCCGCCCCGACGAGCGGTTGCCGATGAAGCGAACCGAGTCGATCGGCTCGCGCGTGCCGCCGGCGGTCACCAGAACGCGGGAGCCGTCGAGCGACAGCGGCGCGTAGGGCGCCTGATCGGGACTCGGCAGCACCGACTCGGCCGCCAGGAGGATCGCGGACGGATCGGCGAGCCGACCCGTTCCCCCCTCGCCGCGCGAGGCCAGGTCGCCGGTTTCGGGCTCGACGAGGTGGGCGCCGCGCAGTCGCAGCGTCTCGACGTTGGCCCGCGTGGCGGGGTGCTCCCACATGTGGTTGTTCATGGCGGGCGCGAGCACCAGCGGCCCGGTGCTGGCGAGCGCCGCGCTGCAGAGCAGGTTGTCGGCGTGGCCGGCCGCCAGCTTGGCAAGCGTGTTGGCAGACGCCGGGGCGATCACGTACGCATCCGCGCGGGCCACGAGCTCCAGATGCGAGATCGGCGCATGGTCGGGCGCCGGGTCGCCCGGGAACGCCCCGCGGGCGGGATCGGGTTCGAACTCGTCGACGAGCACGGGCGCGCCGGTGATCCCCTCGAAGGTGGCCTTGCCGACGAAGTTCAGGCTCGCCGGCGTCTGCACCACCCGCACCGCGTGCCCGGCCTTGGTGGCCAGCCGAACCAGCTCAACGGCCTTGTAGGCGGCAATGCCGCCCGTGACGCCTAGGAGAATGCGAGCCATGGAAGTAACGGTACCCGAGCCCGGTGAGGGCTACAGGGACTGAGACCAAGCCTGCGAAGGACGCAGGAAGCGAAGCCTGCGCACCGCAGGCGAGCGACCGAGGACGCCCGCAGGCGCCGGTATCAGTCCCTGTAGCGGTACTTGATCTTGCCTTCGGCGACTTCGTCCAAGGCGATCTTCAGGTAGTTCTTCGAGCCCGTCTCGACCATGGGCGGCGGGTACTCGTCGAAGGTCCCCTCACCGAGGTTGTGGTAGTACGAGTTGATCTGGCGGGCACGCTTTGCGGCGACGAGCACGCACGCGTAGTGCGAGTCGACCTGCTCGAGAAGGGTGTCCAGGCGCGGCTTGATCAAGGGGAATCCGTCTGTTCGGGGGCATACATCGTAGCGGCGATGGCGGCCAGCTCGTCCAGCGCCGCGTCGAGGTCCTCGTTCACGACGACCTTCGAGAACTCCTGCTGGGCGGCCATCTCGACCGGCGCGACCTCCATGCGCCGGGCGATCTGGTCCGCCGAGTCCGACGCCCGACCGACCAGGCGCTGCTTGAGGTCGTCGAGCGAGGGAGGCGCGATGAAGACCTGGACTGCGCCGGGCAGCGTCTCGCGCACCTGGCGGGCGCCTTGGATCTCGATCTCGAGCACGATCACCTCCGCGGGACGATCGAGCTCGGAACGCAGGGTGCCGTAACGGTTGCCCGCGTACTCGGCGTGTTCGATGAACTCGCCGTTTGCGACTCGCTGATCGAAGTCCGCGCGACTCAGAAAGTGGTACTCGCGGCCGTTGACCTCGCCCTCGCGCGGCTCACGGGTCGTAGCCGACACCGACGTCTGCAGCCCGGGCTCGCGCTCGAGCAGCCCGCGGATCAGCGTGCCCTTGCCCACCCCGGAGGGGCCGGTGATCACCAGGACCGGCGTATGGGGCGCCGGGGGGCTTATCGGCGGAGGTAGGAGACGAGCTCGTTGCGCTGACGCTCCGAGAGCCCGCCGATCGTCTTGCTCGGCGAGATCCGGCAGTGCGTGAGAATCCGGTTGACCTTGACGCGCCCGTACTTCGGCACCGCCAGCAGCAGGTCGAAGACCTTGGCCGTCTGGAGGTACTCGGGCGGGTTGAGAAGGAGACCGTGGATCTTGACGCGACCGGCCTTGAGGTCACGCTTGAGCGTGGCGCGGCGGGTCCGGATGTCGTTCGCGCGCTGGAGCGCATCCATGCGTTGAGTGAGGGAGCGCTCGGGTGTGAGGCCGGCAGCGGAGCTCTTGGAAGCGGTTTCGGGCGCGGCCGACATGAGCGGCGATAATACACGCGCAATCCGTGGCGTCGACACCGAGGGGCTGAATTCCTGCTGAATTCACCTGTACCTCGACCTTAGCTTGAAGACAGTTGACGTTCGCTGACTGTTTGCAGGCTTTTTCCGGCCGAAGTTCGGTGTTTGCGGGAAGACCTAGGCCCGACCCAAAGCGCGACGCGCGCCTACGGGCCGCAAAAGCCGTCCGCTGGCGGCCAGCGTCCGGAGATCGGCCGATATCCGGCTGCCGGCCGCGGGGTCGCGAAAGCTCTCGGTGCCCACCGCGACGGCGCTCGCTCCCGCGGCCAGGAAGTCCGCGGCGTCGCCCCCGGAGGCTATCCCGCCCATCCCAATAACCGGGACCGCCACGCGCGCGGCCACCGAGCTCACCTGCTCGAGCGCCACGGCACGCACCGCGGGTCCCGACATGCCGCCGGTCCGCCCGCCGAGCCAGGGCTCGCCCGTGCGCGGATGCAGCGCCATGCCCTTGAGAGTGTTGATCAGCGAGATCGCGTCGGCGCCCGCCTCCTGGGCCGCCTCGGCCACCGCGGCGGGGTCCACCGCGTTCGGAGTGAGCTTGACCACCAGGGGCTTGGCGGTAAGGGAGCGGACCCGGTGAAGCGCGGCGGCCGTCTCGGCCGGGTCGGCGCCGACGATCGTGCCCGTCTCGACGTTCGGACACGAGACGTTCAGCTCGATCATCGCGACCTCTTCGCGCGAGCCGACCCCATCAACCAGCGTGGCAAGCTCGTCGTGGTCGAAGCCCATCACCGAGACGATCAGCGGCACGGGCAGCTCCGCCAGCTGGGGTAGATCGTGCGCGAGAAAGCCGTCGAGCCCCTTGTTCGGCAGCCCGATCGAGTTGATCATTCCCGATGGGCTTTCCCACAGCCGCGGCGGCGGGTTGCCCTCGCGGGGCGCGAGCGTCACGGTCTTCGACACGAAAGCGTCGAAGGGAAACCGCGCGAGCAGCTCGTCGCCGAACGCCCGGCGCGCTGCGATCACGTCGAAGGTGCCCGACGCGTTGAGCAGGGGCCCGCGCAGCGGGACGCCGCAGAGCTCTCGCGCCAGCTCGCTCACTGCACCCGCTGCAGGGCCGCGCCGGCGAACACCGGGCCGTCCACGCACACCCGTTGGAGCCCGTCGACGGTGGGCACCACACAGCCGAAGCAGGCCCCGTAGCCACACGCCATGCCGGCCTCGAGCGCCAGCTGACAGGCCACGTCACGCTCCGCGCACAATGCGCGCACCGCTTCGAGCATGGCGGGCGGCCCGCAGGCATAGACGGTGGCGCCCGGGTCGCGGTCGAGCTCCTCGCGCAGCGGACCGGTAACCAGCCCGCGGTCTCCGACGGAACCGTCATCGGTGACCACCGTGACATCGCCGTCGAACAACTCGGCGCCGCGGGCGTGGGCGGCCGAGCGAAAGCCGAGGATCACCATCGCCTCTCCCCCGAGCTTCTCGGTCAGGCAGAGCAGCGGGGCGATGCCGATTCCACCGCCCACGAGCAACGGTCGCGTGCCGGATGCGGCGGGCGCGAACCCGAGGCCCAGCGGGCCGAGCAGCATCAGCGGGTCACCGGGCTCCAGCTCGCCGAGGCGGTGGGTTCCGGGGCCGACGTCCTCGAGCACGAACTCGAGCACCGCACCACCGTCGCCGTGGGCGCGGGCGGTTGCGAACGAGAACGCGCGGGGCAGGAAGGGCCGTTCCGATGCTCCCCCACCCCACCGCTGGCCCGCGGCCAGCATGTAGAACTGGCCCGGGCGCGGGTCGCGCGGACCGACGGGGTCGCGGGCGGTGATCACGTCGTAGGCCCCGAGGGGACGAACCGCCTTGACCTCGGCCACGCGCCGTTCCGGCGGAGCGAGGGTCCGCCGTTCCGGCGTGTGCTCGGCCGCGGTCACTCCGCGGTCACGCTGGGCAGCCGGGGGTGGAGCTCCTGGAGCGAGAACACGCGCGGCTCTCCGGAGCGGCGGGCGCGGATGGCGCGCTGGGCGGCACTGGCGCCGCTCATGGTGGTGATACACGGCACGCCCCTTGCCACCGCCGCGCGCCGGATCTCGTAGCCATCGGCGCGGGCGCCCGAGCCCGTGGGCGTATTGACCACCAGGGCGACGCCGCCGGCGTCGATGCGCTCGACCACGTTGGGCGAGCCTTCGCTCAGTTTCTGGATCCGCTCGACGGGCACGCCCATTCGGCGGATGGCCTGGGCCGTGCCACCGGTGGCCATGATCGTGAACCCGAGGTCGTGCAGCGACGCTGCGAGCTGGGTCGCGGTCGGCTTGTCATGGTCGGTCACGCTGATGAACACCGTGCCCTCGGTCGGCAGGATCGAGCCGGCGGCGGCCTGCGCCTTGCCGAACGCGGCGGGATAGTCCTCGGCCACCCCCATCACCTCGCCGGTCGACTTCATCTCCGGCCCGAGCAGCGAATCGGCCCGCGGGAAGCGGCCGAAGGGCAGCACCGCCTCTTTCACCGACACGTGGCCTGGAGTGGCGGGCAGGGGCAGGTCCATCTCCGCGAGCCGCTCGCCGAGCATCAGGCGGCAGGCGATCTTGGCGAGAGGCACGCCGATCGCCTTGCTCACGAACGGAACGGTGCGCGACGCCCGCGGGTTGGCTTCGATCACATACAGCTCGTCGTCGCCGTAGACGGCGAACTGGATGTTGATCAGCCCGACCACGCCGAGGCGAAGGGCGATCCGCTTGGTGGCCTGCTCGACCTGGCTCAGCATGTCGGGCCCGAGCGACATCGCGGGGATCACACAGGCCGAGTCGCCCGAGTGCACGCCGGCCTCCTCGACGTGTTGCATGATCGCGCCGATGACCGCGGTCTCGCCATCGCAAAGGGCGTCGACGTCGACCTCGATCGCGTTCTCGAGGAACCGGTCGAGGAAGATGTCGCCCTCGGGGCGGCCGCCCTGCGCGGTGCGGTCGAGATAGCGCGCCAGGCCCTCCCGGGAGTAACAGATCTCCATCGCGCGGCCGCCGAGCACGTAGGACGGCCGCACCAGCAGCGGGTAGCCCACCTCGTCGGCGGCATTCAGCGCCGCCTCGGCCGACTCAGCCGTCGCGTATGGCGGGCTCTTCAGCGCCAGCTCCTCGAGAACGGCGCCGAAGCTCGGGCGATCCTCCGCCAGGTGGATCG